>Ga0187894_10000011_pt1 | contig 362305 bp, 375 predicted proteins | sample GBC1701081metaG_FD_136650 | JGI IMG/M metagenome (GOLD analysis project Ga0187894, IMG submission 136650) | White microbial mat communities from a lava cave in the Kipuka Kanohina Cave System on the Island of Hawaii, USA - GBC170108-1 metaG ... | reverse complement strand
GTGGATCGAGGCGAGATACAACCGCCGCCGCCTGCACTCGACCCTCGACTATTGCAGTCGGGCGGAGTACGAAGAGAAGGCAGATCTCACATCAAACCCGTGTCCACCGAGTCGGGGTTAGTCCATCGTGAGTGCGAAGCTCGTCTCGGCGTCGGCAGTAGCGGAGGTCCCGAGCGCGGTGAGCGGGTCATAGGTGAACGCCTCGATGCGAGTGAGTGACGGGACGCCGGGAGCGGAGTACGAACCCGTGGACGTCTTGCGGATGTTCAAGAAGTCGGTGAAGCCGTCGCCATCCGTATCGCCGCTGAGCCAGTGATTGCTGTTCTCGCGCCAATCCAGGTTCGGAAAGACCGTGGCGTCGCCGAGCGTGAAGTCACTGTTGCCGTTCGACAGCCAGCGCTCGATCTGCACCTGGTCCGCCTGTCCGCGGATGCGCACCATGTCTTCGAGCCCGTCGCCATTGAGTTGCGCGGGGCGCCACTTGTGCCCCCACAGGAAGAGGTCGTGGGCGGATGGATGTTCTGCGCGTCGTCGTTGTAATGGAAGTTCGGCGGCGGTTGTGGATTCGCGCCAATCGTCAGCGGTGCCCAGTCTCTGAGTCGTATTCTCGTGCTGACGTATCCCTCGTCGGTAACCACAAAGACATCGGCGAACTCAGCGCGGCTATCACCGTCTAGCTCGAACGGGGACGGCGCGAGGGCGTCTCCGAAACCGACGCCCAGATCATCGGTCAGCGGGGACATATCGGGTGCGATGAAGTCGCCCGTGCAGGTTGAGTCATACGACACGATCAAGTGATTCGAGAATCCCGGATAGGAGATGATCCGCTGAACTACCAGATCGCCGAGGCCGTCACTATTGTTGTCGAGGACATACAGAGGCAGCCCGTCCTGGGAAGAGATACCAGTGCTGAGGAGCTCCAGCTTCAAGCCCTGAGGATCAAAGGGAGCAAGCGTGTCGCCGGTTGCGAGGAACGTGTACACCTTACGGTTGGCCTGGCCGAGGCCATTGATGGTTGTGCGAACTCCGAGAAGGTCCGTCCGCCCGTCGCCGTTCAAGTCACCCGTGAGCCAGCGGTCCTTGTTGTCGTAGTTGACGCCGGGGAATGGCGTCATCGTGCCAACCTGCGAGTAAGTCCCGTTCGCGCCCCGTGTGAATACTCGGATCACCCAGGGTGAGCTCCCGTCGCGATCGATCACTACGACCTGAGTCGACCCGACACCGAGCACGTCCGTGGCGAGCCAAATATCCTCAGGATTCCAGGTCACGGCGGTCGGCGTGAGAGTGTCGACGAAGGCCGGGAGTGCGTTCGAAGACCACGCGATCTGAGTGGGGGGCAGGCAGTGTGAGTTTGCGCCGCACTCCTGTACCGAGACGAGCCGGCTCTTTGGCGCCGAGACACTCGGCGTCTCGTAGCCGAGGCGATACTCGCGTGCGAGCTGTCCGTCCGCGCTGGTTCGCACGATCGAGAGCCGTGTGTCGAGGCTCACTTCGTGCCCGTTCTGCCAATACTTGATCGGGTCGGGTCGCGGTTCGTAGATGAAGTCGACGACGCCGTTGCTGTTCGTGCCGGCGGCGGAGTTCATCGTGTAGCGAACGCGCTGCGGAACGAGGCTCCCGCTGCCGGAGTTCATCCAGTCGATCTCGAACGAGTTACCCGCGCGGTCGTTGACTTTTGCGGAGATACCAAACAGTCGCGACTCCAGTCGTGGACGAGACGATCCGAGAGCTCGTTGTTCCGCCGAACCAGAGTTTTCGTCCCGACTTCGCCTCCACTAGGAACTGCGTCGGACCGAGGTTCGGCCCGAGGATTCCCAGCGCAGTCACTCTCGAGAAGGTCTCGCGCTCCGTTCGATACCTGGAGCCGGCGGCCAGCTGATTCCCGAAGGTGCGAACGAGAACCTCGGAGTCGAGGCAGATCGCGTCGGTCATCGCGTCCTTGACGCCCTCGCTCACGCCGTGCGTGGCAAGTGTCTTCGGACAGCGGCGAATAGAAGGGAACCCGCTGAGCGCCCACCCGACGCCGACGAGCCCGTTGGGCTGCTGGCTGTCGTACCGGAGCTCGATGTCCGGAACCATGTCCGCGACGCCAGGGGGGAGCTTCAGCTTGATCGCATAGTTCGCGCTGCCGCTGTTCGAAACACTCGCCGCGCCTTCAGTGGCGCCCGCTAGAGTGACCTGCGCATCAGCGGCGCGAGGCGCTGTCAGGCCGAGGACAACGAGCCACAGTAGACACCGAGTAGTGAGTGAGTTGCTCATCCACCGAGGCTACCAGCACACTCATGGGGACAACTTGGGATTTCTCGTCAGTGACCGAGCTTGCGAGTGAGGGCCAGAAGCAAATTGCCAGATAGCTGTAACGACTCTTCGGACACTGCAGAGAGATCGTCGCGCGATGTGTGCCAAATGGCGCCCGGTGACGACGAGCCACCGAATTCGAAGTCGACGAGTGCAAGCACCGATGTGATTCCGCGCTCGAGAAAAGCGCGATGGTCTCCAGGAACGAAGTACTCACGTGAGAGATCGAAGATCGCGTCCTGGCCCTGTTGGTGAGCAATGTTGGCGGCCATTCCTGCCAACTCTCCGCCACGCGGGTGGCCCGGAGTGAGTCGCAGCTCGCGGTCTGCGACCATGTCGACGAAGACGACGGCGGAAAGATCCTTCAGCTCGCCGTCGCGCTCGAGTTCGCGTACCAGCGCACGGCTACCGAGATTCTCGTGGGTCGGCGGATCCATCACAGAAGAGCAACCAAAGCTCCGCGTGCGGGAGTCCGTCGGGGAGCTGCCGCGCGATCTCGAGGAGCGCCGCGACCCCGGAGGCGCCGTCGTTCGCACCAACGCTCCCCACCCCCCCAGCAGGAGCTTGGTGTCGTAGTGAGTCACCAGGAACACGCGCTTCGCGCCGGGTCTCGCCTTCCGCGTGATGACGTTTACGAGCGCAGCCCCTCGGTCGCCGGCCTCGGGAGCGCCGACCGGGCGTGTCTCGGAGCGCCAGCCGGCCTGGCGCAACCGCTCCGCGATCAGCCCGCGAGCCTGCCCGGAAGCAGCGGAGCCCGGGAGCCGTGGTCCCAGGCGGACCAGCGCCTTGAGATCGGCGAAGGCGCGCGCTCCGTCGAAGTCGGCGGCGAATGCGGCCGCTGCGGCGACGACCCACAGGATGGCAGGAAGTACGGCCCGCGCGCGCACTCACTTCACCGCGCTGAAGCGCTTGGAGCCGTCGGCCCAGGTCGCGTTCGGGCCGACGGGTAGTGACTCGAGCCGCTGCAGAGCGGAGCGGCCTTCGTAGCGCATGCGTACGCGGGTCGGAATCGCGGCGGCGACTTTGTGATAGGCGATCGCGGAGGCGTCCTCGATGCGCGCGGCGGCGACCTGCCCGGTCGCGAGGTCGAGCCACGCGTCCCCCTCGAGCTGGTAGCGGACCTCGTCGAACTCGAACCCTTGGACGCTGGTGACCTTCTTCGCGTCCTGACTCGCGCGCAGACTGACTCGCGCGCACGGGGCGTCGCCGATGCGCTCGAAGCCGACGAGCCGCAGCTCGACGTCCACGGCCAGTCCCAGCCGGCCGATCGGGTTCGGGAAGTAGCGCGTCGCGCGCCAGGTATCGCCGGGCGACACGGGCCGATCGGGGTATGCGATCTGGACGTAGCTGAGTGTCTCGCGCAACGGCAGGGTTCCGAGCAGTCGCTTGGCCGCGGGAGCGCCGCGCACCGAGACACCCTTGGTCGTGCCGAACGCGTCCGTCACGACCAGCGCGAACGACTTGCCGAGCAAGGCGCGCGGAGTGAGGTCGTGCTTCGGCTGCGCGCCGCGCAGGTCCGTCTCGACCTTGTCGTTGCGAGAGACTCGCAGCCGGTCCTCGCCCAGCTCGATCACGTGCTCGGTGCCGGGCGGCATGATGCGCGTGCGCCGTTTCAGCGCCTCGAGCACCAGTGAGAACGCGAGGTCGCCCGGCGGCGCGGGCACCGGGACTTGACGGAAGTCGAGCTCCAGCGAGGTGCGCTCGTCGAGCGTCTGCGCCTCGGCGGTCGCACCCTTTCGGTCGTCGGCGACTTCGCTGCGCCCGTCGTAACTCATCAGCACCTGATACAGCGTGCCTTCGGCGGGCGCGTTCGCGGGCCGGAGATCGACGGGGCCGTGCGGCGGGAACGAAGCATCGCCCCCCGCCGCGTGCTTCTCACTCGTGTGCTCCGTCGGCGCGGGCGTACCCGAAGCGCACGCCAGCACGAGCCACCCCGCCACGATCCAACCGCGTCTCACGGGCGCCGAGTCTAGCTTGCGGTTGACCTCCGCGCGGGACTTCGATATTTCCAGATAAATGGAAATATCAGTGGCCGTGGATTCGCTCTGGGCGCTGGCGCAGGAGACGCGCCTCCGCATCTTCCGCGCGCTGGTCGCGCGCGGTCCGGGTGGAATGTCGGCGGGCCGCATCGCGCAGCGGCTCGAGCTGCCGGGTCCGACTCTCTCCTTCCACCTGGCCCAGCTGAAGCGCGCGGGACTGGTCGTGTGCCGGCGCGAGGGCCGGTCACTCATCTACTCCGCGGATTTCACCGCGATGCGCGGGCTCGTCGACTATCTCACCGAGAACTGTTGCCGCGAGTCGAGCGTGAAGTGTCTCCCCGCCGCGCGGAGGGCGCGCCGTGCCTGAGATCCCGTACGCGGGGCGCACCGTGATCGCGCTCTCGCCCGAGCACTTCGCCGCGATCCACCGCACGCTGCAGCTGCTGTTCGCAGTGACTCGCTCGCCCGCGTACCAGGCCGAGGTCGACCGCGGCGCGGACGAGCTCGCGCGCTTCGCGCCTGGGAACTTCGGCGTGTTCATGGGTTACGACTTCCACCTGGGGCCGAACGGGCCGCGGCTCATCGAGGTGAACACGAACGCTGGGGGCGCGCTGTTGAACGGCCTGCACACGGCGGCGCTGTGTGACCCCGAGCGGCTCGCCTGTCTGTGCGCCGACCTGATGCCCGTCGAGACGATGCAGGACCGCATCGCGCGCACGTTTCGCAGCGAGCTCGCGGCCGTGCGCGGGCCCGGCGCGAGGCTCGAGTCGGTCGCGATCGTCGACGAGCGGCCGAGCGAGCAGTTTCTCTTTCCCGAGTTCGAGCTGTTCGTCGAGCTGTTTCAGCGCGCAGGCATCCGCGCCGAGGTGCGCGAATCGGGCGCGGACCTGTCCGACGTCGACCTGGTGTATCTGCGCGACACGGACTTCCTGCTCGCGGCTCCTCGGAACGCGGCGCTGCGCCGCGCGTATCTCGCGCGCGAAGTCATCGTCACTCCGTCTCCGCGCGAGCACCACCTGCTCGCGAACAAACGCCGGCTCGCGCTGTTCTCGTCGCGAGAGGCGCTCGCGCGCTTCGGCGTCGCGCTCGCCGACGCCGAATTTCTGGCCGACGTCGTGCCAGAAACCGTGTCACTCGCCGAGCTCTGCGCCGAGCGCGCGTGGAACGAGCGCGAGCGCTGGGTGTTCAAGCCGTGCGCCGCGTTCGGCAGCCGCGCCGTGTACCGCGGCGACAAGCTCTCGCGCAAGAAGCTGGCCGAGATACTCGCCGATCCGAGCTACGTCGCGCAGCGGCGCGTGGAGCCGGGCGAGATCGAGGTCGAGACACTCGACGGGCCGCGCGCCATGAAGTTCGACGTGCGCGCCTACGTCTACCGCGACGAAGTCATCCTGCTCGGAGCGCGCGTGTATCAGGGGCAAGTCACGAACCTGCGCAGCCCCGGCGGCGGCTTCTCGGCCATCTGTGTCTCGCGCGAGAAGCCGGCGTGCGCGTGAGCCTCGTGCTCGCGATCTTCGCGCTGCTGAGCGCCACGCCGAGTGACTCCCCGGCGCAGGCGCTCCCGCGCGCGCTGCAGGCCGACCGGCTCGTGGTGCGCAAAGCGGAACGTACGCTCACGCTGTACTGGCACGGCGCGAAGCTGAAGTCGTATCGCGTCGCGCTGGGCGGTCACCCCGTGGGCGCGAAGGCCATGCGAGGCGACGAGCGCACCCCCGAGGGCCTGTACACGGTGACTCGCCGCCGCAAGGCGACCGGCTTCCACGCTGCGCTCGAAGTCTCGTATCCCAACGCCGACGACCTCGCGCGCGCGAGGGCCGAGAAGGTGTCTCCCGGGAGCGCCATCCAGATCCACGGCCTCAAGGACGGCTACGCCTGGCTCGGCTCGGCGCACGTACTGTTCGACTGGACCGACGGCTGCATCGCGGTCACGAACACCGAGATCGACGAGCTCGTGCGCGCCGTCCCCGACGGCACGCCGCTCGAGATTCTGCCTTAGTGCCGTTGGCTCAGCGCTTCTTGCGCTGAACGGTCTTCTCGAGATACTTCTGCGCCGCGGCTAGTGACTCGGGATCGAACGCGGCGCCGAGCAGCGCGTCGCCGTCCGCGAACGACGTCGAGCCCGCGCCCATGGCGCGAGTCACCGAGTTCACGTGCTCCTTGGTGATCGCCACGGGCACCGACGGCATGGCCGCGACCTGCGCCGCGAGTGACTCGGCTTCCGCCGCGAGACGCTCCAGCGGCACCACGCGGTTCAGGAAGCCCGCGGCCTTGGCCTCGGCCGGGCTGAAGCGCCGGCACGTCATGACCAGCTCCTTGGTCAGCGCCGGCCCGATCTCGCGCACCAGCCGCGGAATCCCGCCCCACGCCAGCGGAACGCCGAGCTCGATCTCGGGGATCGAGAACACCGCGTCCTCGGCCGCGACCCGCAAGTCACACGCCGCCGCGAGCACCACGCCGCCGCCCACCGCGTAGCCGTGAATCTGCGCGACGGTGACTGCGCGCATGCTCTCGATCGCGTCGGCCATGCGCAGGCCGAGCTGGCCGACCTCGCGCCGCACCGCCCACGAGTTGCCCGAGCGCGTCGACGCGCCCGCCACGGGTGAGTCGCGCAGGTCCGCGCCCGCGCTGAACGAGCGCCCCGCGCCGGACACGATCACCGCGCGCACCTCGGGCCGCGCATCGAACCAGTTCGCGGCGTCGATCAGCTCGCGCATCACCGTCGCGCCCAGCGCGTTCAGGCGCTCGGGACGATTCAGAGTGAGTCGCCCGACCGGGCCGTCGCCCTGCACCACGAGTGTCTCGAACTCCGCGTCGCTCACTGCGCCACCGCGTAGGTCTCGTCGAGATACGCCGCGATGTCCGCGGACTCGAACATCTCCTTCTCCGTGTTGGGGTCGGCGAGGTACGGGACCATCATCTTGCCCGAGCGGCGCACGAACTCGTCGCGCTTGGCGCTGCCCTTCGCCACGTTGTGCAGGCGGTACGGCAGCTCGAGGGAACAGAGCTTCTCGCGCGCGATGCGGCAGAACGGCGAGGCCTCGTAGCTCCACAGCTCGAGCGGGCGTTCGGGTGCGCGGGCCGCGCGGTAGAACGCGCCGAAGCCCGGGCGCCAGACACTCGCGAGCTGCGCCGAGAAGTCGGTGAGCGGGCCGAGCCGCAACGCGAGCGGCACGCTCCCGTCGCCGTAGCGCTCGAAGAGATACGCCACGATCGCGTCGGACTCGTACATCTCCACGCCCGTGTTCGGGTCGACGAGATAGGGAAACTGCGCCTTGCCGCCGCGGCGAGTCACTTCGGGGCGGAAGCGCGGCCCGTTCTTCGGACAGGGAAACACGTCGGCGTCCAGGTCCAGGATCGACAGCGCCTCGCGCACCTTGCGACAGAACGGGCACGCCTCGAACTCGTACAGCGCGAGCGCCCGTGCCGGGCGCGCGCCCAGCGCGCCGACCGCCGCGCCCGAGCCGGCGCGCGCCAGCGTCGCGGCGACCGAGGTCGCGACGTCGAGCGCGCGGATCACCGCGAGTCACTCCTCACGGCCGCACCACGTAGAAGGCGTTCACGGGGTGGCCGAAGTCGATCGGGTCGAAGCGGCCGAAGCCCGCCTCGGCGCACATCTTGCGCGCGAGTGACTCGGGAAAGCCGAGCGTGCCCAGTCCCAGGCCGTCTGGCTCCGACAGCGCGGACGACATGCACGTGAGCACCGACGTGCCGTACATCATCGCGGCCATCGGGTTCTTGCGAACGTTCTCGTCGAAGCTGTCGCGCGCCTTGATGTCGCAGATCAGGAACACGCCGTCGTCGCGAAGTGACTGGCGCACGGCGCGCATCACGCGCTCGGGGTGCGCCATGTCGTGCAGACAGTCGAACGCGGTGACGAACGAGAGACTACCGTCCGCCGGGAGTGACTCGACCTGCGCGTCGTGGAAGCGGGCGTTCGGCAGGCCCGCGCGCTTCTGGTTCTCGCGGGCGCGCGCCAGCGCGTGCGCCGAGATGTCGTAGCCGTGGAAGGTCGAGCTCGGGAACGCGCGCGCGAGCTCGAGCACCGCCACGCCCGCGCCGCAGCCGATGTCGGCCGCGAGCACGCCGCGGCGCAGCGCGTCGGCCACGCCGGGCAGCCGCGGAATCGCCATCGGCACAAGCATCGTGCGGAACCACGGCGCGAAGCCGCGCTCGATCCCCGCCGCGCCCTCGGGCCCGAACGCGTCGTACGGCAGCCCGACCCCCGTGCGAAACGCCTCGGGCAGCTTCTCGACCACCGCCAAGGTCTGCGGCAGGTGCGCGAAGAAGCCGGCCCCGAACGCCGGGTGATTCTCGTCGGCCAGCACGGCCCGGCCCTCGTCGGACAGGCCGAAGCTCTCGCTCCCCTTCTTCTCCAGCACGCCGGCCGCGGCCTGCTGATACAGCCACTCGCGGAGCCAGCGCTCCTTCAACCCGGTCGCGGCCGCGAGCTCGTGACTCGTCTGCGCGCCCCGCTCGGCCAGCACGCGGTACAGACCGAGCCGATCGCCGAGCGAGATCATGGCCGACGTCATCGCGCCGCCGAGCGAGCCGAAGATCAGTCCGAGATACGCCTTCAGCTTGTCGGGGTCGGGCTGGCCCATCGGGCGAGTCTACACGACGAGCCGCGCCGCTAAGCTTCCACCATGGCGAGCGAACGGACGCGGATCGAGCGCGATTCCATGGGCGAGATGCGCGTGCCCGAAGACGCGCTGTGGGGGGCGTCGACGCAGCGCGCGGTCGAGAACTTCCCGATCAGCGGCGAGCGCTTTCCGCGCGTGTTCCTGCGCGCGCTTGGCTTGGTGAAGCGCGCGGCGGCGCTCGCGAACGCGGAGCTCGGGGTGCTCGCGCCAGACGTCGCGCGCGCGATCGCGGACGCGGCCGCCGAGGTCGCGGACGGCGCGCTCGACGCGCACTTCCCGCTCGACGTGTTCCAGACGGGCTCGGGCACGTCGACGAACATGAACGCGAACGAGGTGATCGCGGCGCGCGCCCGTTCGAAGCAGTCACTCGCGATCCACCCGAACGACCACGTCAACGCGAGTCAGTCGTCGAACGACGTGATTCCCACGGCGCTGCACGTCGCCGCGCGGCTCGCGCTGCGCGACGACCTGGCGCCCGCGCTCGCCGGGCTCGAGCGCACGCTGCGCGAGAAGGCGGCGGAGTTCGACGACGTGGTGAAGCTCGGCCGGACTCACTTCATGGACGCGACGCCCGTGCGGCTGGGCCAGGAGTTCTCCGGCTGGGCGCGGCAGGTCGAGCTGGGCCGCGAGCGGCTCGCGCGCGCGAGTGACTCGCTGGCCGAAGTCGCCCTGGGTGGCACGGCGGTGGGAACGGGGCTGAATTGCCCGCCGGGCTTCGTCGCGCGCGCGCTGGCAGAGCTGTCGCTCGCGACGGGGCTCGAGTTCGAGGAAGCGCGCGATCACTTCGAAGCGCAGGGCGCGCGCGACGCGTGCGCCGAGGCCAGCGGCGCGCTGCGCACGGTCGCCGTGTCACTCGCGAAGATCGCGTCGGACGTGAGGCTGCTCGGGTCGGGCCCGCGCGGCGGGATCGGCGAGTTACTCCTGCCCGCGATCCAACCGGGCTCGTCGATCATGCCGGGCAAGGTGAACCCGGTGATCTGCGAAGTCGTGCTGCAGGTGAGCGCGCAGGTGATCGGAAACGACGCCGCGATCACCGCGGCGGCGACTCAGGGCCAGCTCGAGTTACTGACCGCCATCCCGGTGATCGCGCGCAACCTGCTCGAGTCGATCCGTCTCCTCGCGGCCGCGGCGCGCGTGTTCGATGCGAAGTGTCTCGCTCGTGTCGAGGCTCGCGCGGAGCGCGCGGCGGCGCTCGTCGAAGACAGCCTCGCGATGGTGACCGCGCTCGCGCCGGCGATCGGCTACGACCGCGCGGCCGAGCTCGCCCACGAAGCGTGGCGCAGCGGCCGGCGCGTGCGCGAGCTCGCGCTCGAGAAGAAGCTGCTCCCGCCCGACGAGCTCGCGCGCCTGCTCGATCCGCTGCGCCAGACCGGACGCTGATTCGCGCGCCGCGATATCCTCGGCCGGTGAGCGATCCGTTCGAAGAGCAGAGCATCGGCGCGGTGACCGTCTACTACGGCGAGAAGCGGGGCAAGTATCCCCACGGCAACTCACTCGTCGTGCGCGGGCGCAACGAGAGCGTGGCGATCGATCCGTCGCTCGGGCTCGTCGCGCGCGAGCCGGCCGCGCGCCCGCGCGTCGACCGCGTGCTGCACAGTCACTGTCACGAGGACCACGTCGCCGGGAGCTTCCTGTACCGCGAAGCGCCCTGGCACTTCCACGACGCGGATCTCCCGGGCATCCAGTCACTCGACGCGTTCATGTCGCTGTACGGCTACGGCGAGCCGGTCGAGACACCCTGGCGCAAGGCGGTGGTCGAGCGCTTCCATTTCGAGGCCAGGCCCGACGCGCGCGGCTTCCGCGGCGGCGACGTGTTCGACCTGGGCGGCGCGACCGTCGAAGTGATTCACGCGCCCGGTCACACGCGGGGTCACTGCTTCTTCCGCGTGCTGCCGGACGACGTGGTGTATCTGGCCGACGTCGACCTCTCGAGCTTCGGCCCGTACTACGGCGATGCCTGGTCGGATCTCGAGGACTTCGAGCGCACGCTGGCCGCCGCCCGCGATCTGCGCGCCCGCTGGTACGCCACGTTCCACCACGTGGGAGTCATCGAGGGTCGCGAGGCGTATCTGGAACGACTCGACCGCTTCAGCGCGGTGATTCGCGATCGCGAGCGCCGCCTGCTCGAGTATCTCGCCGAGCCGCACTCGCTCGACGAGGTCGCCCGCCACCGCTTCGTGTACCGCCCGCAGGACCCGGTCCCGTTCGCCGACCCGGTCGAGCGCCGCAGCATGGGTCTCCACCTGGCGCGGCTCGAGCGCATGGGGCGGGTTCGCCAGATCGAGCCGGGGCGATATCACGCCGTCTCCGCCTGACGAGTCATTTCACCCACGTAGCGCGGATCTGTATACAATCCCACTCCGGAGGGAAGGCGGATTTGAGCCGCGCCAACGCGCGTTCGGAGGTGATTGCGCTGCGGCTCGCGGCCGTACGGGTGGGGCCGTTCGAGGCCACGTTCGGCCCCGTAGCCGCCGAAACGACGCCTTGGCGGTTGTCCTTCCACGAGCGCGGCCGCGCCCAGCTCACTAGCCCGACCCGCGTCCAGTCACTGCCCCCGGGACGCGCCATCTTGATCGGACCAGATATCGGGATCTTCGCCAAGCCGGAAGGCGATGCGCAGCACCTGTTGGTCGAGTTCGGGTTCCCGCGCGCGCGCGACGCCGCGGCGCTGTCCGCGCGCGGCGCGCCGCTCGTGCTCGATAGCGACGCGGCGCGCGACGACCTCGCGCGGGGCCTGTTGCGCGAGCTCGCGGCCGGCGCGCCCGCGAGCTCGGGTGTGTGCTCGCGCGCGCAGGCGCTCGTGCACCTGTGCGTGGCGTCGGTGATCGAGGCCAGCGCCGAGCGCGCGGTGAGTCGCGACGAGAGCACGCAGCTGCAGCCGGTGCTCCGCTACATCGACGCGCATTTGGCCGATCTCTTGCCGAACTCGAAGCTCGCGGAGCTCGCGCACGCGAGTGAGTCGCACTTCATCCGCATGTTCCGGCGCGCGCTCGGGCGCACACCCGCGCGGCACGTGCAGGAGCGCAGAGTCTCGCTGGCCGCCGAGCTGCTCATGCGCACGAGTCTCTCGATCGACGAGATCGCGGAGCGCTGCGGCTTCGCCAACCGCTACCACTTCTCGCGCGTCTTCGCGCAGCGCATGGCGAATCCGCCCGCGCGCTTCCGCGCGCTCCATCTGAGCCGCGCGCCGCGCCCAGAAGATACTCCGGCGTATGGCAATTTCTGATCGGTCGGTGTCGAAATCAGGCGGTTTAAGACACAACTCGGGCGGAGATCGGCATAGGCTTCTAGAACCGGTTCCGCGTAGCATTCCGACTACAGTTGCGCCCAACGCCCACTCTGAGGGAGAAGACGAGGGGCACGCTGCGGATGACGAGTCACGGGGTCGCTAGCAACCCCGCGGCATCATGGGAGGGAAGAAGAAAATGAAGCGCATCCTTGGAACGGTTGCTGCGCTTGTCGGTGTGCTGGCCTTCGGCACGTCGAGCCACGCAGCACTGATCACGTACAACCTCACCGGCGCCAGTGTGGTGAACACGGTGAGTTCGTTCGCGCCCAGCCCGCCGGGCTATTTCACGACTCCGTTCAGCGCGGGTAGCTACGTGACGATCAACGACGACGCCAACGGCGACACGGTCAGTGGTGACATCTCGCTGTACGGAGGCGTGTTGAACATCATCGGTTCGACGCCTCTCGGCGCGCTCGGCGCGATCGACACGAACGTGGTGGTGACGATGGCCGGTTCGTACAACGGCTATTCGACCACGGGTACTCTGAGCGGAAGCCAGATTCTCTGGGCGACCCCCGTCACCTTGAACTCGACGGGTTTCTTCAGCTGCTCTGGCGCGATCTGCGGGATCCTCTCGCTGACGCCCGGCGCTCCGTACCCGATCGCGGCACTCTCGCTGATCACCGGCACACTGCCGGTGAATCCGGCGGCCCTCGGCACGTGGGACATGGGAGCGTCGCTTGCGTCGATCCTGTCGAGCACGAACGCCGTGATCGCCCTCGGTGGCCCCACGCCGCCGCCGGGTCCTGGTCTGCCGGCTCAGTGGTACAACTTCGCGGGAACCGCCGTTCCTGAGCCGGGCGTCTTTGCGCTCGCGCTCCTCGGTCTCGGCGCTCTCGCGCTGCGCCGCAAGGCTTAAAACAGCCCAAGCAGCGTAGACCGTAAACGCGGGGGCGGCGACGAAAGTCGCTGCCCCCGTCGTGTTTCTCGGCGCCGTACCGGATAGCCTCCTCTCGTGCTGATTCGGCGCAATCGCTTCCAGGAGTCTCCCGAGCGCGAAGTCACTGACCCCGCGCTCCATCTGCGCCGGCGCGAGTTTCTCGTGTCCGCCGGCGCGGCAGCCGGAGCGCTACTCCTGCCGGCCTGCTCGCGCGACGAAGCCGAGTCACAGGCCGGAGTGACTCGCCCCGCGGACTCGCCCGACGGCTTCCGCACGAGCGAAGAGCCGACGCCGTTCGAGAAGGCGTCGAGCTACAACAACTTCTACGAGTTCGGCACCGACAAGGGCGACCCGAAGGCGAGCTCGGGCGCGTTCGTCGCGAAGCCCTGGTCGGTCGCGGTCGAAGGCGAGGTCGCGAAGCCCGGCTCGATCGCGCTCGAGGACCTGATCCAGCCGGCCGCGCTTCAGGAGCGGATCTACCGCATGCGCTGCGTCGAGGCCTGGTCGATGGTGATTCCCTGGCTCGGCGCGCCGCTGCGCGAGATTCTCGCGCGCTTCGAGCCGACCTCGCACGCGAAGTACGTGGCGCTCACGACGCTGCTGCGCCCCGAGCAGATGCCGGGCCAGCGGCGCAACGTGCTCGACTGGCCGTACGTCGAGGCGCTGCGGATCGACGAAGCGATGCACCCGCTGACCCTGCTCGCGACGGGCATGTACGGCCGCGAGCTCCCCAATCAGAACGGCGCGCCGCTGCGGCTGGTGGTGCCGTGGAAGTACGGCTTCAAGGGCGTGAAGTCGATCGTCTCGATCCGGCTGCAAGAGCAGCGCCCCTCGACGACCTGGAACGTTGCCGCGCCCGACGAGTACGGCTTCTACGCGAACGTGAACCCCGACGTCGATCACCCGCGCTGGAGTCAGAAGCGCGAGAGGCGCATCGGCGAGTTCGCCAAGCGCGAGACACTTCCGTTCAACGGCTACGCGGAGCAGGTCGCCTCGCTCTACTCGGGCATGGACCTCACGGCGAACTTCTGACCCGGCGGCGCCGAGTGACTCATGCGGCGGTGATCGCGGCGGGGCTCGCGCCGCTCGTGTGGCTTGCGTGGCGGGCGTGGCAGGGCGAGCTCGAGGCAGAGCCGATCAAGGACGTGACTCGCGAGACGGGGATCTGGACCCTGCGTCTGTTGCTCGCGTGTCTGGCAGTGACTCCGCTCCGGCGTCTCTTGGGCTGGGCCGAGCTCGCTCCGTACCGGCGCACGCTCGGCCTGCTCGCGTTCACGTACGCGATGCTCCACTTCCTGACTTACTCCGTGCTCGATCTCTGGGGCGAGTGGGCGACGCTCGTCGAAGACGTGCTCGAGCGGCCGTACGTCACCGTCGGGTTCGCGGGCTTCCTCTGTCTGATCCCGCTGGCAGTCACTTCGACCCGCGCGTGGCTGCGCCGGCTGGGCCGGCGCTGGGTCGTGCTCCACCGTTTGGTTTACGTAGCCGCGGTCGCGGGCTGCCTGCACTTCCTATGGCTCGTGAAGAAGGACGTGCGCGAGCCGCTCTCTTACTTCGCGATCCTGGGCGCGCTCTTCGCGGCGCGTTTGCTGTTGCGGCTGCGGCCCGACTGGGCGGCCGCGACGAAGGCGCGGAAGAGCGCGTCGCTCTCGGCGTCGCAGTGACTCTCGGGGTGCCACTGCACGCCGAGGCGGAAGCCGGCGGCGGTCTCGATCGCCTCGATCACGCCGTCGTCGGACAGAGCAGACACTCGGAACTCCGGCCCCGGGTCCGACACCGCTTGGTGATGCCGGCTCGAGACCAAGAGCTCGGTCTGACTCGTGATCTCCGCGAGCCGCGAGCGCGCCGTGAGCTTCACGCGGTGCCGTCCATCGCCGAGGCGGTGCTCGGCGGCCGCGCGCACGTCCGTCGCCAGGTCGTAGTGGAGTGACCCGCCGGCGCGCAGCGCCATGAGCTGCATGCCGTAACACACGCCCAGGATCGGCAGGCCGCGCTCGATGGCGGCGTCGAGCAGCGCGCGGTCGAAGGCGAGCTGCGTGTCGGGCACCAGCTCGAAGCGCACGCGCTCGGGGTAAGGAGTCGGAGGCGCGAAGTCGTCGCCGCCGGGGAGGAGCAGCGCGTCGATGCGCGCGACCTGCGTGTGCGCATCCGACACACGCGGCAGATACAACGGCGTGCCGCCGGCCCGCTCGACCGCGGCCGCGTAAGCGGCGTCGATGTAGTGATACGTTCGGCCGCGCTTCCAGCGTCCCTGCTCGTCGAGGCCGAGCGGGATGCCCACGGTCGGAGTCACGCGCGCGATCATAGCTCAGGCCTTCTCGGCCGATCCTTCCGATAGACTGGAGCGGCGATGCCCAAGCTGTCCGTGATCGTGCCGGTTTTCAATGAGCGAAATACGCTCGAGGAAGTCGTGCGCCGCGTGCGCGCCGTCGACTACGGGTGCGCGCTCGAGCTCGTCTTGGTCGATGACTGCTCGACCGACGGTTCGCGCGAGCTCTGCGAGAAACTCGCGGCGACATACGCGGACGTGGTCGCCGTGCTTCAGGAGCGCAACCGCGGCAAGGGCGCCGCGGTGCGCCGCGGCTTCGAGGCGGCCAGCGGCGACGTGCTGATCGTGCAGGACGCCGATCTCGAGTACGACCCGCAGGAGATACCGCGGCTCGTGTCACTCATCACGAGAGACATCGCGGACGTGGTGTACGGCAGCCGCTTCCTGTCGACCGGCCCGCACCGCGTGCTGTATTTCTGGCACTCGGTCGGCAACAAGCTGCTGACTCTGCTCTCGAACGTCTTCACCAACCTGAACCTCTCCGACATGGAGGTGGGTTATAAGGCGTTCCGCAGCGAAGTGATTCGAGGAGTCACTCTGCGCGAGGACCGCTTCGGCTTCGAGCCCGAGATCACGGCGAAGGTCGCGCGCGGTGGCTGGCGCATCTACGAGGTCCCGATCTCGTACTACGGGCGCACGTACGAAGAGGGCAAGAAGATCGGCTGGCGCGACGGGGTGCACGCTCTGCGCTGCGTGCTCCGCTACAACCTGTTCGAGTGAGTCGCGAAGTGACGGAGCTCGGACTTCTCGTGACCGCGCGCGTGTGGGAGCGCCACGGCGAGTCACTCGCGAAGCTGGCGCGCCAGGCGCGCATCGAGCTGGCGCCGGTCCTCTTGCCGGTCGACCCCGAAGGCCGCGTCGCGCCCGAGCAGTGCGCGCGCGTCGACGTGGCTTTCTTCTCCGGCGACGTGTTTCCCGACGGCGCGCGCGCGTTCTTCGCGGCCGCGCTGGGCGCGCCGAAGCTGCGCTGGCTGCAGACGTTCAACGCGGGCATCGACCACCCGATCTTCGCTCGCTTCCTCGAGCGCGGCGTGCGACTCACCACGGCGTCCGGCTCGGCGGCCGCGCCGATCGCGCAGACGGCGCTCACCGGACTGCTCATGCTGGCGCGCGGCTTCCCGAGCTGGCTCGACGCGCAGCGGCGCAATGAGTGGCGGCCGCACTCACCTGGCGAGATCCCGCGCGATCTCACGGGCCAAGTGATTCTGATCTTCGGCCTCGGCGCGATCGGCACGGAGCTCGCGCGCCTGGGCAAGGCATTCGGCTTGTACGTGATCGGCGTGCGGCGGGGCGCCGCGCGCGGCGGCGAGCCGGTCGACGAGTTACACCCGCCCGCGCGCCTGCGCGAGCTCCTGCCGCGCGCCGACTGGCTCGCGCTCGCCTGCCCACTCACCGACGAGACACGCGGCGCGATCGACGCCGCCGCGCTCGCGGCGCTGCCGCCCGGCGCGCGTCTGCTCAACGTCGCGCGGGGCGAGATCGTGGACGAGCTCGCGCTCGTCGAGTCACTTCGCGAAGGCCGGCTCGCCGGCGCCTATCTCGACGTGTTCGCGACCGAGCCGCTCGCGGCCGAGTCGCCGCTCTGGTCGCTGCCCAACGCGATCGTGACTCCGCACAACTCCGCGGCGTCGCGCGGCAACGAAGCCCGCCAAGTCGAGATCTTCCTCGACAACTTCGCGCGCTGGGTGCGGGGCGAGCCGCTGCAAAACGAGGTGCGCGCGTGAAGTGGGTGATGATCGCCGTGCTCACGTACAACGTGCACGGCCTGAGTCACTGGGTCGTTTCCGACGATCCCGAGGCGCGCATGCTCGAGATCTCGCGGCGCCTGAACGGCTACGACGTCGCGCTGATCCAGGAGAGCTGGGAGTACTGGGACGCGCTCGCCGAACGAGCGACTCACTCGGTGAAAGAGCGCGGAAACGGGCCCGACCCCGGCGCCTTCTTCCAGAACGGACTCACGACGTTCGCGCGGCCGCGCTTCGTGGCCCTCTCGCGCGGCTCACTCGGAGCGTGCGCCGGCTGGCTGGGCGGCGCGAATGATTGTCTCGCCGACAAGGGCTTCCTGCGCGTGCGGCTCGAGCTCGAGAACGGCGTGCGGGTCGACTTCTGGAACGTGCACCTCGACGCAGGTGGCTCGGACGAGGACCGCGCGGCCCGCGCGAAGCAGCTCGAGTCACTTGCGGAGCGCATCCGCACGCTGAGCGGCGACGCGCCTCTCGTGGTGGGCGGAGACTTCAACAGTTCGGCCGACGACCCGACGGACTTCGCCCTGCTCGAGCGCTTCCGCACGAGTCTCTCGCTCGAAGACACCGGCGTGCGCTCGGATCCGGCGGGCGCGTTCGCCGGCAAGCACATCGACTATCTCTTCGTGCGCGGCGGACGAGTCACGAAGTCCGCCGAGGCAGCCGAGTTCCAGGTCGACGGGCGCCCGCTCTCCGACCACCCCGCGCTGGGCGTGCGGCTGGAGTTCGCGGCTAGCGGCCCTTGAACAGGTCGGCCGACTTCGCGTCGAGCGTCGCGGGCCGAGCGCGCGTACGCGCCCAGTCACGCAGCTCCTTGATGCGCTCCTCGTACGTGTCGTAGAGCGGCACCGTGTCGGTGATCGCGTTCGCGAGGTCGTTGAAGCCGAGGTCGCGGTTCTCGGTGAACGCGGTGTAGAGCGCGGCGCTCACCACTTGCTCGATCTCACTGCCCGAGAGCCGTGATGCCTGCAGGGCCAGATCGGCCAAGTCGAACTGCAGCGGGTCGCGGCCGATGCGCCGCAAGTGAATCGTGAAGATCTCGACTCTCTCGTTCTCGGTGGGCAGGTCGACGAAGAACAAGTCGTCGAAGCGGCCGCGGCGGAGTAACTCGGGCGGCAGTCGAGTCACATCGTTCGCGGTCGCCACCACGAACACGGGTGACTGTTTCTCGGACAGCCAGGTCAGGAACGCGCCGAATACGCGGCTGGACGCGCCGCCCTCGCTCGCGGCGGCGAAGCCCTTCTCTATCTCGTCGATCCACAGCACGCACGGCGCGATCGACTCGGCCACGGTTCTGGCCTCGCGCATCGTGGTTTCGGGAGTCTGATCCGAGCTGCCGAACGCGGACGCGAGGTCGAGTCGCAGGAGCGGGAAGTTCCACTCCTGCGCGACCGCCTTCGCCGAGAGTGACTTGCCGCAGCCCTGCACACCGAGCAGGAGCAGGCCGCGCGGCATGGGCAGGCCGAATTTGCGCGCCTCCTCGCCGAACGCGCGCCGCCGTTCCCGCAGCCAACGTTTCAGCTCGCCCAGGCCGCCGACGTCGTCGAGCCCCGCGTTCGGCTCGTGGAAGCTGAGCGCCAAGGTGCGGCGCAGCGCCTGGCGCTTCTCGCGCACGATGCCGGCCACGGCTTTGTCGTTCAGGCCGCCGGCCAGCGCGCACGACTTGCGAAACACGCGCAGCGCTTCGTCGGTAGTGAGTCCCAGCGCGGCGCGCGACGCGCCTTCGAGTGACTCGGGATCGGGTGACTCGATCGCCGAGCGGAAGATCGCGGCGAGCTCCTGCGCCTTGGGCAGCGGCAGCTCGACGACCGAGGCCTCGTGCACCAGCTCCGGGGGCAAGTCGATCGCCGGCCCCACGAGCACGATCGCCTGCATCCGCTCCGACAACATCTCGAGTAAGTCGCGCAGGCGCCGCAGCGCGAGGGGATCGCCGAGCTGGCGGTGCGCGTCCAGGATCGCGAACAGCGCGGGCTGCGCCGCGCCCGAAATCGCGCGGAGTCCAGCATCGAGTGACCCGGCGCCCTGGCCCGTGCCGCCCAGGCCCGAAGCCACCGACCAAGTCACGAGCTCGCGCTTGCATGCCTGCGCCGCGAGCTTCAGCGTCTCGAGCGCGCGCTCTTCCTCGAACGCTTCGAGCCCGATCAGACGCCAGCCCGCCTTGACGAGCAGGCCGATCTCCTTGGCGCACTCACGACTCACGGCACGCTAGTCCATGTCCGCGGTGACTCGCACCACTTCTTCATAGGTGGTGACTCCCTCGGCGAGCCTGCGCAGCGCGCTCTCGCGGAGTGACTCCATGCCCTCGACCTTCGCGGCGCGGGCGATCTCGGTCGCGTCCTCGCCCTTCTTGATCAGGTCGCGCACGCGGCGGCCGACGTTCAACAGCTCGAACACGCCCGAGCGGCCGTACAGCCCGGTCTGGCGGCACTCCACGCAGCCCTCGCCCCAGCGCACCGCGAGTCTCTCGCGCCGCTCGACCGGCACCTTGATGCCGAGCGAGTTCACCTGATCCGGAGTCAAGTGACCGTCCACCGCGCAGTGCGAGCAGATTCGACGCAGGAGTCTCTGCGCCAGCACGCCGCGCAGCACGCTCGAGAGCAGGAAACGCTCGACGCCGAGCTCGGCGAGACGAGTCACTGCGCCCGCGGCGTCGCGCGTGTGAACGGTCGAGAGCACCAGGTGACCGGTGAGCGCCGACTGCACCGCCATGGCCGCGGTCTCGGCGTCGCGAATCTCACCGACCATGATGATGTCGGGATCCTGGCGCAGCATCGCGCGCAGCGCGGTCGCGAACGTGAGCTCGATCTTCCGCTGCACCTGCACTTGCACGAAGCGCGGGTCGATCATCTCGATCGGGTCTTCGACGGTGGTGATGTTCACCTCGGGCCCCGCGAGATACCGCAGCGTCGCGTACAGAGTCGTCGTCTTGCCCGAGCCCGTGGGGCCAGTCACTAGGATCAGACCCGAGGGCGAAGTAATCCAGCGCTCGAAGTGCTCGCGCTCCGGCGGCGCGAAGCCGAGGTCGGCGAGGTCGGCCATGAGGATGCTCGGGTCGAGAATTCGGACGACCACTTTCTCGCCGAACGCGGTCGGCACGCTCGCGACGCGCAGCTCGATCTCACTCTGTCCGCGGCGCGTCTTGATGCGGCCGTCTTGCGGGCGGCGGCGCTCCGCGATGTCCATGCGCGCCATGACCTTCACGCGAGACACGATCGCGGCGTGCACGGCGGCGGGGAACGTCTCTATCTCGTGCAGGATGCCGTCGATGCGGAAGCGCACGATCGCTTCGTTCTGGTGCGGCTCCAGGTGAATGTCGGAAGCGCGCTGCTCGAACGCGTAGTTCAACAGGAAGTCGACCGCGGCGACGACCGTCTCGTCGTTCGCGGTGGCGATCTCCTCGGTCGAGCGCAGCTGCACCATCTGCACGAGCGCTGCCGTCGGACTGCGGTCACCCAACTCACTCGCGGCCTGCTTGATGCTGGTGCGCAGGCCGAACACGCGGTCCGCGACCGCGAGTATGTCGCGCTTCGACGCGACCGCGTACACGAACGGCTTGCGCACGACGTCCTGTAGTGTCTCGCGCAGCGTCGTGTCGAACGGATCCGAGACGGCGAGTATGATGCCGTCTTTGTCGACCCCGAGCGGAATCACCACGTGTCTCCGCACGAACGGGCGCGAGAAAGTCTTCGAGATCAGCTGATTGTCGAGCTTCAGCGGATCGATCTTCGTGTAGCGGAGGTTCGCGGCGGCGGCGATCGCCTGCGCGATCGCGTCCTCGTCGATGCGCCGGTGCTCCTTCTGCGCGTGCGGCAGCGAGGCGGCGGTGATGATCTCGGCGGCGGACACGTCGTATTTCGCCGCGGCCTGCGAACGCACCGAGCCCACGCGTTCCTTCAGCACGCGGCTCTTCAGCGTCGTCTCGCGACTCTCGACGTCCTTCGCCTGCGCCGCCGTGCAGAGCTTCGCGCGCACGAGTATCTCGCACAGCTCGGCGAGCTGGAGCGGCGGACGAGGCTCCGTGTTCGAGGGTCCGTTCGCAGGCAACTTGGGCTTCGACTCGGGGGATTCGGCCATCGCCGACTCTATCGGCTGCGGTGCCCTCGAACCGAATGAGCTGCGCCCCACTCAGTCGATGCCGAACGCACTCCAGATCCACGAATACGGCGGGCGAATCATGCCGAGCTCGTGGCACAGGTGTCGCGTCTTGGCGACCGAGTCACGACGCAGGCCCGCGAACACCGGACTGTCTCGGTACGCCTGGCGAATCACTGCGCGGGGAATGCCGTAGGTGCGCGCGAACGCGGGCGAGGGCGCGAGCATGAGCGTCGTCATGTTCCCGAGGATGAACGGCGAGCGCAGCGCGAGCAGGTTGCGCCCGAGCCAGCGGAGTCGCGGCACGTGCCGCACGAGATACCCGCGGGCGAACGACATGTGCCGCGCTTCTTCGATCACGTGGATCTGACTGATTCGTTCGGCGAGCGGGTGGCGCCACTGACGCTCGCGGAGCGCGCGCCGCTGCATCTGGTCGATCGGCTCCTCGCCGCCCAGCACGAACACGAAGAACAGCTCGGGGAAGCTCCGCGCGAGCCGCGGGATGCGCCGCGCGAACCACAGGAGCGCCGGCGGCATGCCGTCCACCTCGAGTCCCGTGCGGCTCACGAACTCCTGGAACATCATCGAGTGCTGAGTCTCTTCCGCGATCTCGTGATACACGTAGCGGAACTCGGGTGAGTCGTTCGGAAGTGACTCGGCAAACGTCAACAGCCCGCGCTTCAGGATGTTCTCGAACTGCACGCCGACCTTCATGAACGTCGCGAAGCGGTGCAGGCCGATGCGCGCGCGGAGCTCCTGCGGCTGCGAGCGGTACCAGTCGGTGCCGCCCAGCGGGTCGAGCTCGATCAGCTCGAAGCGCGGGTCCTCGGGACTCACTTGGTGGTTCGGGTCGTCCCAGGCGACGTCCTCGTAGGCGTCGAAGTGCTTGGTCACCGACTGCCGCGAGAGCCGCGCGAGCAAGTCGCGCCACGCGCGCTCGTCGGCGCCGGACAGCTCGGCGTCGTCGGGAATCTCGGGTCGGTGGGGCAGGGGGAGTGACTGCTCCATGGTCATGGCTTTCCTCCAATGGCGTACCGCGACTGGAACACGGCCAGCGCGAACAGGCGTTTCAAGAAGTCGAATTGGCGGTCGAGCTCTTCAGGAGAGCGCGTCAACCGCTGAGTGAGTGCGATGCCGTGCACGATTGCGAGTACGGCGTCGGCGATCAGGTCGATGTCGGGCACGTCGCGGCCGACGGTCTCTCGCACGCCGTCGGCGATCGCGCCGCGCGCGCTCATGAAGAGCTCGTGCAGGTTCGCGCGCGTCGTCTCGTTCACCTGCGCGCGCTCGAGGATCGCGCCGACGATCAACAGCAGTGTCTCGCTGCGGTCTTCCACGAGCGCGCGGAGACCCGCGATGAGGCGGTCGAGGCGCGCGTCGACGCCAGTCACTTCCTCGACGCTCGCGCGGATCTCGGCAATCCACGCTTCGGCCACGCGCGCGAGCGCGGCGTCGAGCAGGCCTTCCTTGCTCTCGAAGTGCCAGTAGAGCGCGGTCTTCACGACCCCCGCGCGGTCGCACACGTCGGCGACCGAGGTGCCCGCGAAGCCCCGCTCCGAGAACAGCCCGATCGCCGCCCCGAGGATCTTCTCGCGCGACACCTCGCCGTGCGCGGTGGCCGCGGAGCGCGTGCGCTCGATCGTCTCGTCCGACATCCGCTGATCCCTCGGGTGCATACGAAATGTACGTACCGCACGGTACATTTCAGGATGCACGAGCGGATGTCAAGAAGAACGCCGGCAGCTACTCCGCGGAGTCCTCCCTCAGCATCCGGTCGAGCTGCTCTTGGTTCCAGCCCTGCATCCAGCGGTTGCCGACCACGACGACGGGCACGCCCGAGCGGCCGTTGGTCAGCCGTAGGAGCTCGTCGAGCTTCTCGGGATCGCGCTCGATGTCCCAGCTCACGTACTCCTGGCCAATCGAGTCGAGATACCGCGTCGCCTTCACGCACCACGGGCAGCTCTGCGTGGTGTAGAGCACCACGCGCGCGTTGGAGGTCGGGTCGGGCGCTTCGCCCCGCCCGCTCGTGACTTCGTCCTGCGACGGCTTGGGCGCAGTGACTCGACCCGCGGTGGAACGCTGCCGCTCCGGCACCTCGTCCAGACTCGACGCCATGCGCACGCGCCCGGACTCGTCGACCCAGCGGTAGTACTCGCCAGCCTGAAGTGACTCTTTCGGCGGTTTAGGTCTCGTCCGCGGCTTCTGCCGAGCCGGCTTCGACGGTGGCGCGGGATGGCGAGGCCCCGAGCGCTCGACCGCGGGCGCGACGGGTGTCTCGTCGCCATCGGGGTCCGGCGGCACGCAGGCCACCAGCAAGAGCGCGAGCCCAGTGAGTGCGAGTGCCAGCCGCGTCACCCCTTCAAGATCGGCCGAACGCCGGCGGAGATTGACGCGCGTGTTCCGATTCGAGCGCTGCGTACGCCGCTTCGAGCTCGGCGCCGAGCTCCGTGCAAAGCGCCGCGACGGCCGCCTCGTCGAGATCCGCGGGCAGGCAACGCGCCGGCAAGAAGCGGCCGACGATGCGCGTGAACGGCAGCGGCACCTGGAAGCGATCCCAGCTCCGCGCGGTCCACTTGTGCGAGACGTAGTAGGTCATCGGCACCAACGCCGCGCGCGAGCGCTGCGCCATGACGACGAGGCCCGGCTTCACTTCGCGCCGTGGTCCGCGCGGTCCGTCGACCAGGTGACCCGCGAGCGTGGGCTCGCGCATCGCGCGCACCATCTCGAGCAACGCGCGCGCTCCGCCGCGCGAGCTCGAGCCACGCACCACTCGGATGCCGAGTTGCTCGGCCACGCGCGCGATGCGTTCACCATCGCGGCTGCGACTGACCATGAGGATCGGGTGGTCGTGTCGCAGGTCACAAATCGCGACGAGCAACAGCTCGTGCCAGCCGAAGACGAGAACGGAGCTTCCCGACGCGAGCGTCTCCGAAATGATCTCCTTGCCTTCGAACCGAATGCGCAGCGTCGCCGCGAGTGCGCGAATGAGCGTTGCGACGACGGTGAGCAGCGCGCGCTCGAGAAAACTCGGGCTGTGATTCACCGGTTCCACGGCGGCGGCCCCTCGTGCCCGCGTGTATCATCGGGCGCGATGGACGAGATCGCGCGAATCGAAGTCGACGGCAAGACCTACGAGTTTCCGATCGTGACCGGCTCCGAAGGCGAGCGCGGAATCGACATCGGAAAGCTGCGCGATCAGACCGGACTCATCACGCTCGACCCGGGTTACAAGAACACGGGTAGCTGCAAGAGCGCGATCACTTTCATCGACGGTGAGCAGGGCATTCTGCGCTACCGCGGCTACCCGATCGAAGAGCTCGCCGAGAACAGTGACTTTCTCGAGGTCGCCTATCTCCTGATCAAGGGCGAGCTGCCGACGGCGGAGCAGTATCGCGCGTGGGCGAACTCGATCCGCTACCACACGATGCTGCACGAGGACCTGAAGCGGTTCTTCTCGGCGTTCCCGAAGGACGCGCACCCGATGGGCGTGTGCTCCGCGGTGATCTCGGCCTTGTCGACGTTCTATCCCGAGTATCTCGACCCGCTCGACAAGGAGCAGGTGGGTGTCTCGATCGAGAGACTCATCGCGAAGTTCCCGACCATCGCGGCGTACGCGAACAAGCACTCACTCGGCCACCCGTTCATGTACCCGGACAACAAGCTGGGGTACGTCGAGAACTTCCTGCGCATGATGTTCGGCACGCCGTGCGAGGAGTTCGTGGTCGATCCCGTCGTGGCGCGCGCGATCGACGTGCTGTTGATCCTGCACGCCGACCACGAGCAGAACTGCTCGACCTCGACGGTGCGCCTCGCGGGCAGCTCGCACGCGAACCTGTTCGCGTCGATGTCGGCGGGAATCGCGGCGCTGTGGGGCCCGCGGCACGGCGGCGCGAACCAGGAAGTCATCGAGATGCTCGACGCGATCGCCGACGAGGGACTCACTGCGAAGCAGTTCGTCGAGCGCGCCAAGTCTAAGGACGACACCTCGCGGCTCATGGGCTTCGGCCACCGCGTGTACCGCAACTACGATCCGCGCGCGAGCGTGATCAAGCAGGTCGCCACCGACGTGCTCGAGAAGCTGGGAGTCACTTCGAAGCTGCTCGAGATCGCCATGGACCTGGAGCGCATCGCGCTCGAGGACGACTACTTCATCAAGCGCCGGCTGTATCCCAACGTCGATTTCTATTCGGGGATCATCTTCAAGGCGCTCGGCATCCCCGTGCAGGGCTTCACCGCGATGTTCGCGATGGGCCGGCTGCCCGGCTGGATCGCCCACTGGATCGAGTTACTCGAAGAGGGTCAGGCCATCGGCCGGCCGCGCCAGATCTACACCGGCGCGCAGCAGCGCGCGTACACGCCGATCTCGAAGCGCCGCGGCTGAGAGCGAGTCATGCGCCAGGCGCGCTGGACGGAGTCGGGTGTAGAGATCGCCGAAGTGACTCCGCCCGCGCTCCAGCCCGGCTGGGTGCGCCTTCGCGTCGCGGCGTGCGGCCTCTGCGGCACCGATCTGCACCTGTGGCGGCGCGAGCTGCCGCCACCGCTCGGTGTAGCCCCGGGCCACGAGATGTCGGGCACGGTGATCGACGGGCCGCGCGGCCTCGCCGACGCCTTGTACGCCGTGGAGCCGAAACACGTCTGCGGCCTGTGTGACTTCTGCGTGAGCGGCCGCAACCAGCTGTGCGAGAAGCTCGAGATCTTCGGCGTGATGCGGCCGGGCGGGCTGGCCGAGTTCGTCGACCTGCCGCGAGAGACTCTCTACCCCGTACACGCGTCGGTGTCGCCCTTGCTGGCGTCGTTCGCCGAGCCCGTGGCCGTGTGCGAGCGCGCGCTGTCACTCGCGCGGCTCGAGTCCGACAGCCGCGTGCTGGTGCTGGGCGCTGGCACGATCGGGCTCGTGTGCGGCCTGCTCGCGCGCGACCGCGCGGGCGCGCTGGGGATCACCGCGCGCCACCCGCAGCAGGCCGAGGCCGCGAAGCGCCTGGGACTCACTCCGCTCGGCGAGAAGGAAGTGAAGGCGTGGGCGGCCGAGTCACAACCCGACGTCGTGATCGAGACGGTCGGCGGTCACGCGCAGACCCTGCTCGACGCCACGCGCTACACGCGCGCGGGCGGGCGCGTCGTGGTGCTCGGCATCTTCTCGAAGCGCACCGAGGTGAACGGCTATCTGCTCGCCACCAAGGAGCTCGAGCTCGTGGGCTCGAACATGTACGGCGCGAGCCGGCGCGGCACGCAGTTCCGCGCCGCTGTCGAGCTCTTGCCGCGGTACGCGCCCGAGCTCGCGCCGCTGCAGACGCACCGCTTCGCGCTGGGCGAGCTCGAGTCCGCGTTCCAGTGCGCGAGCGACAAAGCGACGGGGGCCATCAAGGTTACCGTGCTCCCGGGCGACAAGCTCGGGTGAATGGCTAGACGTCCGCCCGGGTTCGCGCGCCGCGTGACGATGCTCGTCGGACACGCGCTCGCGCACGCCGGCGCGTATGCGTATCGCGGCCCGGTGCGCGACCTGATCTCGGACTCACTCAACGGGCGGCGGATCGTGACTCGCACGCGGATTCCGCTCGGGCGCGGACACCGCGAGCTCGACGGCCTGCGGATCGCGTTCCTGTCGGACGTCCACGCGGGCAACTATCTCGACGAGCGCGACTTCCTCGGCGTGTGCGAGGTGGTCGCGAGCGAAGCGCCGGACCTGGTGTGTCTGGGCGGCGACCTGATCAACGTCCACGAGGACGAGACACTCTTGCTCGCCAAGGGGCTCGCGTTGCTGGCGCCGCCGCTCGGGAAGTTCGCCGTGCACGGCAATCACGAGTATCACGCCGCCGCCGAGCCGCTGCGCTGGCGCGCGGTGCTCGAGCAGCACGGGGTCGAGATCCTCACCAACCGCGGCCGCCGAGTGACTCGCGGCGCGGCGGGCTTCTGGCTGTGCGGCGTCGACGACCTGAAGCGCGGCGAGCCCGACCTGGATGCGGCCCTCGAAGGTCACGACGACGACGAGCCCGCGATCCTGCTCTCGCACCACCCGGACTTCTTCGTCCAGTCGGCGGCGCACGTCGACTTGCAGCTCTCGGGTCACACGCACGGCGGGCAAGTCACTCTGCTCGGCCGCACGCCGCTGCGCCACACGAATCACGGCTGGTGGGCCGGCCGGTTCACGCGCGGCGAGTCACAGCTGTACGTAGGCCGCGGGGTGGGCACGAGCTTCCTGCCCATCCGCGCCGGCGCGCCGGCCGAGATCGCGATCCTCGAGCTCTCCACGGAGTGACCCAGAAATCGCTTCCTTTCGCCCGAGCCTCGCGCGTAGCATGGTGTGCCGAGGTCGAGAGCGATGTGTCGTCTCACTCGCCGACTGACTCTGTGCACGGGTCTCTTGCTGGCCGGCGCCCAGCTCGCCCGCGGTCGCCACCAACCAGCAGCTGGGCGCGCTTCCCGACGGGAGTCACTTGTTCCAGGTCCGCGCGATCGACGCGGTCGCCTGCGGCGCACCGCTCTCGTTCGACTTGCGCGTGGACGCGACGCCCGACTCGATCCAGCTGCTCATCGGGCTCAAGACCCCGAGCGGCGCGAGCATCACGAGCGGAGTGTTTCAGAACGACCCGGACCCGCAGTTCGTCTGGGCCGTCGCTCCGTCAGCGGCGCCGCTCGCGGGCTCGAGCTTCGCGGTCGACGGCAGCGCCGATTGCACGGCGGACACCGGCACGACGAGTCAGCAGATCGCGCCCGTGCCGGACGGGAGTCACTCGTTCCAGGTGCGCGCGATCGACACCGCCGGGAACTGCGGCCCCGCCTCGACCTTCGACCTCCGGGTCGACGCGACGCTCGATCCGGTCGCGACGTTGCGCGGCTTCGTGAACGCGGGCGGCGCCGAGTTTCTCCCTGGAGCGTGGGAGCCGGACTCCACTCCGTTCATGCAGTGGAGCTCTACACCGGGCGCCGCGCCGACGGCGGGTTACAGCTCCGCGGCGGACGGTGCCGCGGACTGCACCTCGGAGGGCGCTGGAACCACGTATCAGTTCGGCGTCATCGGCAACGGGAGTCACTCATTCCAGGTGCGCGCCATCGACGACGCCGGGAACTGCGGACCCGTCGCGACCTTCAACTTCGGGGTCGACCTCAACGCCGACGGGATCGGCCCGATCACTCTTCGGACGTCGCCGGGCGGCGCGGTCATCGGCGCCTACACGAACGATCCCGACCCGTACGCCGAGTGGATCGTCGGGACTTCGGGTCCGTCACCGACCGCCGGAGTGAGTCATGCGCTCGACGTCGTTGCAGACTGCGCGCAGGACACACTCGCGACGAGCCTTCAGCTTCCGTCACTCGCGGAAGGGAGTCGCGTCCTTCATCTGCGAGCCATCGACGCTGCGGGCAACTGCGGCAACGATACGACCAAGTGTTCAAGGTCGACGTCACGGCGGACGCGATCTCTTCGATCACCGCGCTGACTGCTCCGGGTGGGACGCCGATTCTGAGTGGCGTGCCTCAGCCGGATCTCACTCCGTACATGCAGTGGAGCGCGGTGCCGGGAGTCACTCCCTACCAGTACAGCTACGCGGTCGATGCAACGCCCGACTGCACCGTGGACATCAGCGTGACGTCGCTTCAGCTCCCGGAGCTCGGCGCCGCGGTCCCGCACGTCTTCCAGGTTCGTACGATCGACTTCGCCCGGCAACTGCGGGCAGCCTTCGTCGTTCAACCTGGTGTTCGGCCCGCCTCCGTCGACGGAGATCCCGGCTCTGCCGCTCGCGCCGCTCGGCGCATTGCTTGCCGGCGCTCTCGCGCTCGCGGCTCGACGAGTCACTCGCTCGGAGTGACTCAGCCATCCTTGGCGGACTTCAGCGCGTTCACCAGCGCGGGCACGACCTCGAACAAGTCACCCACGATGCCCACGTCGGCGACCTCGAAGATCGGGGCGTCGGCGTCTTTGTTGATCGCGATGATGAAGTTCGAGTTCTTCATGCCGACCAGGTGCTGGATCGCGCCCGAGATACCCACGGCCACGTACAGCTTCGGCGAGACGATCTGACCGGAGCTGCCGACTTGGTACTCGTGCGGGAGCCAGCCGGCGTCGACGACCGGGCGCGACGCGCCCATCTGCGCGCCGAGCGCCTCGACGAGCGGCTTCAGCACCGCGTCGAAGTTCTCGGGCTTCTGCAGGCCGCGGCCGCCGGACACGATGATCTCGGCCTTGGTCAGGTCGTGACCACCGGCGGGTGCGACGCGGATCTCGGCGAACTTCGTGCGCGAGTCACCGCCCACGCCGTCCAGCTTCGCCACGGAGCCCGACTCACCGCCCGCGTAAGCCTCGTTCGCGCCGGGCTGCACGGTCGCGATGCGCGGCGTGCCAGTGACTCGCACGCGCGCGTCGAACTTCGCGTTGAACATGCGGCGCACGAACACGAGGTCCGCGCCGTCCGGCTCGATCCTGATCACGTCGCTCGCGATGCCGCAGTCGAGGCCCGCCGCGAGCGCGCCGGCGACGTCCCAGCCGATCGGCGTGTTCGAGATCAGGATCAGCTCGGGCTTCTCCGCGTCGATCGCCTTCTTGATCGCGCGCTCCCAGCCGTCCAGGTTGTAATTCGCGAGCGACGGGTCGTCGGCGAGGAGCACCTTGCCGCCGCCCTTCTTCGCCAGGTCCTCGGCCACGCCGCCCACGCCGCTGCCGATCACCAGCGACGCGACGTCGCCGCCCAGCTTGCGCGCGAGAGTCACTAGCTCGAGCGTCGCCTCGCGCAGCGCGCCTTTCGAAATTTCCCCGACGATCAGTGTCTTTGCCATTACAGGAGCCCCAGTTCCTTGACCTTGCCCACGAACTTCTGCGCCACCTCGTCCTTCGAGCCACCGAGTATCTCGGCGCCCTTGCCCTTCGGCGGCGTGTAGATCTTCTCGATCTTCGACTTCGAGGCGACCGCGCCCGCGGCGAGTGACAGATCGCCGAGTGACTTCTTGTCGAGCGGCTTCTTCTTCGCCTGCATGATGCCCTTGAGCGACGCGTAGCGGACTTCGTTCATGCCCGTCTGCGCGGTCAAGAGACACGGCACCGGCAGCTTCACGACTTCGAGCGCGCCGCCTTCCAGCTCGCGCTCGACCTCGACCGACCCGCCGTCGAGCTTCTCGGACACGATGCCCGTCGCGTGCGGTATGCCCAGCAGCTGCGCGAGCATCGGGCCGGTCAGCGCGAAGTTCGTGTCGTCACTCATCAGCCCCATCAACACGAGGTCGCACTTCTCGGCCTTCGCGACGGCGGCGAGTGTCTTCGCGATCGAGAGTGAGTCGGCGCCCGCGAGCGAGTCGTCCCACACCTGGATCGCGCGGTCCGCGCCCATGCCGAGCGCCGTGCGCAATGACTGCTGCACGCGGTCCGGGCCGATGCTGACCACCACGACCTCGGTCGCCGCCGCATCCTTGTCCTTGATGCGCAGCGCCTCTTCGAGCGCGTAGTTGTCGTAGTCGTTGATCTCGAACTTGATGTTCGCGTCCTGAATCCACTTGCCGTCGGCCGCGAGCTCGAGGCGCGCGTCCTTGTGCGGCACTTGCTTCAGGCAGACGAGGATCTTCATGAGGGACGATCTCCGTGCACCGTCGGGCGCCCAGGGGTTTCGCGGCGCACTCTACGGCAGGGGCCCGGCGGGCCGCAAGCGCATCCGATCGCGGCAGTCGGAGTCACAAAGTCCGGCGCAAGCCGCAAAGCGGCGCGCAGCGAGGCGTAGCCGAGCGAAGAGGCGTGGCCGCGCTTTGCCCGGCCGGGCCCCCTAAGACCCCATCAGCTCCCGCCACATCTCGAGGTTCGGGATCCTGAGATAGGCGTTGATTCGCTTCGTCTCCGCCATGGTGCGGTGCGCGCCGCCGCCGTAGTCGTGACCGGGATACAGGACGGTGTCGTCGGGCAGCGAGCCCAGCTTCTGCAGGCTGCGGTACATCTCGTCGGGGTCGCTGCCCGGCAGGTCGACGCGGCCGCAGCCCTGGATGAACAGCGTGTCTCCCGACACCAGCGCGTTCTTCACGCGGAAACACTGCGAGCCCGGAGTGTGTCCCGGCGTGTGCAGGAACTCGATCTCGACGTTGCCGATCCGCAGCGCGTCGCCCGAGTCGACGATCTCGAGATCGGTCTCGCTGATGCCAGTCACTTTGCGCACGCCGCCCGCTTCGTGGCGGTTGGCGTAGACCTTCATGCCCTTCAGGTCGAGCAGCTCGGACAGACCCTCGATCGACTGACTCATCATGCGGCCGCCGATGTGATCGGGATGGTAGTGAGTCACGAGCGCGGCGATCGGCTCGAAGCCCAGCGACCGCACGTGCTCGACGATCCCAGACACGTTCCACGCCGGGTCGACCAGCGCGACTTCGCGCGTCGTTCGCGAGCCGATCGCGTACACGAAGTTCTGCATCGGCCCGCAGGCCATCTGCTCGAGGAAAAGCTCGTCGTCCATTGGTGTAACCTCGCCCCCGGGAAGGGGTCATGTCAAACCAGAAGTCACGCGCGGTCATCGTCGGTGTGGGTCAGGTTCGCAATCGTCCGGGGCTCGACACCAAACCCAACACACAAGAGTGGAACCCGCTCGAGCCCGCGCGACTCATGGCCACAGCGCTCGAGCGCGCCGCCGCCGACGCGGGCAAGCCCGAGCTCGCGCGCGCGGCGGAGTTCGTCGGCTGCATTCCGCCGATGGCGTGGTCGTACGACGATCTGCCGGGCCGAGTCGCGGAGTTTCTCGGCGCCGCGCCGCGCGAGAAACTCGAGCCGCCGGGCGGCGGCGAGGGCCCCATCTTGCTGCTCAACGACGTCGCGAACCGCATCGCCGACGGCGAGCTCGACGTCGCGTTTCTCGCCGGCGCCGAGTGTGTCTACAGCCGGCGGCGCGCGCGCACCGAGAACAAGAAGCTCGACTGGACCCCCGGCGGCGAGGGCTTTCCGCGCTTTCTCGCGTCGATGAAGCCGTTCGCGAACGCGCTCGAAGCGAGACACGGCGTGAGACAGCCGGTCGACATGTATCCGCTGTACGAGAACGCGCTGCGCCGGAAGGCGGGACGCACGATCGAGTCACACCAGCGGTTCGTGTCGGAGCTCATGGCGAGATACTCCGAGGTCGCGGTCACCAACCCGTACTCGTGGTTCCCCGAGCCGCGCACCGCCGAGGAGATACGCACGGTCTCGGCGAAGAACCGCTGGATCGGCTTCCCGTACCCCAAGCTCATGAACGCGCTGATGGAGGTGGATCAGGCGGCGGCGGCGATCGTGCTGAGTGAGCGCGCCGCGGACCGGCTCGGCATCGCCCCCGAGAAACGCGTCGCGTTCCTGGGCGGCGCCAGCGCGAACGACGGCTGGAGCGCCGCCGAGCGAGTCAGTCTCTCGTCGAGCCCGGCCATGGGCGCGATCGCCTGGCAGGCGCAGTCACACGCGGGTCTCGGGCTCGCCGACGTCGACCTGTTCGACTTCTACAGCTGCTTCCCGTGCGTGGTCGAGTTCGCGCTGCACGCGCTCGCTCTCTCGCACGCGGACAAGCGCGGCCCGACGCAGACCGGCGGCCTCGCGCACCACGGCGGCCCCGGCAACAACTACGCGATGCACGGGCTGGCGAACGTAGTGACTCGCATCCGCGCGGGGCGGGGCAAGGTTGGCTACGTCACGGGTCTCGGCATGAGCGCCACCAAGCACGCGCACGCGATCGTCTCGAGCGACCCGGCCCGCATCGCCGCCGCCGACGCGCGCGCGACGAAGCTGTCACTCCCGCCCGCGGACTACGAAGGCCCGGCGCTGGTCGACTCACCCAGCGGCCCCGCCCAGGTCGAGAGCTACACGGTCATGTTCGACCGCGAGAACCAACCCGAGCGCGCGGTGCTGTATCTCCGCCTGCCGGACGGCCGGCGCTCCGTCGCGCACGGCGCGCCGAGCCCCGCGCTCTTCCAGACGCTGCTCGAAGTCGAAGGCGTCGGCCTGAAGGGCGCAGTGACTCCCGGCGCGGGCGAGTCACCGAACGTCTTCACGCCGAGCTAGCCGCCGAGCCAGATCAGCACGACGAGTGGCACGCCGAGCGCCACGCCGCAGATCATGACCGCGCGGTTGGTGTCGATCTCGAGCACCTCGCGCGTGGCGACCACGAGCGACGCGAGTAGCAGTCCCACCGCCGCCCACGCGAACAGGCCACCGAGAATCGGCAGACTCGCGAACAACAGGAGCGAGAACCACGCGTACGCGAAGCCACTGCAGCGGAGCAGCTTCGAAAAGTCCACGTGTGACTCGACCGACGCACGGCCGACGCCCCAGATGAGCCCCGTCGCCGCCATCCACAGCACGATCGCGCCCGCGAGCCCCATGAAGACGGCGGCCAGACTGCCTTGACCCAGCCCAATGAGCACCGCGGTCGCGACCACCACCGCGATCGACTGCGGGATCGCGTGCGGGTCGTTCTCGATCTCGCGGTAGATCGCGGGATCGAAGCGCGCCACGCCTTCGAGCCGGGGAATCAGTCGGCGCTCGCGCTCGAGCAACCCGCTGATCACGCTCCGTGCGCCCGTCCCACCGCCTGGGTCAGCCACGCGTGAAACGTAGCTCAGCTCTCACCCGCGGCCGATGACCTCGTTCACGAAGGCATCGACCTGAGTCAGCGCCTCGGCGCGAATGTCTTCCGCCGTGCGTCCCGTCTTCTTGACTGGCTCGAGGCCCGGGCCGCAGTCAGAGATGACATGCAGACGTGTCGGGGCGCCGATCCGGCGCAACAGCTCTTCGAGCTTGTCGATGCGACAGTGCGGGTCACGCGCGCCCTGCACGAACAGCATGGGGCAGATGATCCGGTACAGATAGTCGACGTCCTGGTGGCTCGGCTTGCCCGACGGGTGCAACGGGAACCCGAGCGAGAACACGGCGTCGACCTTCAGCCCCTGAGACACCGCGCGCGTGGCGACTCGCGCGCCGAGCCCGATCCCGCCCACCAGCATGCGGGCGGGCGCGTTCTCGGGATCCGACAGCACGGCCTGCACCGCGGCCCGGAACGCTCGGTCCAGAATGAGCGGTGCGTCGGGCCGCTTCTTCTTGTCCTCGCTGTACGGGAAGGCGAAGCGCAGGGTGAGGTGACCCTTGGCCGATAGCGCCTGCTGTATGGCCATGAGGGTCGGCTCGTCTTTCCCGCCCGCGGCGTCGTGCGCAATCACGAGTCCGATGCGCTGTCCGCTCGGCCACCACTCGGGCGTGGCGACGACGCCGGTGACGACCACCTCCGGCATCACGGGGATCCGAATGGTGTCGAACTTGACGTTCGTTTCCATCGGGGGACTTCTTATAACACACCCCTTACTTGGCGCCGCTCGTGCCCAACGTTGAAAAAGTGCTGATCGTCGGAGTCGCGCGCGGCCAGGGCCGCCTGCTGGCGCGCCGACTGTCTCGCGATCTGCGCGTGGTCGGCGTCGACACCGATGACTGGGAGCGCAAGCCCGCCGGCGCGCCGTTCTACCGCACCGACGTGCGTGCGCGCGCGTTCGAGGACGCGCTGCGGAAGGAGCAGCCCGACGCCGTCGTGCACCTGGGCACGGTGCGTCACTTCCGCGGGCCCGAGACACAGCGCTTCGACGTGAACGTGCGCGGCACGAGAAAGCTGCTCGATCACTGCCGCACCTACGGCGTGAAGAAGCTCGTGCTGCTCTCGACGAGCTACGTGTACGGCGCGCTGCCCGACAACCCGAGCTTCATGGCGGAAGACCACCCGCTGCTCGCGGGCCGCAACTATCCCGAGATACGCGACCTGGTCGAAGTCGACTCTCTCGCCACCGCGTTCATGTGGCAGTACCCGGACATTCGCACGTCGATCCTCCGCCCCGTGCCGACCTTGGGTTACTACAGCGACAACTCGATCGTGAGTTACCTCCGCCAGCCGCGCGTGGTGGTGATGATGGGCTTCAACCCGATGCTCCAGTTCATGCACGAAGAGGATCTGGTCGAAGCCATCGCGCTCGCGCTCGAGCGCCGGCTGCGCGGCGTGTTCAACGTGACTGGCCCCGGCGAGGTTCCGCTCCGCACGGCGATCCGCGAGACGGGCGGCCGCCCGCTGCCGCTGCCCGAGCCCGTCGCGCGCCCGCTGCTCGGCCGGCTCTTCCGCCTGGGCGTCGTGCGCATCCCGCCCGGCGCGATCGACTACATCAAGTATCGGTGCACGATCGCCGGCGAGCGCTTCGTGAAAGAGACGGGCTTCAGACCCTTGTTTGGTCTGAAGGAGTCATTCAGGTCACTTCGTAGGTAATCCGAAAAGTCTCGCGCGGAGCGCGAGATGCTGGTTTACCGACAACAGGCGGGGCGATCGAAGCCCGTCTTGCTTCTCTGGGTGATTGCCGCGCTCGTGCTCGGCGCCGCCACCTTGGGACTCGTGCATGTGGCGTCGGTGCGGCGCGTGCGCGACAAGGCGGACGCGCAGCCCTCCCGCCCCGTGCTGGTCGTCGACTTCACGCGTGCGAGTGACTCGGAGCCGTGGCAGAGCGCGGCGATCGAGCTGGGGCGCGAGCTCACGACTCACTCGTCGCCGAGCCTGGCCGACATTCCCGCGAAGCGCTTCGCGGCATGGGTGCTGATCGAGCCGCCGGAGCTCGGTGCGGCGGACTTCGCCGCCCTCGACTCGTTCCTGCAGCTGGGCGGCGGGGCCGTGGTGATCGGCGGGGCCGAAGCGAAGGGGCAGGGCAAGAGCACGCTGGCGAAGCTGTTCCGCGGGCGGCGCTTCGCGCAGTCGGGCGAGCGCGCGACGCGCCTGCGAGTCACTGGCCGGAGCCCGCTGGTCGCGGGCCTCGACGCGGGGGAGGAGCTCGAGCTCGGCTCCGGCACGAGGGGACTCGTCGCGAGCTCGGGCGACTCACTCGCGTGGAACGACGCGGGCGGAAGCGCCGCGCTCCACGCGCGCTATCGCGAGGCGCCGGTCGCGTGGCTGGGTGTCTCGCCCGCGCGCATCGCGGACTCACTCGAAGCGCACGTGCTCGCCGGCAACGCGCTCCGCTACGCGCTGCGCGAGCCGGTGCTCGACCTGCGCGCGTGGCCCGAGGGCCGGCCCTGCGCGGTGCTGATCGACGGCCCGGACGGACCCGACCCGGCCCAAGAGGCGTGTCAGGTCGACGCGGCCACGAGTGAGTCCGAGGCGCTGCAGACACTGGCGCGGAAGGGTTGCCGTTTCGCGGCGGTGCCGCCCGACGGCCGCACGCTGCCGCAGCTGGTCCACTTCGGCGACTCGCCGCTGGTCGCGATCCCCGCGGGCCGCGCGCAGGCCACTGCTCGCGGCTCCGCGTTGATGCGCGAGTTACTCGCGGGCTACGAGCGCGCCGAGAGACTCGGCGGCGTCTACTCGCTCCGCGGCGACACCGGCTGGCGCGCGGCCGCCGAACGCGAGCAGCTGTTCGCACGAGTCAGGGACGAGCTCGACTCGCGCGGCGCGTGGTTCGCTGCGCCCGACGAGCTGGCCGACTGGTGGCGTGCGCGCGCGAACGTGCGCGCCGACCTGGTGGTGCTGTCGCACAACCGCGTACGGGTGACGTTCGCGAACTCGGGCTCCGACTCGGCGCGGGGAGTGACTGCGCGCGTGTATCTGCCCGGCGGAGTGGACAGCGCGCGCGTCGAAGCGGCGCTGCGCCTGCGCGCGGGGCCGCTGGTGCGCATCGCGGCCGATCACACGTGGATCGAAGTGGTCGAGCGTTCTCTCGACCCGGACGAGGAAGTCTCCTACACCATCCGCTTCTGAAGGAGCGGACCATGGAGAATCCCTTGCTCGAGCCCGGCGCGAACGGGCTGCCGCGCTTCGACCAAGTCACTTCCGAGCACGTGGAGCCCGGCATGAAGCGCGTGCTCGCGCAGCTGGGAGACGAGCTCGACGCGCTCGAGCGCGAAGTGACTCCCACGTGGCGCGGCGTCGTCGACCGGCTCGAGCGCATCGGCGATCCGCTGGCGACGCGCTGGGGCGCCGTGGGTCACTTGCTCGGGGTGAAGAACTCACCGGCGCTGCGCACCGCGCACGAGGCCGTGCTGCCCGAGGTCGTGCTGTTCGGGCTGCGCCTCGCGCAGTCGAAGCCCATCTACCAGGCGCTCGTGGCGCTCGAGAAGAGTCCCGAATTCGCGCGCCTCGAGCCCGCGCAGCAGCGCATCGTGACTCTGTTGATCCGCGACGCGCGTCTCTCGGGCGTGGGGCTCGAGGGCGCGGCGCTCGCGCGCTTCCAGGCGATCGCGACCGAGCTGGCCGAGCACCAGACCGCGTTCTCGAATCACGTGCTCGACGCGACCAAGGCGTTCTCACTCACTCTGCGCGACCGCGCCCAGGTCGAGGGCCTGCCCGAGAGCGCGCTCGAGGTCGCGGCCCAGTCGGCGCGCGCGGCGGGTGAGTCGGCGGCGACGGCCGAAGCCGGGCCGTGGCGACTCACTCTCGATCTGCCCGTGCTGATCCCCGCGCTGCAGCACCTGAAGAGCCGCGACCTGCGCGAGACGCTGTACCGCGCGAACGTGAGTCGCGCGAGCTCGGGCGAGAGCGACAACACGGCGCTCATCGGGAAGATCCTGGGCCTGCGCCGCGAGCAGGCGAAGCTGCTGGGCTTCGCGACCTTCGCCGAGGAGTCACTCGCGTCGAAGATGGCGCCGGACGTGGCGGCCGTGCGCAAGCTGCTCGAAGAGCTGCGGACGGTGTCTCACTCCGCCGCGGTGCGCGAGATGGACGAGCTCCGCGCCTTCGCACGCGCGCAGGGCGAGTCACGCGAGCTCATGCACTGGGACGTGGCGTTCTGGGCCGAGCGGCAGCGCGAGGCGCTGTACGCGTACTCGGAAGAGGACCTGCGGCCGTACTTCCCGCTGCCCGCGGTGCTGACCGGGCTGTTCGCGCTGGCCGAGAGACTGTTCGGAGTCACGATTCGCGCCGCCGACGGCGAGGCGCCGGTGTGGCACCCCGACGTGCGCTTCTTCCGAGTCAGCGACGAAGCGGGCGCGCCGCTCGCGGCGTTCTATCTCGACCCGTACTCGCGCCCCGCCGAGAAGCGCGGCGGCGCGTGGATGGACGAGTGTCTCGGCCGCACCGCGATCTTCTCGACCGGCCTGCGCCTGCCGGTCGCGCACCTGGTCTGCAACCAGACGCCGCCCGTCGGCGAGCGGCCGTCGCTCATGAGCTTCGACGAGGTGCAGACTCTCTTCCACGAGTTCGGGCACGGGCTGCAGCACATGCTGACTCGCGTGAACTACGGGCTCGCGTCGGGCATTCGCAACGTGGAGTGGGACGCGGTCGAGCTGCCGAGTCAGTTCATGGAGAACTGGTGCTATCACCGCGAGACGCTGCTCGGCTTCGCGAGACACTTCGAGACCGGCGCACCGCTGCCGGACGACCTGTTCAAGAAGCTCGTCGCCGCGCGCACGTACCGCGCGGGCTCCGACATGCTGCGCCAGCTGTTCTTCTCGCTGCTCGACCTGGAGCTGCACGACGGCTTCGACCCCGGCGGCAAACTGACTCCGTTCGACGTGCAGCAGCAGGTGGCGCGCGTCGCGACGGTGCTCGCCCCGCTCCCCGAGGATCGCTTCCTCTGCAGCTTCGGCCACATCTTCGCGGGCGGCTACGCGGCGGGTTACTACTCGTACAAGTGGGCCGAGGTGCTGTCGGCCGACGCGTTCGCCGCGTTCGAGGAGGCGGGGCTCGAGAACGCCGCGGCGCTGCGAGTCACTGGCCGCCTCTACCGAGACACCGTGCTCGGCCTGGGCGGCAGCGCGCCCGCGATGGAAGTGTTCAAGCAGTTCCGCGGCCGCGAGCCGAAGACCGACGCGCTGTTGAGGCACTACGGCTTGTTGGCGGCCTAGGCGCGGAGCTCGTCGGGAGTCACTGCCGGTAGCGAGCAGGTGCGGCCGCGGCAGACGTAGGCGGTGGGCGCGCCGCCGCGCTGCTCGCGGCCGGCGAGCCAGTCACTGGCCAGCCACTTCGGTGGGGCGGCGGGGTCGACGACCACGACCGCGTCCTCGGGGCCGAGGAGCGTGCGGGCGCGCGCCGCGAGCGCCTGCGTGCGTGAGTCGGCAGCAGGGCCGAGCACGATCGCGACGGCCAGGCCCGCGTCGCGCAGCGCCGCCGCGCGAGTCAGCGTGGGGAGATACAACGGCGCGCGGCTGGCCACGGGGCCCTCGCGCTCGAGCACCGCGTCGACGATTTCCCAGTGGTCCGCGCGGCCCGTGAGCTCGGCCAGGCGGGTCAGCGCCAGCACGGCGAGGCCCGAGGCCGACGGCGTCGCCCCGTCCGAGTCACTCGACGGGCGGAACACGAGCGTGCCGTCGCTGCCCGGCGTGAAGAACAGCTCGCGCGACTTCGGGTCGAAGAAGCGCGCGCGCAGCTCGTCGGCCACCGTGAGGGCGGACTCGAGATACGAGTCACCCGCGCCCGCGCGGTAAAGGTCGAGCAGCGCGCCGAGCAGCGCGGCATGGTCGTCGAGGAACGCGGGGATCTTCGCTTCGCCGGCTTCGTAGATCCGCAGCAGGTCGCGCCCGTTCCGCGACAGGCGAGTCAGCGCGAAGTCCGCCGCGCGCGCTCCCGCCGCGACCCAGTCACTCCGCCCGAACACCGAGCCGGCGAGCGCGAGCCCACCGATCGCGTAGCCGATCCACGAGCACACGTTCTTGCGGTCGGTGGCGGGAGCCGCGCGATCGATTCGTGCGGCCATGAGACGTGCGCGCGCCTCCGCGTATCTCGGCCTTTCACCGGCGAGCCCGTGCGAAAGCACGCTCTTCCCGGTGTGCTCGAAGTTCCCGCCGGCCTCGACGCCGTACGCGTCGCTGACCTCCGCGCCCAGCTCCGGCCCGAGCACCGCCGCGATCTCGTCGCGGTTCCACACGAAGAAGCGGCCTTCCTCGCCTTCGCTGTCGGCGTCCTGACTCGCGTAGAAGCCGCCCGCGGGGTCGCGCATCTCGCGCTCGAGCCAAGTCACCGTCTCCTCGACCGGCCAGCGCAGCTTCGAGTCACTCGTCTGGCGGAACGCCTCGGCGTACACGCGCAAGAGCTGGCCGTTGTCGTACAGCATCTTCTCGAAGTGCGGCACGAGCCAGCGCTCGTCGGTCGAGTAGCGATGGAAGCCGCCGCCCAGCTGATCGAAGATCCCGCCGCGCGCCATCTTCTCGAGCGAGAAAACCAGGTGCTCGAGCGCGTCGCCGCGCGCGACCGACAAGTGACTCGCGGCGAGCACCGCCTCGAGATTCGTGCACGTGGGGAACTTCGGCGCCGCGCCGAAGCCGCCGTGGCGGCGGTCCGCCCGCGCCATCAGCTGGCGGACGAGCAGCGAGAGTGACTCCTTGCCGAGCGGATCGGGCTGAGTCACTTCCGGCCGCGCGCCCAGCGCCGCCAGTACCTCGGCCGCGGCCTTGTGCACCTCTTCGCGCTGGTCCTTCCACGCGCGCGCTACGGCGAGCACCACTTCGGGGAAGCTCGGCCGGTTGTGCATGCGCCGCGGCGGGAAGTAAGTCCCGCCCATGAACGGCCGCCCGTCCGGCGTGCAGAACATGTTGAGCGGCCAGCCGCCGTGGCCGGTCATGCGCTGCACCGCTTCCATGTAGATCTGGTCGACGTCGGGGCGCTCCTCGCGGTCGACCTTGATCGCGATCACCGAGTCGTTCATGAGCCGCGCGACGTTCGCGTCCTCGAACGACTCGCGTTCCATCACGTGACACCAGTGACACGACGAGTACCCGATCGACACGAGCACGGGCTTGTCCTCGCGGCGCGCGCGCTCCCACGCCTCGTCGCCCCACGGATACCAGTCGACCGGGTTGTGCGCGTGCTGTCGGAGATACGCGCTGGTCTCGTTCGCGAGCCGATTCGCCACTAGACGAACTCGGGCGGGCGCGCGGCGGCGATCCACTCCTTGTAGCCCCGATACGCGACTCGCTCCTGCCGCGCGCGCACGCGCTTCAAGAGTGACTCGCGCCGTTCGGGCGCCAGCGGCTCGAGCGTCTTCACGCCGTCCGCGAGCTTCAGATATTCGTCGCGCACGTAGTTGCCCACGTGGCGGGCGTGCTTGCGTGAGTCGACGATGTTGCCCTTGCCGGTCACGACGTTGCCGGCGGCGAACAACGTCGGAAAATCGGGCAGCCGGCCCAAGTCCCAGTCACTGTACGCGTACAGCTCGCCCTTCTGCGGCACGCCTTCGAGCGGCTCGGGGATCGAGCCGATCGAGCTGATGATCTGCGAGCCGCGCACGTCCTCGGTCTCGGCGGTGGTGACGAGCTTCCCGCCCTCCATCTTCGTGACCGCGAAGCGCATGCCGACGGCGCGCCCGTTCTCGACGATGAGTGACTGCGGCGCGCGCAGCGGGCGCACGCCGAAGAGATACTTCCCGACGGCCTTCTCGAGCATGTGCGCGCGCGTCTTCTCGATCTTCGCGACGACCTTCTCGTTCGCGCCGTCGGGGAGTGACACGAGCGGCATGTCCTCGACGCGGCGGCGGTAGAAGAGAGTCGCGCCCTTGAAGCCGAGCTCCTGCCAAGTGAGTCCGTGCGCGGCCAGCGCCTTGGGAATGCCCTCGACCTCGAGGTCCTCGTAGTCGAGCTCCACGCCCTTCTTGCGCAGCGCGCCCGCGGCGAGCTCGAGATTGATCGCCTTCACGACGTCGATCGACGCGAGCCCGCCGCCGACGACGATCGTGTCGTCCAGCGCTTCGAACACGGGCCCGCGATACGCGGCCTCGTGTCGGTGGTTGAACCACTGAATGAACGGGTTCTGGTACACGAGACCCTTGCCGACATACTGCTCGGCGTCGGGCACCGCGAGCGGCCGGTCGCGCCACGCGCCGTTCGCCAGCACCACCGAGTGGAAGCCCCACGAGTCACACAGCTCTCGCAGCCCGACGTCGCGACCCACTTTGGTGTTGGGCACGAAGTGCACGTGCTCCTGCCCGAGCTTCGCGTCGATCGTCGCGTACTCCTTCGCGCGCAGACCCACGTGCCAGCGCGGCAGGCCGTCCTCGACCTTCCCGTACGGCCGAGAGTTCTGCTCGAACACGACGATGAGGATTCCCTGCTTGGCGAAGATGTCGGCGGCCTCCGCGCCAGCAGTGGCTCCGCCGATGACCGCGATCGCGAACGACTCGTCTGACATCGCGCCTGATGTTACTTCGCTCGCCCGCGGCTCGCTGCGCGCGGCTGCGCCGCTTGCCGACTCGGCTCGGGGCGGCCCTCGCCTCGCCGTCGGCTCTCTCCCGTTGACATGTGACCAGCGCTCTATACGTTCGCGCGCCGTGATTGGGCGCCCCAAGGTGTCCGCCGTGTTCTTCGACTTCGGCGGCACGCTCTTCAGCTACCGCCGCGTGGGCGGTGGCCAAGGCCGACTCATCGGCGACGCCGTGGCTCGTCTGCGCGTGCCCGTCGAGCCGTCACGGATCGGTGTCGCCTACCGCGACGCGTCGCGCGACGCGTATCTCGCGGTGCAAGAGGCGCCGTACTACCTGCACCGCGATCTGTTCGCGGACATGTGGCGCCGCTTCGCGGTGCACCTGGGCGCGCAGCCGAGCGACGAGTGGGTCGAGTGGCTCATCGACTCGCAGCGCGGGCTCGTGACCGAGACCGTCGAGCTGCGCGACGACTGCCTCGCCACGCTCGGCAAGCTGCGCGCGGCGGGCCTGCACGTGTCGATCGTGTCGAACATCGACGACGACTACCTCGAGCCCATGGTCGCGCGCGCGGGTCTCTCGGACCTGCTCCATGACTGGACGAGCTCCGAAGAGGCGCGCTCGTGCAAGCCGCACTCGGCGATCTACGCGCTCGCGTGCGCGAAGGCGAGCTGCGCGCCCGAGCGCGTACTGTTCGTCGGCGACTCACCCGAGCAGGACATCGCGGGCGCGCGCGCCGTGGGCATGACCACCGCGCTGATTCGCGAGAAGGACGCGCAGCCGCCCGGCAGCGGTGTCGGCGCCGCCGGCGAGCCGCACCACGAGATCGCGTCACTCGCCGAAGTGCTCCCGCTGGCGCTCGAGTGACGCAAGTTTTTCGCCCGTTCGCTCGAAGTTTGGAAACAGTGGGGATAACATGCGGCCCGACTCGCGCGTGAGTGCGCGATCGCCGCAGCTCTTTCATCACGGGAGTGATCGATCGATGCGTGCCTGGACCGTCCGAGAAGCAGCCGAGCTGTACGGAATTCCGTATTGGGGCGGCGACTATTTCTCCGTCAGTGCCGAAGGCGACATGCTGGTGCACCCGAATGGCGCGGGCACCTCGACGGTGAATCTGCGCGCCGTCGTCGAAGAGCTGCGCGGGCGCGGACTGCGCACACCGCTCGTGATTCGTTTCTCGGACATTCTCGCGAGCCGCGTGCGACACATCTCCGAAGCGTTCGGGCGCGCGATCCGCGACTACGAGTACAAGGGCCGCTACCGCGGCGTGTACCCGATCAAAGTGAATCAGCAGCGCCAGGTGGTGGAAGAGCTCGTGAACTACGGGCGCCCCTATCACTTGGGTCTCGAGGTCGGCTCGAAGCCCGAGCTGCTCGTCGGTCTCGCGCTGCTCAACACACCCGAGTCGCTCATCATCTGCAACGGCTACAAGGACCGCGCGTACATGGAGCTGGCGCTGCTCGCACAGCGGCTCGGCCGGTATGTCGTGATCGTGATCGACCGCCCCAACGAGCTCGAGACTCTGATCAAGGCCAGCCGCGAGCTGGGCATCCGCCCGCACATCGGCGTGCGCGCGCGCCTGGCCGCGAAGGGCGCGGGTAAGTGGGCCGAGTCATCGGGCGACCGCTCGAAGTTCGGTCTCTCGGCCGAGGAGCTCGTCAGCGTCGTGAATCGGCTGCGCGCCGACGACATGCTCGACTGTCTCGAGATGCTCCACTTCCACAACGGCTCGCAGATCACGGCGATCCGCTCGCACAAGGACGCGTTCCGCGAGGCGAGTCACATCTACACCGAGCTCCACTCGATGGGCGCGCCGATGCGGATCCTCGACGTGGGCGGCGGGCTGGGCATCGACTACGACGGCTCGCAGACGAACTTCCACTCGTCGATGAACTACACCACGCAGGAGTACGCGTACGACGTGGTGAGTGCCGTGCGCGACATCTGCGACGAGAAGGGCGTGCCGCACCCGGACATCGTGACCGAGGCCGGCCGCGCGCTCGTGTCACACGCGTCGGTGTTGATCTTCGACGTGCTGGGCGTGGACGGCGTGCGGCCGACCACCGCGCCGCAGGCGCCGGGTCCCGACGAGCCGAAGGTCATCCAGGCGCTGCACGAGGTGCTGACCTCGATCTCCGCCCGCAACGTGCTCGAGTCCTACAACGATGCGCTGCAGCTGAAGGAGGAGGCGACCACCGCCTTCTCGCTCGGCTATCTCGACCTGCGGACTCGCGCGCGCATGGAGGAGCTCTTCTGGGCGTGCACCGAGAAGATCATGCGCATCGTGCGCGACATGGAATACGTGCCCGAGGATCTGCAGCGCCTCGAGCGCCAGCTGGCGGACACGTACTACGGGAACTTCTCGGTGTTCCAGTCACTGCCGGACTCGTGGGCCATGAAGCAGCTGTTCCCCGTGGCGCCGATCCACCGCTTGGACGAGTCACCGTCGCGCCGCGGCACGTTCGCCGACCTGACGTGTGACTCGGACGGCAAGGTGAATCAGTTCATCGACCTGCGCGACGTGAAGAGCGTGCTCGAGCTGCACGCGCCGAACGGCCGGCCGTACTACATCGGCGTGTTCCTCGTCGGCGCGTACCAAGAGACACTCGGCGAGATGCACAACCTGTTCGGCGACACCGACGCGGTGCACGTGAAGATCTACGAAGACGGCGGTTACACCGTCGAGCAGGTGGTCGAGGGTGACTCGGTCGAAGAGGTCATCCAGTATCTCGGCTACGACCGCCGCCAGCTCTCGGAGCAGGTGCGCCTTGCCGCCGAAGCCGCGATGCGCGAGGGCCGACTCACGATCGAAGAGTCAGCACTTCTGCGGCGTCGCTTCGAGCAGGGCATCAGCGGCTACACGTATCTCGAGCAAGAGGGCTAGCCGCGATGGACATTCGGGGAGCGGGCGCCGTGGTCACCGGCGGTGCCTCGGGGCTCGGCGGAGCGACGGCGGCGGAGCTCGCGGCTGCCGGCGCGCGCGTCGCGATCCTGGACCTGCCGCGCTCGAAGGGCGAGGAGCACGCCAAGTCACTCGGCAACGGCGCGATCTTCTGCCCGTGCGACGTGACCAAGGCCGACCAGGTCGAAGCCGCGGTCGACCGCGCGGTGAAGGAGCTCGGCGGAATCCGCATCGCCGTGAACTGCGCGGGCATCGGCTGGGCGCAGCGGACAGTCACGAAGGATGGCCCGCACGCGCTCGAGCCCTTCCAGAAAGTCCTCGAAGTGAACGTGGTCGGCACCTTCAACGCGATCCGCTTCGAAGCCGACCGCATGAGCAAGAACGCGCCCGACGCGGACGGCGAGCGCGGAGTCATCGTGAACACCGCGTCGGTCGCCGCCTACGACGGACAGATCGGCCAAGTGGCGTACGCGGCGTCGAAGGGCGCGGTCGTCGGAATGACTCTCCCCGTCGCGCGTGACTTGGCCTCGCTCGGGATCCGCTGTGTCACGATCGCGCCGGGTCTCTTCGATACGCCGCTCCTCGCCGGCCTACCCGAGCCCGCGCGCCAGGCGCTGGCCGCGAACATCCCGTTTCCGCGCCGCCTCGGCCGCCCGATCGAGTACGCACACCTGGCCCGCTCGATCATCGAGAACGGCATGCTGAACGGCGAAGTGATTCGCCTGGACGGCGCCATCCGGATGCCGCCGAAGGGCTGAGTCACCCGCAGCGGTGGGCGCCGCCGTGCGCGGCTAACTTACCGGCCCGGTGGCGATGAACTTCGCGAGCAACGCGTCTTCGACCGCGGTCACGCAGGTCGCGCGCACCTTGCTGGGGCTCTTGCTCGCGGTGCTGCTCGCGCGCTCGCTGTCCGAGGCGGACCGCGGGATGTTCGCGGTGGTGGTCACGGTCGCTCTGGTCGCCGAGCAGCTCAGCCACCTGGGCATGCGCATCGCCGTGATCTACCGGGTGACTCGCCCGGGCGCGGCGCGCGACCGCGCGGTCGGGGCGGCCTTGCAGTGGACCTTGTTCGGCTTCGCGGTGGTGATCGCGGCGGCGCTCGCTGGCTCGGGCTGGCTGCGCGAGCGCTTCATGCTGGGCGCCGAGCCCGTGGTCCTCTATCTCGCCCTCGCGCTGGCCGCGGCCGACGTGTTCGCGCAGCTAGCCGACGCCGTCGCGCGCGGCATCGACCGCTTCGACCTGCGCAACTGGGACCAGATCTCGTTCGCGGGGGTGTCGCTCGTCGCGGCGTTCGTCGCGCTCGAGATACTCGGCCAAGGGCTGCTCGGCGCGCTGGTCGCGATCGCGGTCGCGCGGCTCGCGGTCATGGCCGTGTTCGGCGCGCTCACCCTGCGAGCGAGCGGGCTCGACTTGTCGGCCGACCGGACCGAGCTGCGCGAGTCACTCGCCGTCGGCGTGCAGGGCTGGTTCCAGACCTTGCTCGGCAAGCTGCACGAGCGCGCCGATGTCGTGATCATGGCCGCGCTGCTCCTCGACCCCGCGCAGATCGCGGTGTACGCGGTGGCGGTGAGCGTGGTGGACCGGCTGCGGGTCGTGCCCGACTCGATCAGCGTCGCGCTGCTGCCGCAGCTGGCGTCGAGCTCACAAGCCGAGGCGGGGCCGTACACGGCGCGAGTCACTCGGCACGTCTTCTTCTGGGTCGTGCTCGGAAGCGTGCTGCTGGCGCTCGTCGCCCCGGCGCTCATGCCGCTGATCTTCGGCGCGCCGTACGCGGCGTCGGTCGCGCCGCTCCTCGTGCTCTTGCCCGCCACCGTGCTGCTCTTGCTGCGCACGCTCCCGCAGAACTACTTCAACGCGACGGGCAACCCCGCCTTCATCGTGCGCGTGCAGGCGGTGTCACTCGCGGTGAACGTCGCCGCGAACCTGTGGGCCATCCCGCGCTTCGGAGTCATCGGCGCGGCGTGGGCGAGCGTGCTGTCGTACGGCGTCGAGGCCGTCGCGTGTCTCTGGGCGTTTCGCCGCAGGACCCGCTGCGGCCTGCGCGAGACACTCGTGCTGAGCGCCGACGACCTCGCGTCGTACCGCAGCGGGGTGCGGCGGCTGCTCAGTACGAGCGGCGGCGAGCCGTAGCCAGCGCGGCGAGCGCGAAGGCCAGGATCAAGAGTGAGTCGGGCTCGGGCACGGTCTCGAGCCCCAGGTCGTCGTAGAACGCGCCGCCCGGCAGGTAGATCGAGCTCACTCCGTACAGCGTGCCGGTGAACACGGCCGCGAAGCTCGGCACGCTCTGCTGCGTCGGCAGCGAGTACAGCACCGCGCCGTTCGCGTCCTGGAACACGACGTCGAACACGCCGGGGAAGCCGAACGCGCTCTGGTCCAAGGTCGCCGCGAAATCCGCCAGAGTGACTGGCGCGTCGAACGTGATCAACACGCCCTGGTCGAGCGCGTCGAGCGCGTTCAGTCCGCTCGGCGCGGCGCCGTAGCCGCGCGCCGACGGGTCACTCACTCGCACCAGGTCGAAGGGCTCGGGGTCGGGGCGGTAGGCCTCGGAGCCGGGAATCGGATCGCCGAACTCGTCCAGCTCGGGCAGGAAGCTCGCCAGGTCGAAGCGCAGCGGCGCGCCGCCGACCGCGCCGTTCGCGGGCGAGCCCGAAGTCACGCCGTCGAAGTCGAACACGAACGAAGCCGCGCGCGCCGAGCCGGCGAGCAGAGTGAGTGCGACAAGAACAGTTCCAGCAATCCGCATGTCCCATCCCCTTTGCAGAGTTCGAGTGAGTCGAGTGGGCCGAGCATACGGACGGCGCGCCGGGCGCACCCGCGAACTTTCGACGACGAGCGCGTGAGCGGATCCCGACCAAATCGTCCCGCTCGCGAAGCGGAATGACCCCGACGCTTCACCGGGACGAAAACTCGGGCCGGTACCGTGCGCCGCGTGATTCAGCGTGGGGCGTGTCTGCTGTTGCTGCTGCTCGCGGGGTGCGCGACTGCGCCGGTCGCGCCGCCCGCCACCAATCTCTCGCTCGCGGACTTCTGGGTGCGCCCCGTCGGGCCCCGCGGCCTCGAGCCGACCGAGACACTGCTCCGTCTGGACGGCCAGCGCGTGCGCGTGCGCGGCTTCGTCGTCGCCGAGGAAGAGCCGTACCCCGGCGTGTTCCTGCTGGCGCCGGTGCAAGTGACTCTGGCGGAGCGCGCCGACGGCCCCGCCGACGATCTTCCGCCTGCGACTCTCTTCGTGCACCTGCCCGAGCGGCATCGCAGCGAGTCAGTCGCGCCGGGCCGCGCGCCGGTCGAGGTGGCCGGCACGCTCGAGCTCGGCGCCCGCGAGGAAGCCGGCGGCCGCATCTCCCATGTCCGACTGCTGCTCGACGACCACCAACTCGAAGGAAACAACGAATGAAGCACCGCATCCTGGCGGCGTTCGCCGCCACGTCTCTGCTCGCCGCGGACGCGCAGGCGCTCACCATCTCGCGCCTGACTCCGCCCAGCGAGCTGTTCGCCACCGGCGGAGTCAGTGCGACGCCGATCATCTCGCGCTTCGTGCCCGGCCAGCGCTTCGACTTGCAGGCCACCGTGCAGCCCGATCCGGGCCAGACGATCACGGCCGTGCAGTTCCTGGTCGACGGCCTGCCCGTCGCTGGAACCGTGTCGCTCACCCCCGCCACCGTCGCGGGCCTCGCGCCGAACACGGTCGTCGCGACGTTGCGCGCGTATTCGAACCTGGTTCCGGCCACTCACAGCTTGACCGCGCAGGCGACTCAGAGTGACTCACTCACGGCCAGCGCCACGGGCAACTTCGAGATCGTCCGCATCACCCCCGGCGGCCGCAAGACGAAGAACGTGATCATCATGCTGGGCGACGGCTTGGGCTCGGGTCACCGCTCGGCCGCGCGCATCATGCTGAACGGCATCGCGCAGGGGAAGGCGCGCGCGCCGCTCGCGATGGACACCTTCCCGGTGACCGCGAACGTCACCACCGCGTCGCTGAACGCGATCGTGACCGACTCCGCGCCCGGCATGGGCAACTACGTGACGGGCAACAAGTCGGCGAACAACCAGGAAGGCGTCTGGCCCGACGACACGACGGCGCAGTTCGACAACCCGCGGGTCGAGTACATGAGTGAGTATCTCGCGCGCACGCAGGGCAAGAAGCTCGGCATCGTGACCACGTCGGACGTGTTCGACGCCACGCCCGCTGCTAACGCGATCCACACGCAGAATCGCGGCGCGGGCACGGGCATCGTCGACCAGTACTTCGACGACCGCGCGACCACGGGACTCACCGTGCTGCTCGGCGGCGGCCGCAAGTGGTTCCTGCCCAACCCTACGAACTGCCCGGCGGCCGGCTGCGGCACGGCGGCGGGGTTCAACGGCTCGCAGCGCGCGAACTCGAGTGACTACGTGCTTCCTGCGGACCTGGTGACCGGCTGGGGCGTCGCTCCCGGCGTCCTCGACCCCGCGCGCGACCTGGTCGGTGACTTCACCGCCGCAGGCTGGTCGTACGCGCCGACCAAGACGGCGCTGCTCGCCGCGCCGAACTCACAGCCGCTCCTCGGCCTGTTCTCGCTCTCGAACATGAACGTCGCGGTCGACAAGATCGACGGCCGCCGCGGCACGTCGACCCTGGTGAACGACTACGGCTTCCCCGACCAACCGATGCTCGACGAGATGACTCAGAAGGCGCTCGACGTGCTCGACGCGCAGAGCCCCAACGGCTTCGTGCTGATGGTCGAGGCCGCGTCGATCGACAAGCAGGCGCACAACATGGACACCGAGCGCTTCATCCTCGACACGATCGAGTTCGACCGCGCGATCGCCACCGCCAAGGCCTACGCACTGACTCACCCCGACACGCTCGTGATCATTACGGCCGACCACGAGTGCGGCGGCGTGGCGGTGATCGGCGGCTCGCGAGTCACTGACGCCGATCTGCAGGCGCGCATCGCCACGGGCGTGGGCGCCGCGCAGGTGCGCGACGGCGTGGTCGGCACCTACGAGGCCTCGGCGTTCCCGCGCTACACGACCGCGCCCGATGGCTACCCGGTCACGACGGACGTCGACTACCGCATGCTCGTCGGCTACGCGGCGAATGCGGACCGCTTCGAGGACTGGCGCACGAACCCGCAGCCGCTGCGCGACTCACAGCAGCCCGGCAACGCAGTCGCGCCCCTGAACCTGTATCCGTCGGGCCCGCTGAACCGCGACGTGGTCGGGAACTTCCGAGTCACGGGCCAGATCGCCGACACGGTCGCGGCTCACACCGCGAACGACGTCCCGCTCTCGGCCTTCGGGCGCGGTTCGAGTCTTCTCGCAGGGACCATCGACAACACGGACGTGTTCTTCGCGATCCTGCAGGCCACGGTCGGCGGCGCGAAGTGACTCCCACCGCTGGGGTGTGCTAGCGCCCCGCCCCCGCCCCTCGGCCGGATGCATCACCGGCCGAGGGGTTTTCGTTTCAGGACGGCGCCCAGCAGCGCCGGCGCCAGCGCGTAGAGCCAGACCCGCGGCATCGGCGCCGGAGCGGCTGCGGTGTAAATCACTGTGAGCGTCGGCCGGTTCGCGGCCGTCCCGTGCTCGCGTGAGTCGATGCGGCGCGCGTCGCCCGCGCTCGACTCGTCGCCGCGCAACACCCAGCCGAAGTTCGAGGCGGGTGAGTCGAGCCAGGCCTGGACGTCCGCGGCGGCCTGCGCGCTGCTCAGTGAGTGGAAGCCGATCCCGCCGATCGCGCCCGAGACACTCGGGGCGGTCTCGAAGTTCGCACCCGGCGCCGACCAGATCTGCGGCTTCGCGTAGAAGCGATGCGACCACGTCGCGTCGCCCGGCTGCGCCGCGGCGCCGGCGCCCGCGCGTTCTCCGCCGTTCGAGCCGGCCTCGCCCCAGTCCGCGAGCGCGCGGTGCAGCGCCGCGGGCAGTGAGTCTGGAACCTGCGTGCGAGACACGTGGAGCCGCAGCGTGGCCGACTCGATCTGCGCGCCCGCGGGCAGCGCGGCGGCGACGTCGAAGCGCAGGAGCGACCGGCGAATTCCGCCGCCGCCCGCGCGCCCCGCGAACAGATACCCCGCGCCGTTGCTGTTGTCGGGATACTCCTCGTACACGGTGTTGTCGCGGCTGGGAGTCAGCACGACTTCGGCCGCCGAGGCGGTGAGAGAGGAAGCGAGCACCGCGCCAGATACTGCGAGACGGAGAGCTGTCTTCATCCGCCGAGCTTCTCGCGCGCGGCGCGGCGTGGCGCGCAACTTCCCGCGACTTTCCCGCGTAGCGGCTACCATCCCGCGCCATGTCGGGGGAGCTCTCCACGGACGTCCCGATCGTCGTGCTGGCCAGCGCGGTGTGGGACACGACGAATCCCGTGAACGCGCATCAGCTCGCACGGCGGCTCGCGGCGGCGGGTCACAAGGTGCTCTTCGTGGACTCGAGCGGGCTGCGCGCGCCGGCGCTCGTGGGCTCGGCGCACGACCGGCGGCGCGTGCTGGCGCGAGTGAGTCGCGGATTCGGCGGTGCACGGCAGGTCGCGCCGAATCTGCACGTGCTGTCGCCACTCACTCTGCCCGCCGGCTGGCCCGAGCCGCTGCGCTCGGTGTCGCAGTGGCTGTATGCGCGAGCGGTGCGCGCGGCAGCCGCGGAGCGTCCGATCGTCTGGGCGATGCTGCCAACTCAGCTCGAGGCGGCGCAGTCACTCCGGCCGCGGCTGCTCGTGTACCACGCGGTCGACGACTACGCGGCGAACCCGGGCGTCGACGCGGCCTGGCTGCGCGCCTGCGAGTCGCGGATGCTGCGCGCCGCCGACCTGGTGTTCGCCGCGAGCCCGAGCTTGGCCGAGAAGCTCCGTGCCGAGCGGCGCGACGTGGAGCTCTTGGCGAATGTGGCGGACGTCGAGCTGTTCTCGCGCGCGGTGACCGAGAACCACGCCGAGCCCGAGTCACTCGCCGGCCTGCCGCGCCCGCGCGCGGTGTACGTCGGGAACCTGGCCGCGTACCGCTTCGACTTCGAGTCACTCCAGGCCGCCGCCCGCGCGCTGCCGAACGTGGGCTTCGCGCTCGTCGGGCCAATCGGCCTGGGCGATCCGAAGGCGCCGGCGGGTCCGGCCGAGTCACTCGCGAAGGAGCCGAACGTGCGCTTCACCGGCCCCGTGCCGCAGGAGCACCTGCCGGCGCTGCTCGCGCACTGCGACGTGGGCCTGGTGCCGCTGCTCGAGAACCCGCACACGCTCTCGGCCATGCCGCTGAAGCTCTGGGAGTATCTCGCGGCGGGGCTGCCGGTCGTCGCGCGCGACCTGCCCAACCTGCGCGGGCTGGCTCCGGAGAGCGCGATCCGGCTCTACCGCGGGCCGGCCGACTTCGTGACTGCCCTGCGCGCCGCGCTCGAGGACGCGAAGGCGGGCCGTGACTCACGTCTCGAGCTGGCCCGCCCGCACGGCTGGCCCGCGCGCATCGCCGAGATCCGCCGCGTGCTAGCTAAGAAGCTCGAACACGAACGCGGAGTGACTCCTTAGATCCAGCCGCTTCCGCTCGACCAGGGCATCGGGCTGGGCCGCCGTGAGCCGCAGCAGCTCCTCGCGCTCCTTCTCGTCGACCACCACGTAGCGCACGCGCTCGCGCCGCAGATACTCGAGCAGCACGGCGGGGTGGGGCGTCCAGCGCAGGTCGATCCAGCGCGCGCCCGCGTAGTACGCGATGCGCTGCTTGATCCCGGCGACCGCCTCGCCTTCCGCGAGCGCGCCGTCGCTCTTGATCCACTCCGCTGCCTGCCGCTCGGGCAGTGAGTCGACGCGGTCGGGGCGAAGTGACTTCCCGAGTCCCAGCGCGGCGACCAGCACCAGCGGCAGCGCAGCGCGGAGCGCGGGCAGCTCGGCCAACCCGCGCACGCGCGCGAGCAGCTCGACCACCACCAGCACCCCCAGCGCCTCGTAGCCGAGCAAGAGACTCACCGACGGAAACACGTGCCGCCGGCTCAGATAGTTCGAAGTCGCAGCGAGCGCGAACAGCACCACGAGATACAACCCGGTGTAAGTCGCGAACAGCCGGCCGCGCCGGCCCGGCCGCCCGCGCGCCGCCCACAGCCCGAGCGCGAGCAAGAGGAGGCCCTCCGGCCGCAGGGCCTTGAGTGACTCACTCACCACGAGCGTCGCCGCGAACGGCAGCGCGGCCGCGCCCTTCGGGGCCGGCTTGTCCCGGAACGCCTGCACCCCGCGCGGCAGCTGCTCGAGATCCGTGCGCCCCGCGACCAACGGGTCGAGCTCGGGCTGGCGCACGCCCCGCTCTTCCCCGATCCCCAGCATGCGACTCACGGACTTCTTCTGCGTGATCGAGAGCTCGCCCGCCTGGATCGATATCGCAGTCACGTAGGGCGCCATGACCAGCGCCGCGCCGGCGCACAGCGGCGCCGCGAGCCGGAGCGCCTGCGACACAGTCCACTGTCGGCGCACGACCTCGAAGCCGGCGATCGCCAGCCCGACGGCCACCGTGCCCCCGCCCTCGGGTCGCACGAGATACGCGAGGCCGGTGAACACGCCCGCCCACAGCGCCGCGCCCGCGCGCTCGCGCAGATACGCGCGCAGCAGGAAGGCCGCGCTCGCCACGAACGGCGCGAGATACAACGGATCGCTCTGCACGTCGGTCATCTCGAGCGCGACGGGGTGCACCGCGAGCAGGAATCCGCCGATCGCCGCCGCTCGCCGGCCGAAGCCCTCGCGCAGCAACAGATACACGGCCCACACCGCGAGCCCGCCGGCCAGCACCGAGACACTCGCCGCCGCGCGCTCCCAATCGGGAGTCACCCAGTGCGCGGCCGCGACCGCGGCCGGGTAGCCCGGGTGATACTTGTGCGCGAGCGCGGTGGCCCAGTCACCGGCCGCGATGCGCTGCGCGAGCCGAATGAACTCGGGCCCGTCGTTCATCATGACCGCGGTCTGCAGCCAGCGCAGCTCGCGCACGAGCCACGCCAGGAGCACCAGCGCCGCGGGCACGAGCCAGTCGCGGCGCGTCGCTGTCGCCGGTTCGTTCATCGGGCGAGCGCAGGTTAGTGGACCTACGTCACAGAAAATAGGCTTGGCCGTGAGCAGGATTGGATACGATCGGTTCCGAATGCTGGGTCCGTACTCATACCGGCCATTGAAGGAGGGGGACGAGGCCGCCGAGGCGGCAGCGCGCGCGTTCGTGCGCGCGTCGCTCTACGAGCGCGTGTGGCTGCACGCGGCGCTCGAGCTCCCGATCCTGCGCGCGCGCGCGGAACCATTGGTGGCTTTTCATGGTGAGCGGGTGGTGGGGCTCGCCGCGGCGCTCGAGGGTCTGTTCCCGTTTCGCATGGTCGCGCTCGACGGCGCGCTGCCCGGCGTGGCGGCCGCGCTGTTCGGCCGGCTCGAGCCCCCGTTCGTGTGCCGCGTGCCCGCGCGACTCACTCGCGAGCTCGCGCGCGCCGGCGCACGCCGAACGCGCGTCGAGCGCCAGATGGTGCGGCTGGACCCGAGTCACTCGCGCGCGCCCGTCGATCCGCAGATCGAGCGACTCAACGACGCAGCCGAGCTCCAGCGCTTCTGCGGCCCGGCGGTCACCCCGCTCTCGCTCGAGCTGGGTCAGTATCTCGGCGTGCGCAACGCCTTCGGCGAGCTGGCCGCGGTGGCCGGCGCCCCATGGGTCACCGACCAGATCGCGCTGGTGACGACGCTCGAGACCCGCGAAGACTTCCGCCGCCAAGGCCTGGCCCGCTCACTAGCGGCGAGCCTGGCCTCCTCCCTCGAGTCATTCGAGCGCCGCGTGGTCGCGCACCTCGACGCAGAAGACCGCCCCGCCGAACACCTCTTCGCCGAACTAGGCTTCCGAGGCGTGGGCGACTTCGCAGTCTTCGCCCGGTAGCAGCACTCACTTCCCATTCTGCCGTGCCACGAGGACGGCCGAGCGAGGGCCGTCCCGAGCGAGGCCCGCAAGCGAAGCGGAGCGGAGCGCGCAGCGAGCGCAGGCGAGCGAAGTCACTCGGATGCAGCGCGCGGCTGCCACCGGCGTGCTCCCGAGATGGGTCCACGTACTCTCGCGGGGGCCCCACGAGGGCGCGGCGGTGGCGACCCGTCCGATTGACTTCGCTCGGCTGCGCCTCGCTGCGCACGGCTCTCGCCGCTTGCCGGCCTCGCTCAGGGCGGCCTTCGCTCGGCATGCCGGTCACCAGCCGGCGGCGAGTCAGCGACTCACTCGCCCCATTCGAGGAGCTCCTTCACGGTCTGCTGGTCGAACTTGTACTTGAACGAGATGAACGGACCTTCGCTGGTCCAGTCCTTCTTCGAGAAGTCGCGGTCGGAGTAGCCGCCGAAGTTGTAGCCGGCGGTGACCCACAGGTTCTTGAACACTACGTAGCCGAGTGACGCGCTGTACAGCTGCTGCGTGGTGCCGTCCGCATAGGAGTGTCTGAGGCCCGCGCGCGCGCCCACGTCGAAGCCGCCCCACAGGTCGCGGCGCAGCTCGACGCCAGATACGTCCGTGTAGCCGCGCAGGTTCTGGCCGTCGATGTCCTCGAGCAGATACTTGGCGCCGTACTGGAACGAGAGCTGTGTCTTGCGGTCCAGCTTCACGTTCAGGTTCATGTTGTTGACGATGCGGTTCGAGCGGCTGCCGAAGATGTCGCCGTCGAGTCTCTCGCGGCGGAACTCGGTCGAGTCGAGGAAGATGAAGCGGCTGCCCACGGGGCGGTACACCGCCGAGAAGCGCAGGCGGCCGAGTGACTGCACGCCGTACAGCGAAGACAGCCCGCTCGAGCCGGTGGTGGCGGTGCTCGAGTCGAACGACGTCGAGTAAGTCGGGGTCTGGCCCAGCGGCGCGGCCGCGCCCCCGTTCATGTCGAAGAACTCGGCGCGCAGCGACATGCCCACGCCGTCGTCGAACTGGCGGAACGCGCCGGCAGTGACTCCCCACTTGTCGCGCTCGCTGCCCTGGCGGGTTTCCACGCGCAGGTTCGCGGCCCAGCGGGCCTCGGCGTAAGTCGTGCCCAGCGAGATCGACGTGAAGTCGTCGCCGCCCGGGTCGCCCGAGAGACCGATCGCGACCGGCTGCTTGTTGCCGAACGGCGAGATCTGACCCGCGGGCGTGTCGTCGCCCTTGAGCGTGATCGAGTTGTCGACCCCCACGTCGAAGCTCCACGCGTCGGTGAGCTGGAAGGTCTGCAGCGCGCCGATGGTGGTGAACAGGCGCGAGGCGTCCTGGCCGCCGCGCTGGCCCAGCGACGCACTCACTTGGCTGCCCTGCCACGGGCTCGTGCGCAGACCGACGCGGGTCGAAGTCACCGTGCGCTCGTCCGCCAGCGCGAGCTCTTCCTCGGCGAACACGGTCAGGTTCGGGAGCAGCTCGAAGTCCGCGCCGAGCAGGAAGCGCGTCGGGAACTCGAGTGACTGGTCGCTGCTTCCGCCCACCGTGATCTCGGTGTCTCCGCGCAGCTTCAGACGGTTGCCGTACAGCATGTAACTCGCGCCGCCCAGCAGCTGCGGGGCGGTCACGTCCGCGCCGTCCGAGAACTTGTCGTGCGCGTAGCGACCGCCGCCGTAGAAGGCGAGCGGGCCGTCGCTGTGCTCGGCGCGCGCCTCGAACACGTCGCGCGACGCGCTCGACTGCAGGTCACTCTCGCGGAACGCCTGGCCCGCGACGCGCCATTCGTCGGTGAGCGCGTAGCGCGCGTCGACGCCCAGCTTGCGGCTCGAAGCCAGGCTCGCGGACTGCTGGCCCACGCCGAAGCCGCCGCGCTGCTCGCGGTAGTACGCGCGTGAGTCCAGATCGCCGTCGCGGCGCACCAGCTCGGCGAGCCACGCGCCGCCCTGGTCGTCCGCGGTCGGGTCGAGCAGCGCCGAGTGAGTCGACGCGTACTCGCCGCGAAACCGGGTCGAGTCATCCAGGTCGATTCGGACGTCGCCGCCGTACAGACTCGAGGTGCGGCCCACCGTGCCCTCGTGCAGGACGGTCGAGCCCAGCTCGAAGCGGTCGTCGAACAGCTTCACCGCGCCGCGGCCGCCGCCCGAGATCTCCGTGTCTTCGGAGTCGTCGGCTTCGTACTCGACCACGATGAACAGCGGATTGAAGCCCTCGCCGTGACTCGGGATGGGCTGCTTGAAGAAGATCGTGCCCGCCTGATAGTCGATGTTGTAGTCGACGTAGCGCGCCTGAGCCTGCTCGTTGATGAGTGTCTCGGCGTGGAAGCGGTCGCGCGTCTCGAGGCGGACTTTCTCGCTGTTCACCACGATCGACGTGCGCGACAGCTGATACAGACCCGACGTGCCGTTGCCGCGGATCTCGTCGCTCACGAACGCCTGACTCGTGTCGGTGCCGAACGCGTTGAACGTGAAGTACTCGTTCTCGAACTCGGTGTGCAGGCCGTTCAGGCTGCGGTTGTACTTGCCGAGCTCGGTGGTGGTGAGCCCGGTGGTGTAGTCGCCGAACAGCGCGTAGAACTGCTTGCGCTCGAGCTTGAGATACAGAGGCCGCTGACTCGGCGACTCGAAGCGAGTCTCGCTCGTGTCTCCGTACAGCGTGTAGTACTGGTTCGGGTCGATGCCGCCTTCGAGCGCGCGGCGGAACTGCTCGTCCGACTCACTCGCTTCGCGCTGTGAGTCGTACGACGCGGTGAGCAGCCACGAGCCCTTGATCTGACCCTTGGCGAAGAACGAGGTGCCGCGGTCGAGCGAGAAGCCGTCGTCCGGCGCGCCCGACAGGCCCTCCATGTGATCCGAGACGTTGGCGTGCGCGAGGCTGCCGCCGGTGAGTCCGACCAGCACCCACTCGCGCGCGGTCGCCTCGAGCCACGGGTGGAGCTCCTTCCGCTGCCGGCCCGCGAGCTGGAAGCGCAGGGTCGACTTACCCGACACCGTGGTCGGCATGAGCTCGATCTTGGCGACGCCGTCCGCGCCCACGCGGTAAGTCGGTGTCTCGGGGCCCAAGCCCGCCTGGCGGCGCAGCTCGCGCACGCTCGGGTCGAGCTTCACCTGATAGGGCGCCTCGAGCTCGAACGCGCCCACCATGCCCTCGCGCGCGGGCTTGCCGTACTCGTCGGTGAGTCGCACGGCGATCACCGGCGTGGTGACGCCGTCCGCCACCAGCACCGAGCCTTCGGGCGCGAGCTCGACCTTGAACGGCGGGCCCGCGTAGTGAATCACTTTCTCGAGCTTGTCGAGCTCGGCGCCGTTCGCGTCCAGCTCGCGCGCGACGAACGTGTTGTCGCCCTCGATCAGGTCCACGCCGCGCCAGCGAGACAGCATGACCGTGCCCGCCGCGTTGCGGAACGCGCCTTCGAAGTTGAACTGAGACACTCGCTCGCCGTTCAGAGTCAGCTCGACCGAAGTGTTCGGCGCGTGCTTGATCGCCACGTGCACGCTCGCGATCGGCGGCGCGAAGCCCGGCTCGGGCGACAGCCACTCGAAGCCGGGCTGTGCCGTGGCGAGCCACTCCTTGTTGTAGACGGTGGGCTTCGGCGGCTCGGGCTCGGGCTCGTCGCCCTTCTTCCAGCTCTGGCCCTCGCGCAGGCCGAGTGTCTCGACCACTTGCTGGCCGCTGCCGGCGCTCGACTGACCCTGCAGGAGGTTCAGCGCGACCGGCGTCTTGCCCGCCTTCTCGCTGGGAGTCTCGAACAGCAGCACGGACTTGGTCTCGAGGTCCGCGTTCCTCGGCGCGCTCGCCTTCGCGTCGAACGTGATCTCCATCGACCAGTCGTCGAGTGTCTCGTCGCCGAGCGGGAAGGTGAGCGCGTTGCCGTCGATCCGCGGGTCCGCCAGCTGCGCGGCGCCGCTCTTGGCGCTGCCCGGCAGATAAGTGACTCCATCGGGCAGCATGACCATCGCGCGCGGGTTGCGCAGACCCACGCCCGCGCCGTTCAGCGCGAGCTGGTAGTGAATCGTCTCGCCGGTTCGCTGACTTTCGAGCCGCTGATTCACGGCGCCCTGGCGCTGCGGCTTCTCCTGCACGCGGAAGTCGTTGCGCCACATCGTGCCGCCCGCGAGTTCGACGAACTGCGAGAACGGCCGGCCCGCGAACAGGTTGCCTTCGTCGCCGGGGCAGGGCAGCGGCTCGAACCACGCCGGCAGGCTCGCGATGTCGAGCTGCACCACGTGAGTGCCGGGGCGCACGCCCTCGAAGTGATACATGCCGTTCGCGTCGGTGACCGAGTAAGTGCCGTCTTCCAGATACACGCGCGCGCCGACCATGGGCTCGCCGCCGAAGTCACTGTCGGTGCACTTGCCCTTCGACACGCGGCCCAGGATGTACGCCTTCGTGCCCATCAGCTCCTGCTCGACGCGCACGATCGCGACCGCGGTCGCGGTGCGCGAGCCGCCGATGGCGTCGGCGCGGGCCGTCGCGCGGTTCGGGCCGGTCGCGGCGCCGGTGGTGACTCCGGTCGTGAAGCGGATGTGAGTCACGACGGGGAGCGCGCTCACCGGCAGGGTCCAAGTGAGCGTGCGGCCATCGGGCGAGACGATCGGATCGGGCTGCTTCACGTCGTCGATGCGCACGCTGCCGGGCTTGAACTTGAAGCCGGGCGGCAGATTCACGGTGACCGACACGCCGCCGGGCGCCGCGCCCGAGCCGGGGTTCGTGACTCGCACGTCGAACTGCAGGTGGTCGCCCACCAAGATCACTTCGCGGCTGGGCCGGATCGTGATGAAGCTCTGACTCGCGTTGCCGGAGTCGAGCGGAACGTCGACCAGGAAGATCCCGCCCGCGAACGCGAACGCGACGCCGCGCGAGCCGGCGCTGAGCGACCACGGCGCGTTCGGCAGCGTCTGCAGGTTCGGGTCGGGCACCACCGACGGGAACACGTAGTTCGCCGGCGGAGTCACTTGCAGGCGGTACGTGCCCGCCGGGACGATCGGGAAGCGGTAGCCGCCCGGTCCGAAGTTGTAAGTCGCGCCGCCGCCGTCGGTGACCGAGCCTCCGCTCGTCACGGTGGCGGGGAAGGTCGAGATGCCGTCGTCGCCCAGAATGCCCACGGCGGGCAGGCCGGTGCCGTCGTCGATCAGAGTCACCAGCGCGCCGTTGACCGGGCCGCCCGTGGTCGAGTCGAACACGCGGCTCTCGGGATCGATCAGCGCGCTGTCCGACGAAGTGTCTCCCGCGTTCAGCGGGTCGGTGTAACTCGAGGTGACGCTCTGACCCGCGGGCGCGGCGAGCACGCAGTCGTTCGCCGGAGCCGGCGGCGCCGAGGTCGGCACGTAGCCGACGAACACGCCGGTGTTGAGACCGGTCTCCTGCAGCTGCAGCTGCTCCGTGTCGCCGACCGTTGCGGCCGCGAGATTCACGGTGACGAAGTCGATCACCGCTGGGTTGAGATTCTTGTCCGCGTCCGTGAGCCGAACGAAGACGGGCTCGCCGACGCGGTATGTCGGGGTGCCGACGAGCTCCACGGACCCGAGTCCGATGGGCCCGCCGCCGAACGCGTTGGGCGGAGGCAGCGGATTGAACGCGACTCCGTCGAAACACGCCGTGGGAGTGACACTGTATGTCACCGATCCCGGCGCTCCCGGCGCATAGCGCATGAAGTCCAGACTCGAGCTCGTTCCGAACGCGACGGTCGTGACGATCAGCGTGTTCGAAGGCCGAACGATGCCGATGGTCGCGCCGACGTCGTAAGTCGCGAAGCCCGTGTTCGGAATGGGCGTGCCCGCCGGGGTCTGTGCGCGCGCAACTCCAGTCAGAGTGAGTGCGGCGAACAGCAGGAACGCCAGCACCTCGCGGAACCGGCTGCGACGGGTCGATCCCGCCGCAGCCGGTTCGTTGAGGCACAACGTGCGGACCGCTGACTCGCGGTCCAGTGAGCTCCCTATCTCAGTGCGGAGGCGCACTTGTCCCGTCGCGTGGACCGGGTGGCCCACGCGCGAGCGCAAAGCGCGCCGCGCCAGGAGGGGGGGACTCACTTGGTGACCTGGACGCTTAGTTCACGGTCACTCGGAACGTGATGGTCGACGAGACGCCCGGGTTGAGGTCCGGAACGGTCACAGTCACTGTGCCCGCACCGAACGTGCCCTCGTCTGCGTCGGCCAGGTTCGTCTTGGCCACGCCATCGAGGTCGATGCCGTTGCCAACGCCGTACGTATCCGTCGCGAACGTCACGTTTGCAGGAAGCACGTCCGTCAGGGTGATCGTGGTCGCGGGCACCGCCGAAGTCACCAGGTTGGTGACGACGACCTGATACTCCACCACTGCACCCGGGATGTGCTTCGGGTTCACGAGGCCGTTGATCGGGTCACTGATGAGCGTCTCGCTCTTCGTGACCGTCACGTTGGCACCCGAAACCTGGAACGCGCCGGTGTCCGAGAACGCCGCGTCGCGAACGCCGTCGGTGTCACCCGCGCCGTCCGCCCACACCGTCTCCATGCCGAGCACGGTGTCCGGGTTGCCCAAGTCATTGGGCACCGCGCCGCCGCCGTTCGCCGTCGTCTCGCGAGCCGTCGCAGTCATGGTGACTCCGGCGGTCCCGGCGTTCGGCGTGCCGCCCGGAATGGCGGACACGATGAACACCGTGATGCTCGCGTCGTTGGCGAGAGTGTCGACGACCGTGGCCGTGTCGACGCCTGGGTCATACGTGCTGTTCGCGTTGCTGTCCACGAACACGCTGTTGGTGGTCGGATCGAAGGTATCCGCACCGGGGAGGTACGGATCCGTCGTGTTTGCCGCCGCGAGATTGAAATTCTGCGGCGCGTTGCCGGTGTTGGTCAGCGTGAGCGGAATCACTCCGTTCGTCGCTGGAGTCACGGTCACGTACGTGACCGGGACGGTGGTGAGCGTCAGGTCGATCATGCGATCGACCACGAAGTCCGCCGTGCCGGTCACTGCCGGCTGAGCGACTGCGTTGACGCTGTACGTTACGGACGCCGTGTTCGAGACCGTGGTCCCGGCGAGTGTTCCCACCGCCTTGGCCACGTCGGCTGCGCCCACGAACAGCGCAGCGATGGCGAGCGAAGTCGCCATCCGTTTCTTCATGTGCCTCAACATTACTGCCTACTCCTTGCTGTGTTTCAGAACCGGCACTGTTCAGCGCGTGCCGTGCGCTTCCCCTTTCTGGGGGGGAACCATTGAACTCACTCCACGCGTGCGCGGAACTCGACCGCGCGCGACTCACCAGGCGCCAGCGGCGTCTCGAACTTCCAGCGGACGTGAGAAATTTCCTCCGGCGTGGCGGGGCGAGTCACTCCGTCCTTGCCCTTCACCACGAGCTTGTCTTTCGCGGCGAACGTCTTGCCCCCGTCCGCCGAGAAAGTGAGTTGCGTGCCCGTCGCGCTCGCGGAGCCGTCGACGTAGTCCATGTGCTCCGGGATCGGGTCGGTGACCACGACGTCGGTCGCGGGCGCCTTGCCCGTGTTCGCGGCGTGCAGCGTGTAGATCACGGCGACGCCCGGCGGGACCTTCTTGGCCGGCTGGCGCTGGATGACTTCCTTGCCGTCCTCGCCCTTGACCTTGACCTCGACCTCGGCGACGGCCTTGACCTCGATGCCGTCGGCGACCGCATGCGCCCCCCACGCGGGGAGCAGAAGCGCGGCTGCGAGAATGAGTGACTTGTTCACGAGATACCCTCCTAGTTGATCGTGACTGCGAAGCTGATGGTTTGTGGGAGAGAGCCACCGGCGACACTGCCGAGTGTCACGGTGAGTTGATTCGCCGTGGTCGCGCCGAAGTCACCCGCGTCCGCGTCCGAGACGTCGCTGAGTGACCCGCCGTTGAGCGTGATCGAGCCCGCGACGTACGAAGTGAACGGCGGCAGCGGGTCGGTGATCACGAGGTTGTCGACGTTGCCGGTGCCCGAGACGGTGACCAGCAGCGAGTAAGTGATCGTCGAGCCGGGCGCGGGTTGATTGCCGCCGCCCAGATCGCTGACCGTCGCCGACTTCACGATCGAAACGGCCAGGTCACTCACGATGTACCCGCCGAGCCCAGCGCTCACGCCGCCGCCCGCGCCGATCACCGCGTCGCTGCCGGCGTCGCCGCCGCCGAGCACGATCGTGCCCGCGCCCGTTGCGGTGAGTGACGTCGCCGCGAGCGTCGCGTTGCCCAGGTCGCCGTTCGCGCGCCCCGCGGGCATGTCGAGCAGCGCGAACGCCATGAGCAAGCCGTCCGCGGGGATCAGCGGGTCATTGACTCCCAGCTGATACAGCGTGTCGATGCCGGGCTCGTAGGCCGTGGATCCGTTGGTGTCGAGATAGATCCGCGGATTCACGGGATCGAACTGATCGCCGCCCTGCGCGGGATCGAGCAGAAGCGAGAACGACTCACTTCCGTTGCCGGTATTGGTGATCAGAAACGCGAGCTGCCGGTCGGCGTCGGGGGAGAGGACGGCGACCGGACTCACGGTCTGAAGCGTGACTACGACGTTCACGAGCTCGTCCACGACGAACTGCGCGGTGGCCGACTGAGTGAAGCTCGAGCCGGGGCCGACGGACCAGTCGACCGTCGCGGTGTTCTGCACGGTCGTGCCCGCGGGAGTGCCTACGGCGAGCGCGTGACTCGCTGTGAGCAGGAACACAGAGAGCCATGCGCCGAGCGCACAGCGACTCCGTGGATCGGCAAGGATCCTCGGCAAGAACCACTCCCCCGGGGCAAACCCCCGCGATGTCTATGTTTCGGCGGGACCAGGACGGGGGTTGATGCAGTGAGGCTGGAAGGCAGAACGCGTGCGTTTCCCGCGCTAGGCTTGCGCCGACTCACGAGTTATTCGGCTTCACGGGGCGGAGAAGAGAGTGGTTGCAGAGAGAGATGCGCACGGCGGGAGTGTTCCTGCACGTCGCCGATGCCGAGTCACTCGGCTGGCGGGCGTATCCGCAGAACGGACGGTCAGGACCATGGCGTGGCTGGCGCGCGAGTCCGCTGCCGATCACTTGCTCGTGGCGGATCTGGCCGGTGAGTGCGGGCTCGTAGGTGCATACCAGCGCGTCGGTCGGAGCGGCGAGTCGCGCGAGGTGCGCGGCCTCTGCGGTGGCCGGTCGGTGTTCGCGGGCGAGGGAGTCACTCTCGTGTTCGCTCTGGTTCGGGATCTGCGCGGCTGGCTGGGCGACGAGGCGCCGGGGCTCTCCGGGCCGCGGGTGTTGAACCGGCTCGTGCGCGGCGTGCTGGCGGGGCTGGCGCCGCTCGGCGTGGGGGCGAGTTACCCAGGGCGTGACTTCGTCGTCGGTGGCGGGGCGCGGATCGCACAGCTCGCGGTGTCTCGGGACGCGGCGGGGAGTCACTTGTTCCAGGCCGCGTTCGGAAGGACGCGGAGTCACGTCACGCGCGAGCCGGAACCGGAGTTTCCCGGCCTGCCGCCACTTCCGCGGGCCGGGACGTTGGCGGTGGAGGCCGACGTTCTGGCCGAGGCGCTGCTGCGCGGCTTCGAGTCGCGCTTCGGACTCCAACTCGAGCGCGTGCAGCTCTCGCGCCGCGAAGAGGAAGAGATCGATGTGACTGCGGTTCCGGCGCTCGCCGACCCCGAGCTCGCGGAGCTGCGCGCGGGCGGACCCGCGGCCACCCCGATCGGCGAGCTCGAAGCGCACGTCGCCGTGCGCGGGGACGGCGCGCTCGAGCGCGTGCGCCTCCGCGGTGACTGGATGGCCGCGCCCGCGGACGTGCGGGCGCTGGAGGAGTCGCTCGTCGGAGCCGAGCCCGGGTCGCCGCGCGTGCTCGAGCTGTGCGCGCGCTGGCTCGCGGCGCCGGCGCACCTGGTCGTGGGAGTCACCGAGGCGGCCGCGATGGCCGAGGCGATCGCCCGCGCCGCCGCGACTCACTCGCGCACGTAATCTCCGTCGACGCAGCGCTGCGCTCGCAGCAGACACTGCCCGTCGGCGCGCAGCCCGCGGCCGTCCTCTCCGTCCGCGGTCACCTTCGTGACTCCGCTCCCGTCGAGCTCGAAGGCGAGCTCGCAGAACCCCGGGTCCGTGAGTCGCGGCTCCGGGAACCGGACACCGGGCCGCGCTTCGGTCACGGGCGGCGGGCTCTCGCGCCGCGGCGCGTACGCGAAGCGAAACGTGAGCAGCTCCACGTCGCGTCCCCTGGTGTCGAAGTCGCTCGGCACGCCGAGACACTCGCGGAGCTCGCGGCCCGTCTTGCCGATCAGCCCCGCGCGAGTCTCTTCGACCGCGGCCTCCCAGCTGCCGAGGCAGCCCGCGAGCGCGAGCGCGCCCGCGAGCGCGGCGGCTCTTGAAAACGCGGCTGGCTGCGGGCGTAGAATCGCGGGCATGCGAGACGTCTACCGAATCAAGTACGAGCGGGCGATCGACGCGGACGGCCACATTCTCGAGCCCCCCGACCTGTGGGAGCGCTATCTCGAGCCGAAATACCGCGACCGCGCGCTGCGCATCAAGGTCGACTCGGACGGGCTCGAGTATCTCGAGATCGGCGGCCAGCCGTCGCTGATGTCGCGCAAGGGCTTCCCTGGCACGCTCGGCGCGATGGGCAAGATGAACGTGGAAGACGTGCGGCCCTCGCCCGAGCGCACGTATCTCGCCGGCGCGCCGCACGGCTCGATGGACATGAAGGAGCGCCTCGAGAGACTCGACGCCGAGAATCTCGACGCCGCCGTGCTGTATCCCACGATCGGCATCCTGTGGGAGGCCGAGCTGCCCGACGCCGAGCTGTCACTCGCGTACTGTCGCGCGTACAACCGGTGGATCGCCGACTTCTGCCGTGACTCGCGCGGCCGGCTCGTGCCGATCGCGCACCTGTCACTCGGAGATCCGGCCGGCGCGGCGCGCGAGCTCGAGCGCGCGGTCGCCGACGGCTGCCGCGGCGCGTTCGTCGTGCCGTTCACGTGGAGCCGCATGCCGCACGGCCACACCGACCACGATCCGGTGTTCGCCGCCGCGCAGGACCTCGGCGTGCCGCTCGCGCTGCACCCGTCGTTCGAGCCGCCCGCGATGGCGTCGACGCGCTTCACTCTGCAGCGCAAGACGCGGCTGCTCAACTCGGTGACCGCCGCCGACGGCGTGAGACACGCGTTCACGACCTTCTTCGACTTCGGCGTGTTCGACCGCTTCCCGAAGTTCCAGCTGGTCGTGCTCGAGTCGGGCGCCGGTTGGATCGGTTACTGGATGGACCGCCTCGACGCCGTGTACGAAGCCACGTTCATCGGCGAGCGCGTCCCGCTCGAAGAGAAGCCGAGTCACTACTTCAAGACCCGCTGCTTCATCTCGGCCGACCCCGACGAGCGCACCATCCCGTCGCTGATCGAGAGACTCGGCGCCGGCCGCTTCTTCTGGGCCAGTGACTTCCCGCACGCGGACCACACGGCGAGCTACGCGAGGGAAGTGGAAGAGCTCGCGGGGCTGCTGAAGCCGGGCGACCGAGAACAGTTCCTCGGCGACAACGCCCGGGGCCTGTATCGGATCAAGGCCTAATTCCTCCGGAGCAGTGACTGGTTGGGAGACGACCGAGCGAGTGCCGTCCCGAGCGAGGTCCGCAAGCGACGCAGTCGCGCGCAGCGAGCCGAAGGCGAGCGAAGGGTGGGTGGCGCGCGCAGCGCGCCGGGTCCCACTCAGAAACCCAGCTGAAGCTTCGCGGCCTCGCTCATCATCGACGGGTTCCACGCAGGCTCCCAGGTCAGCTCGACGTCGGCGTGTGCAACACCCGGAACGCCGCGCACCTTCTGTTCGACTTCGGGCGGGAGTGACTCGGCGACGGGGCACATGGGCGAGGTGAGGGTCATGCGGACCTTCACGTGGTTCTCTTCGTCGACGTCGATGCCGTACACGAGGCCGAGCTCGTAGATGTCCACGGGGATCTCGGGATCGTAGACGGTGCGCAGGACCTCGATTACGGCTTCGCGGATGGCAGCGGGGTCGCTCATCGAGTCACTCCGTCGACACCGACTGGCGCACGCCCGACAGGGCGGCTTCCAGCGTGTGCCAGGCCAGGCTCGCGCATTTCACGCGCATGGGGAATTCGCGCACGCCCGCCAGCGCGGCGAGCTTGCCCAGACCTTCGAGGTCGGGCTGCGCGTCCGCGGGCGCAGTCACTACGTCGTGGAAGCGCTTGAACAGCTCGTGCGCTTCGCCGGTGGTCCTTCCCTTGATCGCCTCGGTCAGCAGAGACGCGGACGCGGTCGAGATCGCGCAGCCCTTGCCCGAGAAGCGCGCGTCGCGCACGAGCTCGTTCTGAACGTCGAGCATCAGCACGAGCTGATCGCCGCACAGCGGGTTGTGACCCGTGGCGCGGTGAGTCGCGCTGCCGAGCGGGCCGAAGTTCCTCGGCCGCTTCGTGTGGTCGAGGATGACTTCCTGGTAGAGGTCGCGTAAGTCGGACATCAGCCGAAGATCTCCAGCACGCGGCGCACGCCGCGCACGAGTGAGTCGACGTCGGCGCGCGTGTTGTGCACCGCGAACGACGCGCGCGCGGTGGCGGGCACGTCGAAGCGGTCCATCACCGGCTGCGCGCAGTGGTGACCCGCGCGCACGGCCACGCCTTCGCCGTCGAGGATCGTGCCGACGTCGTGCGCGTGCACGTCGCCGACCACGAAGGACACGACACCCGCGCGCTCGCGCGCGGTGCCGATCAGCCGCACCGACGGGATCTCGGTGAGTCGCGCGCTCGCGTACGCGAGCAGGTCCGACTCGTGTCGGTGCACGGCCGCCAGGTCGAGCGCGCGCAGCCACTCGATCGCCGCGTGCAGGCCGACCGCGCCCGCGATGTCGGGTGTGCCGGCCTCGAAGCGCTCCGGCGCGCGAGCGTACTCGGTCTTCGCGAACGAGACACTCTTGATCATCGAGCCGCCGCCCTGCCACGGCTCCATGGAGTCGAGCAGCTCGAGCCGGCCCCACAGCGCGCCGATCCCCGTGGGCGCGTACATCTTGTGACCCGAGAACGCGTAGAAGTCACAGCCGAGCGCGCGCACGTCGACGGCCATGTGCGGCACGCCCTGCGCGCCGTCGACCACCACGACCGCGCCTTGCTTCTTGGCGAGCGCGGCGAGCTGCGCGACGGGTAGCACGGTGCCCAGCGCGTTCGAGACATGCGCGAGCGCCACGACCTTCGTGCGCGGAGTGACTCGCTTCGCGAACTCCTCGACGATCACGTCGCCGCGGTCGTCGATCGGCGCCACGACGAGCTTCGCGCCGGTCTGCAGACACACCATCTGCCAGGGGACCAGGTTCGAGTGGTGCTCGAGCTCGGTGATCAGCACCTCGTCGCCCGCACTCAGCCGCGGGCGCGCATACACCTGAGACACGAGATTGATGCCCTCGGTCGTGCCGCGCACGAACACGACCTCGCGCGGCGAAGCGGCGTTCAGGAAGCCGCGCACCGACTCGCGCGCCGCTTCGTACGCGGCGGTCGCCTCCTCGGACAGCGTGTGCACGCCGCGGTGCACGTTCGAGTGAGTGCGGCGGTAGTAGTTCGACACGGCCTCGATCACGGCGTCGGGCTTCTGACTCGATGCCGCGCTGTCGAGATACACGAGCGGCTTCCCGTGCACCTTGCGCGACAGGATCGGGAACTCGCGCGCGATCTTCTCGGGCTCGAAGCTCACTTCGCGCCTCCCAGCCAGGCCAGCACGTCGCGCTCGAGTGACTCGCGGAGCGCGGCGATCGGGAGCTTCTCGAGCACTTCGCTCGCGAACGCGTAGGTGAGAAGCGCGCGCGCGTCGGCTTCGGCGAGCCCGCGCGCGCGCAGGTAGAAGATCTGGTCGGGATCGAGCTGGCCCACGCTCGCGCCGTGACTGCACTTCACGTCGTCGGCGTAGATCTCGAGCTGCGGCTTCGAGTCGATCACCGCGCGGTCCGAGAGCAACAGCGCGCGGTTCGTCTGGCTCGCGTCGATCTTCTGCGCGTGCGGCCGCACGTGGATGCGCCCGTGAAACACGCCGCGCGCGCGGCCCGCGAGCACGCCCTTGAATAGCTCATGACTCGTCGTGTGAGGCGCGGCGTGATCGATCGTCGTATGGTGGTCCTGGTGCTGTGACTCGCGGCCGAGATACAGGCCGTCGAGGTCGAGCCGGGCGCCTTCGCCTTCCAGCTTCGAGACGATCTCGACTCGCGAGAGCCGCGCGCCCAGCGCGACCGACGCAAGAGTGACTTCGCTGTTCGTATCCTGCCGCGTCGCGATGCTGGAGACGTGGAAGGCCGTGTCGGGGAGCTCTTGCAGCTGCACGTATCGCAGCCGGCCGCCGCGCTCGACGGTGATCTCGGTGGCCGAGTTCGAGAGTGACTTCGAGCCGCTCGCGCCGACGAAGTGCTCGATCACGGTCGCGTTCGCTCCCGCTCGTACGACGATCTCGGCGCGCGGACTCACGACCCGACTTCCGCCTCCGACCCAACGGATCAGATGGAACGCGAGCTGGTTGTCACAGCTCGCCGTCGCCTCGACGAGCACACCGTTGTCCGCGAGCGCCGCGTTCAGCGCGGCGAACGGCGCGTGCTTCGGCTCGAGCACGCTGACTCGAGAGGCGCTCACCGCCGCGGTCAGCCGCGCGTCACCCACGCGCGCGCGCGCTCGAGCGAGCTCGGCCGCGGGAATTTCCTCCGCCGCGGGCGCGCCGAACTCGAGTGACTCGAGCGCCGCGAGCGGCGTGAAACGCCAGTCCTCGTCGCGCGTCGTCGGCAGGCCGCGCTCGGCGAACGCACGCCAGGCCTCTTCGGCCGCGCGCTCGCGCTTCGCGCTCCGAAAGACGCGCTCGAACGCGCGCTCCGCGGCGGTGTCTCTCACCTCGCCTCCGCCTCGATCCACGCGTAGCCGCGCTTCTCGAGCTCGAGCGCGAGTGACTTGTCGCCCGACTTCGCGATCCGACCGCCCAGCAGCACGTGCGTCTGGTCCGGCACGAGATACTCGAGCAGCCGCTGGTAGTGAGTGATCGCCAGCACCGCGCGCTGCGGCGAGCGGAGGCGGTTCACGCCCGCGGCCACGATGCGCAGCGCGTCGATGTCGAGGCCGGAGTCGGTCTCGTCGAGCACCGCCAGCGCAGGCTCGAGCAGCGACATCTGCAGGATTTCGTTGCGCTTCTTCTCGCCGCCCGAGAAGCCCTCGTTCACGGAGCGGGTCAGGAACGCTTCGTCCATCTCCAGCTCCTTGGCCTTCTGCTTCACGAGCCCGAGAAAGTCGATCGCGTCGAGCGGTGACTCGCCCCGCGCCTCGCGCACGGCGTTCAAGGTCGCCTTCATGAAGTACGAGTTGCCCACGCCGGGTATCTCGACCGGATACTGGAACGCGAGGAACACGCCGGAGCGCGCGCGCTCCTCGGGGGTCAGCGCCAGCAGGTCCTTACCGCGGAACAGCACGCTGCCTTGAGTCACTTCGTAGCCTTCGCGGCCGGCCAGCACGTTCGCCAGCGTGCTCTTGCCGGAGCCGTTGGGGCCCATGACCGCGTGCACCTCGCCCGCGCGAATCGAGAGGTTCACGCCGCGCAGGATCGCCTTCTCTTCCACGCGCACGTGCAGGTCGCGGATCTCGAGCATCACCTCGCCCATGTCAGCCCACCGCTCCTTCGAGAGTGACTGCCAGGAGCTTCTGCGCTTCGACCGCGAACTCCATCGGCAGCTCGCGAAACACTTCCTTGCAGAAGCCGTTCACGATCAGGTTCACAGCGTCCTCGCTCGAGAGACCGCGCTGGCGGCAATAGAACAGCTGGTCCTCGCTGATCTTCGAAGTCGTGGCCTCGTGCTCGATCTGCGCCGACGCGTTCTTCGCCTCGAGATAGGGGAACGTGTGCGCCGCGCACTGGTCGCCGATCAAGAGTGAGTCGCACTGCGAGTGATTGCGCGCGCCGGTCGCCTTCTGGTTGACCTCGACCAGGCCGCGGTACGCCTGCGAGCCGTGACCCGCCGCGATGCCCTTCGACACGATCGTGCTCTTCGTGTTGCGGCCGATGTGGATCATCTTCGTGCCGGTGTCCGCCTGCTGGTAGTGATTCGTGACCGCCACGGAGTAGAACTCGCCGACCGAGTCATTGCCCTGCAGGATGCAGCTCGGGTACTTCCAAGTGATCGCCGAGCCGGTCTCGACCTGCGTCCACGAGATCTTCGAGCGCGCGCCGCGGCACGCGCCGCGCTTGGTCACGAAGTTGTAGATCCCGCCGCGGCCTTCCTTGTCGCCGGGGTACCAGTTCTGGACGGTCGAGTATTTGATCGTGGCGTCGTCGAGCGCGACCAGCTCGACCACCGCGGCGTGCAGCTGGTTCTCGTCGCGCATCGGCGCGGTGCAGCCCTCGAGATACGACACGTACGCGCCAACGTCCGCGACGATCAACGTGCGCTCGAACTGACCCGTCTTCGCCTCGTTGATGCGGAAGTAAGTCGAGAGCTCCATCGGGCAGCGCACGCCGCGCGGTACGTACACGAACGACCCGTCCGTGAACACGGCCGAGTTCAGGGTCGCGAAGAAGTTGTCGGAGTAGGGCACGACCGAGCCGAGATACTTCTTCACCAGCTCGGGGTGACTCTTCACCGCGTCCGAGAACGAGCAGAACACGATGCCCAGCTCCGCGAGCTTGGCCTTGAACGTCGTCGCGACCGACACCGAGTCGAACACCGCGTCGACCGCCACGCCCGCGAGCAGCTTCTGCTCCGACAGCGGGATGCCGAGCTTCTCGAAGGTCTTGCGGATCTCGGGGTCGACCTCGTCCATGCTGGCCAGCTTCTTGGCCTGCTTGGGCGCGGAGTAGTAACTGATCGCCTGATAGTCGAGCGGCGGGAAAGTGACTTTGGCCCAGCGCGCGTCTTCCTCGCGCATCTCGCGCCAGCGGCGGAACGCCTTCAGCCGCCAGTCGAGCAGCCACTGCGGCTCGCCCTTCTTGGACGAGATCAGCGCGATCACGCCCTCGTCGAGCCCCGGCGGCACCGTGTCCGACTCGACCGCGGTCGTGAACCCGGCCTGATACTCGCGCTCGGTCAGCGCGGTGATGTCGCTCTGCGAGCTCACGACTGACTCCGTGCCGGTGACTCGCCGGGCGCCGCGTCGATGCTGATCAATGTGCGGGGCTCGATGCGCGCGAGGTCGGCCAGAGTGACTCGCTCCAGCACGCCGCGCACCGCGCTCTCGACCGCGCCCCACAGCGGGCGGATCGAGCACGCGCTCGCGTGCACGCAGTCGTGGAGCTGACCCGGGTGTGACTCGCAGAACTCGCGCGGGAAGAGTGACCCGCCGAGCGCGGACACGACCTGCCACGCGGTGATCTCGGGCGCGGGGCGCGACAGCCGGTAGCCGCCGCCCGCGCCGCGCGTCGACACGACCAGGTCCGCCTGCCGAAGCGCGCGCAGCAGCTTCGCGGCGTACTCGGGCGACAGGCCCTCGGCCTCCGCGATCTCGGGGATCTTGATGGGGTCGGGCTCCGTGTGCCGCGCCACCTGGATCAGGCAGCGCAGGCCGTATTCCTCTTGCGCCAGGAGCTGCATGGGCGGGCACGGTAGAAAACCATACGACCAAGTCAAGATTCAACTCCGGGCGGCGGTCCGGTCCTCTAAATCCGCGCGCGGGCGGTAGAATCCGCCCCACTTTGGCACCCCGCCTGCTCCCTTACAGAGATCACCGCCCGCGCCTGGCCGCCGACGCCTTCGTCGCTCCCGGGGCGGTGCTGATCGGCGACGTCGAGGTCGGGGCGCAGGCCAGCCTGTGGTTCGGCTGCGTGGTGCGGGGCGACGTCTGCCACGTGCGGATCGGGGCGCGCACCAACTTCCAGGACGGGTCGATCATCCACGTGTCTCGCGCCGGGCTCGCGACACGGATCGGTGTCGAAGTCACCGTGGGTCACGGGTGCATCGTGCACGCCTGCACGCTCGAGGACCGCTCGTTCGTGGGCATGGGCTCGGTGATCCTGGACGGCGCGCGCATCGAGTCGGAAGGCATGCTCGGCGCCGGGTCACTCCTGCCGCCGGGCAAAGTGATTCGCGCGCGCGAGCTGTGGCTGGGCCGGCCGGCGAAGCTCGTGCGCATGCTGCGCGACGACGAGCTGGCCGACAACGCCGAGCGGAACCAGCACTACGTGGAGCTCGCCGCCGAATACCGCGCTGCCTTTCCGCGCGCGAGTCACGACGCCTCGTGATCGCGATCCTGTTCATCGGCGTCGTGGCCGGAGTGAGTCACGTGATCACCGGACCCGATCACGTCGCCGCGCTCGCGCCTTTCTCGGTCGAGGCGCAGCGCCGCGCGTGGACCGTTGGCCTGCGCTGGGGCGTGGGTCACGCCGCGGGGATCGTCGCCGTCGCGCTCGTGTTCGTGTTCGCCGCCGACTGGCTCGATGCTGAGCTGCTCGCCGACGTGGGCGACTATCTCGTGGGCGGCGTGCTCATCGCCGTCGGTGTCTGGGGTTTGCTGCACGGCCGGCGCGCCGCGGCCGCGTTCGCGAGCGAGTCGCGCGCGCACCGCCACGTGCACGCGACGGCCGCGCTCTCGATCGGCACCCTGCACGGTCTGGTCGGCACCGGAGCCACGCTCGCGGTGCTGCCCGCGGTCGGCATGCACTCGGTCGCGGACTCGGCGACTTACCTCGCGGGCTTCGCGCTCGGCACGGTCGTGTCGATGAGCGGCATCGCGTGGCTGCTCGGCGTGCTCGCGCCGCGCGACGACCTGGGCGCCGCGTACCGCCGTGTGTTCCTGATCGCCTCGTCGGCGGCGCTCGCGCTCGGGCTCGTGTGGCTCGGCCTCGCGCTCGCGGGAGTGGACTTGCACGGCGGCTGATCGAGTAGACTCGCCGAGAGGAGAGCGACGTGAGACTACGCCAGGCTGCCCTCGCGCTGATCGCAGTGTTCTTCCTGTTCGGGATGTTCGGCTGTTACTACGTGATCGACCCGGGCGAGCGGGGCGTGAAAGTCACGCTCGGCAAGATGTCGGAGGACTTCCTGTCTCCCGGCCCCGGCTTCAAGACGCCGTTCATGACCGAGATACGGCGCGTGAACGTGCAGCAAGACACGCGCGAGGTCTCGGCCGAGTGTTTCTCGTCCGACTTACAGCAGATCAACATCCAGATCAAAGTGCTGTACCGGATCCCCGAGTCATCGATCGTGACGATGCTGCGCGACTACGCGGGCGCGCCCTTCGACAAGCTCATCCTGCCGCGCGTGCAGGAGGCGGTGAAGGAAGTGACTGCGCTGAAGAGCGCGGCCGACATCGTGAAGACGCGCGAGCAGATCAAGGTGGCGGCGCTCGAGGCGTCGCGCGCGAAGATCGGCCCGCTGCTCACGATCGAGGATCTCGTGATCGAGGACGTGAAGCTCTCGCGCGAGCTCGAGCAGGCGATCGAAGCGAAGATGGTCCAGCAGCAGGAGGCCGAGAAGGCGATCTTCAAGATGCAGCAGGCGAAGACCGACGCCGAGACACTCATCATCAAGGCGAAGGCCGACGCGGAGTCGATCCGCATCCAGGGCGAGGCGCTCGAGAAAGCGCCGAAGCTCGTCGAGCTGAAGATGGTCGAGAAGTGGAACGGCGTGGCGCCGCAGGTCGTGGGCTCGGGCGGGAACATTCTGTTGCCGCTGGGCAAGTGAGTCGAGGAGGGAGTCATGGCGAGTCAGGAGCTCGGAGTCATCGTGGGGATGGCTGCGCGCACGGCCGATCGTCTCGGACTTGTCGGTCGAGCAGATGCGCGATGGCATGGCGGCGATGATCGGCTCGGCGCAGCTGCCCGAGGGACTGATTCGCGAGCCGCGAGACGTGAACGGCGTGCCGGCGGAGTGGGTCAGCGCGCGCGGCGCCGCGGCGGACCGCGCGGTCCTGTATCTGCACGGCGGCGGCTACGTGCTGGGCTCGATCGGGACTCACCGCGAGCTGGCGGCGCGCATCTCGGCGGCGTCGGGCGCGCGGTGTCTCGTGATCGACTACCGCCTCGGCCCCGAGCACCCGTTCCCGGCGGCGGTCGAGGACGCCGTGAAGGCGTACCGCTGGCTGCTCGACGTCGGGTACGCGCCCGAGAGACTCGCGATCGCGGGTGACTCGGCGGGCGGCGGGCTGACCATGGCGACCTTGCTGGCGCTGAAGAACGAGAAGCTGCCGCTGCCAGCGACCGGGGTGTGCATCTCGCCGTGGGTCGATCTCGCCCAGCAAGGTGAGTCGATGACCACCAAGCACGACGTCGACCCGATGGTGACTCGCGAGCCGCTGACGATGATGGCCAAGCACTATCTCGCGGGCGCGGACCCGAATACTCCGCTCGCGTCGCCCATCCACGGCGACCTGCGCGGGCTGCCGCCGCTCCTGATTCACGTGGGCGAGAGCGAGACACTGCTCGACGACTCGACCCGGCTCGCCGAGCGCGCGCGCAAGGCGGGCGTCGAGGTCGAGCTCGAGGTCTGGCCCGAAATGATCCACGTGTGGCACGCGTTCGCGGCGCTCCTGCCCGAGGGGCGCGAGGCGATCGGGCGCATCGGCGTTCACCTGGCGAAGCGGCTGGGCTGACGAGTCACTCGGCTTGCGGCGGGTCCTTCAGGTCTGCGCGGTTCTGCTCGCGTTCGCCTGCGCCGTCCCCGCGGGCAAGCAGGGGAACTGGCAGGCGCGCCAGGGCCTCGATGACCCGCGCGTCGGCCGGATCTGGGACACGGCGCGCAAGGAGTATGTCGAGCGCGACGAGCTGCTCAGCCGTGCGCGCACGTTCGACTTCGTGCTGCTCGGCGAGAAACACGACAACCCCGACCACCACCACCTGCAGGGCGTGGTGATCCAGTCACTCGCGCGCGAGGGCGTACCGGCGACGCTCGCGGTCGAGATGCTCTCCGACGACGACCGGCCGAAGCTCGCGGCGTGGTACGCGTCTTACCCCGAGGATGTCGAGGCGCTGGGCGACATGCTCGACTGGAGTCACTCGGGCTGGCCGCCGTGGAGCATCTACCGCCCCGTGTTCATGGCCGCGATCTCGCGCAGCCTGCGCATCGAGCCCGCGAATCTCTCGCGCGAGCCGCTCGCGGAGCTGCGCAAGTCGGGTCTGGCCGGGATCCCGCCCGAAGAACGGCGAAGACTCGCCATCGACCCGCCGCTGCCGCACGACCAAGCCGAGTCACTCGGCGACGACATTCGCGCGGGTCACTGCGGCATGGCGAACGACGAGATGGTGGCCGCGATGATCGACTTGCAGCGCGCGCGCGACGCGACTCTGGCCGACGCGCTCGTGCGGAGCGGCGTGCCCACGGTGCTGATCGCCGGCGCGGGTCACGTGCGCAAGGACCGCGGCGTGCCGCTGTATCTCGCGCGCCGCGTGCCCGAGCGCCACGTGCTCGCGGTCGCGTTCGTCGAAGTCGGCGAGCACGGCGCCGAATCACAGGCCGAGCTCGAGGGCGCGTTCGACTATCTCTGGTGGACGCCGCGCGTCGACGATCTCGACCCCTGCGAGCGCTTCAAGGAGCAGCTCGAGAAGATGAAGCGATAGCTCTTCGCTTCTCGGCGAATCACTTCCGCGCCGTTGGGATCGACGAGCATGCCGTGCACCTGCTGGTTGTTCGAGTGACCCAGCTGCTGCAGGGACATCGCGGCCTGCAGCGCAGTCCAGAAGCCCTGCGCGTCTTGCGCCTGATTCACCGATTGCTTCGCGAGCTTCAGCCCCATGCTGGGTCGCGACGCGATCCGCGCGGCGAGCTCGAGCGTGAACGACTCGAGCTTCTCGCGCGGCACCACGTGATTCACCATGCCGAGTGACTGTGCTTCGGCGGCGGTGATCGCCTGGCCGGTGAACAGCATCTCCTTGGCCTTGCGCACGCCGACTTCCCACGGGTGCGCGAAATACTCGACGCCGTTCACGCCGAACGCGACGACCGGATCGGAGAACGTCGCGTCCTCGCTCGCGATCACGAGATCGCACACCCACACGAGCATGAGCCCGCCCGCGATCGTCTTGCCGTGCACCTGCGCGATGGTCGGCTTGGGCAGGTTGCGCCAGCGCCAGCACATGCCGAGATAGATCTCGTGCTCGACCGCCATGTACCCTTCCGCGCCCGGTAACTCGAACCCGCCCCACGTGCCGACGGACTGGAACTCTTTGAGCTTCGCGCGGTCGCGCAGGTCGTGACCCGACGAGAAGTGCGGGCCGTCCGCGGCGAGAACGATGACCTTCACCGTGTCGTCGTGCGCCGCGCGGTCGAACGCGGCGTTCAGCTCGTATGTCATCTTTCGGTCCTGCGCGTTCCGCTGTTCCACGCGGGCCAGCACCACGCGCGCGATCCCCGGCGCGGGTGACTCGTAGCGGATCGTCTCGAACTTCTGTTCGCTCATGACGCGATCCTCCGCGCCTCGAGATAGAAGCGCTTCTCTTCCGCATCGCCCAGCGAGAACGTCTTGCGCGGCAGCGCGCCGTCGCGCGCCACGGTCGGGAACAACGAGTCGCGCGCGAACGCGGGCATGACGAAGCCGACCCGGTCCGGCGCATCGGCCAGGCGCGCGAGTGTCTCGGCGCCGTGGATGAAGTCGAGCCGCGCCTCGGGGTGCTTCCCGAGCCACAGGTCGAGCGCGTGCTGGAACACGGCGAGCGCGAGTGAGTTGCGCGGCGCGGGCAGCGCCAGCTCGCCCGAGCGTTCCCCCGCCCGCCAGGGGAACGAGTGTCTCGTGGGGCCCGCCGGGGCGAGCTTCGGCAGCTCGGCCGCGAGTGACTCCGGGGTCGCGCCGAACACCAAGCGGTGGATCGGCTCGAAGCGCAGTCCCGGGTCGTGCACGTTCACGAGCTCGACCAACGCGAAGCGCGCGGGGTCGCGCTCGCGCTCGGCGGGGGAGAGCCGCGCCTTCTTCGCCTCCCACACCTGCTTCGCCGCGGCCAGCGAGTGATTCCCGTCGCCCACCGCGTACAGGAACGGCTCGGCGCCGTGCATGAGAGCGGCGAGCGCGCGGCCCGTCGCCGCTAGATCGCTCGAGTCACTCACCGCGAACCCTCTGACTCGCCCGCCGTCCGGCGCGAGCGACGTGTCGTACAGCGGCTTGCTCCCGCGCAGCGCGCGCGCCAGCGGCTCGATCACGCTCTTCGCGGGGTCGTCGATCAGCACCAGCACGTGCGGCAGCTCGACCTGCGCGCCTTCGCGCACGCGCATGCGCGGCGGGAGTCTCTCCTCGACCGTGGCCTCGGTCGCGCGCGCGAGCGCCCGGGCGCCGCGGTGCCAGTCATACCGGTCGAGGTCCAGCGCGACGAGCAGTCCCAGGCGCGACTTCACGTGCGGCGTGCTGCGATCGACCACGACGAAGCCGCGCAGCGGCGCCGCGAACACGCCGCCGTCGAGATACCCGCGCATCGCGGCATGGATCGCGGCGACGCGCGCGTCCTCGTCGGCCGCGCCGAGCCACACCTCGGGCAGGATCAGCCGGAGCGCCGATGGCGCCGGGCCCACGCGCTCGTCGGCCGCCTTCCAGTACTCGGGCTCCGACGTGTACTGATCGCACGCGACGACGGCCCAGCGCTCGAGGTCCACACCGGGCCGGGGGAGCAGGATCTCGGGGACGGCCAGGCCGACAGAAGAGAGATCCTGCATCAGGAATCCTTGGCTCCCCGGGACGGGCTCGAACCGCCGACCTAGTGGTTAACAGCCACCCGCTCTACCGACTGAGCTACCGGGGAATTGGGCCGCCAGTCTACGGATCCAGCGAGTTCGATCAAGAGCCGGCGGGGACGGCGATGCGGCAGCCGGGGCGCGCGCCGGTGTCGTCGATCGGGCCCATGAGCTCGACCTCGAGCTGCGTGCCGGGCGAGAGCTCGGGCAGCGCGACTTCGGCGGCCGCGGCCGGCACGTCGGCGAGCACGCGAGCGGGCAGCACGGAGCGCAGCTCACTCACTCGCGCGGACGTGAAGCGCTTGCCGCGCACCGGGTCCCAGCGCAGCACGAGCCCCGCCGCGGTGCGCGCGATCGTGAGCTGCAGGTCGGGGCCAGTCACTTCCAGGGGCTCGGAGTAGAAGCTCTCGAGGCCGTCGGCGTCGAGCGCGCGCAGCCGGTAGCGCACCGTCTCGCCGCAGCCGACGGCGGTGTCGAGATACTTCGTCTTCGCCGCCTCGACGGTTGCGATGTGAGTCTCTGGCTCGAAGTCCTCGCCGTGTTTGTCGCTGCGCCAGATCTCGTAGCCGTTCACGTCGGACTCTACGTTCGGCGCCCACGCCAGCGAGACCCGCCCCAGGCGCTTCGCGTCGGCAGTCAGTCCCGTGGGCGGCAGCGGCTCGGCCTTCGTGACCGCCCGGATGGGTGACTCGGTCATCTCGCTCTCGCCGTTGAAGCGATTCACCGCGGAGATCCGGTAGTACATCACGCGCAAGTCACCGGGGATCGTGTCTTCGTACACCGTATTGAGTCGGCCCTCGACGAAGCTCACGCGCTCCCACGGGCCGGCCATCGTCGGGCAGCGGTAGATGCCGTAGCCCGACACGGCGCGCTGCTCGCTCGGCTTCCACGAGAGCACCGCCTTGCGCGGCAGGTTCGAGTACACCTGCAGGGCCTCGGGGATCGCGGGCTTCGTCTCCGTGGTGGCCTTGATCGCCGCGTGACTCCGCGAGACACGGCCCTGCCGGTCGTACGGGTGCACGCGGTACGAGTAAGTCTGTCCGTCGCCCAGCGCGCCGGGCTTGTCGCCCGCGTCGGTGAACACCGTGCCGAAGCGCGAGGTCGTGATGCCCACGCGGTGGTACGGACCCTCCGCGCCGCCGGTGCCCGAGCTGCGCAGGATGGCGTAGCCCGCGACGTCGCCGACCAGCACGGGATCCCACGCGAGCGAGATCTGCCGGTCGGCGTTCGAAGTGACTCGCAGGCTCTCGGGCGGCAAGAGGTCGGACGCGCGATCGAACACGAGCGCCTGGTCCGCCGCGAACACTCGGCCCGCGACTTTCTCGGCCGTCTTGCCGCAGCCGGCGAGCACGAGACACATCGCGGCGAGCGCGGCGCGGGCGAAGCTACGGGCCACGAGTCTGTATCTCCTCGAGCCGAGACAGGATGCGCTCCGCGCGGTCCACGTTCTCGCGCGTGCGCTGGTCGTCCGGCGCGATCAACAGCGCGTCGCGCCACACGGCGAGCGCCTTCTCGAGATCCTCGTCCTGGAAGTAGTGTTTGCCCTGCTCGTACAGCGCGGGCACGCGCGGCGCGAGCTCTTGGCGCAAGAGAGTGAGTCGCCGCCTCGCGCCCGCGTGTTTGTCGTCGACGCGCAGCGCCGAGATGTACTCCTGCAGCGCGGCGTACGGGTCACCGCGCTCCTCGGCCTGCTGGCCCGCGCGGAAGTGACCTTCGGCCAGTATCTCCTGCGACGAGAGAGTGGGTGGCGGCGGCGCGCCGCCGCTCCTCGGCTTCCGGTCGGCCGACGCGACGTCCTGGTCGTAGCGGCGGATGTAGGACAGGTAGCCGAGCGCGGCCTCGTTCTGCGGGTCGAGCTCGAGGGCGCGCGAGAACGCGGCGCTCGCGCCGGCGCGGTCGCCCAGCGCGTACGCGCGCTTCCCGTCTTCGAGTGACCGCAGCACCTGCGCGCCGGTCTCGGCGTACACCTGGCGCACTTCGATCTGAATCGCGGGATCGAACGGATCCAGGCGCGAGAGTTTCTCGGCCGACGCGTTCGCGTCGCGCAGGTTCCCCGCGGCCAGCGCGCTCGCGAGTCTCTTCCGCTCCGCATCCTTCTGTGAGTGCAGCTCGCGGAAGAGCTTCTGTACACGCTCCAGCGTCGCCGGCCGTTCGGGATCGAGCTTCAGCGCGAGCCGGTAGTACAGCACCGCTTCGGCCAGCCGCCCCTCGCCCTCGAAGAACTGCGCGCGCTTCTCGTAGCGCGCGAGACTCGACGCGAGCTCGGTCTCGAGAGTCTCGAGTCGCGCGTGCGCGCGCGGATACTCGCGGCTCGTCTCGGGGATCCCGCGCCACACCGCGAGTGCGCCCGCGACGTCGCCCTGACTGTAGAGTGTCTCGCCGCGGTCGTACGCCGTCGCGCAACCGAGTGAGAGCAGAACCAGGGCGCAGAGAAAGAAACAGGAGCGTGACACGGGCCGGAGTCTAGCCAATGAAGGTCTCGGGTCAGTAGAGGACCTTGAAGACCTCGATGGGGTTTTCGACCCCCTCGATCTTGTGCTGCCCTTCCGACTTCGCGTCGACGAGCAGCGCGACGCGCTCGCGCACTTCGCCCGTGATCTTGATCTCACCCGGGCCCGCGAGCGACTGCAGGCGGTTCGCGACGTTCACCGGCTCGCCGATCGCGGTGTAGTCCATCTTGAGCTCGGAGCCGATGTTCCCCACGACGACCTGACCGGTGTGAATGCCGATGCCGACCTCGAGCCGCACGAACGGCTGGAGCGACGCTTCGCAGCGCTGGTTGCGGTCGTGAATCGCGCGCTGCACGGCGATCGCCGCGGCGACCGCGCGCTGCGCGTGATCTTCCGTTTCGATCGGCGCGCCGAGATACGCGAGGATGGCGTCGCCGATGTACTTGTCGACGGTGGCGCCGTGCTCGAGCAGCCGCCCGGTGATGAGATCGAAACACTCGTTCAGGAACGCGACAGTGCGCTCGGGGCCGATGGAGCTCGTGAGTCGCGTGAACTTGCGGATGTCGAGATACAGCACGGAGACTTCGCGCAGCTCGCCCTTCAGGTGAATCGCCTCGGGTGACTCGACGACCTCGCGCAGCACGTGGTCGGAGACGTAGCGGCGGAACGCGGTCTCGATGCGCCGCTTCTCGCCCAGGCTCTCGCTCATCTCGTTGAACGCGCGAGTCAGTACGCCGACTTCGTCGCGCGAGCTGGGCTCGACTCGCGCGGACAAGTCACCCGCGGCCAGCGCGTTCACCGCGAGCCGGAGTCTCTGCAGCGGACGGCTCAGCATGCCCGACACGATGAACGCGATGATCAGGCCCACGAAGAGCAGCACGCCGGACGCGATCAGCACGTCGCGCCGCGCGCGCTGCACCACCGCTCGAGTGAGTCCCTTCACGTCGAGCGCGACCTGCGCTTCGCCGATGTCGACGTCGCGGTACGTCATTCGCGCAGACACGACCAGCGTGCCTCCGCGTGAGTCGGTCCGGAGCTCCTCTTCGCCGGTCATGCGCTCGACGCTCTCGGATTCGCCCTGCAGCGACGACGAGACCACGCGCCCGTTCTTGTCGAGCACGCGGACCGCGCTGACTTCCGATTCCTTCGCGGTCGATTCGACGAGCTGAGACAGGGTCAGGTCGTCCTGCAACAGCATCGGCTCGCGTGCGTTGCGCGCGAGTTGCTGGGCCAGGACGATGGCGCGCTTTCCCGCCTCGTCGGCCAGCGAGCGCGCGCTCTGGTCCAACACGACCAGCGACACGGTCCCGATCGCGGCAACGAGTAACAGGCTGGACAAGAGCGCCAGCTTGAAGCGCAGCGGGAAAATCACGCGCCGGAACGTACCACTCAGATAGTCGCATGGGCACCCTACCCATGCTCAGACGATCGCATGGGCACCCTACCATGCTCCGGGCCTCTCGCGCGGAAAGGCCGCGCGAATTAGTCTAGGCGGCGATGCGCAAAGTCGACTCCGGCCGCGTCGTCGTGTTCGATTTCGACGGCACGCTCGCAGACACATGGCGCGATCTCGCGACCGCGCTGAATCGCACGCTGGCGGACACGGGCCTGCCGCCCGTCCTTGGCCCGCAGGTGCGCGCGTGGATCGGCGACGGCGCGCTCAAGTTACTCGCGAACGCGCTGCCCGAGAGCGAGCGCGCGCCCGAGCGGCTCGAGCCTCACTACGAGCGCTTCCGCACTCACTACGATCGCTGCTGTCTCGACACGACCGAGCTGTATCCCGGTATCTCGGCGTGTCTCGAAGCGTTGGGTCACGAGAGTCTCGCGGTGCTGTCGAACAAGCCCGCGCGCTTCCTCGATCGCATGATCGACGGCCTCGGACTCAAGGGCACGTTCGCCGCGGTGTTGGGCGGCGACACACTTCCGGTTCGCAAGCCCGATCCCGCCGTGCTCAGCGGCGTGATCGAGCGCGTCGGCATCCGGCCGCGCGAGATCTGGATGATCGGCGACAGCGCCGTCGACGTGGAGACGGGCCGCGCCGCGGGCGCGCGCACGATCGGCTGCGGCTGGGGCCTGCGCGGCCGCGACGAGCTGCGCGCCGCGAGAGTCGAGTTTTTGCTCGAGCATCCGCGCGAAATCGCGACCACGATTCTCCGCGGCTGAGCCCATCCCGCGCGCTTGCTTCCCGACGCTGGAAGCGGTCCACTACCTGTGACCGCGCGCCTCGAAGACGCGCGCTAACGGGAGGGACGCCATGAAGTTCACGTGGTTCCACCTGATGCCGTACCGCTGGCTGCCGGCCGATTTTCGCCAGCGCTACCACAGTGTCTGGGTCGACCTGCCCAACGGGATCTACGACCCCGAGAAGGGTCACGATCTCTACAACGAGTATCTCGACATGCTCGAGTACGCCGAGCAGTGCGGCTTCGACGCCATCGCCGTGAACGAGCACCACCAGAACGCGTACGGGATGATGCCGTCGCCGAACCTCATGGCGGCAGCGCTCGCGCGCCGGTCGTCGAAGGCGATGCTGCTCGTGCTGGGTAACTCGATCGTCTGTTACAACCCGCCGACGCGGATCGCGGAAGAGTTCGCGATGCTCGACGTGATCTCGGGCGGGCGACTCATTGCCGGCTTCCCCGTCGGCACGTCGATGGACATCAATTACTGCTCGGGTCAGAACCCGGCGACGGTGAGAGACAAGTACCGCGAGGGTCACGACCTGATCATGAAGGCGTGGCAGTCACGCGAGCCGTTCGCGTTCAGCGGCAAGTACACCAAACTGCGTTACGTGAACCTGTGGCCGCGGCCGATCCAGCAGCCGCACCCGCCGGTCTGGATCCCCGGCCTCGGCTCGATCGAGACTTGGGATTTCTGCGCGCAGCACGACTACAACTACAGCTATCTCTCGTTCTCGGGTTACAAGCGCGCGCGCAACATGATGAACGGCTACTGGGAGCGCCGCGCCGCGCTGGGCGCCGACGACAACCCGCACTCGGCCGCGTTCTTCCAGCAGGTCTGCATCAGCGAGACCGACTCACAGTGCGAGAAGGAGTGGTGGCCGCACGTCGACTACTTCTTCAACAAGTGTCTCCACCTGTATCCCGGCACGTCCGAGGCGCCGGGCTACCGCAGCGAGGCGAGCCTGCGCGCCGGCATCGTGAGTCAGTTCGGGAACACGACTCAGAACATGGGCATCGACAAGTCGTGGAAGCAGCTCGTCGACGAGGGCTACATCCTCGCAGGCTCGCCCGAGACGGTGAGACAGCAGATCGAGGAGCTCGGCAAGACACTCCGCGTGGGTCATGTGCTGCTCGGCTGTCACATCGGCTCGGCGCCCGCCGAGCTCGTGAACCGCGCGACGAAGCTCGCGGGTGAGCAGATCCTGCCGAAGCTGCGCCACGTGTACGGTGACTACGAGGACCGCTGGTGGCCGAAGGCGCTCCCGGCGCAGCGACGGGCGAGGCCGGGCGCCAGCATGCCGGCGGGCGCGGCGCGATGACTCCGTTCTCTCGCATGCTCGACCTGGGCTCGGGCCGGCCCAAGCTCGAGATACAAGAGGCGGGCAGCGGTCCGGCGCTGTTCTTCCTGCACGGCGCGGGGGGAGTCACTTGGGACGGCGCGCTCGGACTTCTGGCGAAGTCCTTCAAGGTGTACGCGCCGTCGCTGCCGGGCTTCGGCAAGTCGCCGTCCGAAGGGCTCGAGCTGATCGAGGACTCACTCGAGCTGTGGCAGCTCGGCTTCGACGTGCTGGAAGCGCTGGGCCTCGACCGGCCGCTGGTCGTCGGTGAGTCGTTCGGCGGCTGGATCGCGGCCGAGATGGCGGCGCTGCGCCCGAAAGAAGTGAGCAAGCTCGCGGTGATCGCGCCCATCGGCCTGTGGCGCGACGAGGCGCCGGTCACCGACTTGTTTGGACTCACGATCGGCGAGTTACTGCCCTTCCTGTTCCACGACCTGAAGAGTCCCGCGGCGCGGAACATGGCGTCACTCACGACCTTGATGAGCGACAAAGACGACCGAACGCAGGCGCAGATCGACCAGCTGATCGCGATCTTCCTCGGCTTCCGCACCGCGGCAAAGTTCCTGTTCCCCGTGCCCGACACCGGGCTCGAGCGCCGGCTGTGGCGCATCCGCGTGCCGACGCTCGTGATGTGGGGCGCGCAGGACCGACTCATCGCGCCGTCGTACGCCGAGATCTTCGCGAAGCGGGTGCGCAACGCGCAGATCGCGCTGATCGAGCGCTGCGGTCACTTGCCGCTCGCCGAGCAGCCCGACGCCGCGGCCAAAGAGATCCAGCGCTTCGCGGGTGTGTGAGAGAGGGCCGTTGAGTGAGTGAGACTGCGCGCCTGGCCGACTTCGCGCTCGCGCTGCGCCTGGACGCGGTGCCCGAGCGCGTGCGCGCGACGGCCCGCACGGCGATCCTCGACGCTCTTGCCTGCGCGATCGCGGGGCGACACGAGCCGGTGTCGGACCGCACGCGGGCGTGGGCGCTGTCACAGGGCGCGAAGCCGGTCGCTACGCTGTGGGGCACGGGCGAGCGCACGTCGGCGGGGCTCGCGTGTCTCGTGAACGGCGTCGCGGCGCACGCGCTCGACTTCGACGACGTAAACTGGGCGATGAACGGTCACCCGACGGTGCCGCTCCTGCCGGCGCTGTTCGCTGCCGCCGAAGTGACTCGCGCCTCGGGTGCCGACTTCCTGCGCGCGTTCGTGGCGGGGTTCGAGGTCGAGTCACGCATCGGCCAGGCCCTGGGCCGGCCGCACTACGAGAAGGGCTGGCACGCGACCGCGACCGCAGGCGTGTTCGGCGCCGCCGCGGCCGGGGGAATCCTGCTCGGGCTCGACTCACAGAAGCTGCGCCGCGCGTTCGGCATCGCGACTTCGCGCGCGTCGGGCACGCGCGCGAACTTCGGAACGGACACGAAGCCGCTGCACGCGGGTCTGGCGGCGCGCGCGGGGCTCGAAGCCGCGGAGCTCGCGGCGCTCGGAGTCACTGCGCGCGAGGACGCGGTCGAGGCCGAGCTCGGCCTCGCCGATCTTTACGCGGGCAAGCAGCCCTTCGCCATTCCGCCGCTGGGGCTCCCGTTCGCGCTCGAGCGCCCCGGGCTCGAGCTGAAGCCGTACCCGTCGTGCCGCTTCACGCACCGCACGATCGACCTGGTGCTGGCGCTGCGCGAGAAGCACGCGGGCCGCGAGCTCGAGTCACTCGAGATCGCGAGTGACCCCCTCGGGCTCAAGATCCTGATCCATCCCACGCCGCACACGGGGCTCGAGGCGAAGTTCTCGCTGCCGTACTGCGCGGCGGTCGCGTGGCTCGACGGCTGGCCGGGGCTGGGCGCGTTCTCGGACGCGCGGGCCGCTCGTGCCGACGTTCAGTCACTCTTGCGCCGCGTGGTGGCGCGCGAGGCCCGCGGGCCCGAGGAGGAAGTCGAGGTGGTGTTCGGAGACGGCACGCGCGACCGTGCGAGCGCGAGGCACGCGCGCGGGAACCCCGACCTGCCGCTGTCCGAGGAGCAGAGACTCGCCAAGGTGCGGGCGTGCGGCGGGACGGACCGCCTGATCGAAGCCGTCGAGAGACTCGAGTCACTCACGAGCGTTGCGGAGCTGGCGCATTGTCTGGCGTGAAGCTCTCGGTCGGCGTGTGGGATGCTTTGTCGGCGCGGCTCGCGGAGCGCGCGGGCTTCGAGCTCTTGTTCCTGTCGGGCTTTGCCGTGGCGGGCACCCAGCTGGGCGAGCCCGACTTCGGGCTCCTGACTCAGACCGAGACGCTGCAGATGGCGCGGCGAATCACCGAAGCCGTGCGCACGCCGCTGATCGTCGATGGAGACACTGGCCACGGCGGCCCGCTGAACGTGCAGAGACTCGTGAAGGAGCTGGTGCGCATGGGCGCGGCCGGCATGCTGCTCGAGGACCAGGTCTGGCCGAAGCGCTGCGGTCACATGCGCGACAAGCAAGTGATTCCCGCGGAAGAGCACGTGCAGAAGCTGCGCGCCGCGGCCGACGCGCGCGGCAAGTCACAACTCACGATCATCGGCCGTACGGACGCGCGCGGCCCGCTCGGCCTCGACGAAGCGATCCGCCGGGGGCAGCTGTACCGCGAGAACGGCGCCGACCTGATCTTCGTCGAGGCGCCGACCTCGCGCGACGAGCTGGCGCGCATCGGCCGCGAAGTCCCAGGGCCGCTCATGGCGAACATGGTCGAGGGCGGAGTGACTCCGATCCTGCCGCTCGAAGAGCTGCGCGCGCTCGGCTTCGAGTATGTCGTCCATCCACTCACCGGGCTGCTCGCCGCCGCGCGCGCGCTCGAGCGCGCGTTCAAAGAGCTCCACGCCAAGGGCACGAGCCGCAAAGACGACGAGGCGCGCATGAGCTTCGCCGAGTTCACGCAGCTGGTGGGGCTCGACGAGAAGTACGCCGCGGCCGAGCGCTACAAGACGCGCGGGTGACCACGCCGACGCGCTGCCGGTGTGAGATCCTGGATCGCGTGAGCGCAGGGACCGAGCGAGGGCCGTCCCGAGCGAGGTCGCAAGGCGCGAGGCGCCGCGCAGCGAGCCGAAGGCGAGCGAAGTAATCGGGTAGGGGAGAAAATGTCTGCCAAGCCGCACGCGAACATCTGGACCGATCCACTGACTCCGCTGGTGATGCTGCTGCGCACCGCGCGGGTGTTTCCCAAGCGCGAGGCCGTCGTGCACGGCGAGCTCCGCTGGACCTACGAGGAGCTCGCGCGCCAGGTCGGTCACATGGCCGGCGCGCTCAAGCGCGCGGGTGTCGGGCCGGGCGACCGCGTCGCGATCCTCGCGCCCAACACGCCCGCGCACCTCGTGAGTCACTTCGCCATGCCGCTGCTCGGCGCGCCGCTCGTCTCGATCAACACGCGGCTTGCGCCGCCCGAGATCGCGTACATCCTCGATCACTGCGGCGCGAAGGTGCTGCTGGTCGACCCCGAGCTCGCCCCGCCGCTCGACGCCATCCTGCCCGCGCGCAAGTCACTCCAGCAGGTGATCGAGATCCCCGACGGCATCGTGAAGGCTCGGCCCGGCAAGCTCTCGTGGGACGAGTTCGCGAAGGGCGCGCCGGTGCTGCCCGTGCAGAACACGGTCGAGGACGAGGAGAACGTCATCTCGATCAACTACACGTCCGGCACGACGGGCATGCCGAAGGGAGTCATGTACACGCACCGCGGCGCGTATCTCAACGCGCTGTCGCAGATCGGGCAGCTGAAGCTGGGGCGTGACTCGACGCTCGTCTGGACCGTCCCGATGTTCCACTGCAACGGCTGGTGCATGGCGTGGGCGTTCGTGGGCGCGGGCGGCAAGCAGGTGTGTCTGCGCAAGGTCGACCCGCCCGAGCTGTTCCGCCTGGTCGACGACGAGGGAGTCACTCATCTGAACGGCGCGCCCACGGTGCTGCTCATGCTGGCGAGCGACCCGGCCGCGCAGGGCAAACACTTCGACCCGCCCATCAATACGTGCACGGGCGGCGCGCCGCCGTCGCCAACGCTGCTCGAGCAGATGGAGAAGCTCGGCGTCAAGATCAGTCACTTGTACGGACTCACCGAGACCTACGGCCCGCACGTGACTTGCGAGATACAAGACGGCTGGGAGAAGCTCGAGAGCGGCGCGCGCGCGAAGATGATGTCGCGCCAGGGCGTGCCGTACCCGCACGCGGTGTATCTGCGCGTGGTCGACGCCGACATGAACGACGTGCCCGCCGACGCCGCGACCATGGGCGAAGTGGTCATGCGCGGCAACAACCTGATGCGCGGCTACTACAACGACCCCGAGGCCACCGCGAAGGCGTTCGCCGGCGGCTGGTTCCACTCGGGCGACGTCGGGGTCATGCACCCCGACGGCTACATCGAGCTCCGCGACCGCTCGAAGGACATCATCATCTCGGGCGGCGAGAACATCTCGACCATCGAGGTCGAGAACGCGATCGTGCGCCACCCCGCGGTGATGGAGTGCGCCGTCGTGTCGATGCCGCACGAGAAGTGGGGCGAGGTCCCGAAGGCGTTCGTGACTCTGCGCCCAGGCGCGAAGGCGACCGAGGCCGACATCATCGCCTTCACCAAGGAGTCACTCGCCGCGTTCAAGTGCCCCAAGGCCGTCGAGTTCGGCGACCTGCCCAAGACCGCCACCGGCAAGATCCAGAAGTTCAAGCTGCGCGAGAAAGAGTGGAAGGGGAAGGGCAAGGTCATCATGGGGGTCGAGTTCAAGGGCGAGTGAGTCGCCCGCGAACCCCCGTCCTCGCCGCCGAGTAGGCGCGGTCACACCATGCCGCCGCATCGCCGCGAACCCGCGCCGCGCGCGGAACGCCCTTTGCTCTCACTTCGCTTCGCCGCGTCCGCGGCTCGAAGGAGGTGAGGCTCATGGCTCTCAGGAAGATCGCGGTGGTCTCCGTGCTCTCGCTGCTGTTCGTTCCGTTCGTGACCGCATGTCACTGTCACTGCGGGTGCGGCTGAGCGCGGGTTCGCGCTGGAAGGAGGTGAGAGAGATGAATCGCTGGAAGATGCTTCTGCTGTTCGCGGTGTGTGCGTCGTACGCGCCGTTCCTCGCGGCGTGCGAGCTCTGCATCAAGTGGTGACTCACGACTGATCGCCAACAAAGAAGGAGGTGATTTGCCATGACGTTCGGGAGAAGCTGGCCCTGTTCTTCGTGCCGTTCGTGACCGCGTGCAAGTCCTGCGGCTGCGGCTGCGTCTAGACTCCGAGTGACTCCCAGGCGAGCGAAGTCCGGACCGCCTGGAAGTCGAAGGGTCAGCGCTCGGCGGGTGACGCCGGCGAAGAGGGCGGCAAGCGAACCGACGTGGAGTCCGCGATCGCGTCGAACGCGGCGCGCACGGACTGAGAGCCATCGGCGCGGTACATCACGTTCACCAGCACGACGCCCTTCGCGCTCGGCAGGAGGGTCATGCGCGCGAAGTCGACGCCCTCCGTCCTGCCGTTGCCGAGCAGCGTGATGCGCTCGTTCGCCGCGTCGCAAGGCGCAGCCTCGATCTCGAGCTTCCCCGACTCACCGAACTTCTTCCGCACCCACGCCAAGCGCTGCTTGAGTGGGAGACCGCAGGCGCGCTTGAACTCACTCGGAGACGGCGGAGTCATCGTCTGGTGAACGGCCACGACGACGCCCGCCATGTCTTCCGAGTCCGGCGCCGAGCTGCATGAGAAACCGCCGAGAAAGGACAGGGAGGGATCGGCGGCGAGCTCCTTCTCGATCTTTGCGACGGCTTCATCGCCGACCCGCTGGCACGTCTTCGGCACCTTGAGGATGACGCGCGAGCCGTCCTTGGTGCGGAGTATCTCGATCTTCGTGCCCATTGGCGCCGAGTCAGCGGACGCGAGGACCGGCGTCAGGGCGAGGGCGGTGACCGCCAGCCAGAGACGGGGGTGTCGTGGCATCCCGGCGTCTTCGGCGGCGCCGCGCGGCGGCTTGAAGCTGGCGCGTGAGTCTCAAGGTGACTCGGGCTCGTGACTCGCCGGTCACGACCTGCGACCGGGGGTTCACGCAGCCGAGCGCTGGCGCCGCGAACGAGCTCCTCGAGCGGCCCGCGGTTTGCTCTCACTCCGCGAAGTGAGAAGCACGAGCGCGAGCAGCGCGAGCCCAGTCACTCCGGGCTCGGGCACGACCTGAATCGAGAAGTCGTAGATAGGGTTCGCGCGCGTGTCGACCACGGTACGAACCGATTCGCCCGGAAAAGCCGATCAGCAGGCCGCCGGGCAAGGTTCCGTCGATCGCGAAGTCGAACTGGTGGAAGCCAGGGACCGGGCTCGGCTCGGGCAGGCACACGCAGCCGATCGGCGGGATCGAGATCGCGGGCGTGAACCCGCCGAGTGAGTCGGAGACCAGGACCCCGAATCCACCGACGCTCGACGGCCCGAGCAGTGAGTTCACGTCGACGAACCAGGTGTCGCTGCCGGGGGCGCTGCGCGTGAAGACGATGTCGACCGTCGCGGCGCGAGCTTGCGAAGCCGAAGCGAAGACGCCGAGCACCAGCAGCAGAAGAGCGCGAGCAGCCATGACGAACCCTCCGTGACTCGCGGCGAGACACTCGAGTGTATTCGCGGGCGGACCGCAGGGTCCAGCGAATTCCTAGGCCAAGCGCCCCGGCACGAACGGGTGACTCGACGAGAGACCGCCGTCGACGGCGATCGCCTGGCCGTTCACGTAGCTCGCCTCGTCGCTGGCGAGAAACAGCGCCATCCGCGCGATCTCGACGGGCTGCCCCGCGCGCTTCAGCGGGTTCAGCTGGCCGATCTTCTGCTCGCTACCGCGCGCGCGTGCCCGCTCGAACATGGGCTTGGTCATGCCGGTCTCGATGAGTCCCGGACAGATGGCATTCACTCTTACACCCGTACCCGACAGCTGATTCGCGGCGGTCTGCACCAGGCTGATGACTCCCGCCTTGCTCGCGCTGTACGGGCTGCCGCCCGCGCCCGAGCGCAGCCCCGCTACCGACGCCGTGCACACGATCGAGCCGCCGCCTTGCTCGCGCATGTGCGCCGCGCCGTGCTTGATCGCGAGGAACGGGCCGATCAGGTTCACGCGCAGCACGGCTTCCCAGTCACTCGCCTTCTGCTCGAGCAGCGGCACCAGCCCGCCGCCGATGCCCGCGTTCGCGAACACGACCTCGAGCCCGCCGAGCTCGCGCACGCAGGCCTCGACGAGTGACTTCACGACCGCCTCGTCCGCCACGTCGGCGCGCCGCGCGAGACACTTGCCCCCGGCCTTCGCGATCTCGGCGGCCGTCGCCTCGACGCCTTCCGCCAAGTCCACGGCCAACACCTGCGCGCCTTCGGCCGCGAACAAGAGCGCGCTCGCGCGCCCGATCCCGCTCCCCGCGCCGGTGACGAGCGCGCGTTTGCCCTTCAATCTCATGAGTCAGTAACCCCGCTCGCGATCGACCAGGTTGCGCAGCGGGCGGCCACCCTCGAGCCGACTCACGTTGTCCGCCGCGAGCTCCATCAGCCGCACCATGTACTCGGGCTCGAGACCCGCGACGTGCGGAGTCACGATCAGGTTCGGCGCGTCCCACAGCGGATCGCTCGGCGGCATCGGCTCCCGCGCGAACACGTCCGAAGCCGCGCCCGCGATCCGTCCCGAGCGCAGCCGCTCGAGCAGCGCGTGCTCGTCCACGATCCCGCCGCGCGCCAGGTTCACGAGATACGCGCCGGGCTTCAGCTGATCGAGCTCGCGCGCGCCGATCGAGCCACGAGTCTCGGGAGTGAGTGGCAACAGGATCACGACGTAGTCACTCTCGCCGAGCACGCGCGCCGCGCCCTCGGGCCCAGTCACGACGAGGTCGACGTTCGGCACTTCCTTCGCGACCCGCTGCGTCCCGATCACGCGCATGCCGAACGCGCGCGCCTTCTCGGCGACGGCTGCGCCGATCGCGCCGAGCCCGAGGATCCCCAGCGTCTTCCCGCCGAGCTGCGGCAGCCCGTACAGCTTCCACAGATGCGCGCGCTGCTGCTCGAGCGCGCGCGGGATGCGCTTGGCGAGCGCCAGCATCATGGCCAGCGCGAACTCACTCATCTGCGCGCCGTGCAGACCGCGCGCGTTGGTGACTCGCACCTGCGCGGGCAAGTCGGGTGCCGGCAACAGCGCGTCTACACCCGCGCCCATCATCTGAATCAGTCGCAGCCTCGCCGCCCCCGCCCACATCCCCTTCGGCGGGCGGAACGCGAGCAGCACCTCGATCTCGCCGATCCGCGCGGCGAGCTCGTGATCCAAGTGCGAGACCACGATCTCGCGCTCGGGCATGCCGGTGCGCAGCTGCGCGGCGATGGCCTCGCCGATCGCCGGCTCGAAACCGTGATGCACGTGGATCTTGGCGACCTTGCCGGTGGACATCGGGGGGCGCCCATCTTACCGTCCCGCCCCGCCATGCGTGGCCCCCGCAAAGACATCCGCAACCTCGCGATCATCGCGCACGTCGACCACGGCAAGACCACCTTGCTCGACGGACTCCTGCGCCAGACCGGCACCTTCCGCGTCAATCAGGAAGTGCAGGAGCGCGCCATGGACTCGGAAGACCTCGAGCGCGAGCGCGGCATCACGATTCACGCGAAGTCGACGGCGGTCGAGTACCAGGGCGTGAAGATCCAGCTCGTCGATACGCCGGGTCACGCGGACTTCGGCGGCGAGGTCGAGCGAGTCATGGGCATGGTCGACGCCGTGCTGCTCCTCGTCGACGCAGTCGAGGGAGTCATGCCGCAGACGCGCTTCGTGCTGGGCAAGGCGCTCGCGCAGGGCCTGCGCCCGATCGTGGTCGTGAACAAGATCGACCGGCCCGAGCAGCGCGCGCACGAAGTCATGGACGAGGTGTTCGAGTTACTGCTCGAGCTGGGCGCGACCGACCAGCAGCTCGACTTCCCCGTCGTGTACACGTCGGCGAAGCAGGGCACCGCGGCGCGCGAGGTCGACGGCGAGCGCAAGGACCTGCGCCCGCTCCTCGACCTGATCCTCGAGCACGCGCCGCCGCCCGAGGTCGACGTCGAGGGCCCGCTGCAGTTCCAGGCAGTCACTCTGGGCTGGGACGAGTTCGTGGGGCGGCTGGTGATCGGGCGCGTCGAGCGCGGCACCTTGAAGCGCGGAGTCACCATCGCGCGCATCCCCGAGACGGGCGAGCCGCAGACGTTCCGAATCACGAAGCTGTTCGCGCCGCACGGGCTCGAGCGGGTGGAGCGTGAGTCGGCGTCCGCGGGCGAGATCGCGATCATCGCCGGTGTCGACACGATCGAGATCGGTGACACGGTGTGTCCACCCGACGCGCTCGAGTCACTGCCGCGCATCGCGATCGACCCGCCCACCGTGGCCGTGCGCTTCTCGGTGAACACCTCGCCGTTCGCGGGGCAAGAGGGCAAGTACGTCACGAGTCGCCAGATCGGCGACCGGCTCCGCCGCGAGGTGCTGACCAACGTCTCGATCCGACTTTCGGGCGGCGAGACCACCGACACGTTCGAAGTGTCCGCGCGCGGCGAGCTGCAGATCGCGGTGCTGGTCGAGACGATGCGGCGCGAGGGCTTCGAGTTCGCGGTGAGTCAGCCGCAGATCATCGAGCGCACGATCGATCACAAGCGCTGCGAGCCGGTCGAGGACGTCGTGGCCGAGGTGCCGTCGGAAGCGACGGGCGCGGTCATGGAGAAGCTCGGCGCGCGGCGCGGGCGACTCACTCAGATGGAGAGCCGCGGCGCGCGCACGCTCCTGAACTTCGTCGTGCCCAGCCGCGGTCTGTTCGGCTACCGCACCGAGTTTCTCACCGATACGCGCGGCGAGGGCACCTTGTACCGCACCGTGCGCGGCTACGAGCCGTACGCGGGTGACTTGGAAGGGCGCGGCGTCGGCGCGATCGTCGCGAGCGAGACGGGGCGCTCCACGTCGCACGCGCTCTACTCGATCCAGGAGCGCGCCACGATGTTCATCGGCAACGGCGAGCAGATCTACGAAGGGCAGGTCGTGGGCGAGAACCGCCGTCCGCGCGACATGAACGTGAACGTGTGCCGCGCGAAGAAGCTCACGAACGTGCGCAACACGGGTCACGACGAGGCCGAGATCCTGACTCCACCGCGCCGCTTCACCATCGAGTCCGCGCTCGAGTGGATCGAAGAGGACGAGCTCCTCGAAGTGACTCCCAAGAATCTGCGGCTGCGAAAGCGGCTGCTCGCGCAGAACCTCCGCAAGCGGGACTGATACACTGCGCAGGTGAGGAAGCTCACCGCCGCCGCAACGGTCCTCGTCGCACTCACGTGCGCGCGCGCGACGGAAGACTCGGAGCGAGTCGCGCTGGTGAAAAGGTCCATGCGAGATTTCGCCGTCGCGGTGAACGCGGGCAGCATGACGGAGTTTCGCGAGTCCGTGTCTCGCAAGTGGCGGGACGAGCTCGACGCGGCGGGCTTCGAGAAGGCGTACTCCCCGGTGTACGGGCAGATCGACCTCACGATCCTCGACTCACTGGAGCCGATCCTCGAGACTGCCGGCGTCGGCGACGACGGGCAGCTGCAGCTCGCCGGCTACTACCCGACGAACGGCATGCGAGTCACCTTTGCGATGAGCTACGTGCGCGAGGGCGAGGAGTGGAAGCTCTCGGGCCTCGGGATCAACACCGTGGCCGCGCCGGCGGGAACGCAGTGACCACGCGCCGCGCGGCGTGCTGCTGCGGACGGCTCTCGGCGACGTGCGCCGGTGAGCCGGTGTACACCGCGGTGTGTCACTGCCTCGAGTGCCAGCGGCGGACCGGCTCGGCGTTCGGCGTCGGCGCGTTCTACGCGGTCGGGAGCGTGACGATCGAAGGGCCGACGACGAGCTTCGTGCGCGTCGGCGACGACGGCAGCCGCATCACCTTCCGCTTCTGCCCCACGTGCGGCACGACGATCTGCTGGGAGAACATGCCCGGACTGATCGCCGTCGCGACGGGCGCGTTCGCGGACCCAGGCTTCCCGCCGCCGCGAGCGTCGATGTATCACGAGAGCCGGCGTCACTCATGGGTCGTGATCGAGACGGGCCAGCCGCTCGAGAAGCACGGCTAGCGACTCACTCGCCGTCGGATCTGCCAAGCTTCGTTCGTCCTGGGAACGGAGGCGCTCCGATGAAGCTCTACGAGTTCGGTCCCACGCGCTCGCTCCGCGTCCGTTGGGTGCTGCAGGAGCTCGACGTCCCGTTCGAGTGCGTGCAGGTCGATCTCGCCAAGGGCGAGGGGCGCACGCGCGGGTTCCTGAAGCTGAATCCGACGGGGAAGCTGCCCGTGCTCGTCGACGGCGAGCACGTGATCACGGAGTCGGTCGGGATCGCGCTGTATCTCGCGGAGAAGTACCGCGACAAGCGACTCATGCCGGCGGAGCTCCACGACCGGGGGCAGGTCTATCGCTGGCTGTTCTTCGTCGTGACCGAGCTCGAGCAGCCGCTGTGGCGAATGGCGCGACACACTTTCTTGTACCCGCCGGTGGACCGCTCGCCCGCGGAGATCGCGCTCGCGGCGCGCGACTTTCTCGGAATGGCGCGTGTCTTCGAGGCGCACATGACGGGGCGGCCGTTCGTGGTCGGCGACCGTGTCTCGGTCGTCGACTTCATCGCCGCGGCCACGCTCGACTGGGCGGACGGCGAGAAGCTGCTCGGTGACTTCCCGGCGCTCACTCGGTACATGACGCGCATGTACGAGCGGCCGCGGCGCGCGCCGCGCATCGCGGAAGTCTCTTCGTAGCCGCGACGCGTATCCTTCCTGGGGCCTCGCCCGTCTTCGAGGCAGATCCGGAGGGAGACCCGTCATGGCAGAGATCGAGCTGGGCGACGAGCTGCGCCGGGCGCAGATCAAGAGCTGGCACCACTATCTGATCGCGCTCGACCCGCTGCGGCCGCAGCTGTTCCGCTACTGCCGCGAGCTGACGGGCAACCCGTGGGACGCCGAGGATCTCGTGCAGGAGACCCTGCTCAAGGTGTTCGCCAGCCTCAGTCAGACCATGTACACGCTGAGGAACCCCAAAGCGTATCTCGTGCGCATGGCGACTCACTCGTGGATCGACCGGCTGCGCACGCGGGCGGTCGAGCGCGCGGCGGAGGCCGCGGGAAAGACGGAGGCCGCCGTGCACGGTCACTCGCGCGACACGCGACCGGACGAGAGCTCGCAGATTCGCGACGCGGCGGCCGAGCTCATGCAGAGACTCGCGCCGCAAGAGCGCGCGGCGTTTCTGATGGTGGAGATCTTCGAGACGACGCTGGAAGAGACTGCGGGCATCCTGGGCACGACGGTCGGCGCGACCAAAGCGGCGCTGCACCGCGGGCGCGAGCGCCTGAAGGACGCGGAGTCACTCCCCCCGCGGCGCGCGCGGCCGGCGCCCCAGGTGCTCGACGCATTCGTGTCTCGCTACAACGCGAGAGACTTGCCGGGTCTGCTGGCGCTGATGCGCGACGACGCCGAGATCCGCATGCACGGCTTCCACACCGAAGTCGGGCGCGAGGGCTTCGAGCGCAAGGGCGGCTGGTTCCACCACAACTTCTACAGCCCCGTCGACGGCTCGCCGTCGAAGGCGCGCTGGGAGCGGGCGGAGGTCGACGGCGAGCCCGTCATCCTGGTGTTCGGCGGCGTAGTGGGCGACGAGTCACTCCAGTCGGTGATGCGGATCGAAGAGACCGTGGGCAGCGTGTCACGCATCTTCGTGTACGCGCTCTGCCCCGACGTGGTGCGCGAGGTGGGCGAGAGGCTCGGCATTCCCTCGCAGTCGTGGGGCTACCGCTTCCCCTTCGACGTGAGTGGCCAGTAGAAAGTAAGCTCGGCGGATGGAGCCGAGCCGAGTCACCGAATCACGCCTCTCCGACGTGCAGCGTGAGCTCGAGGCGCGCGAGCCGATCTTCCACCGCCCCGAGCTGGGCACGAGCCGCGGCCACTTCGAGGACATGACCGAGCCGGGCTTCTGGGAGACCGGCGCGTCGGGCCGGCGCTATGGCCGGGAGTGGGTGCTCGACACCGTGGTCGAGCGCCACGCGCGCGGGGAAGCACACGTCTGGGACGCGAGTGACTTCTGCTGCCAGGAGCTCGCCGCCGACCTCTATCTGCTCACGTACACGCTCGTCGAGGACCAGACGCGAGTCACTCGCCGAGCGACTCTCTGGCGCCGTCACGGCGCGCGGTGGAGGATCGTGTACCACCAGGGCACCATCGTGGAGTCGGCGAAGTGACCCACACCCGCGAAGGCGGCTGTCAGTGCGGCTGGGTGCGCTACCGGATCGACGGCGAGCCGCTAGGGCTCGCGGTGTGTCACTGCACGGAGTGCCAGCGCCAGTCGGGCAGCGCGTTCGGCATGAGTCTCGCGGTCAAAAGTGACTCGTTCCGCCTGCTCAGCGGCGAGCTCCGAACGTTCCAGGTGACTTGCGACAGCGGCCGCGCGAAGACGTGCGCGTTCTGCCCGCGCTGCGGCACGCGCATCACGCATCAGGTGTTCGACACCGCGCTCAGCGTGAAGGCCGGCACGCTCGACGACACCTCCGGGCTCGCGCCGGACGCGCACTACTGGACCAAGCGGAAGCAGCCGTGGCTGCCCCTGCCCGCGGGCGCGCGTTGCGTCGAGGACGACGGGTGAGCCGCGCTGGTATGCTGAACGGGTGATCCACTCACTCGACCACGTGATCATCGGCGTGCGCGAGCTCGAGGCCGCGACCGAGACCTACACGAAGCTGCTCGGGCGCGCGCCGTCGTGGCGCGGCGAGCACCCGGGGCAGGGCACGGCGAACGCACTGTTCCGGCTCGCGAACATGTATCTCGAGCTGCTCGGAGTGACCGGCGACGGCGAGCTGGCGCGCGGGCTGCGCGAGCGCATCGAGCGCGACGGCGAGGGGCTGGTCGGCTTCGCGTTCGGCACGGACGACGCCGACGACTGCGCCGCCCAGCTGCGCGCGCGCGGGATCGAGGCCCAGGGGCCGATCGCGGGCTCCGGCGTCGACTCACGCACCGGCGCGAAGCGCGAGTGGCGGAACGTGATGCTCCCGCCGGCGGCGATGCGCGGCGTGTTCGCGTTCGCGATCGAGCATCTCTCCCCAGCGGACGCCCTGCCGCCCGCGCGAGTCACTGGCGCTCAGGCCGGCGCGGTCGAGGCGCTCGACCACGTCGTGGTGCGGAGCGCGGACGCCGAAGCCACGAAGCGGATCTACGGCGAGTCACTCGGTCTGCGGCTCGCGCTCGACCGCACCTTCCCCGAGCGCAAGGTCCGCCTCCTGTTCTTCCGCGTGGGTGGAGTCACGGTCGAGATCGGGAGCGCCTTGGAAGCGCCGGCCGAACCGAACACGCCCGACCACCTGTGGGGCCTGGCGTGGCGCGTGCCGGACGCCGATGCCGCGCGCGCGCGCCTGGTCGAGGCCGGCTTCTCTGTCACTCCTGTCCGCTCCGGGAACAAACCCGGCACGAGAGTGTGTCAGGTCGAGCGCGACACCTGCGGAGTACCGACGCTCCTCATTGCACCCGACTGACGGCCGATACGGGGTCGATGGGCTGGTTCAGCAAGCCGACCTACGACCGCAGCTCGAGCATGTCGCGCGCCGCGAAGGCGGAGGGGCGAGGCAAGCGGAAGAAGGCGATCGCCGAGTACCGCAAGGTGCTCGCGCAGGAGCCCGACAACCCGGTCATTCAGGTGAAGCTGGCCACGCTGCTCGCGCAGACCAAGCAGCACGACGAGGCGCGGCTCAAGTTCATGGCCGCGGCCGAGACCTACGAGAAGCAGGCGTTCGAGGACAAGGCGCTCGCGGTGTACCGGCAGGCCGTCGCGTTCATGCCCAAACGCGTGGAGATGTGGGAGCGCATGGCGCAGCTCGACGTGAAGCGCGAGCGCAACCCCGAAGCGATCCGCGACTTACTCGACGGCGCGAAGAGTTTCCGCAAGCGCAAGGAGCGGCAGTCGGCGATTCGGCTCTTGCGCATGGCGACGAAGATCGAGCCGTGGCAGTTCGAAGCCACGATGTCACTCGCGAAGCTGCTCCGTAAGGAGGGGGCGAAGCCCGAGGCGCGCAAGCTGTACGAGGGGCTCGTTCAGCGCAATCGCGCGGTGCGCCTGCGGAAGGTGCGCGGCGCGATGTTCCGCATGTCGCCGACCCCCGGCGCCGCGTGGCGCTGGCTGCGCGCGGCAATGCGCGCCTGAGTCACTAGCAACAGCGCCGCCAGAGTCACTCCCCAGAGAGCCGGGAGCGCCGGGATCGGGATCAGCGGCGGGGGCACCGAGGTCGGCTCGAGGGGGTTCGAGCCGGCCGCGACCTCGGCCGCGTCGTTGAACCCATCGTCGTCCGAGTCCGCGTCGAGCGGGTTCGTGAAGTGAGTCAGCTGCTCGGCGCCGTCGGACAGGCCGTCGCCGTCGGAGTCGGCGACCGCGAGGTTCGTGCCCAGACCCTGCTCGGCGGGGTCACTCAGCCCGTCGCCGTCGCCGTCGGGCGGCGCCGTCGCGCGCAGCACCCAGGGCTCGAAGCCGTGCGGCGCGGTGCCCGCCGTGAAGAACAGGTTCGCGCCCACCAGCGCCATCTGAGTCGGCGAGCCCGACGCGATGCCCGGCGCGATGTCGCGCACCAGCACCGTGCCCGCGAGCGTTCCGTCGCTGCGCCACAGCTCCGTGCCTGATACGAAGTCGTTCACCGTGAAGTACAGGAAGCCGTTGGCGGCGGCGAGTAACTGGGGCGACGAGCTCGTCGGCCCCGGCGTGAAGTCACGCACGAGCGTGGTGCCCGCGAGCGTGCCGTCGCTCTTCCACAGCTCGACGCCGTTCACGCCGTCGTTTGCGCGGAAGAACACGAGTGACCCGACGGCAGTCACTTGGCTGGGCGAGCTCGACGCGAGGTCGGGCTGGATGTCTTTCACCTGCACGGTGCCGGCGGTCGTGCCGTCGCTCTTCCACAGCTCCACGCCCGTGAGTCCGTCGTCGGCGCTGAAGAACAGCACGCCGTTCGCGACCGCGAAGTTCGCCGGGCTCGAAGACAGCTCCTCGAACGCGATGTCCTTCACCAAGCTGGTGCCGCCGCTCGTGCCGTCGCTCTTCCACAGCTCGATGCCGTTCACGGCGTCGTCGCCGGCGAACACCACCGTGCTGCCCTGCACGGCGAGCGCGGCGGCGTTCACGAACCCCGAGCCCATGCTCGGATTCAGGTCGATCACGCGCGAGGCGCTCGTGCCGTTCGAGCGCCACAGCTCGCCGCCGAAGTCCTGATCCGCGCCGAGGAAATACAGGAAGCCGCTGCGCACCACGCCCGTGTTCGCGGGCGCGACCGAGCTGACCAGGTCGGTGTTTCCCGCGCTGCCGTCGGTGGTCCACAGCGCGGGGCCGTCGCCGTTGTTCGCCACGAACAGGAGGCGCGTGCCGACGGTGCCGATCGGGAGCGCGTTCGAGCTGGCCGAGCCCGAGTTGATGTTGCTCACCAGCGCGGTGCCGCCCGTCGTGCCGTCGCTCTTCCACAGCTCGGCGCCACTCACTCCGTCGTCGGCCTGGAAGAACATGAGCCCGTTGGCGGCCTTGAAGGTGTTGGGGTTCGAGCCGGCCGCGCCCGCGCGGATGTTGCGCACGAGCGTGGTGCCCGGCGCCGTCGAGTCACTCTTCCACAGCTCGGTGCCGTTCGTGCCGTCGCTGGCGCTGAGATACGCGACGCCGCCCAGGTCGCCGGGTAGCGTGGCGAACGCCGAGTTACCCGTGCCCGCAGTGAGATCGCGCACGAGCACGGTGGTCGCCCCCGTACCGGCGCTCTTGTACAGCTCGCGGCCGAGTGTCTCGTCGTCGGCGGCGAAGTACGCCACGCCGTTCCAGTTGAAATAGACCGACGGGGTCGAGCCGCCCGTGCCCGCGAACAGGTCCTGCAGCCGGACGGTGCCGCCGGCCGTGCCGTCGCTGGTCCAGGGCTCCACGCCCGTCGTGCCGTCGTTCGCGTTGAAGAACAGCTTGTTGCCGATCGCAGTGAGTCCCGAGACCGGCGAGATCGCGCCCGTCGCGCCCGGGTTGATGTCGAGCACGAGCGACGTGCCCGCGGCCGTGCCGTTGCTGCGGTACAGCTCGCGCCCGAGCGCGGTCGTGGTGGCCGCGAAATACAGCGTGCCGTTCAGCGCGGTGAGCGCCTGCGGGCTCGAGCTCGCCGAGCCCGCCGCGATGTTCGCGACCATGGACGTGCCCGGCGCCGTGCCGTCGGTCTTCCACAGCTCGATGCCGTTCGTTCCGTCGTTCGCCGAGAACAACACCGTCGCGCCCAGCGCCGCGAAGAAGTTCGGCGACGAGCTGCCTGGGCCCGGCGCGACGTCGGCGATGCGCACCGTGCCCGCGAACGTGCCGTCGGTCTTCCACGGCTCGAAGCCCGACACGCCGTCGCTCGCCGAGAAGTAGAGGACGCCGCCGATCGCGACCGGCAGCACCGGGAACGAGGCCCCCGTCGGGTTGATGTCCTTCACCATGACGGTGCCCGCCGTGGTCCCGTTGGTCGTCCACAGCTCGGCGCCGTTCGTGCCGTCGTTGGCGGTGAAGTAGAGCTTCTCGTTCAGGTTCGCGAACGAGAGGATCGTCGAGTCACTCGGGCCCGGGTTGATGTCCTTCACGCGCACCGTGCCGGCGGCCGTGCCGTCCGTGCGCCACAGCTCGCGCCCGCTCGAGCCGTCGATGCCGATGTAGTACGCGAGCCCGTTCACGACGATGAAGCCGCCCTGCATCGAGTCGGCCGCGCCGGGGTTGAAGTCGCCGATGCGGTGCGTGCCCGCGGACGTGCCGTCGCTGAACCAGGGCTCGCGCCCGGCCGAGTCACTGGCCGAGAATACGAACGTGGACGGCGTGAGCGCGGCGATCGAGTTGGCGTTGCCCGCGCCGCCCACGCCGAGTCTCTTGATCAGGATCGTGCCGCTGGACGTGCCGTCGGTGCGCCACAGCTCGTTCTCGGAGAACGGCGCGGCGATGAAATACAGCGAGGTCCCCACGCGCGCGACGTCCGACGGCGAGGAGCCGGCCGTGGTCAGTCCCGCGTTGATGTCCTTCACCATGTACGGCTGACTCTGCGCGCGCGCGGTCGAGGCGAGCGAGAGCGCGCAGAGACACACCGCGAGCCGAGTGAGTGGCCGCATCAGGGCTCCACCGCCCGGCCGCGCACGCGGATCACGTCGAGGCCGGCGGCGGGGTTGCGCTGGATCTCGGCGACCAGGTGTAGGCGCGCGTTCTCGCCGCTGTCGGCGACGCGCGGGCCGGTCGCCGCCGCCGCGTCGTCGTACACGCGCACGTCGAGCAGGAGCGCGTCGAGGTTCACGCCGCGCACGTCGCGCGCGAGTGTCTCGAGGCTCGCGTCGGACTGACTCGGAGACACGACCAGCACGAACGCGCGCCGGTCGCCGGGCGAGGTGCCTTCGGCGTCCTCGTCCCACGCGCCCAGCACCTGATGTGGCTCGCGGCTGAGCGGCTGCGCCACGAGCTTCTCGTACACCGGGTACTCACTCGCGTGCTTCGTGCCGACGGGCGGTGTCTCGACCTCGGTCTCCGGCTCGGGCTCGGCGGCGACCGCGGGCTCGGGCGGCGGCGTGGGCAGTGACTCGGCAGGCGGCGCGGGCTCGGCGCGGTCGAACGTGCTCACGATCTTCACGTCGACATGCTGCGGAGGAAAGAGGCGCCCCCACGCAGTGACTCCGACCCAGCCGAGCGCGACCACGGCCGCGCCGAGGGCGCAGCCAGCCAGGAAGCGGCGGTCCAGACCGCCGCGTCGCTCGTCGGCTCGCGCCATTGGTGAGGCCCTCCGCGGGCGGACGGCGCTCAGTGGAAGAGCGTCATCCCCAGCACGTCCTGGCCGTTGTTGATCTGCGCGGCCTGGGACAGAGCATCGAGCTGCTGGAAGAAGTCGTTCGACTGGATCTTCGTGATGATCTGGCCGATCGCGCCAGACACGGTCCCGTCGGCCACGTCGTCGCCGTTCTCGTCGAGCTCGGTGCCCAGGAACAGACGGCACTTCGTGTTCGCCGGGAAGAGCTCGCCCGCGGCCACGTTCATGAGCAGCGCGGCCAGCTCTCGCTTCGCCTTCTTCTTCACGTCGAGGAAGCCGGGGTAGAGCAGCGAGTTGATGAGGTCGTTCTTGCTGGTGAAGAACCCGCCCGAGAGCTCGACCGCGCGCAGCTTGATCGACTCGAGCTGGCTGCCCGGGAAGTCACCCAGGAAGAAGATCCAGCCGGTCGTGCGCAGCACCCAGTAAGAGGTCGTGCACGGGCACGCCTGCGGCAGCGCCGTGGGAACCAGCGCGGCGCCCGAGTTCGCGAACGCAGTCACTTGCAGGTTCACGATGCCGGCGCCCGGCTGATAGGGAGACACGATGTAGATCGGCAGGCTCGTGTCACCGACCACGAGTGACCCGTCCGCGAAGGTCGCGGTCACGTTGTTTGCCGGGGTCGTGCTCACGATGACCGCGCTCGGCGCGACGCCGGGGCCGCCGGTCAGATAGCCCGCGCTCACCACGTAGCTCGAGTTCTGCAGCTCGACGCGCAGATTCTGCAGCGACAGATCGGGGATCGGTCCCTGATCGGCGAAGGTCACGGTGTACACGTACGTGTAGCTGCCCTTCACCTTCTTCGGGTTCGCGCAGTTGTCGTCGTCGTAGACCTCGTATGCGACCTGAAAGGTCCAGAACGCGCCGAAGGGATCAGTGATCGTGACCGCGCCCGTTCCGACGCTGTCCGGGTTGCAGCTCGGGCTGAAGTGCCACCACGTCGCGCGCGCCGCGCCGGGGGTCAGCCCGACGAGCGACACGAGAGTCACCAAAGCAAGCAGACGCAGTTGCAGCTTCATTGCCTTTTTCTCCCTCAGAGTCTCGATCCGAGACAGGTCAGTGAGTCAGTCACTCCGGCGCCGGCGCACGGCGGCGAGTCCCGCCAGCGCGAGGCCAGCGAGCACGAGCGCCGCGGGCTCGGGCGCGACCACCTGGTAGTTCTTGGTGGTGACGTAGCCGTTGTCGAAGTTCACGGTCCCGAAGAAACCCGTCGGGATCGCGGAGGCGAAGGTCACGCGCATCTGCTGGCTCGAGCCGCCGGCGCCGATGACGCCCGAGAAATCGAACTGGGCCTGAGTCCCGCCGCCGCCGATGCTGGCGGTGCCGCCGGTCCCCGACCCCGCCAAGAACGCCGCGCCGGTGACCAGGACCAGCGTGGGCGCGGGGGGCGGAGTGAGTGTCGAGAGCAGCATCCCGATGTCGATGCCGGTCACGGAGCCGGTCACGACCGAGACCTGGAAGATGGCGATGTTCCCCGCGACGGAGAGCGCCGTCACGTTCGCGTTCAGCGCGCCGCCCGGCGCACCCGCGGCCCGGGTCTCGTTGACCGGGTTCGGGTTGATCGACGCCGCCTCGGCAGAGGCGGTAGCCAGTGACAAGAACCCTGCAATCAGCACCAGCGCGACAGCACGCATCGGAATATCCCTCCCTCGAAAACTCACCGACGAGCTCGCATCTGACCGAGCCAGCGGAGCGTAAACCACCCGCACGCAGAGGTGAAGCAATTTCTGAAAGGGGATTTTCAGATTCCTCGGATACGAGTATGGCCGCTCGAGCCGGTCAGATTCATCCCGGTGCGCAGATCCGCCCGCAACCTACGGGCGGAGCAGCGTGAGGAAGAGCTCGAGCACTCGATCCATGGACGCTTCGGGGGCGCGCTGCGGGACCCCCCACTGCGGGAAGTGCCCATCCACGTACATCCGCGCGAGCCCATAGGAGAGGGCCTTGGCGAACAGCTCGACCGTCGCCGGGTCGGCGGCGCGCAGCTGCTCGCGGGCCTGGCCGTCGGCGACGATCGCCTGCATGAGCGCGCGGATCGCGTCGTTGTCGCGCGCGAGTGACTCACTTCCGTCGAAGTCGATGAGGCTGCGCGTGGCGAGCACGCGGAACTGCGCGGGGTTGCGCAGCGCCCAGCGCAGATACGCGCGGCCGAGCGCGAGATACCGCGCGCCCGCGTCGCCGGGATCGACCTCGGCTTCGGCGCGCGCGATCTCGTCGCGGAAGCGCCGCATCGCGCGCTCGGCGACGCCGGTCATGAGCGCTGTGCGGCTCGCGAAATGGCGAAACGGCGCGCCGGGCGAGACACCCGCGCGGCGCGCGGCTTCGCGCACGGTGACCGTCTCGGGTCCCTGCTCTTCGATCATGCGTTCCGCCGCTTCGAGCAGCGCTTCGCGTAACCGGCCGTGGTGGTAGGTCGTACGCCGCTTGGGGCGGGGCTTCGACCGCGCTCTCGGCGCGCGCTTCGCCATCGAGTCACTCGTTAGCACGGCCTCGCAGCCAAATGCAATCAGTGATTATTTCGTTGACCGCGTTCGTCACCCGGGTGTAATCAACGCTTGCATTGGAGGATGGGATGAAGACGAGCTGGAGCGCCGTGGCCCTGACCCTGACGTTTGCGCTGTGCGCTGCGGGGGCGCGCGGGGCCCCGATCGAGGGCACGTGGCGGACCGAGAGCGGGAACCTCGAGGTCGAGATCAAGCCGTGCGGGGCCGCGCTCTGCGGCACGGTCACGCGCGTGCTCGCGAACCGCTCGATGAGCGACTCGGGCGCCGATCTGGGCGACCGGCCGGGGCTGGGCCTGGTGGTGCTCTCGAACTTCCTGCCCGCGGGCGACGGCGCGTGGGCCGGGTTCATCTACGACCGCGAGGCCGTTCAGACGTACCGCTGCAATCTGTCGCTGGACGGGGAAGGGCGGCTCGTCGTGCACGGGTATCTCGGCTGGCCGGCGCTGGGCCGCACTCAACTGTGGACGCGAGTGACTCCCAGCGCGGCGCGCGCCGCGGCGCCGGAGTTCGCGGGCATCGAGCGCTGGCTGAACTCCGAGCCACTCACTCTGGCCGGGCTCCGCGGCAAGGTGGTGCTCGTCGACTTCTGGACGCTGGCGTGCGAGAACTGCATCGCGACCTTGCCGCACGTCGCCGAGATGCACGAGAGATACCGCGAGCAGGGTCTGGTCGTCGTCGGCGTGCACACGCCCGAGACGGCCGAAGAGGCGAAGCCCGAGACGATCGCGCGCGCTGTCGAGCGCTTCGGCATCCGCTACCCCGTCGCGGAGGACGGCGGGTACGCGACCTGGAAGGCGTACGGCAATCACTACTGGCCCGCGGTGTATCTCATCGACTCACAGGGCCGGATCGCCGACCATTGGTTCGGCGAGGGCTCGTACTACGCGATCGAGGCGTCGATCCGCGAGCTCTTGGCCGAGGCGCGGGGCGCGCAGTCAGCCGCGAACTAGCGACGCCGCGGCGACCGCGAGCCCGGCGAGCACCAGCACCGCGCCAGTGACTCGGTCGAGCCACGGCGCGTGCGGCCCGACCTTCTCGGCCAGCACGAACAGCGAGAGACCCGCGATCCAGACGAGACTCATCACGCCGCCGGCGAACAAGAGCAGCATCAGCGCCCAGCAGCAGCCCACGCAGTACACGCCGTGCGCGGCGCCGAGCCACAGCGCTCCGCGCGCGCCCGGCCGCCAGTGCAGGGCGAGCCACGCCGCCGGCGCGCGGCAGCGGTCGAGACAGGCGCGCTTCGCGGCGGTCCACTGGTATGCGCCGGCGACACAGAGAAGTGTCGCGGCGAACCACGGGCTCGCGCTCTCCATCATGGGCGTGAGCCATGCGGCGCGCGCGAGCACGAGCTGAGTCGCGGTTGCCGCCGCGCTGAAGCCCGCCCACGCCACGAGATACCCAACTGCGAACAGGTGCGCGCGCAGCACCGGGCGGTCGGGCTGCGCGCTCCCGCGAGTCACTTGCGCGAAGATCAGGATCGCGGGCGCGGCCGAGGGCAGCATCATGCCGGCCATCATCGCGGTCCACATCGCGAAGATCAGCGACGTGTAAGTCGCGTCCCACGTGGCGCGCATCATCCACGCGGACGGCCCGGTCATCTCGCCGTACATGTCGAGCGACGCGCGCGCGAGCCACAGCCACACGGGCGCCAAGACGAGACACAACCCGAGAGTCACGAGCACCCGGTCGCGCCGCAGCGCGCGCTCGAGTGCGGTCAGCGAACTATGCCGTGCGTGCTCCAATGAACCTGGGCCAAGTGTGCGTGTGTGTCGTCGAAGGTGAGCTCGATCGGGCCCTCGGTACGGCACTTGCCGGTGACCATCTCGGCGTCGTGGAACTCCATGCCCTCGGGCAGGTGGATGCTGATGCGGTGCATGGCGCCAGTCACTGGGTTCTTGATCGGGTTGGCCTCGGCGTCGATGAGTCCCGACACGCGCACGCGCGCGGTGCCGCGAGCGGGGTCGATCGCGAGCTCGATCGGCTTGTACTGAGTCGGCAGTCGCTTCGTGATCGTCGCCGAGAACACCTGCGTGATGAGTCGTCCCTCGTCGGTCTCTCGGCCCGACGCGATCGCGTCGAGCGCTTCGCGCTGCTTGGGGTTCGCGCGCTCGTCGACGACGGTCAGCCACGTGCCGCTGCCCAAGTGAATCGGCCCTGGCCACGACGCGAGCAGACCCCAGCGCAGGCCGTCGAGCGGCACGTCGCCGAAGCGGCCGCGCTCGATCTGGAAGAACGAGTGCGCGCGGCAGTGACCGTGAGTCGGCAACGCGTTGAACTGACACGGACACCCGGTCGCGCAGTTGCAGTGACCGTACTCCGTGCCCTTCATGGTCCACTCGACGAAGGCCATCGCTCTCCTCGCTGGTGGGTGGCAGATGCTACCACCGCTATGCTTCGCGAGCCTCGCTCTCCGGGGGAAGGGATCTCATGGCGGTGGACGCATCGCTCGCGGGGCTCGTCGACTTCGACTCTCTCGCGCGCTGGATGGATCAGCAGGGTCTGCCGCGCGGCGAGCTCGAGAAAGCGTCGAGCATCGCGGGCGGCACGCAGAACATCATGCTGCGCTTCACGCGTGGCGGGCGCGAATACGTGCTGCGCCGGCCGCCGCTGCATCTGCGCCCGAAGTCGAACGACGCGCTGCGGCGCGAAGCGCGCGTGCTCGCGGCCCTGGCCGGCTCGGAGGTTCCTCATCCGCGCTTCATCGCCGGCTGCTTCGACGAGTCACTCATGGGCGGCTACGTGTTCTATCTCATGGAGCCGGTGCGCGGCTTCAACCCGATGACTCGACTCCCGGCGCTCCACGCGGGTGACGCAAAAGTGCGTCACGCGATGGGGATCGAAGCGGCGGACGCGATCGCGAAGCTGGCGCGCGTCGATCACCTGGCCGCGGGACTCGGGTCCCTCGGCCGGGCCGAGGGCTTTCTCGAGCGGCAGGTCGCGCGCTGGCTCAGCGAGCTCGAGTCCTACTCGCGCCACGAGGGTTACCCTGGGCCCGAGATACCGGAGCTCGAGTCAGTCGCGCGCTGGCTCGAGCGGAACTGCCCCGAGTCCGGACCCGCGGGCATCATCCACGGCGACTATCACCTGGCGAACGTGATGTACGCGCCGGACTCGGCGAAGCTCGTCGCGGTCGTCGATTGGGAGATGTGCACGATCGGCGATCCGCTGCTCGATCTCGGCTGGCTGATCGCGACGTGGCCGGACACCGACGGCTTCGCGTCCGGGCCCATGGCGGCGGTCGCATCGCTCGGCGGCTGGCCGACGCCGGCGGACCTCACGAGTCACTACGCGGCGGTCTCCGGCCGCGACGTCTCCGCGCTCGATTGGTTCGTCGTGCTCGCGTCGTTCAAGCTCGGCATCGTGCTCGAGGGCACGCACGCGCGCGCGTTCGCCGGAAAGGCGCCAAAGGCGACCGGTGACCTCCTGCACGCGGTCACCCTGGCGCTGTTCCGTCGCGCGGCTCAGCGGATCTCGCGCGCCGGCTAGCGCTCGACCCCGTCGGGCTCGACCATCCGCTTCGGCCGGTCGTACCCCGCGAGATACTCGGGCAGCGCGACGTCCGCGGGCAGGAGTGAGTCGCGGACCGGCGCGCCGAAGCGCGTCTCGATCGGGATCAGGCCCGCCCAGCAGCCTTGGCCGAGGTCCGCTTCGTCGTCGATCACCGGCAGGTTGCGGATCTTGGCCGAGCCCTCGGCGATCGGCACGCGCAGCACGAGTGTCTGCAGGAATTCCTCGCGGTTCGGGATGCGCACGTCCTTCCAGCGGCCGACTGCGACGTGCTCGAGCAGCGTGCGCAACGCCTCCATCTTCTCGCCGGGGTCGGTGACTTCCTCGGCCTGGCCGTACAGGATCACCGAGCGGTAGTTGACGGAGTGGTGGAAAGCGGAGCGCGCCAGCACCAGGGCGTCGATGTGAGTCACCGAGATACACGCGTCGTTGCCGGGCTGGAGCAGGGCGCGGAACGCACGGTTCGCGTTCGAGCCGTGCAGGATCACGAAGTCGCCCGCGCGCGAGTACACCGTCGGAATCAGACACGCCTTGCCGCCGTGCACGAACGACACGTGACACACGAAGCCCTCGTCGAGGATCGCGTTCACCGTGTCGCGGTCGAAGCTCCCGCGCTGCTTCCAGCGTTTCAGTTTGGTGCGGGGGGTGACGGCGAGCTGGCTCATGGCGCTTCCTCGTGCTTGAAGATTTTGTTCCAGAACATTACGATGAACGTTATGGCACATAGTATCACAGGGAAGAACGCCGTCGAGATCGCCGAGAGCGTCGAGGCCGCGGTGCGCGATGGGGCGATGGGGCCGGGCGCGCAGCTGCCCACCGTGCGCGGGCTGGCGTCGCGCTTGCGAGTGAGTCCCACGACCGTGGCCGCCGCGTACCGCAGCCTGCGGCAGCGCGGGCTCGTGGTGGCCGCGGGCCGGCGCGGCTCGGCGGTGAGTCACCATCCGCCCGTGAGCGCGCGCGCCGCGCAGGTCGTGCCCTCCCATGCGCGCGATCTCGCGAGCGGAAATCCCGATCCCGAGCTGCTGCCCAAGCTCGCGCCCGCCTTGCGCGCGATCGACGACTCACCCGTGCTGTACGGCGGCGAGGTCGCCGAGCCCGAGCTGATTCGCCTGGCGACGAAGTCACTCGCCGCCGACGGCATCCCCGCGGACTCAGTTACCATCGTGAGCGGCGCGCTCGACGGAATCGAGCGCGCGCTGGTGGCGTGGCTGCGCCCCGGCGACAAGGTCGCCGTCGAAGACCCGGGTTTCCCCGCGGTGTTCCACCTGCTGTCGGCGCTCGGGCTCGTGGCGGTGCCGGTCGGCGTCGACGACTCGGGCCCAGTGACTCGCGACGTCGAGCGCGCGCTGCGCACCGGCGCCGTCGCGCTGATCGTGACCACGCGCGCGCAGAACCCGTTCGGCTCCGCGCTCGACGAGCGCCGGGCGCGCGAGCTGCGCGCCGTGCTGAAGGCGCAGCCGGCGACGTTCGTGATCGAGGACGACCATGGCGGCGCGGTCGCCGGCGCGCCGGCGCGCACCTTGTGCGGCCCGAACCTGGAGCGCTGGGCGGTGGTGCGCTCGGTGTCGAAGTCACTCGGGCCGGACCTGCGGCTCGCCTTCCTGGCGGGGGACGCCGCGACGGTGGCGCGCGTCGAGGGCCGGCTCTCGCTCGGGATCCGCTGGGTGAGTCACTTGTTGCAGCGCACCGTGGCGGCGCTGCTCGGCGACCGCGAGGTGACTCGCCAGCTGCGCGAGGCCGAGCGCACCTACACCGAGCGGCGTCAGGCGCTAATCGACGCGCTGGCAGAGCACGGCATCGCGGCGTTCGGGCGCTCGGGCATGAACGTGTGGGTGCCCGTGGCCGACGAGGACGGCGCCGCCGCGGCGCTGCTCGCCGCGGGCTGGGCCGCGTCGACCGGCGGCCGCTTCCGCATTCGCAGCTCGCCGGCGCTGCGAGTCACGACCGCGACCCTGCTCCCGTCGGAAGCACCCGAGCTCGCGGCCGCGCTGGCCGCGGCGCTGCGTCCCGCTGGACGGAGTCAGTCGGCCTGACTCACAACAGCGCGCCGCGATACACCGGCGTCGCGGGGCCCGTCATCCGCACCGAGTAGTCGGCACCGAGCTCGATGCGCAGCGCGCCGCCGGGCATGTGCACCTCGACCTTGCGGTCGACGAGGCCGAGTCGGTGCGCGGCCGCCGCGACCGCGCAGCTCGAGCTCCCGGACGCGAGTGTCTCGCCCGCGCCGCGCTCCCAGATCAGCGCTTCGACCTTGTCGCGCGAGCGCACGCACGCCAGCTGCACGTTCGTGCGGTTCGGGAAGATCCCGTGTGACTCGAGCTGCGGCCCAATGGTGCGCAGCACCTCGGGATGCAGGTTCGGCACGAAGCGCACGCAGTGCGGATTGCCGAGCGAGACACAAGTCACTCGCAAGTCGATCGAGCCCACGCGGAGCGGCTCGTCGACCACCTCTCGCGGCGGGCCGAGCATTGGGATGTCGGTGCTCAGGAACGACGCCACGCCCATGTCGACGCGGATCGAGCGCACCTCGCCACGAGTCACTTGCAGGCGCGCAGTGACTCGCCCTCCCGCCGTGTCGATCTCGAGATCCTTCGCGCGCACGTACCGGAAGTCCCATAGGAAGCGCGCGAAGATGCGCACGCCGTTCCCGCTCTTCTCGGCCTCGGAGCCGTCCGGGTTCCAGATGCGCAGCAGAAGCTCGCCGCGGCGCGGGCGGTGCAGCGCGAGGATGCCGTCACTGCCGATGCCCGTGTGCCGGTCACACAGCGCGCGCACGCGCGCGGGATCGAGTCTCGGCCGGATCGCGTCGCCGTCGACCACGATGTAGTCGTTGCCCAGCGCGTGATACTTGGCGAACTCCCCCCGCCCGAGCGCCATGGCCGCCTAGGCTACACCGAAAAGTGGCGGGCGCCACGGGTGAGTCGCGACGTCAGGTCACCGGTTGCTGCTGCGTCAGACAGTGCACGGCGCCGAGTCCCCGAACCAGGTTGCGCGACGGTATCCCGACCACCTCGCGACCCGGGAAGAACGGGCGGAGTGTCTCGAGCGCGACCTGGTCACTCGGCGCTCCGAACACGGGCACGAGCACCTCGCGGTTCGCGATGTAGAAGTTCGCGTAGCTCGCCGGCAGACGGTCTGCCCCGGAGTGAACGGCGGGCGGCATGGGCAGCTCGACCACCCGCAGCGCCCGGCCGCGCGCGTCGCGGGCGGCCTGCAGCGCGGAGAAGCACGCCTCGAGCGGCGCGTGATTCGGGTCCGACGTGTCGGGTTCGCGCGCGCACACCACCACTCCCGGCGCGACGAAGCGCGCCAGGTCGTCGATGTGCCCGTCGGTGTCGTCGCCCTCGATCCCGTCGCCGAGCCACACCACGTGAGTCACGCCGAGCAGCTCGCCCAGCCGCTTCTCGAGTGACTCGCGCGAGATGCCGGGGTTGCGCTTGGGATCGAGCAGCGTCGGCTCGGTCGCGAGCAGCGTGCCTTCGCCGTCGACCTCGAGCGCGCCGCCCTCGACCACGAGCTCCGGCCGCTCACGAGTCACTCCCGCGAGCGCCGCGACGCGCGCGGCCACGCCGTCGTCGCGATCCCAAGGCGCGTACTTTCCGCCCCACGCATTGAAGGTCCAGTCGAGCGCGACCAGCGCGCCCGCCGCGTCGCGCACGAAGGTCGGCCCGATGTCGCGCAGCCACACGTCATCGGTGCGAATCACGTGCAGGCGCACCGCGCCCGCGCGCACCACGTCGGTGAGTCGCGCGCCGAGCAGCTGCGCATGTGACTCGGTCTGCGCGAGCAGCTCGACGCGCTCCGAGCGCGCCAGCGCGCGCACCAGCGTCTCGAACTCGCGCTCGGCGTCGGCGAGACACCCGGGCCACGTCGTCTCGGCGTGCGGCCAGGCGACCCAGGTCGCCGCGTGCGGCTCCCATTCGGCGGGCATTCGCAGGCGAGTCACGACTAGCGCCGGAAACGCATGAGCAGGTCGGCGTACGCGTCGACCCGACGATCGCGGAGGAATGGCCAGCCGCGCCGCTGCGTCTCGATGCGGCCGAGATCGCACTCGACCACGAGCACTTCTTCCTGCGAGTCACTCGCCTGCGCGAGCACGCGCCCCTGCGGGTCGGCCACGAACGACGTGCCCCAGAAGCGCACGCCGCCCCCTTCGTCGCCGACGCGGTTGGCGGCGCACACGAACACGCCGTTGGCGATCGCGTGGCCGCGCTGCACGGTCTGCCAAGAGTCGCGCATCGCCGCGTTCTCCGAGGCACTCTCGCCCGCGAGATACCCGATCGCCGTCGGGTAGAACACCAGCTCCGCGCCGTCGAGCGCGAGCAGCCGCGCCGCTTCGGGGAACCACTGATCCCAGCAGATCAGCACGCCGATCCGTCCCACCGACGTGTCGACGCAGTGGAAGCCCAAGTCACCCGGCGTGAAATAGAACTTCTCGTAGAACGCCGGGTCGTCGGGGATGTGCATCTTCCGGTAGTGAGCGAGCTGCGTGCCGTCGCGCTCGAACACGACCGCGGAGTTGTGATACAGGCCAGTCGCGCGCTTCTCGAACAGCGGCACGATGAGCACGACTCCCGCGTCGGCCGCGAGCTTCGACATGCGCTCGGTCGTCGGGCCGGGGATCGTCTCGGCCAGCTCGAACAGCGCCGCGTCCTCGACCGCCGGGAAGTATCTCGTGCGAAACAGCTCCTGCAGACACACGAGCTGCGCGCCCCGCGCCGCCGCTTCGCGAACGCCCTGCTCGGCGCGCGCGAGGTTCTTGTCGAGGTCGCCGCCGACCGCCTGTTGCACGAGGCCGATGCGTCGGGTCGCGCTCACGTCTTTCTTCGCGCCGCCTTCTTGGTGGCGGGTTTCTCGGGGGCCGCGGCCGTCTTGCGCGGCGCCTTGCCACCGCCCTTGCGCTTGCGCGGGGCCGACTCACTCGCGGCGGCTTCCGGCGCGGGTGCGCCTTCCGCCGGCGTCGCCGGTGACTCGGCCGCCTCGGCGCCCTCCGCGTCCTTCCCCTTCTTCTGACGGGGCGCGAACTCGAAGCCGTGCCGCCCGTTCTCCTTCATGAACAGCATCGCGGAGAACGGGCGCCCGAAGCGCGAGGTGAAATCGGTGAGTAACTCGGTCTTCTTGTTGGGACCGATGATCTGCAGCGCCTCGTCGCGCGTGATCTCGCGCTTGCACACGGTGCGCGGCACCAGGAAGGGACACGGCTTGTCCTCGTCGGGCACCTTGTAACGCTTGCGGCGCTTCGCGTCCTTGGGCTGCGTGGCTTCGAAGGCGCGCGCCTTCTCCGCGTTCTCGGCCGCCTTCGCGATTCCAGCCTGACACTGGAAGTGAGTCGGTGTCTCGACCACCTGCGAGCCGCAGCCCATCGGGCAAAGGCCCATCGGCTCGTCGTCGACTTCGTACTCGACGGCCTCGGTGACTCGCTCGCCCGCGCTGCCCGCGACGCCGTGGATCACGACCTCGCCGTCTTCCAGCGTGAGTCGCGCGTTGTACGTGCGGCCGTCGCGCGCCGCGAAGCCCTCGAGCTCGTCGGTCTCGCCCTTCTCGAGCAGGATCTTCACGGTCTGGCGGTCCATGTAGCGGCCCGACTTGTCCTTCCAGATGCGGAAGCGGCAGTCACTCTCCTCGGTCGCGCCCGGCACTTCGAGGCACCGGTAGAACCACGAGCGCTCGAACACCGGCCGTCCGCACAGCGGGCACTTCCCGAGTGACTCCTCGTCGGGATACAGGTCCTCGTACTCGAACGAGACCGCGATGTCGACGATCTGCTTCGTGTAGTCGACGATCTCGTCCATGAACTGGCGCGCCTGGAGCGACCCCTTCTCGACGCGGCGCAGGTCGTACTCCAGCTCGCCGGTGAGCTCGGCGGATGCGAGCCGGTCGATCTTGATGCGGCGCAACACGTCGACGAGCCGGATGCCCTTCACCGTCGGGCGAAGTGACTTGCCGGCGCGCACGAGATAGCTCTTCGCGATCAGGTTCTCGATCACGTCCGCGCGCGTGGCCGGCGTGCCGATGCCCTTCTCGGAGATGGCCGCGGCGATCTCCTCGTCCTCGATGTCCTGGCCCGCCGACTCCATGAGTGACAGGAGCCGCGCTTCCGTGATTCGCGCGGGCGGCTTGGTCTTCTCGGCCAAGAGCTCCACGTCGCCGGTGCGCACGGTCACGCCAGTGACTTCGTCCTGTCCCGGCGCGAGCGGCGGCAGCGCCTGGTCTTCCTGCTCGGTTTGGCCGATCACGGCGCGCCAACCGGGCTCGTCGAGCGTGCGCGCGCGCGAGCGGAACGACTCACCCGCGACGTCGGTGACTCGCTCGACGCGCGTCCACACCGCGGGCGGATGGAAGTTCGCGAGGAAGCGGCGAGTCACGAGCTCGAAGAGTCTCTGGTCGTCGCCGCCGAGGGCAGCGTCGGGGATCTTGCCGGTGGGGATGATCGCGAAGTGATCCGACACCTTCGCGTCGTCGAAGGTGCGCTCGACGTTCTCGAGCCCGTTCTCGACGAGCGTGCCGGCCTCGGCCTGGAACGGCCCGTCGGCCGCGAACGCCTGCAGCACGGAGTCGACGGTCGCGCGGTAGTCATTGGGTAGGCAGCGGGAGTCGGTGCGCGGGTAAGTCAGGAGCTTGTGAGCTTCGTAGCAGCGCTGCGCGGCGTTCAGGGTGCGGCGCGCGGACCAGCCGAAGCGCCGGTTGCCCTCGCGCTGCAGGCTCGTGAGGTCGAACAACGGCGGGGCGGTTTCCTTGCTCGGCTTGCGCGTCTCACTCGCCGACGCGGCCTTGCCGGTCACTTTCTCGAGCAGCCGGTTCGCGCGCTCGCTCTCGAAGATGCGGTCGTCGCGCTGCTCGCGCTCTTCGCCTTCCGGCGCGGTGAAGTTCGGATCGAACCAGGTGCCGAGATACTCGGCCCCGTCGGCCGTGAACTTCGCCTGCAGCTGCCAATAGGGCTTGGGAACGTGCGCCAGAACCTCGAGCTCGCGGTCGACCACGATCGCCAAGGTCGGCGTCTGCACGCGGCCCGCGGACCACGCCGTCGTCTCTTTCCGGCTCTTCAGCCGGCGAGTGAGTGCGCGCGTGGCGTTCATGCCGATCAGCCAGTCCGACTGCGAGCGGCACGCGGCCGCGGCGCCTAGGCCGTCGTACTGCGAGCCGTCGACGAGTGACCGGAAGCCGGCGCGGATCGAGTCGGCGGTCATCGACTGCAGCCACAGGCGCTTGGTCGGCTTGTCGCTCTCGAGATACTCGAGTATCTCGCGGAAGATCAGCTCACCCTCGCGCCCGGCGTCGCACGCGTTCACGACCGTGTCGATGTCTTTGCGCTGGAGCAGCTTCTTGATCGTGCGGATGCGCTCCGACTGACCCTGCTTCTGCTTCAGCTTGAACTCGGCGGGCAGGATCGGGAGTGTGTCGAGCGTCCACCGCTTGTAGACGGGGTCGACGTCCTCGGGCGCGAGCAGCTCGACGATGTGGCCCACCGAGAAAGTCACGACGGCGTCGTCGGATTCCCAGTAGCCGTCGTGCTCGGTGAATCCGCCCAGCACCGCCACGATGTCGCGCGCGACGCTCGGCTTCTCGGTGATGACCAGCGATTTTGCCAAAGTCTCTCCTGACCTCGGGAGCCGCCCCTATTAGCCCCCCGATCCGACGGAGGCAAGCGCAGTGGTCTTCTTCGGGGATCACAGGGTCGAGCCTGAGCGGTCCGTGTCGGGAGAGACAACTCCGCGGAGACGCAGCGGTTTTACAAGCTCGCGCGGCTCGTGATAACAGGGCCCGTGTGACGCGGGACGAACAGCTGGCGGCGATTCGGGCGGTTTGCGGGGGCGAGAGCTTCGCCGTCTTCGCGTTCGCGGGTGAGACGGTGGGCGCGCCGCCGTACAGCGCGGTCATGTTCTTCGCGTCGACCCCGGATCTGCGCCTGATCTTCGCCACGAGTCCCGGCACGTTGAAGGGACGCCACCTCTCTCCGGGCAACGGCGTGTGCGCGCAGATCGACACGCGCGGCGTCGGGCTCGCGAACATGAGTCAGTTCGCGCGCGTGACCGTGCAGGGGAAGCTGCGGCGCATCGACGCGGGCCCGGAGCGCACCGAGCTGATGGCCACGTATCTCGCAAAGCTCCCCAACGCGAAGGCGTTCGTGGACAGGCCGGGCATCGAGGTGTTCGTACTCGAGCCGAGCTTCGCCGTGTGCGCGCGCGGTCTGTTCGAGCGCTTCGAGCTCGAGCTCCCCGGGTGAGTCAGGCGCCCGAGAGCGTGCGCATCGACCGCTGGCTGTGCGCCGCGCGCGTGTACGCCTCGCGAACGCAGGCGACACAAGCGTGTGTCGGCGGCAAGGTGCGCGTGAACGACGAGTCGGTGAAGCCGCACCACCTCTTGCGCGTCGGCGCGCGAGTCACGGCTCAGACCGAGCGCGGCCCGCGCGTGCTGGAAGTGCTCGCGCTGGCCGAGAAGCGCCTGTCGCCGGCGCTCGCGCGCACGCTGTTCGAAGACCACTCACCCCCGCCGCCGCCGCGCCCGACGCGGATGCCGCGCCGCGATCCCGGCGCGGGGCGGCCGACGAAGCGCGAGCGGAGAGACCTCGACAAGTTCCGAGGCCGCTGAGTCAGTGCAAGCGCGGCGCGGTGCGCGCGAGCTCGACCAGCTGCGCGCGCACGGCGTCCGCGCCGGCGTCGTCCGGGGCGAGCGCGAGGAACTTCCGCAGGTCGGCCTCGGCCGCCGCGAAACACTCGAGCCGCGCGAACAAGAGCCCGCGGTCGCGCAGCTCGGGCGGTGAGTCGGGGGCGAGCAAGAGGATCCGCTCCGCGCAGCCCAGCGCGCGGGGCCAGTCTTCGCGCGCCAGCCAGATCTGCTTCAGGTTGCGCAGCACGCGCGCGAGTATCTGGCGCGGCGGCGTCGGGTCGAGCAGCTGCGGGTCGAAGGGAACGTCGGCGCCCGCGGCGGCGCGCATGCGCGACTCACAGTCCGCGCGAGTCACTAGCTCGCCTGCGAACGGATCGACGAGCAGCTCGTCCGGGCCGTCGACGCGTACGAGGAAGTGCCCCGGGAACCCGACGCCGCGCGCCGGCACGCCGACCGCGTTGGCCACCGACGCCCACACGATCGCGAGCGTGATCGGGATTCCCGTGCGCCGGTCGAGCACGTCGTTCAGGAAGCTGTTGCGCGCGTCGTAGTAGTCGGCTCGGTTGCCCGAGAAGCCGAGCTCGCGGTACAGCGCGTCGTTCAGCCGCTCGACCTTCTCACGGAGCGACCGGGCGCGAGTCACTCGAACGCCGACCGTCTCCGAGAGCGTTGCGAGCCGCACGAGATACTCGGCGACTTCCAGCTCGGGATACTCTTCGGCCGCGATCCACAGCGCGGCCTCGGCCAAGTCGACGCGTGACTCGGGCAGGGCGGCGATCCGCGCGAAGTGACTGCGCGCGGCGGAGTCGAGCACGCGGCGGGCGGGCGGGCGCTAGCCCTTGCCCGCCACCTCCGTCTCCAGATACCGGACGATGTCGGCGGACTCGTGCATCCAGCGCGCGCTCCCGCCGTTCTCGATGCGCAGACACGGCACCATCTGCTTGCCGGTCGCGGTCACCAGCTCGTCGCGGTACTTCGGCTCGCGCTGGATGTCGCGCAGCTCGAGCTCGAGCTGCAGGCGCGACAGCGCCGCGCGCACGCGCTCGCAATACGGACAGCCGTCGAAGTGATACAGCGAGAGGCCCGGGACCTTCATGCTCTCCTCATGGGGGCGGGCGCGGACGGAGCGGAGCTTACAAGAGGCGAAGCGAGTAAGGTACCCGCGCCATGCGCCGCTTCGCGATTCTGCTCGCCGTCCTTCTGTTCGCATGCGCGACTCCCGTCGCGCCGCCGCCTGTACCCGAGAGCGCGCCGAGCGCGAGCGGACCCGTCGAGCCGCCGCCGCCGCGTCTACTCGAGGCGGCCGACCTGCCCGGCGCGCTGCCGCTGCGACCCGATCTGTCGCGGCGCGATGGGCGGGTGTTCTGGCGCGCGAGCTCCGGCCGCGAGTTCCCGATCCTGCGCGCGCGCGAACGCGACTGGCTCGAGCTCGAGACCGAGCTCGGTCCGCTGCGCTCGAGCTGGGGTCTGCTCGCCGAGACGAACACGGACCCGCTGCGCGACCTCGAGCGGATGCTCGGCCACGCCAAGCGCGCGGGTCTCGCCGGCAGCGACCTCGTCTTCTACGAGGAGGAGCTCTCGGGCGGGTATCTCGTCGGTCCCCATCTCTATGTGATTCGCGAAGGAGTGCTCCGCGAGGTCGGGCGCGACTTGGCGGCAAAGTCGCGCGCCGAGCACGCGCGGGCGCGCGAGCGGGTCGAGCGCGCGGTCGGCGCGCTGGTGGCGGCGCTGCCGCGCGCGAAGCTGTCGGCCGAGAGCCGGCCCGCGGTGGCGAACATCCTGGCGCAGATCGCGCTCGAGGACGCGCAGACGAACCTGGACTACGTGCCGCCGAGCTTCGCGCGCCGGCTCGTGCGCTCGGGTTGGGTCGCCGCGCTGGGCGCGCCGCGCCGGCTGACCGACGAGCTGCGCGCCGCCGTGCTCGAGGCCGAACGGCTGCGGCCGATCTCGAGATACTCGGGCAAGGGCGGGCGCTTCGAGCTGGTCGAGAACGCGTACGACCTGCGTGTGTGGACCTTGGCGACGGCGGAGCGCGTCGGTTACTCGCGGCTCGCGCCGCCCCCGGCGTACTACACGAATGGGAAGACCACGCGTCTCGTCGTGCACCTGCCGCTCGGCAAGGACCCGCTGCGCGACGCGGCGAGTTACCGCTCGGCGGAGCTCTACGCGGGCGCCGACCTGCTGGCGAGCTGGGACCGCGAGCGCGGGCTGCGGAGTGACTCGAAGGCGTGGCGCGACGCGTTTCCGACGAAGGGCGAGGGTGTCGAGTGGGCGGCGCTGGCCGACGCGCTCCCGCCTCACGTGCTCGTGACCGCGCCGAACGGCGACGTGCTCGCGCTGGTGACACAGTTCGGTGTCGTGCGGCCTGCGAAGAGCGGCCGCGGCGCGGACGCAGAGGCGTTCTACTCGGCCGCGGCGCGCGCGCTGCCCGACGCCGCTCACTTGGATCTGATCGGCGAGTATCTCCTCGTGTACGCGTACGACAGCCCCGACCCGCGCAACCCCGCGTTGCTCGGCACGCGCATGGTGAGTGGCGACATCCACCAGACGGCGGCGCAGACGCTCGCCACCACGACGGGCGGGCTCATGCGCGGTGACTGCGACGATCTGTCGGAGCTCGCGCAGGAGATCACCGGGCGGCAAGGCCGGAACGCGCAGATGATCGGCTTGCCCGCGCACGCGGCGTTGGCCTGGGCCGAACGGCAGAGCGACGGCACGTGGCTGACTTACTTGCTGCAGACCGGCCAGCCGCTCGCGTTCCCTGGCGCGACGCTGCCCGACTCACTCGAGATCGCGTACAAGAGCTTCGGTAGCACCGAGCTGTTCGATCGCACCAAGCTCGAGATACTGTTGCGCTTCTCGGGCGAGAACACGCGCTCGAGTTGGTATCTCTCGTGGCGCGTGTTCGCCGATCCCGCGTACGCGCGCACCATGATCGACGTGCAGAAGGACTGGCACTTCCAGACGTACCAGCGCGCGATCGTGAAGATGCGCGCGCTGATCGACGGCGGCGATCCCGATCCCGCGAACTGGACCGAGCTCTCCGGCTTGTATCACTACACGGGTCAGTACGACCTGGCCGCGGCCGCGCTGGCCGAAGCGATCGCGCGCACCGACCCGAGCGAGACGCGCGTGTCGATGGGCATCGACCGCGTGGTCGCGCTGGCCAGCGCCGGCAAGCCCGACGAGGCGCGCGCGCTCGCCCGCGATCTTCGCGAGCGCGAGATCCCCGAGCTCGAGGAGTCCATGGGCGGCCAGCGCATGGACGGCGCCAAGCTCTCGCTGGCGGACTCACTCACGGTCGAACGCTGCGACCTGCCGCTCGCGCTCGAGATACTGGCGAACGACCTGACTCCGCCCGTGCTCGCGCAGATCGCCACGTTGTCCGAGTCACTCGAGAACGAGAAAGTCGACATGGAGACGTGGCGCCTCGCGACCGAGCCCATGCGCGACCGTCTGCGCTGGTACGTGGCGTCGAGCCTGGCGCTCCTGTTCGCCACGCGCGAAGGCGAGCTCGCCGACGCGCCCACGCGCGCGGTGCTCACCGGCGGGATCCGCGAGTGGATCCGGTACGTCGCCTTCCGCGAGCTCGATCCCGCCGACAGCCCAGTGTCTCGCTACGCCGTGATCGGCCGGCTGCTCGAAGCCACCTCGGATCCGAACGAGGTGCTGGCGAAGATCGAGGCCGCGCCGCTCCCGGCCGATCCCAACGTAGATCACGGCGCGCGCACCGACGGTCCCGAGCAGCTGGAGCGCGACGTCTCGTTCGTGCGTATCTCACCGGCGTTCTGGGCGAGTGAGTTGGCGTCGCTGTTCGCGAAGGAGAAGAAGGAGCTCGACCGCGCGCGCGTGGCCGAGCTCGCGAAGCGCGCCGAGCGCGCGCGCAACGAGGCCGCGTCGCTCGGACTCGACCACCGCAGCTTCGAGCACGAGCTGCGCGAGATACGGCTCGTGACCGCGCTCGCGTCGGGCGACGACCCCAAGCTTCGCCTCGAGTTCCGGGACATCAAGCAGGAGAACGACCGCCGCGTGCGCATGAACGCGGCGAGCTGGATCGCCGGCGTGGCGCGCTTCCAGTCAGTGACTCGCTTCTCGCGCGTGGTCGAGATCTGGCGCGAAGAGGTCGACTACAAGCCGATGTGGTTCTGGATCGCCTGGAACGCCGCGTTGAACGGCGCGACGGACCAGGCGCTGCTCGTGGCGCGCACGGCCGCGCGCGAGTTCGGCGACGACCGCGCGTTCGTCGAGGAGTATCAGTTCATGCAGCGGCGCTTCAGCGCCCCGCCAGCTGCCGGTAGGCCGAGGCCTGCAGCAGATACACCAGCATCACTGCGGGAATCACTCCCACGATGAGCGCCAGCACGCCGATCATCGGGATGATCGCCGACAGGATCGCGATCAGCGCGCAAGTCAGTTTCTGATCGCTGGTCGCGTTCCATGAAGTCTGGATCGCGTCGACCGGCGCCATCTCCTGGTCGACCGCGTAGTACCAGACGAAGGCGAGCCGAGCCATCACGCCGAACGTCCACACGAGGTTCACGAGCGCGCCCAGTGTCTCGAGCGCGCCCGAGCCAGTGAGTTGCCCCAGGAACTGGATCGACTGACCCGCGAAATACAACAGTATGATTAGGATCATCAGCACGACCATCGTCCCGAGCACGCGGCCGTAGTCCGAGAAGCCGGAGAACAGATCCGCCATCTCGCCGCGGCCGTCGAGCACGTTCAGGATGAAGCGCGTGCCGCCCCAGGCGAGCACGGGGATCACGAGGAAGATGCCCACGATCGTGACCGTCGCGACCACCGAGATCACGAAGAACACGAGTGACACGCCCAGTAGCACGCCGAAGTTCTCCCAGGTGGCGCTCCACGCTTCGCGGAAGGCCTCGCCCAGGTCGATGCGGCCGGTGCCGCGTTCGCGCGTCGGGTCACCCAGCGCAGCGGTCGGAGGCGCGTAGCGATCGTCCGACATGTCGCCCTCCCTTATGAGCGGCGCGTGTCTCGCGCCTTGTTATGAGCGGCGCGTGTCTCGCGCCTTGTTGTGAGCGGCGCGGGTCTCGCGCCTTGTTGTGAGCGGCGCGGGTCTCGCGCCTTGGTTACTTGCGGCCCAGCTGTGAGTCGAACAGGGCCTGGTTGCGGCCGTAGCTCTGCTGACCCCCGGCAACGTACAGCACCTCGCCCGTGATGTAACTCGCCGCGCGCGAAGAAATGAACGCGACTGACTGGGCGATCTCCTCGCGCGTGCCGAAGCGTGCCGCCGGGATGCCCTCGAACACCTCCGCGATCTTGGGGTCGTACGCGTCGCGAAAGCCCTGTGTCTCGACCGCTCCGGGCGCGACACAGTTGAGTCTCACCTTGGGTCCCCACTCGTACGCGAGCGTGCGAGTCAGTTCCAACACACCCGCGCGCGCGGCCGCGGTGTGTGCCAGTCCCGGAAAGCCGCGGCCCACGACCGCGATGATGTTCGTGATCACACCGCCCTCGCCCGCGAGCATTCGCGCGCCGAACACCTGGGTCATGTTCCAGGTGCCCGTCAGGTTGGTATCGACCACCGCGTTCCAGCCCTTCGGCTTGAAGTCGCGCGCAGGCTGCGCGAACTGTCCGCCCGCGTTGTTCACCAGCACGTCGATGCGCGGAAACAGCTCGCGCGCGCGCAGCTCGACGGCCTCCACCGTCTCGCGCTCGCGGATGTTCACGAACGCGGTCTCGACCCGGCGTCCGGTCGCGGTGTGAATCTCCTTCGCGGCGAGCTCGAGTCGCTCGAGCTGACGCGCCGCGAGCAACAAGTCCGCGCCCGCGCGCGCCAGGCACTCGGCGATCGCGCGGCCCAGCCCCGTGCCGCCGCCGGTCACGAGCGCAGTCTGTCCCGCGAACAACTCGGGCGAGAACGGAAACGGCACGGACGCAGGCGAATCGGCCATAGCCTCGCGAGTTTACGCGAATCGGTTGACCCAAGAGCGCGCGCGTGGGAGCTTTCCCGCCATGGACGCGCCGAAGCCGAGCTTGCACGCCCTCGCCGAGCGCGAGGGCGTGATCCTCGAGCTCGAGAGACAACGCGCTTCCATCCCGCAGGCCATCGCCCAGGCGGAAGCGCGCGCGAAGGCCGCGAGCGACGCGGCCGCGCAGCAGCGCGCGGAGCTCGACTCGGTCGAGAAACAGCGCCGCGCGCACGAGGCCGCGGTGCAAGACACTGCGGCCAAGCGCGACAAGCTCCACGGTCAGTCGGCCGTCGTGAAGACCAACAAGGAGTACACGACGCTCCTGCAGGAGATCGACGCGCACCAGAAGCGCATCGCCGAGATCGAGGACGAGATTCTCGTCGCGATGGAGAGCGCGGAGCGCATCGCCGAAGACGCGCGGCGCGCCGACGCCCAGGCGCGGCAAGTGACTCAGGAGGTCGGCAAGGAGACCGACGAATTGCGCGGGCGTTTGGCCGAAGTCGAGCGCCGGCTCGCGGCCGCGGTGGACGATCGCCTGCAGATACTCGACGCGCTCGGCGTGAACACGAAGAAGTTGTACGAGCGCGCGGTGAAGGCGCGCGGCAGCGGCATCGCTCGGATCGAGCAGGCGACTTGCTCGGGCTGTCACCGCTCGGTGCCGCCGGAAGTCGTGAATCGCGTGACGGCAGGTGAAGTGCACATCTGCGTGAGCTGCCAGCGCATCTTCGTCATCGCCGAAGCGCGCGCCTAGCCAAGTCGTCCGGCGCGCCCGGACCTTGCTGTCGAGCTAGGTTTTTCTTTGATTTTCCGATGAGTTAGCGGCGCGGCTCGTCGGTGAGCCGCGCAGCAATCGCAAGACTCGGTTTGTTAGAATCGCGCGCGGTCCTGGGGGCAAGACATGCTCGATCGAGATCGCTACTGGGATTGCCTGGACCAGGCGATGGAAGCCTCCTCCAACGGACAGACGGACGAGGCGCTCGCGTGGTTGGACGAAGCTCTGCGCGCGAATCCCAGCGGCGCCGAGGCGCACAACAGCCGCGGCGAGATTCTCTGGGACTCGACCCGCGCCGAGGAGGCGCTCGACGAGTTCGAGCGCGCCATCGAAGCCGACGGTGACTACCAGCCCGCGCACCTGAACCGGATCGAGATACTCATCGAGGAGTTCCAGGAGCACGAGGACGCGCTCGACCTCGCGGACGAGTTACTCCAGAACTCACTCGAGAAGCCGATCGAGGCCGAGATCTACTATCTCAAGGCCAAGGCGTTGTTCTATCTCGACGACCTCGAGGGCGCGCTGTTCCTGCTGCGCCGCGCGATCAAGCTGCAGGGCGAGGTCGGCATCTACCGCGGCTTCGAAGGCCAGGTGCTGTTCGAGCTCGGCAACTACGAAGAGGCGCGCCGCTCGTTGGAGCGCGGTCTCGCGCTCGAGCCCGAGTGCGCGCACTCGACGTACCACATGGCGCTGGTCCTGGAGCACACGGGCGAGCTCGAGGAGTCCGAGCGCACGTTCGCGAAGGCTGCGCGGCTGGCGCCCGACCTGTATCCGTTGCCGACGCGCATCGACGACGACGAGTTCGAGGCGGCGGCGACTCAGGCGCTCTCGAGCCTGCCCGAGCCGATTCGCCGCTACACCGAGAACTGCCCGGTGATCGTCGAGGATCTGCCGAGCGAAGAGCTCGTGCGGCAGGAGTTCGTGTCGCCGCAGGTGCTCGGCCTGTTCTCGGGCGTGCCCGCGACCGCGCCGGGCGCGAGCCCGACGCTCGGCACGCTGCAGCGCACCGACACCGACAAGATCCTGCTCTTCAAGCGCAACCTCGAGAAGATCGCGATGACTCGCGAGGAGCTCGTCGAGCAGATCCAGATCACGGTCAAGCACGAGATCGGACACTTCCTCGGCATGGACGAGGAAGAAGTCGAACGTCTCGGTCTTGGCTGAGCTCGCGATCGGCGAGCTGTCCGCTCGCCTGCGCGGCATCCGCGACGTTGCAGAGGTGCTCGACCGTTCGGCCGAGCTGTTCGCGTACGAAGCGGACGGACTCACGATCCTGCGCGGCGCGCCGCTGTGCGTGGCCTTCCCGACCACGACCGAGTCACTCGCCGCCGTGGTCCGCGCGTGCAACGAGGCCGGCGTGCCGTACGTGCCGCGCGGCGCGGGCACGGGTCTCTCGGGCGGCGCGACGCCAGTGACTGGCGGCGTGGTGATCGAGTGCTCGCGCATGAACCGGATCCTGGAGATCGACGCGACCAACCGCACGGCGACGGTGCAGCCGGGGCTGATCAACGAGCATCTCTCGACGGCGGTGCGCCCTCTGGGTCTCTACTACGCCCCCGATCCGTCGAGTCAGTCGGCGTGCACGATCGGCGGCAACGTGGCCGAGAACTCGGGCGGTCCGCACACGCTGAAGTACGGCACGACGAGCCCGCACGTGCTGGCGATCGAGGTGGTGCTGCCCAACGGCGAAGTGACTCACCTGGGCCGGCGCGACGGACACGCGCACGGCTTCGATCTGCGCGGGGTGTTCGTGGGCTCGGAGGGAACGCTCGGGATCACCAGCGCGGTGACCGTGAAACTCGTGCCGATCCCCGAGACCGTGCGCACCCTGCTCGCCAGCTTCGAGTCACTCGTGGCCGCGTGCCAGGCCGTGTCGGCGATCATCGCGCGCGGCATCGTGCCCGCGGCGCTCGAGATGCTCGATGACCGCACGATCGCGGCGGTCGAGGCGTCGGTGTACGCCGCGGGCTACCCGTCCGACGCGCGCGCCGTGCTCCTGGTCGAGCTCGACGGCGAGCGCGCGGCGGTCGAGCGCGAGCGCACCGAGATCGAGTCACTCTGCCGCGCGCACGGCGCGCTCGAGGTGAGAGTCGCGAAGGACGAGGCCGAGAGACTCGCGCTGTGGCGCGGCCGCAAGGGCGCGTTCGGCGCGATGGGCCGGCTCGCGCCCGACCTCTACGTGCACGACGCCGTGGTGCCGCGCACGAAGCTCCCCGAGGTGGTCGAGGCCATCAACGCCGCCGCGCTCGCCAAGGGCATCCGCATCGCGAACATCCTGCACGCGGGCGACGGCAACCTGCACCCGAACATCACCTTCGACCGGCGCGACCCCGAGCAGATGAAGACGATCAAGGAAGTCGGCGCCGAGATTCTCCGCATCTGCGTCGCCGCGGGCGGCGCGCTGTCGGGTGAGCACGGCATCGGGCTCGAGAAACGCGAGCACATGTGTCTCCTGTTCTCGGAGGCGGACCTCGAGCCCATGCGCTGGGTGCACGACGTGTTCGATCCCGACGACCGCTGCAACCCGGGCAAGCAGATCCCCGCGCCGCGCGCCTGCACCGAGAGCAATCCCCGACACCGTGGGTACGCCCAGGTAAGCTTCTAGCCGATGGGTGACCGCTTCGAGGCGATCGTCGGCGCGGCGCACGTGTCGCGTCCCGAGTCCGTGACTCAGTGCGGTGCGCGCGTGGCAGCCGTGGTTCGTCCCGGCTCCGCGCCGGAGCTGGCGGCGTGTCTGCGCGCCGCGAGTGAGTCGGGAGTCGCGGTGCTGCCCGTGGGCGGCGGCTCGAAGCTGGGCTTCGGAAACCCGCTCGACGGTTCGTCGTGCATCCGGCTCGAAACCGGGCGGCTGTGCGAAGTGACTCTGGACCCGGATGAGGGCGTGGGCGAGCTCGCCGCGGGGGCGAAGCTGGAAGACGTGGCGCGCGCCGCCGCCCGCGCGGGCAAGGTCACGCTGCTGGATCCGCTGCACCCCGGCGCGACGGTCGGCGGCGCGATCGCGGTCGACCCAGTGAGTCCCGAAGCGTCTCTCGACCAGCGCCTGCGCAACGACTTGCTCGGGCTCGAGGTGGCGCTCGCGAACGGCGAAGTGACTCGCTCGGGCGGGCGCGTGGTGAAGAACGTGACCGGGTTCGATCTCGCGCGGCTGTACTGCGGCTCGTTCGGGACGCTGGGCGTGGTCACGCGCGCGGTGGTGCGTCTGCGCGGCGCGCCGGAACGGGTGGCGGTGACCCGCGCGGGGTTCGCGTCGCTCGACGCCGCGCTCGAGTCACTCGCGCGAGCACGGGCGGCCCCGGCGTCGGCGCTGTCGTTCGAGGCCGGTGGCGGAGTGACTCTCTCGTCGCGCTTCGCCGGCAGCGACGTCGAGGTCGCGGCGCAGCTCGCGCACGCGGTGGGTGAGTCGGCGGAGCTGGAGACCTGGGGCCGGCTGCGCGTCGGCCTCGCGCGCGCGCCTCGCGCCGGCACGGTTCGGGTCCGCCTCGGAGCGCGCCCGAGCGACGTCGCAATTCTGTGTCGGGGGCTCGCCTCCGCCGCGGGCGTGGCGGCGCCGGAGCTCGCGCTGCCGCGCGTCGGGATCGTGTTCGGCTCGGCGCCGACTGACTCACTGGCGCGCGTCGCCGAGCTCGCCGAGCGCGCGGGCGCCGTGCTCGCGCTCGAGCGCGCGTCCAGCAACCAGCCGCTCCCGTGCGACGCCTTCGGCCCGCCGCCGCAGGCGCTGTCGGTCATGCGCGCGTTGAAGGCGAAGTTCGATCCGACGCGCACTCTGTCGCCGGGCCGCTTCGTGTCGGGGATCTAGTTGACCGAGACGACTCACCTCGACTACGAAGCGACGCTCGACTGCGTGCACTGCGGGCTGTGTCTGCCGCACTGCCCGACGTATCAGGAGACGGGCCGCGAGACCAGCTCGCCGCGCGGCCGGATCTATCTCATGCGCGGAGTCGCCGACGGACGCATCCCGCTCGACGAGCTGGTGGTCGACGAGATGAGCTTCTGTCTCGCGTGCCGCGCGTGTGAGTCGGCGTGCCCAGCGGGCGTGCGCTACGGCCACCTGGTCGAAGGCATGCGCGCCGAGATCGACTCACGCGGCGCGCGCAGCGCGCTCTCGCGCGCCGTCGAGCGCTTCGCGCTGCGCGGGGTCGTCGCGAAGCCGCGGCGGCTCGGGGCCGTGTTCACGCTCCTGCGCGCGTATCAGCGCAGCGGCCTGCAGCGGCTCGTGCGAGTCACTCGCGTGCTCGGGCTGGCGCCGCCGCTCGCGCGCATGGAGCGAATGCTGCCACCGCTCGCCGACCCGCACCGCGCCCCGCTCTTGGTCCCGGTGAAGGGCCAGCGGCGCGGGCGCGTCGCCTTCTTCTCCGGCTGCGTGATGCCCGAGATCTTCGGCGCCGCGAACGCGGCCACGATCGCGGTGTTGGCGCGCAACGGCTTCGAGGTCGAGGTGCCCGCGGGCCAAGTGTGTTGCGGCGCGCTGCACACTCACTCGGGCGATCCGCGCACCGCGCGCGAGCTGCACGCGCACAACCGCGCCGCATTCCGGCTCGACATGATCGACGCCGTGATCGTGAACTCGGCCGGCTGCGGGGCCGCGTTGAAGGACACCGGTGACTCGTTCGGCCGCAAGGTGCGCGACGCGACCGAGTTTCTCGCCGACGTCGGCCTGCGCGAGCAGCCCGGCCCGCTGCCGCTGCGCGTGGCGTACGACGACCCGTGTCACTTGCTGCACGGCCAGCGCATCGCGGCCGCGCCGCGCGCGCTGTTGCGGGCGATCCCGGAGCTCGAGCTGTTCGACTTGCCGGGTCACAAGGACTGCTGCGGCGCCGCGGGGATCTACAACATCACGCAGCCGGCGATGGCGGCGACGCTCCTGGCGCGGAAGGTCCAGGCGATCCGAGACACTCGGCCGCAGGCCGTGGCCACGGGAAATCCCGGGTGTCTCCTGCAGATCGGCGGCGGCGTCCGCGCTGCCGGGCTCGACGTCGAGGTCGTGCACCCCATCGAGCTGCTCGCGCGCGCCTACGGCGCGTGACTCACTCGTAGAGCAGCGTGTCGGGCGCGTCCTCGGGCAGGCGGATGCGCGGGAACGCCGCAAGCCCGAGTGTCTCGATGTCGCCGCGCAGCACCAGGTCGACCGGCAGGACGCTCTCTCGCGAGCGCACGTAGCCGTGCTTCTCGTGCGTGCTCTCGAAGACCGCCGTGGAGCGCGCGGCGGGCCGCGGGTCGGCCGTATCGACGACGCCCATGCGCGACGACGCCAGGAACGCGTCGCGCGCGGCATCGGGGCTGGCCTTCTCGCGCTCGTCGCTAGCCAGGCTCTGGTGAGTCACTTGCTCGAGCCGCGCCACGAAGCGCGCGAAGTCGGCGAGCGGCACCTGGCTCAGCACCGGCTCGCGTCCCTCGAGCGAGATCTCGACCACGTTGCGGCCGACCAGAGTGACTCCCTGCTCGTCGAGCTCGCCGTTCGAGGCCGTCTCGTCCAGGAGCTCGGGCCGCAGCCCCAGCGCGCCCGGCCCCCACAGCTCGGGATGCTCGACGAGAAACTCGCGGGTGAGTCGAATGCGCTGCGGCGAGCCGTGCCCGCGCGCCTCGGCGAAGCGCTTGCGCGCCTCGGCGCCGGAAGGAGTGTCTCCGTACTCGCGCGCGGCGGCGGCCAGATACCCGAGCCGGACGTCCATGCGCTCCTGGCGGTCGGCGGCGGCCAACAGCTGTGCCGCGGCCTGCGCGCGGTATTCGGCGATCCGCTCCGGGTCGGGCGCGCCGCGCGCCTCGGCGTGGCGGAGCGCCGCGCTCGGCTGGCCGCGCAGCGCGTACAGGTCTTCGAGCGTTTCGTGCACCTCGTCCGCGTGCGCGCCGTCGGGGTGTCTCGCGACGTAGCGCTCGCCCGCGACGAGCACGCCGCCGCCGAAGTGAGCGCGCGCCGAGGAGTACTGAATGAGTCGCAGCGGCGAAGTCACGAGCGCCGTCGCCATGCCCGGCAGGTCGAGCAAATACTCGACCGGGCGCGACAGATCGCGGTCCTGCGCGCCGTTCGCGAACCGGCCGATCGCGAGCCACGACAACCGCGCGCGTGTGTCGGCGCTCTGCGCCGCGAGATACCGCGGCCAAGCGCTGTGAGTCGGATCCTCCAGCAGCGCGCCGGCCTGCCGCGACGCGGTGTCGGGCGCGCCCCAGGGTTGCGGCACGCGCTCGAGTGACTCGACGGTGGCGTCTTCGGCGCGGAGCGACAGCGGATCGAAGCTCGCGAGCAACCGCAGCTCGGGCGCCAGCTCCGGCGGCGTGGGCAGGACCGCGAACGCGCGCGCGGCGGGCGCCGCCTCTCGCAGCGGCGCGGCGATGGTGGTGCGCGCGAGCGCCGCGTACGCCACGCGCTGACTCGGGTCGAGTGACTCGGGCGCGAGAGACTTCACTTCCAGGCTGCGGCGCGCGCGGCGGTCCAGGTCGGCGATCTCGCCGTTCGCGCGCGCGACGAGCTCGGCGGCGCGCCGGTCGTCCGGCACCTGCCGCTGCGCGCGCGCGGCGAGCTCGCGCGCCGCCACCCAGGCCTCGCGGTCCGCTGCGAGCTCCGCGGCGCGCAGGTCGCGGTGCGCGCGCTCCTCGGCGAGCCGTGCGCGCAGCTCGGCCGCGTCCTCGGCGATCTCGGGCGCGCGCGGGTCACCCGGGTGAGTCGCGAGCCACTGCTCCCACGCGCGCAGCGCCTGGCGCTCGCGCGGGCTCGCGGTGGGGAAACGGTGCGCGGTGAGCAGCACCGCGATCGCGCTGCGCGAAGCGGCGATCGGATTCAGCGCGCCGCTGATCGCGAGCGTCGAGAGCGGCTCGATCACGCGGTTGAACACGGCGCCGACCTTGAAGCGAGTCTCCTCGCTCATGCGCCGGTCCGCGAGGGCGAGCGGCGCGCGCTCCTGCGCCAGCTCGAGTCTGCGGCGCAGCGCGGGGTCGAGATCGTCGCGGTCCAGCAGTGAGTCGATCCGGTCGGGGAACGAGTCACTGCCGCCGAATGCGGCCAAGAGCTCGGCCGCGTTGTCACTCAGTCCGGACGGCAGCTCGCCGCGCTCGTCTCTCGCCGCGTCCTCCCGCTCGAGCTCCGCCGCGCGCGCACGCGCCTCGTCCCAGCGCCCGGCCAACGCGGCCGCGGCCAAGTCCGCCGCGATCCGCTCGGCCGCGTCGGGCAGCGGGTCACGCGCCACGCGCGCCGGCTCGAGCGGCCGCCACTCCGCCGGCGCGGGCTCGCGCTCGGTCGCGCACGCCACGAGGACGAACGCCAACGCAAGGGCGACGGCGAGGCGAAGGCCGCCCTGAGCCGAGCCCGCAAGCGCCGCAGGCGCGCGCAGCGAGCCACGGGCGAGCGAAGTCCGTCGGACTCTACCGAGGGACCTTGTCTTCATGGACTTGCAACGAGTAACTCAGATACGCCTCGAGCTTGTGCGCGGCTTCGAGCTTCTCGACCGTGCCGTCCTGCTGAGACACGACCTCGTAGATCCGCGTCGCGCCGTGCGCGTACTCGTCGAAGGTCGCGGGGTCGAAGCCGAGCGAGGGCGGGGGATTGCGGCGCGCGTAGCGGCGCGAGAGCTCGGCGTACAGATCGGCGAGCGCGAGCAAGTGGCGGTTCTTGTTCTTGCTCTCGCGATGCAGCTCGACCAGCTGTTGCGCGCGCTGCAGCGCGGTCGCCTCGAGCCGCGGGTCGGCCTCCGACCGCGCGGCGAAGTACGCGGCCTCGGCGGCGTCGCCGCGCTCGATCTCCTCGTCGACGACCGGGCGCCAGTGAGTCTCGACGACGTCGCCGCGCAAGTCCGAGAGCTGCGCGCGGCGCTCGGTCCAGCGGTCCGCGACCTGCTGGGGAGTGAGTCCCAGCGAGTCATCGCGCGCCGCGCCGCGCGCCAGGCGCTCGCACACGCCGCGGCCGTGGCGCGCGGGCTCGGCCAGCTCGGAGTCGAGCCCAGTCACTCGCTCGTAGTGCTTGCGCGCGAGCTCGTATTCGCCGATCCGCTCCAGCGCGCGCGCCTTGGCGAACCACACCACGTCGGTCATGTAGCCGGTCGCGAGCTTGTCGGCGTGCGCCGTCTCGAGTGACTCGAGCCGCTCGAACGACGCGCGAAACACGTTGCGCCCCGAGATGTCGCGCGCCGCCGGGAAGCGATACGTGTCGTCGGACACGTGCAGCCGCAGCACCGCGACCACCTCGAGCAAGTCCTGCGTCGGCTCGTCGGCGGGATCCGCGGGCGGGGCGCTCGCGCATGCGGCGAGCCACAGCGCGAACGCGGCGCAGCTCGCGCGCGCGCGCCCGTGACTCAAAGTCGCGCCGTGCGCCGCGCCGCGAGCAGGTTCAGCATCTTCTCGGTCGCAGTCACTGCCGCCGCGAGCTGATCCGAGTCGACGCCCAGGGTGCTGAACGGCTGTGCGCGCGGGTGTGTCTGCCAGGTGATCACGGTCTCGACCAGCGCGCCGGTCTTGCCGCCGGGCGGGATGCGCACCTTGTAGTCGACGAGCGTCGGCAGCGGCAGCTTCCAGCCGCGCAGCGCCTTGCCGAGCGCCTTCATGAAAGCGTCGTAACCGCCGTCGCCGCTCGCGCTGGCCGACGCGAGCTTGCCGCGGTAGCGCACCGACACCGAAGCGGTCGGCAGGCCGTCGCTCTTCGAGTGTGACTCATAGCGCTCGATTCGGACGAGCTGCTCGCGCGGGGTCTTCAGCACGTCGGCGATGAGGAGCGGCAGGTCCTCGGCGGTCACGCTGTGCTTCTTGTCGCCCAGCTCGACGATGCGGCGCAGCACCAGGTCGCGCTTCTCGGGCGGCAGCTTGATGCCGAGTGACCGGAGGTTCTGCTCGAGCGACGCCTTGCCCGCCATCTTGCCCAGCGCGTAGCGGCGCTTGCGGCCGAAGCGCGCGGGTAGGAGCCGGTTGGCGTACAGGTCGGCCTTCGCGTCGCCGTCGGCGTGAATGCCCGCGGTCTGCGTGAACACGTCGCGGCCCACGACGGGCGCGTTGTCGGCGATCGCCTTGCCCGAGAGCCGCGCGACCAACTCACTGATCGCGATGAGCCGGCTCTCGTCCACGGCGGTGCGGAACGGAGTCAGGTCGTGCAGGGACGCCACGACCTCGGCGAGTCGAGTGTTTCCCGCGCGCTCGCCCATGCCGTTCACGCTCGTGTGCACGCCGCGCGCGCCGGACTTCACCGCGGCGAGACAGTTCGCTGTCGCGAGCCCGTAGTCGCCGTGCGCGTGGAACTCGAAGTGAACTTCGGGCCAGGTGCGAGTCATGAGCTCGACGTATCTCGCCGTGTCGTCTGGCGTGAACGTACCGAGTGTGTCGGGGAGATACACGCGCTTGACGCCGAGCCCGGCGAGATTCTCGACGTGCCCGAACACGTAGTCGAAGCTGTCGCGCACGCCCTGCGACCAGTCCTCGAGATACACGTTCACGATCAGCTTGCGCCGGCGCGCGTAGCGGATGGTCTCGGCGATGTCCTTGAAGTGGAGCTCCGGCGTCTTGCGCAGCTGCAGCTCGCAGTGTTTGCGCGAGCCCTTGGTGAGCAGATTGAGCGCGCCGCCGCCGTGGTCGACGATCCAGTCGACCGAGCGCTTGCCGTCGACCAGGCCGAGTATCTCGATCCGCTCGCCGTGACCCGCGCGCCGCGCCCACGCCGAGATACGCCGCACCGCCTCGGCCTCGCCCTGTGACACGAACACCTGCGCGACCTCGAGCCGGTCGACGCGCACCTCTTCCAACAGAAGCCGCGCGATCTGGAGCTTCTCGGCCGGCGAGTACGCGACGTTCGGCGTCTGCTCGCCGTCGCGGAGGGTGGTGTCCATGACCTGGACGAGGGGGCCGCGGGGCATGTCGGAAGCCTAGCTCGCTAACTGCCGAACAGGTACGTGCCGCCCTTCTCGATGCCGCGCTTGTACGCGGGCCGCGCGTGCATGCGGTCGAGGAAGCGCGCGAGGTTCGGGAACTTGTCGAGCCCGTGGAGCAGCCGCGCGGCCTGGATCGCGAACGACAGGTTGATGTCCGCGGCGGTGAGATCCTTGCCGACGAAGAACTGGTTGTGACCCAGCTCGGAGTCGAGATACCCGAAGTGGTTCTCGATCTCACTTGTGACTCGCGGCGCGAGCGGCGCGCCCGCGTCGCCCAGCCGCGACGTGTACAGCTTCAGCATGACCGGCAGCATGGCCGAGCCTTCCGCGTAGTGCAGGAGCTGCAGATAGCGCGGCCAGTCGGGCGATGACTCGGGCGGCGCGAGCCGCCCCTTGCCGTACTTGCGCACGAGATACTCGAGGATCGCGCCCGACTCGATGATCACGGCGCCGTCGTCGGTGATCACCGGCGACTTACCGAGCGGGTGGACCTTCTTCAGTGACTCGGGCGCCAGGTTCGTGGTCGCGTCGCGCTGGTACTTCACGATCTCGTACGGCAGCTCGAGCTCTTCCAGCAGCCACAGCACGCGCTGCGAGCGCGAGTTGTTCAGGTGGTGGACCTGGATCACGAGACCTGCTCCGGCTCGGCTTCCTTCTTTGCGCGCGCGTCCGCGGCCTTCTTGGCGTCGAAGAGCGCGGGAATCACTCGGTCGAGGTCCTCCTGGCTCCACAGGTGCTCGGTCTTGAACGCGCGGATCAGCGCGGGCTGCTGCATGATCGCCACCTGGCCGCGACTCACGTGGATGATCTGCGACGTCAGCTCCTGTGACTGCGGCGACGCGAGCCAAGTCACGATGGGCGCGATCTGCTGCGGGCCGACGAGCGGGTTGTCGGCGTCCACCTTCGTGCCGCGGCCCTCCATGAGCGGGATCGTCATGCGCGTGGCCGCGCCCGGCGAGATCGTGTTCACCGTGCAGCCGTACTTCGCGAGCTCGAGCGCGAGCACGCGCGCGAAGCCCGCGATGCCGGCCTTCGCCGCGCCGTAGTTCGACTGGCCGAAGTTCCCGAACAGGCCACTCACCGACGAGAAGTTGATGATCCGGCAGCCCCGGCGGTTGGTCTCGCGGATGTATCTCGCGAACGGCTGACTGCAGCAGAAGTGACCCTTCAGGTGGACCGCGAGCACCAGGTCCCAGTCACTCTCCTCCATCGTGAAGATGGTCTTGTCGCGCAGGATGCCGGCGTTGTTCACCAGGATGTCGCACGCGCCGAAGGCGTCGAGCGCGGTCTTGAAGATCCCCTTGCCGCCGTCCACGGTCGCGACCGAGTCGTAGTTCGCGGCGGCCTTGCCGCCCGCGGCCTGGATCTCTTTCACGACGTCGTCGGCGACCTTGCCCGAGCCGGTGCCGTCCGCGTTGCCGCCCAGGTCGTTGACCACGACGCTCGCGCCGTTGCGCGCGAAGTCGAGCGCGATCTCGCGCCCGATGCCGCGGCCCGCGCCGGTCACGATCGCGACTTTGCCCGTGAGTACCGCCATGAGTCGCCCCTCCCGAAAATGGGCGCTCATTCTACGCGCTCAGCGCTTGTCCTGGCGCGGCTCCTTCTTCCCTTTGGCCTTCTCGCGGATCTGCTGCTTCTGCTCGGGCGGGAGCTGCTGGAAGCGCTGGTACTTCTCGCGCACCCGGGCTTTCTCCTCGGGCGAGAGCTTCTGCCAGCGCTCGTAGTTCTCGCGCCGGCGGTCGCGCTCTTCCTTGGGCAGCTTGCGGAACTCACTCGCGCGCTCGCGGAGCTCCTGCTGGCGCCCGGGCGGGAGCTTCTGGAACTCCTGCCAGCGCTGCTTCAGCCGCTCGCGCTCCTCGGGCGACAGCTTCTGCCAGCGGTCGCTGCGCTCGGGCGGGGTCTGCGGATCGTCGGCGCGCGAGAGACTCGGCGCCGCGACGAGACACAGCGCCAAGAGCCACGCGCCGAGGAGTGACTCAGCCCGGCGAGCCATCGTCCACGTCCCAGGCCTCGAGCGCGTCGACGTCCGCGATCGCCTCCATGTCCGGGTCCCGCATCAGCTCGAAGTCGCGGGCGCTGCGCACGATCTTCACGTCGGGGTCGGCGACCTTGCGCTCGGCGACGGTCTCGGCGGCGCTCTCCACCGTCGTCGAGCGCGGCAGCCCGAGGGCGAACACGAGCGCCAGCGCGGCCGCGCCCGCCAGCGCCAGCATGCGGCCCGGCGAGAAGTACGCGCGCAGGCGCTCGGCGAGCGTCGGCTCGCGGTCGGCCTCGCGCGCGATGCGCGCCCAGAAACGCGCCTCGAAGTCACCCGCGGGAGTCACTGCGGGAAGAGCGGCGAACATGTCGCCGAGCTTCCGCTGCGCGGCCAGCTGCGCGGCGCACTCGGCGCACGAGTCCAGGTGTGACTCGAGCTCCGTTCGCGCGGCGGGCGCGAGCTCGCCGTCCAGGTACGCGCTGATCTCTTCTCTGTCTCGCTTGCAGTCCATGACCTATTCCTCGGCAAGCGCCGCGAGCAAGCTCTCGCGCGCTCGGTGCAAGAGACTCTTCACGCTCGAAACGGTCGTGTCGAGTGACCCAGCGATCTCTTCGTAGTCCAGGCCCTGCTCGCTGCGCAGCAGCACCGCCGCCCGCTGGCGTTCAGGCAAGCGCGCCAGCGCGCGCTCGAGCTTCACCCGCGTGCGCTCGGCGTCCAGCTTCTCCTCGGGCCCGGGCGAGGGATCCGCGTGCCCGAGCTCCGTCAGGTCACTCGACTGCTCGTACTTGCGGTGCGCGCGCGCCAGCTCGTTCAGCGCGATGTTGTGCGCGATGCCGAAGATGTACGTCGAGAACCGAGCGCGCGGCTCGTAGCGGTCGGCTGCGTTGTGGATTCGAACGAACACGTCCTGCGTCAGCTCCTCGGCGCGAGCGCGATCTCGCACCATGCGGGTGAGAAAGGCGAGAACGCGCGGCGTGTAGCTCGCGAACAGCTGCTCGAACGCGCGCCGGTCTCCACGTTGGAAGGCCAGCATCAGGCGCGCGTCGTCGTCTGCCATCCGCTGCGCCACGCCCCGGCGGTCTCTACCGCGGGGTAAACCGGCGAGGGGGAGTCAGGTTTCGCGCGGGGCTCAGTTGCCGAGCCGCGGCGCGATGAAGAACGCGTACGTCGTGTACAGCAGGCCGAGGGTCGAGATGCCCAAAAAGGTCATCGTCGTCGCCATCATCGCCCAGCAAACTGCCGTTCCGAGACGGTTCTTGAGGTTCTGGGGGAGGACCATCTCGAGCACGATCGAGCCGCCGATTATGACCAGCATGGCGAGGAACACGAACTTCACGAGGGCCTCCTCCCGGAACGCGCGGAGTAGAACACGCGCCGCGGCGCGCGGTCAACGCGCCGCCCGCGCGCGGACGAAGCGCTCGACCTCGCGCACGAACGCGGCCGGCTCGTCCAGGTTCAACACGTGCCCCGCGCCCGCGATCTCGACCCGCTCCGCGTGCGGGAGCTTCGCGGCCATGACGTGCGAGGCGCGCGCGAAGTTCTGGTCGTGCTCGCCCGCCAGGATCAGCGCGGGCTGAGTCACTTCGGGGAGCGCGTCGATCAGGTTGGGCACGGGGCCGGCCACGCCGCGCGCGAAGCGCTGCAGCCCGGCGACGGTCGAGCGCAGTACGCCGGAGCGGGCCTCCGCCGCGAGCGCCGACTCGGGGTGAAGGCCGAGTAACTCGGCGCGCGCGCGGCCGCCCTCGAGATACTTCTCGAGCCCGACCTCACCCATCTTCTGCGCCGCGCGCTCGAGCATGTTCTGCCACTGGGCCAGCGCCTCGGGGTTCTTGAAGCCCGGGCCGGTGTTCACGAGCACCAGCGCCTTCACGCGCGCGGGCCGTGCGCGCGCGTACGAGAGAGACACGATCCCGCCGACGGAGAGACCCGCCGCGATCGCAGGCGAGTCACCGGCCGCGGCCGCGTGCACGCGCGCGAGATCGTCGACCACCTGCGCGAGTGAGTACCGTTCGAGCTCCTCGGGCGCGTCGGACAGCCCGTGCCCACGGTAGTCCCAAGTCACAACGCGGGCGAAGCGCGCGAGCTCGGCCTCCTGGCCCGCCCAGTGCGAGTGAGTCGAGAACGAGGCGCAAGAGAGCAAGAGCGGCATGCCATCGCCCGTCGCGCGCCAGAAGATCTTCGCGCCGTCGCTCGCCTCGACGTACGGCACTACGCGCGCTCGAGCCGCTCGCGCAGGGCGCGAGTCATCTGCGAGAGCTGACTCTGCATCGGCGCGCGGATCGTGAACTCGGGCACGAGCGCCTTCGTCGTCCCCTCCATCTCGATGACCACGCGCGTGAGCTTGTCGTTCACGGGCAGGAGCCGGATCGCGCCGTCGAGTGACCGCCACACGCGGCCGTCGCAGATCTTCTCGAAGCGCAGGCTCCCGTCGGGCTCGGTGTGAAACACGAAGCGCACGATCGACTCGACGCCGAGCGCCGAGACACGTGTCTTCGTCTCGCGCGTGGCGCCCTTCGACGAGACGATCTCGGTGTCCGGGAAGAGCTGAGTCACCGTCGCGTCGGCGGCCAGCACCTCGGCGATCTCCGACTTGGGCTTCCGCACGATGAACTCGTTGTCGAACTTCACGAAACCGAGCGTACCAGAGCCCGCCCGATGGTCGCGTGGGCACCCTACCCACGCTCCGTGTTGCGATCCGTCGGTCCGCTCGGATAGCCTGCCGCGCGATGACATACGAGCCCGGATCCTTCTCCGAAGCGCAGCCCTGGTTGGTCGAGCCCGAACGGATGACGTGGCGCGCGCGCATCGCCGAGCTGCGCGCCGAGGCGCAGGCCGCGCTGCCCGACATGGTGCGCGCGCGCGGCATTCCGCCGCTCGACCGCTTCGCCGGCGCGGGCTTCAAGCTCGTGACTGCGCTCGGTCTGTGGGCCGCGCTCGAGAGCCGCCGCGAGCCGCCGCAGCGGCGCGCCGCCCTGTCTCGCCGCCTGCGCAAGGCGTTCGAGCAGCTCGGGCCCGCGTACATCAAGCTCGGGCAGATCGTGTCTTCGGGGCGCGGGCTCTTCCCCGACGAAGTCGTCGACGAGTTCGCGACCTTGCGCGACCGCGTACCGCCCGAGCCGTTCTCGGCGGTGCGCGCCGTGGTCGAGGTGGACCTCGGCAAGAAGCTCGAGGAAGTGTTCGAGCGCTTCGACGAGGAGTCACTCGCGGCGGCGTCGATCGCGCAGGTGCACGCCGCGAAGCTGCGCACGGGCGAGGAAGTGGTCGTGAAGGTGCAGCGCCCGCAGGTCGCGAAGCTCGTGCGGAGTGACTTGCGCGCGATGGCCTGGATCGCGCCGTTCCTCACGGGCCGCATTCCCGTGGCCGCGCTCGCGAACCCGCCCGCGCTGGTCGAGCTGTTCGCCGAGACGATCTCGGAGGAGCTCGACTTCCGGCTCGAGGCCGAGAACATGCTCGACATCGCGCGCCTCTTGCAGGACGCGGGTCAGACGAAGCTGGTCGTGCCGCGCCCGCACCCCGAGCTAGTGACTCGCCGCGTGCTCGTGATGGAGCGACTCACCGGCTACACGATCTCGCAGGCCGACCAGATGCGCGCCGCGGGCATCGACACCGAGGCCGTGCTGCGCGCGCTGCTGATCTCGTTCCTGGAAGGCGCGATGATCTACGGCGTCTTCCACGGTGACTTGCATGCGGGCAACCTGTTCGTGCTGCCCGACGGCCGCGTCGCGCTGCTCGACTTCGGCATGACCGGCCGAATGACTCCCAAGCAGCGCCAGGCGTTCATGCGGCTCATGGTCACCGGCGTGACCAACGACATCCCGGGTCACTTGGCCGCGTTCCGCGATCTGGGCGCGCTGCCCGACGACGCCGATCTCGAAGAGCTGTCTCGCGACCTGAAGCTCGACCGCCCGCCGGTAGATCCCACGCAACTCACTGGGCAAGAGTTGGTGAGCGAAATACAAGAAGTGCTGAAGCACCTGCTCGCGCACGGCGCGAAGCTGCCGAAGCACCTGATGCTGTACGTGAAGAACCTGATCTTCGTCGACGGCGCGATCGGCGACCTGGCGCCCGACGTCGATCTGTTCGCCGAAGTCGGCCGGATCTTCGCCTACTTCAGCGCCACGCACGGCGAGCGCATCGCCGCCGAGATCGGCGGCGGCGCCGCGCAGTTCGCGACGCTCGATCTCACCGGCTTCAAGGCGTCGCTCGGGCTGTCGGGCGAGGTCGAGACACTCACGCACCGTGAGCTCGTGAAGCGGCGCGAGATCGTGCGCAAGCGGCTCGAGGACGTGGGCGGCCCGCGACTCTGATTCGCGCGCGATAGCGCCCAGCGATCTGCGCTAGGATGCGCTCGTGCCCGCGCGGATCCTCCTCGCGCTCGTGTTGCTCTTGCCGTCGCTCTCGCGCGCGCAAGTCACCGAACCGTTCGCGCTGGTCGAGCTCGCGAACACCGGCCGCACGGTCACCGCGGAGCTGGGCGACTTCGACGGCGACGGAGTCACTGACCTTCTGCAGGTCGCGTTCATCGGCATTCCACCGAACGACACGCGACTGATTCGCCTGTGGACGCAGAACGAGAAGGGCGAGCTCGGGCCCAAGCCGAAGTACGAGCTGCCGTTGCCCGAGGACAGCGCGGCTTACGACTTCGGCGACGTGCTGCCCGACTCACCCGGGCTCGAGTTACTGCTGCTGCGCCCGCAGGGAGTCACGATCCTGTCCTTCGCGAATCCCGCGCTGCCGCAGCGCGATCTGTCGGTTTCCGGCGGCACGATGATCCCCGCCGAAGACGAGCGCGGGCTCGACCGGCTGCGCCTCTTCTATCCCGAGCTCGGCACGGAGCCGCTGATCCTCGTGCCGCTGCTCGCGCACGCGGCGCTGCTCACCGCCGACGGCGTCGAGAGGGCGCGGCTCGAGGTCGGCGCGCGCGCGAATTACTTCGTGCAGCAGCGGCCGGGCGCGATGCTCACCGACAGCGACATACAGCTACTGCTCGACGTGCCGCGCATCGCGGTCGGCGACGTCGACGGTGACTCGCGCGCCGACGTCGTGGCGTCGGGACGCCACTGGGTGCGTGTGTTCCTGCAGCGCGAGGACGGGAAGTTCCCGCGCAAGCCCGACCGCGCGCTCAAGCTCGGCCTCGTGTCTGAGAAGGACCAGATCCGCGGCTCGGGCTCGGTGCGCGTCGACGCGCGCGACGTGTCGGGCGACGGCAAGCTCGACTTACTCATCTCTCACTTGTCGGGCGGACTCACCGACGCGCAAACCGAGACCAAGCTGTATCTCAACCGCGAGGGTCAGTGGGACATGTCGAAGCCGGACTTCGCGTTCGAGCCCAGCGCCGGCTGGGGCGCGGACCAGCTCGTGGACATCGACCAGGATGGCAAGCCCGAGCTGATGCATGTGGCGGTCGCGTTCGGCGTGCTCGACCTGATCCAGGCGCTGGTGACTCGCTCGATCGACGCGAACATCGGCGTGTACCGCGCGAGCGCGACCGGCGTGTTCGCGAAGGAGCCCTGGTTCGAGCGCAAGCTCACGATCGCCATGAGCTTCGACACGGCGCGCCCGCTCGGCTTCGTACCCACCGGCAACTTCGACGTGAACGGCGACGGCTTCGCCGACTTACTGACTCCCGGCAAGGGCGACCGCATAGACGTGTGGCTCGGCAGCGCGACGGGCATGGCCGACGCGGTCTCGGGCGAGCAGAAAGTGCCTTCGAGCGGCCGGCTGCGCGCCGGTGACTGGAACGGCGACGGACTGGCCGACTTGCTCTTGTACGACCCGCGCCAGCCGGGCTCGCCCGTTCAGATCGCGCGCAACAAGGGACTGTTGCCCGGGACGCTCCCGCACATAGGCGCGCCCACCTCGAAGAAGTGACTCAGCGCAGCTCGAGCCACACGGCCGGCAGATAGGCGATCCCGCCGCTCGTGGACGCGAGCCACTCGAGCGGGGCGAGCGACGGCAGCTCGACCGGCGAGAGCGCCTGGAGCAGGCGGTGACTCGACTCGCCGCGCAAGATGCTCCGCAGCTGCTGCATCGGGCCTTGCGGCGCGGGCAGGATCACGCGCACGGGATCGGGCTCGTCCTCGAGCTTTGCCTCCTTGCGTGCGCGCGCGACGGCCGTGGCCAGGCCGCCGAGCTCGTCGATGAGATTGTTCGCGAGCGCGTCGCTGCCGAGCCACACGCGGCCGCGGCCCAGCTCGTCGGCCCGCTCGGTCGGCGTGCCGCGCCCTTCGTGGATGCGAGACAGGAACGTGTCGTACGCGGCCTTGGTGAACGCGTCGGTGCGCTCGCGCTGCTCGGGAGTCATCGGCGCGTCGCCCGCGAGCATGCCCGCGTACGGGCCGCCGCGCGTGATGCTCGTGTGACCGATCTCGAGTTTCTCGAGCGCGCCGGCGAAGTTCGGCCGCAGCATCAACACGCCGATCGAGCCGGTGATCGTCGCGGGCTGCGCGACGATCGCGTTCGCGGCGCTCGCCACGTAGTAACCGCCCGACGCCGCGTAGTCGGCCATCGAGATCACGACGGGCTTCTTCTCGCGCACGCGCCGCACCGCGCGCCAGACGCGGTCGGACGCCTGTGAGTCACCGCCGGGCGAGTTGACGCGGAACACCACGGCGCGGATCTCGTCGTCCTCGGCGGCCGCGTCGAGCGCCTTCTCGACCTCGTCGGCGGCGAACTGTCTCGAGTAACTGCGCGTGCGCGAGCCGACGATCGCGCCGTCGCCGAACACCAGCGCGATGCGTGGGCCGCTACGCAGCCCGAGTGACTTGGGATCGAAGCGCTGATAGTCGGCGGCTTCGACCTCGGTCGTGCCGTGCAGCCCGCCCTTCTCGAGCGCCTCTTTGCGTCCCGCGATCTCGTCTGCCAGTCCCGCCGCCACCAGCTCCTGCGGCGTGCCCGGCACCGACTCGAACAGCGCGCGCACCTTCTCGCCGCTGAGCTTGCGCCCCTGCGCGACGCCGTCGACCAGCTGCGCGAACACGCCGTCGACGATCCCCTCCGCGTTCTCGCGCGCTTCGGGGCTCATGCGCCGCGCGCCGAACTGCTCGACGGCGGATTTGTACTTGCCGATCCGCGAGTACTCCCACTTCACGCCGAGCTTCTCGAACAAGCCGCCGAGCTGGAGATACTGCCCCGCAACGCCCGCGAGCGGCGCGAGTGACCCGGGATCGACCAGCACCTTGTTCGCGACCGACGCCAGGAACAGCTCGCGCGTGCCGTTCAGCGACGTTCCGTCGATCAACACGACGATCTGCTTGTTCGCCGCGCGCACCGCGGCAAGCGCGTCGCGCAGCTCCTGCAGGCGCCCGTAGCCGAGTGACAGCGCCTTCACGTGCACGAGCACGCCATCGATCCGTGAGTCGGCGGCGGCCATGTCGAGCAAGAGCAAGAGAGTCGGCAGTGACGGCCCGCGCGCGCTGAGCTGAGACAGTAGGTCGAGCGGCGGCGCTTCCTCGAGGTCGCCCTCGAGCTCGAGCACGAGCACCGAGTGATTCGCCAGGTGCTGCCGCGCCGCGTACAGCGCGAAGCCGATCATGATCAGCACGATCACCACCAACGTGGTCACGAGCGAACGCCGCATGCGTCTCCTCAGTCAGTCGAGTTTCGAGCCGGGGTTTCAATCGCGACACGCCGCCGGACGATCCGTGTGCGAGATGCGCGAAGTCTACATTGCCGCCGTCGGACTCACCAAGGTCGACCTGACCGGGAGTATCTTCGGCAACGTCTTCGATTTGTTTGCGAGTGCGTACCGCCGCGCGCTCGCCGAGTCGGACGTGCGCGACTTCGACGCCGTTCAAGTCGGCATCATGGACGCGGAGGAGTTCGAGAACCGCGCGAACATCGCCGCCAAGGTCGCCGACCGGCTCGGGCTCGTGGGCGTGCCGGCGGTGCGCACCGAGACCGCGTCGTCGACGGGCGCGGCCGCGTTTCACGAGGCCTGTTACAAGATCCGCTCCGGAGCGGCGTCGAGCGTGCTCGTGATCGCGGGCGAGCGCATGAAGACGGTCACGACGCAGGTGGCGACGGAGATCATGTCGAAGACCGTCGACCCCGTGGAGCGCCGCTTCGGCTTCACGATGCCCGCGCTGATCGCGCTGGTGAGTCAGGCCTACTTCCGCCGCCACGGCGTGCGCGGCGAGAGAGTCGCCGACGTGCTGTCTCGACTCATGTTCCGCGCGCACGCGCTCGGCGCCGACAATCCGCTCGCGGCGTTCGCCGGGAAGCCCGAGCCGCTCGCGGCGTATTTCGACGAAGCGAAGAACCTGCCCGTCGCGACGCCGCTGCGGCGCAAAGACTGCTCGCCGATCTGCGACGGCGCGGCGGCCATCATCCTCACCGACAAGCCGCAGGCGGTGCGCGTCGCGGGCCTGGGCTCGGCGACGGACACGTCGTCGCTGCTCGACCGGCTCGAGCTCGACTCACTCCCGGCGACGCGGCGCGCCGCGGCGTTCGCGTACCGGAACGCCGGCGTCGCGGACCCGCGCGCGTTGGAGGGGCTCGTGCTCGAGTCACATGACGCGTTCAACAGTCTCTTGCCGGTGAATCTCGTGGACCTCGGGCTGTGCGGCCCCGCTGAGTCACTCGAGGCGCTGGTCGGCGCCGCGCGCGGCGCGGATCCCGCGGTCGACCCGTACGCGCACGCTTGGAGCGGACCGCGCGGCCGCCGCCCGGTGAACCTGTCGGGCGGGCTGAAGTCGCGCGGGCATCCGGTCGGCGGCACGGGTCTCTTCCAGCTCGCGGAGCTGTATCTGCAGCTCACCCGCCGCTTTCCGAACCCGCGCGCGCAGGCGGCGGATCCGCGCCTGGGACTGTCTCACTCGATTGGTGGGCCGGGGAACAACGTGTACGTGACTCTGCTCGAGCGCGCGGACAACCAGCGCAGGCGCGCCGAGAACCTGCCCGTGCCCGAGCGCCGTGCCCCGGCCCGCCCCGCGCCGCCGCCGCCCCAGTCACTCCACGGGAAGGAAGCGGTGATCGAGGCCGCGACCAGCATTCACGTGACCGCCACGGGTGACTCGCCGATCCACGTGGCGCTGCTCTCGGTCGACGGCCGGCGCGTGTTCGCGAAGCTCGCGGGCGTGGCGCACGACGGCGTCGATCTCTCGACCCTCATCGGCCAGCGCGCCAAGTTCGTGGTCACCGAGGACGGCGACCACCAGTTCGTACCCTAGGCGCGGAGGATTGCGGCGGCGCGCTTGATCGCCGCGCGGATCCTCACGTACGTGCCGCAGCGGCACACGTTGTCGGACATTGCCGCGTCGATGTCCGAGTCACTCGGGTTCGGGTTCTGCTCGAGCAGCTTCACCGCCGCCATGATCTGACCCGGCTGACAGAAGCCGCACTGCGCCACGTCCTCGTCCAGCCACGCCTGCTGCACGGGATGCAGAGTGTCTCCGCTCGCCAGGCCCTCGATCGTCGTGACCGGCTGACTCCCGACGGTCCCGAGCGGCACGATGCACGGCCGCACGGCGCTGCCGCCGACATGACTCGTGCACGCGCCGCAGATGCCGACCCCGCAGCCGTACTTGGGACCCGTGACTCCCAGCAGGTCGCGCAGCACGTACAACAGCGGCATGGTCGCGGGCGCGTCGACGGTGCGGACCTGTCCGTTGACGGTGAGTGAGTAAGTCGGCATCAGGCGAACTCCTGGATCGGGAAGCGGCGCGGCCGCGTGCCGGTCGCGCGCGCGTACGCGTTCACGCAGGCGGCGGCCGCCGCGGTGATTCCGAGCTCGCCCGCGCCGCCCGGCTCGGCTCCGCTCGCGGCGGGAAACACGTGCACCGCGGTGGTCGGCGGCGCGTGGCGCATGCGCGCCCAGAGGAAGTCGCCGAAGCTGCCCTCGCGGATCTTGCCGTCGTCGACGTGATTCCCCGCCCGGAACATGACGGACCACGCGTCGACGAGCGACCCCTGCATCTGCGCCTCGAGCCCGCGCGGGTTCACGGGCAGCCCCACGTCGACGGCGCAGAAGGCGCGAGTGAGTCGCGGCTCCGCGCCGCGCGCGTCGATCTCGACGAGATACGCGACCGCGGAGCGGTACTCGACGTGGATCGCCACGCCCTGCGCCGTGCGCGCCGGCATCGCGCGCCCCCACTGACCCAGCGACGCGACCTGCTGCAGACAGCGCTTCGCCGCCGCCGAGTCCAGGTGATTCAGGCGGAAGCTGACTTCGTCGCTGCGGCGCTCGCGCGCCAGCTCGTCGATGAAGATCTCGTTCGCGGAGGTCATCGCGGCCGAGAACACCGAGCGCCAGCTGCCCGTCGGCACGCCGAAGTCGCGCTCGACCAATCCGGCGCTGGTCGAGCCGAAGCGGTAGGGCAGTGACACCATGGTCTGGAAGCCCAGCTGACTGAAGAGACTCGGCACGACGCTGACTCCGGCCGCGGTGAGCGCGTCGCCGAGGCCGTGGTCGAAGTTGGTCTGCGCCGCCGCGATGCGGTGCTCGAACGACAGAGTGAGTCCGCCGAACCAAGACGCGCGCACGTCGCAGCGCGCGATGGGCCGGAAGCGGCCGTGGCGCATGTCGTCGTTGCGCGTCCACATGAGCTTCACCGGCCGGCCGAGCGCCTTCGAGACACGCGCCGCCTCGACCGCGGCCTCGCCGAACAGGCGCCGGCCGAACGAGCCGCCGGCGAAGGGCACGTGAATCTTCACGTTGGCGGCCGGGATGCCGATCGCCTGAGACACTTGCGACGCGATGTAGTTCGGTGACTGGGACGCGTACCAGATCTCGGCCGAGCCGTTCCGGACGTCGGCGACCGCGGCCATCGTCTCCATCGTCGCGTGCGACGCGAACGGGAACTCGTAAGTCGCCGTGTGTGACCCGAGGATCGGCAGGATCGGAGTGAGTGGCTTGTTGATCTGTCGCAGGGTCGTGCGCATCGAGTCATCGGACTGGCCGCGCACCGGCCCGGGCCGCCACGCGATCTGGAGCGCGTCGCGCGCGTCGAACGCCTCCTGGAAGGTGCGCGCGCACACGGCGATCCCCGACGGGATCGCGACGACGCCCAGCACGCCCGGCAGCGCCAGCGCCGCGGCGCCGTTCCATGACTGAACGGTGCCGCCCACGTCGGGCGCGCGTGCCACGACGGTGGGCGCGGCGTTCGGCACCGCGACGTCGAGCGTGTACTTCTGCGCGCCGGTCACGATCGCGCGGGCGTTCTTGCGCCCCTTCGGCGTCCCGACGATGCGGTACTGACTCGGTGACTTCGGCTGACTCGAGACCAGCGGGATCGTCACCGCCGCGGCCTCGGCCGACAGCTCGCCGTACGTCGCGCTGCGCCCGCCGGGCCCAGTGACTCGTGAGCGCGCGGTGGTGAGTCCGCCCGCCGAGACGCGCCAGCGCAGCGCCGCCGCCGTGAGCAGCCGCGCGCGCGCGTACGCCGACAGCGTGCGCACCGGGCCCCACATCGCGCGAACCGCGGCCGAGTTACCGGTGATCGAGAACGGGCGATCGGCGCGCCGGTCGGAGAGAGTCACGTCCACGCGCTCGTAGTCGGCGTCGAGCTCGTCGGCGATCAGCATCGCGAGCGCGGTCGCGATCCCCTGACCCTTGTCGAGGCGCGGCAGCTCGAAGCGCACGCGGTCGTCGGCCCCGACTTCGAGCACCAGGTTGTGCGCGTACGGTGACTCGGCCAGGACCATGACGTCGCCGAAGTCGAGGAGCTCCCCGAGTTCGGGGAAGGCGAGCGAGGCCTCGGCCTCGCCGTCGGGGAAGGCGCCGCCGACCACGAGCGTCGCCGAGCCCGCGAGCGTGTAAGTCAGGAAGCTCCGGCGAGTCAGTGCCATGCCGGCATCCTAGGCCGGCACAGTAACGTGGATCAAGAATTATTATCGACGTTACTGAGACGCCGGAACCAGCCGGTGCAGCGAGATCTCGCGCGTGCAGTTCAGCCGGATGGGCGGGCCGGCGACGCCGAGGCCCCGGTTCACGTACAGGAGCGCCCCGGTCTGGTCGTCGCGGAACAGGCCGCGGGTCCAGCGCGAGATGAGCCGCGACACGTTGTGGTGTTGGGCCGGCTTCGGCAGCGCGATCTGTCCGCCGTGCGTGTGACCCGCGAGCGAGATCGGCCAGCCCAGACTCGACGCCTCGGCGAAGTAACTCGGCCGGTGCACGAGCAGCACGCGCGGGAGCTCGGCGGGAATCTCGGCGGCGAGGCGGGCGAGAGACTCGTGAGTCGCGTCGCGTTCCGACCAGCCGTAGCCGGGATCCTCGACGCCGGCGAGCGCCAGCTTCGCGCCGCATACGTCGACGGTGAGCCACTCGTCGCGCAGCACGCGGATCTTGGTGAGTGACCCGAGCGCGCGCGCGACGGCGTCCGCGCCCGTGTACACGTCGTGATTGCCGAGCACGCAGTACACGCCCAGCGGGGCGTCGAGGCTCGCGAGCTCGCGGCAACCCTCCTCGAGATACGACGGGTCGAAGTCGAACACGTCGCCCGTGATCACGATCATGTCGGGGTCGAGGGCGGTGACTCGCGCGAGCAGATCGCGCAGGAGCGGCGCGCGCAGCTGCGGCCCGATGTGCAGGTCGGAGATCTGCGCAATGCGGAGGCCGGCGAGCGGCTCGGGCAGGCCGCGCAGCGGCAAGTCGACCCGGTCGACTTCGACGCGGCGCTGGCCGACGAAATAGCCCCAGAAGATCGAGCCGAAGCCAAGCGCCACGGCGGCGCCGCCGCCGGGCACGAGCAGCGCCTGCGCGACTTCGCCGAGTCTCTCGTGCGCGAGCGGCCCGAGCCACGCGAGCGGCCCGAAGAACGCGAACACCGCGGCCAGCAGCGGCCCGGTCACGAGCGCGGCGACGCTCGCGACCATCCACAGGCGACTCATCGTGAAGCCGCCGCGCACGCGCCGCGCGATGCGCGTCAGGTTGGCGAGCGTCGCGGCGTTCACGAGCGCGATCCCCACGACCGCGGCGAGGAAGCCGGCGAGACCCAGGCTGCCGTAGCCCACCGCGCGCACGGCCCATTCGAGGATCAGCGCTTCGGAGCTCGCGGCGATGAGCAGCGCCGACACGCGGGCACCCCGCAGAGCGGGGCGCCCGCCGCGCGCCATCGACTCGGATCTCGTCGCCACGGGCCGGAGGGTCGCTCGTCCGCCCGCCGTGCTCAAGCCGCCCCGCAGCAGATCGCCACGACCTCGCGGTCGCCGATCTCGCCCCGCTGGTCCGCGATTCGCTGGAACCGCTCGAACGCGCGGTCCAGCGCCACGCCGTCGAGCGCGAAGCCCAGCTCTCGCGCGCGCGACGCAAATCCGTGTCGCCCAGACAGCTTGCCCAGCACGATCTCCGTGCCCACCGGGTGACCGATCTCGCTCGGGTCGATCGCCTCGTACGTCGCGCGGTGTTTCAGCACGCCGTCCTGGTGAATGCCCGACGCGTGGCGGAACGCGTTTCTTCCCACGATCGCCTTGTTCGGCGGCACCGCGAAGCCCGAGTGTCTCGCCACGGCCTGTGACACGCGGTAGATCCCCTTCGTGTCCACACCCGTGCAGACCCCCAGCGACGCGCCGTGCACGCGCAGCGCCATGATCACCTCTTCGAACGCGGTGTTGCCCGCGCGCTCGCCCAGCCCGTTCACCGCCAGCTCGACTTGCCGCGCGCCGGCGGCAACGGCCGCGAGTGAGTTCGCAGTCGCCATGCCCAGGTCGTCCTGGCCGTGGAAGCTCAGCACGACCTGAGTCACTTCGGGAACGCGCGCGCGCACGCCGCGGAACATCTCCGCGACTTGGTCGGGGCGCGCCCAGCCGACGGTGTCCGGCAGGTTGATCGTGGTCGCGCCTTCCGAGATCGCCGCGCGCACCACGCGCGCCACGAACTCGGGATCGGAGCGCGTCGCGTCCATGCAGCTGAACTCGACGTTCGCCGTGTGACTCCGCGCGCGCGCCACCGCGGCGCTCGCCATAGCCACCACCTCGTCCGCGCCGCGCCGAAGCTGGTGCGCCAGGTGTATCTCGGAGCTGGACAGGAACACGTGGATGCGCGGATCGCGTGCCGCGCGAATCGCCTCCCAAGTCACGTCGATCTCGGCCGGGATCGCGCGCGACAGCGCGCAGACGGTCGCGTGTCTCACCTGCGCGGCCACCGCCGCCACCGACGCGTGCTCGCCCGGCGACGAGCTCGGAAAGCCCGCCTCGATCACGTCGACGGACATCTGGTCGAGTAAGTCGGCGATCTCGACCTTGGCCGACTTCGAAAAGAAGACGCCAGCCGCTTGCTCGCCGTCGCGCAAGGTCGTGTCGAACACGACCACTCTGTCTCGCTCGCTCATGTCGATCTCCTCTGGGGACGTCACCGCCGCGAGAAAGGCGGAGAGGAAATCGCTGCGAGGGCAAAAGAAAACCTCTCCGGCCTGTGCGGCGGGAGAGGTCCGATTCGTGTTTGCCTTGCGCTCAGCCCGAGAGCGCGCGGCGGACCCCACCCGCCTCCGTAAGGAGGAGCCCGAGAAGCCCGAGCGCGGTGTGGGTCCGTGTCATTGCGCGGGCCAGGCTACGCGGCGCCCCGATATGCGTCAAGCTCGGGTTAGAACCGGTCGCTCGGCCAGTAAGTCGCGGCGCCGTCGGCTACTAGGGCGGAGAGCAACTCGAAGTCGGACGTGGAGCCAGTGACTCCCGCCAGGCGCGCGAGCGGCGCGCGCTCGATCACGCGCCACATGGGCGAGGGATCCTGCGCGAGTGACACGTCGACGCCGTGGCGGGCGAGCGCGTCGGCGAGCTCGGGGTCGCGCACGACCGGTGCGTACAATGCGTGCTCGCCTGGCGCCCGGGACGCAAGTAACTCGGCGAGACCGTCGGCGCCGTCGGGACTGCGCGCGTACTCGAGCACGCGCGGACGCCCGTTGAAGGTCGCCACGCGCGAGTACGCGGTGAGCACGCCGCCCCGCTCGGCGACGCGGAAGTCCTCCTCGGGCGTGCCGGCCGTGCGCAGCTGCCCGCGCCAGTAGCGCGCGTCGCGCACGGTCGGGCCCGAGAGCGGCGCGACGTACGCGTCGTACAGGCGAGTCACTGCATCGAGATCCTGCGGCTGGAACGCGCGCCCCGCCGGAGTGACTTGCGCGTCGCGCCGCTTGGGCGAGAGCCGCAGCTGTGGCGCGGGGATCTTGTGCCAGCCCAGGCGCTCGTACAGCGGCGCGATCGGCGCGGCGAACAGGAGCGACAGCCACATCTCCTTCGCGCGCATCCGCTCGAGCGCGCGCTCGAGCAGATCGGAAGACACTCCTCGTCCCCGGTGACTCGCGCGCGTCGCCACGCCGCCGATCCCGCCCAGGCGCACGCTCTCGCCGCGCAGGCGGATCGTCTTGTCGAACACCTGCACGCACGCGACCGGCTCGCCGTCCTCGAGCGCGAGCACCAAGTCGCCGTACGAGAACGCGGGATCGAAATCCATGTAGCGCTCGAACAGCTCGCGCACGCCGAACGCGTGCTCGAGCAAGTCGAGCACCGCCTGGCGGTCCGCGCGCACCATCTCGCGCACCAGCAAGGGCGCGCTCCTAAGTCACGCGCTTGGCGAGTGAGTCGGCGACGACCGCCGTGAACGTGCGCGTGTCGAGCTTGCCGCCCACGTCGGCGGTCGACTTGCCCGCGGCGATCGCGCCCAACACCACGCCGCGCAGCGCCTCGCCGAGCTCCACGCGCCCGACGTGGTCGAGCAAGAGACTCAGCGCGAGCAGCGCCGCCGTCGGGTTCGCGATGCCGCGGCCCGCGATGTCCGGCGCCGTGCCGCCCGCCGGATCGAACATGGCCACGTCGATCTCGCCGCCGCGCGTGAACGAGTAATTGCCGCTCGCGCCGGTGCCGAGACTCCCCACCAGCCCGCACGCCATGTCCGACAGGAAGTCACCGTACTCGTTCAGCACGAGCACGATCTGGTAGTCGTTCGGCTTCAGGATGACCTTCGCGAGCAGCGCGTCGAACAGCTCGACTCTGTGTCTCACCTCGGGGTAACTCGCCGCGACCTCGCGCACGATCGCTTCGAAGAACCCGTCCGTCGCGCGCTGAATGGTGTGTTTCGACGACGAAGTGACCGACAGCCCGCGCCGCCGCGCGTACTCGAACGCAAAGCGCGCGGCCTCGGTGCACGGCCGCCGCTCGACGATGCGCAGCGCGACCGCGACGTCCTCGCCGATCCTCTGCCCCGGGTCGTCGTAAGTCCCGCCCGTCGCCACGCGCACGATGTCGAGCGCGACGTTCTCCTTGAAGTTGGACGAGATACCGCGGATCGAGAGCACCGGGCGGTGAATCACCGAAAAAGAGAGTCGCCGGCGCAGCACGGCGTTCGGGCTCTCCTGCGCAGTCACCGTTGGGTATTTCAAGCCCAGGCGCGTCGCGCGCATCGAGCGCTCGGCCTCGTCGTAGATCTCGGCGTTGCGCCGCCGGCTCTCGAGCGAGAGATCGACGGGAACGAACTCGATCGGCAGCGGCAACACCGTCGCGACGCTGTGCACGGACTCGCGCAGCTCGGGGCCGATGCCGTCGCCGAGCAACTCGGTGACGCGCAGTGATTCCATCGTCGAATGGATCGCCTGCTAGACTCGCTTTCGCAAATGTCCGAGCTGCGAAGTCTCTATCAGGACGCGTTCAACCTGTTCGTCGCGGGGAAGTACGACGAAGCCGTCGCCGCGTATCAGCGCGTGCTGGCGCGCGACGAGCGTTTCGGCCTCGGGTACCAGGGCCTGGCCGAGGTCTACAGCCGCATGAACCGACTGGACGATGCGATCGCCACCATCCGCAAGGCGATCGAATGCGATCCCGAAGAGGCGCTCTTCCATACGAGTCTCTCGCGCTTCCTGCAGCGCCAGGGCCGGATCCCCGAGGCGGAAGAGGCCGCAGCCGTCGCCGCGCGCAAGAACGCGCACCACTGACCGCTGCGGGTGAGGCGGAGCGAGGGCCGTCCCGAGCGAAGCCGCAAGCGCCGCAGGCGCGCGCAGTGAGCCGCAGGCGAACGGAGTCAGTCGGATGAAGTCACTCGTGTTGGCGGCGTTGGTCGGTGTCATGCACATCCACCATGCGCCATCGCACGACAGCGATGCGCCGTTCGAGTCGGTGTTGGCCGCGGCCGACGAGGCCGGGCTCGACTTCGTGGTGCTCACCGATCACGCGGACGTGGACGAGCCGACTGAGCTGCCGGGGATCGAGCACGCGGGCGTGCGCGTCGCGCCGAGCGGGCGACGCATTCTGGTGTTGGTCGGCGCCGAGTTCGCATCGGACGATGGCCACTTACTCGGCCTGCAGATCCGCCGCGCCGTGCCGGCGATCGGACGGCCCGGGCGCGACGTGATCGCGGACATTCACGCGCAGGGCGGCTTCGCCGTGATCTCACACCCGTTCAGTCACGGCGGTTGGCAGGACTGGAGCGCGCCGTTCGACGGGATGGAGGTGCAGAACAGCGCGTCGGACTTCCTGCGCCTCTACAACCCGCTCCTGCCGTATCGAGTCGTGCGCTTCGCGCTCGACCGCGACGTGGCGATGCGCACGCTGTGGCGGCGACCCGAGGAGGAGCTCGCGAAGTGGGAGGAGCTGCTCGCGTCGGGCCGGCGCATCGTCGGCTTCGCGGCTGCGGATGCACACCAGAATGTGTCGCTGTTCGGTTGGCAGCTCGATCCGTACGCGCAGATGTTCCGCGGCCCGCGCCTGGTGTGTCCCGACGCGCCCCTCGAGAGCGACGCTCTGTGGCGCGTGCTGCGCAACGGCGCGTGCGCGATGCGCACCGAGTTCTACGAGCCGCGCGCCGCCGAAGCCACGCGCGTGGTGTTTCCGTCGGGGCGCGTGGAGCTCCGGCTCGACGGCGGCGAGCGCGTGCTCGAGCTCGACAATCCGCCGTTCGACCCCCCGCTATACTCGAGCCCGTGACTCACATCGACCTGCGCAGCGACACAGTCACGCGCCCGAACGCGGCGATGCGCGAAGCCATGGCGCGCGCCGACGTCGGCGACGACGTGTACGGCGAAGACCCGACGGTGAATCGCCTGCAGGAGATCGTCGCCGTGCGGCTCGGCAAGGAAGCGGCGCTGTTCGTCCCGTCGGGCACCATGGCCAATCAGATCGCGCTGCGCTCACTCACTCGTCCCGGCGACGCGGCGATCGCGGCGCGCGACTCGCACATCTACCTGTACGAGTCCGGCGCGGCCGCGGCGCTGGGCGGCGTGCAAGTCACTCTGATCGGCGAGCACGGCGCCTTCGGCCCCGACGAGCTGCGCGCCGCGATCCACCCGGCCGACGATCACTACGCGCGGACCAGCGCCGTGTGCATCGAGAACACTCACAACCGCAGCGGCGGGCGAGTGTTTCCCTTCGAGACACTACGGAAAGTGACCGAGCTCGCGAGGTCGCGCGGGCTCGCGCTGCACCTGGACGGCGCGCGCCTGTGGAACGCGGAAGTCGCGTCGGGCATCGATGCCGCGCGCTGGGCCGCGCCGTTCGACACCGTGTCGGTGTGTCTCTCGAAGGGTTTGGGCGCGCCGGTCGGGTCACTCGTGGCCGGCTCGCGCGAGCTCATGACTCGCGCGCACCGCTTCCGGAAGATGCAGGGCGGCGGCATGCGTCAGGCCGGGGTGCTCGCGGCCGCGGGGCTGTTCGCGCTCGAGCACAACACCAAGCGGCTGGCCGAGGACCACGCGAACGCGCAACGGCTCGCCACGGGTCTCGCTGCGCTGCCCGGAGTCACCGTGCCCGCGCCGCCCGAGACCAACATCGTGATCTTTCACCGCGCCGACGCGCCGGCCTGGACCGAGAAGCTCCGCGCGCGCGGCGTGCTTGCGAGCGCGTTCTCGCACGACACCGTACGGGCGGTGACTCACTTGGACGTGTCGGCCGCGCAGATCGACCAGGCGCTGGCGGTCATGCGCGAAGTGACTCGATGAGCGAGAAGCGCGGCCTGCGCTTCGAGTGCACGGGCTGCGGCGGCTGCTGCACCGCGCGAGCCGAATACGCGCACGTGTATCTCAACCCCGACGAGCTGGGTGACTTGGCGGATCACCTGCGTTTGTCCGTGCGCGAGTTCAAGAAGCGCTACACGTTCAAGGACGAGTACGGCTACACGCAGCTGCGCTTCGAGTCGGACACGTGCGTGTTTCTCGAGCCCGCCACCAAACGGTGCACGGTGTATCCGGCGCGGCCGACTCAGTGCCGCACGTTCCCGTTCTGGCGCGACTTGATCGCGGACGGCAAGTGGACCGACGAAGCGCGCGCCCTGTGCGAGGGCGTCGGCCGCGGGCCGGCGCACCGGCTCACCGACGTCGAGGCGCGCATGCTCGAGATGGAGCTCGCGGACGAGGGCTGAGCCGCAAGCTATCCTGCGGGCGCCATGTCGCGACAGACTCCGCCGACGGACGGCCCGGGCTCCTGGGGCCACGTGACCCAACACCTGCGCGAGACTGCGCGGCTGCGCGAGCACTTGCCGCCCGAGCGCGTCGCGCTGCAACAGGAAGTGCTGCGCCTCGCGGGCGGCGCGCAGGGGCGCCGCGCGCTCGACGTCGGCTGCGGCACCGGCTCGCTCGCACGCCAGCTCGCGGCCGAGGGCGCGAACGTCGTCGCGATCGACGTGTCACCGGCCGCCGTGCACGCCGCGGATCACGAGGCCAAGGAGTCGGGCGAGCGCCCGCTGCCGGAGTTCGCGGTCGCGGACCTGCTCTCGCCGAGCTCGTTGCCCAAGGGTCCCTTCGAGCTCGTGACTTGCGTGCTCGCGCTGCACGAGAGCGAAGACCCCGAGCGCGCGCTGCAGGTCGCGGCGAAGCTGCTGCACCCGCGCGGCCGACTGGTCTTCGCCCTCGAGCATCCGTGGCGCCGCGCGGCAGCGCCGCCGTCGGGTCTGTTCGGGAGTCTCCCCGCGCTGCTGGCCGCGTTGCGCGGCGCGGGCCTGCGGCTCGTCGACGCGGCGGAGCCGGAGCCGCCGGGATCCGCGAAGGGCGAGCACCCGCATCACCTCGTGATCGCCGCGGAGCGGACGAGCCGGCGCCCGCGCAATCGCGGCACCAGCCGCTAGCACGGCCGGCTTCACGGGCGAGGGTCGCGCGCCGATGTCCGCTGGGTTGAAGAAGTCCCCTGCTCCCGCGCCGCGCGGCTGGCTGTTCGGCCCAGCCAGCGACCTGTTGTTCGGCTGCGGCCTCGCCTACGCGGCGGTGTTCGCGCTGCACTGTCTCGCGGGGCCCGCCATGCGCGAGTGGGTGCCGTTCGCGTGGCTACCGCTCGCGACCCTCTTGGTCTCGACGCCGCACTACGGCGCGACCTTGATCCGCGTGTACGAGGACGCGCAGGAGCGGAAGATCCGCGCGACCTTCGCGATCTGGGCGACGGCCGGGCTGTGTCTCGCGTTCGGACTCAGTCTTCGCAACGTCGCGCTCGGGTCGCTGTTCGTGACTCTGTATCTCACGTGGAGCCCGTGGCACTACACGGCGCAGAACTTCGGCGTGGCGATGGTGCTGCTGCGGCGCCGCGGCGCCGCGCCGAGCCCGCTCGCGAGCCGGCTTCTGCGCGCGTCGTTCGTGTGCTCGTTCGCGCTCGCGTTCGTGTCACTGCACGGCCAAGTGACTCCCGCGTACGTGCCGGACGGAGTCACTGGCTACGCGTACACCGTCCGCACGCTGGGGATCCCGGCCGGGCTGCGCGACTTCGCGCTCGGCGCGGGCGCGCTCGTCTGGCTGGGTCTCTCCGGCTCGGCGGCCTATCTGCTGTTGCGCGGCGCGACCTGGCGCGCGGTGGCGCCGGCGCTGCTCGTCATGCTCTCGCAGACACTCTGGTTCGTCGTGCCGTCGGTCGCGCGCAACTGGCAGCTCGCGCAGGGGCTCGAGCCGCTGGGGCTCGCGCAGGCGCAGTACGCCTTCCTGTGGATCGCGCTCGCGCACGCGGCTCAGTACATCTGGATCACCGCCAGTTACGAAGAGGCGCGCGAGCGCGACTTCTCGGCGGTGCGCTTCTACGCGCGCGCGCTCGCGGCGGGCTCGACGGTGTGGACCGTGCCCGCGCTGTTGTTCGCGCCCGGCGTGCTCGGGAAGCTCCCGTTCGACGCGGGGCTCGGCATGTTGGTCGCGGCGCTCGTGAACCTGCACCACTTCATGCTCGACGGCGTGATCTGGAAGCTGCGCGAACGGCGCGTCGCGAACGTGCTGCTGGGTGACTCGACCGTCTCACCAGCGCCGCTCGGTGATCCGCGGCGCGGGCCGCGCCGCGCGCTCGTCGGCTTGCTCGGCGTGGCGTCGCTCGGCGTGTCACTGCTTGGCGCGTTCGAGATGGAGCGCGGCGTCGCGGCCGGCTTCGCGCGCGGCGACTTACAACGCCTCGAGACCGCGGACCGCCGCCTGCGCTGGATCGGGCGCGCGACGCCCGAGGTGCGCACGCGCATGGGTCTGCTCGAGCTCGAAGCGGGCAAGCTCGACGCGGCCGAGCACAACTTCGACGCGAGTCTCGCGCTGCATCCGACCGCCGCGGCGTGGGTCGCGAAGGGCTTCATCCAGTCCAAGCGCGCGCAGTTCGGCGAAGCGCTCGCGAGCTTCGATCACGCGCTCGCGATCGACGCGCGCCACGTCGAGGCGCTGCGTCACTCGGCGTTCGCGCTCTTGCAGCTCGGGCGGCGCGACGAAGCGCGCGCGCGCATCGAGCGCGGGCTCGCGCTCGATCCGTCGCACGCGAAGCTCCGCGAGCTGGCCGAAGCCGCGCGCTGATAGACTCACCGCCGACGTCTACAACCGCGAGGCCGCCACCGATGTCTGAAATCGAACGACCGGGAGTCACTCGACGCGAGATGCTGTCGGGCGCCGCGCTGGCGCTCGGCGCGCTCGCGTTCCTGCCGCGCACGCTGCGCGCGGCCGACGCGAAGTTCGCGCTGCCCAAAGCCACCGAGCTCGCGCTCGATAAGAGCAAGCTCGTGTACGTGTCACCGCTCCGGGCCGACGGGCGAGAGAGCACGTGTCACGGCGAGGTCTGGTACTTCTGGGACCGCGGCGCCGTGGTGCTCGCGACCGCGAGCAAGGGCTGGAAGGCGCGCGCCGTGAAGTCGGGCAAGGACAAGGCGCGCATCTGGGTCGGTGACTACGGCCAGTACTCGAGCGCGAGCGAGAAGTTGGCCACGGCGCCGACGTTCCTCGCGAACGCCGCGGTCGACACGGACAAGGAGACCTTCGCGCGGCTGCTCGCGAGTTACTCGACCCGTTACGCCGACGAGTGGGCGAAGTGGAAGCCGAAATTCGAGTCGAGCTACGCGGACGGCTCACGCACGGTGATTCGCTACACGCCGCTCGGCGCCTAGCCCAGCGCGCGGTACGACAGCGCTTCGGCGACGTGAGCGCTGGAGAGTGACTCGGCGCCGTCCAGGTCGGCGAGCGTGCGCGCGACCCGCAGGCTGCGCACGAACGCGCGCATGGTGAGTCCCAGCGCGCCGACAGAACGCTCGAGCAGGGCGCGCGCATCCGCGTCCAGCCGGCAGTGAGTCGCCAGCGCCGCGTTCGGGAGCTCGGCGTTCGTGAGCCAGCTCGCGCCCGCGCGCCTTCGTGACTGGCGCGCGCGCGCCGCGACCACGCGCTCGCGCACGCGCGCGCTCGGCTCGCCGCCGCGGCCCGCGCGGAGCATGTCGCGCCACGGCACGGGCGCGACGAACACGTGCATGTCGATGCGGTCGAGCAGCGGCCCAGACAGCTTCGCGCGGTAGCGCGCGACTTCCGGCTCGAGACACCGGCACTCGCGCGCAGTCACTCCGCGCCAGCCGCACGGGCACGGGTTCATGGCCGCGACCAGCTGGATGCGCGCGGGCAGGCGCGCGGCGCCGTGTGCGCGCGCGATGCGGATCTCGCCCTCTTCGAGCGGCTGCCGCAGCGCCTCGAGCACCGGGCGGCGGAACTCGGGCAGCTCGTCGAGAAACAGCACGCCGCGGTGCGCGAGTGACAGCTCGCCCGGGCGCAGCGGCCGGCCGCCGCCGGCCATGCCCGCGTCCGACGTCGAGTGGTGCGGCGCGCGGAACGGCGCGTGCGCGAGCAGGCCGTCGGAAGTGAGTGTGCCCGCGGCACTGTGGATGCGGGTCGCCTCGAGCGCGGCCTCGAAGTCGAGCGGCGGCAGGATCCCAGGCAGCCGCCGCGCGAGGAGTGTCTTCCCGCTGCCGGGCGGCCCGACGAACAACAGGTTGTGACCGCCCGCCGCCGCGACCTCGAGCGCGCGCTTCGCCGCTTCCTGGCCGTGCACGTCGGCGAGGTCGGGCTCTGCGGGCGCGCACGGCGGCGAGTCACTCGTCGACTCGAAGCGCTCGAGTGACTCCTCTCCGCGCAGCCAGGCCAGCACCGCGGCGAGATTCGGCGCGGCGAGCGGCTCGACGGCGCGACACAGCGCGGCCTCGCCCAGGTTCCCGTGCGCGACCACGACCTCGCGAATCACTTCGCCGTCGGCCGCGCCCAGCATCGCGAGCACGCCGCGCACGGGGCGCAGCGCGCCGTCGAGCCCGAGCTCGCCCAGGAACAGCGCGCGCTCGAGCTTCGCCGTCTCGAGCTCGACCCGCGTGCCGGCGATAGCGACCGCGATCGGCAGGTCGAGTGCGGAGCCGACCTTCGGCAGACCCGTCGGCGCGAGATTCACGGTGACTCGTCCCGGCGGGAACTCGAGACCCGATTGGCGGAACGCGGCGCGGATCCGGTCGCGGCTCTCGTTCACCACGCGGTCGGCCTGGCCGACGATGTGAAAGGCGGGCAACCCCGCGCCGGCCTCGACCTCGACCGACACGCGCACGCCGTCGAGCACGTGGAGCGTGGCACCGAACGCGCGCACGAGCATGGAGCACTCTCGGGGACCTGGGCCTCCGAGTGAGTCGCGAATTCGGCGCGCTTGGTGGCGTGCGGTACCCTGCGCGCCTTGTCGAAGTCGGCTCGGCTCGGGGTGCTCGCGGCGTTCGTGTGTCTCGCGCCCGCGTGCGAGCGCGCGGTCGAGCCCGCCGCGCCCGCGCCATCCGCCGCCCCGGCGGGTGAGTTCGACGGCGCGCGCGCCTTCCGGGATCTCGAGGCGCTGGTGAAGATCGGGCCACGCGCCGCAGGCTCGCCTGGCGCCGAGGCGGCGCGCGCGCTCATCCGCGACCGCCTGCGCCAGGCCGGCTGGGTGGTCACGGCGCACGACTTCGACGCCTCGCTCCCCGACGGCGCGCGCGTTCCGATGACGAACCTGCTCGCGCGCCGCGGGAGTGACTCGCGCCGCCGCACGCTCCTGATCACTCACTACGACACGAAGGACATCCCCGGCCTCGCGTTCGTCGGCGCGAACGACGGCGGCTCGGGCACCGCCGTGCTGCTCGAAGTCGCGCGCGCCATCGGGAGTGACTCTCCGCCGCTCGAGCTCGTGTTCTTCGACGGCGAGGAAGCGTTCGGCGAGCGCATCGACGGCGAAGACGGCCTGTACGGAAGCCGCGCGCTCGCGCAGCGCATGGAGCAAGACGGGTCACTCGCCGAGGTCGAGCGCGTGATCCTGGTCGACATGGTCGGGGACGCCGACTTGAATCTCGCGCTCGACATGGCGTCGTCGGCCGCGCTGCGCGAGTCATTCGAGGCAGCCGCGACGAAGCTCGGCTTCCCGCGCCCGTTCGACACGTCACAGGCCATGGTCGTGACCGACGATCACTCGCCGTTCCAGGAGCGCGGCGTCGAGACACTCGTGCTGCTCGACTTCCAGTACGGCGCGCGCACCTCGCCGGGTCCACGCTGGCACGCCGCGGGCGACACACTCGAAGGCGTCTCGGCCGACAGCCTGAATCGCGTGGGAAGGACGCTCGTGGAAATGCTGCGCGCGCTGCCGGCAGCGCGGAGCGGAGCCAAGTAGCCTCCCGCCACGTCCGCGGGGACGGCCGCCACTAGAGAGGAGCTCTTCCATGCCGAGGCTTCGAACTCTCGCTGCCGCTGTCGGGCTCGCCGCGCTCTCGCTGGGCTGCGCCGCGAGCCAGCCGCTCGACACCGCGGCCACGCAGGGCGCGCCGAGCGGAGGCGAAGCCGTGCGCGCCGGCGGCGCCTCGGCCCGGGCGGTCGCGAGCGGCCTGCTCGGGAGCTATCTCGACCAGCAGGCCCAGGAGCTGGGCGCGATCTCCGACGCGGAGGTGACCCGCCGGGACGACGCCCTGATCGTGAATCTCGCGAGCGCGGTCCTGTTCGACGCGAGCTCGGCCAAGCTCTCGGCCGACGGCGCCGATCGCGTCCGGCAGCTCGCGCGCACCGTTGGCGCCTACCCCAAGCAGCGCTTCATCGTGAAGGGTCACACCGACAGTCAGGGCGACGCGCGCGCGAATCAGCGGCTGTCGGAAGACCGCGCGGACAGCGTGCGCAACCTGCTCGTCGCCGAGGGCGTGTTGCCCTCGCGCATCACGGCGGTCGGCCTCGGCGCGGATTTGCCCGCGGCGACGAACTCCACCACGGAGGGCCGGCAGCAGAATCACCGCGTCGAGATCGAGCTTCGGCCCGACGCCGACGTGATCCATGCGCCGGCTCCGCAGTGACTCGAGGCGGCGTGGTATGGTCGCGGCCCAAATGATTCGACCCTTGGCGCTGACTGCCTCTCTCGCTTGCGCGCTCGGCGTGTGCGCCGTGTTCCCCGCGCGCGCGGACGACGCAGTCAAGATCGAGATCCGTTCGCCGAAGCCGGGCGAGACGCTGCACAACAAGACCGACATGGCGCCGCTCGCGGGGCTCGCCATCGCTGGCGAGCGGCCGACCGCGTTCGACGTGATGCTGGTGCTCGATGTCTCGGGCTCGACCGAGTATCCGAGTGGCATCGACGTCGACGGCGACGGAGTCGTCGGAGACACTCAGCGATCACTGACTCCTGGCGTGCCCGACACGCCGAACTCCGATCCCGATGACTCGATTCTCTCGGCCGAGGTCGCGGCCGCGAAGGCGCTGCTCGACGGGCTCGACGGGAGCCGCGTGCACATTGGCGTGGCGACCTTCTCGGGCGAGATCGATCCCAACACTGGCCGCGGCGTGAATGTCGACCGCGACGCGTTGCTCGAGCTGCCGCTCAGCGACAACTACGGCGCGGTGCGCGGCGCGCTCGAGGCCGTGCGCCTGCGCGGGCCGAGCGGCGGCACGAACATGCAGGCCGGCGTGAAGCTCGCGCTGCGCGAGCTGGCGTCACTGCCCGGCGCACAGTCCGTCCCGCGCGCGCACGCGAAGAAAGTGATTCTGTTCCTCACCGACGGCCGGCCGTCGCTGCCGTTCGGCCTGGCCAACGTCGAGGACAAGGACGACACGCGCGCGGCGATCGACGCGGCGGCGCTCGCGAAGGTGGCCGGCGTGATGCTGAACGTGTACGGGCTCGGGCCGTCGGCGATCGACTATCCCGTCGCCGCGACCGAGATGGCCAAGGCCACCAACGGCCTATACACACCCGTGCGTAGGCCCGGTGACATCGTCGCGCTGCTCTCGGGTGTCTCGTTCGCGAACGTCGAGGACGTGGTCGCGGTGAACCTGACGCTCATGGAGTGGGCGGGGCCGAACGACATACTCCTGTCGCCCGACGGCTCGTTCAAAGGCTTCGTGCCCGTGCGGCCCGGAGTGAATCGCATTCGAGTCTCTGCTCTCGCCAGCGACGGCTCGCGCGGCGAAGCCGAGTTCGATCTGAAGTTCGCGCAGCAGGGTATGACCTCGCTCGAGCTCGCGGCCGAGCAGGAGCGCATCCGCGCGCGCACCCGCGAGATTCAGCTGCGCCTCGAGCGCGACAAGCAGGAAGCCTTCCGGCGCCAGGAGCGCGAGCGCACACTCGAGATCGGCGTCGACCGCGGCGGGCAAGCCGCGCCCAAGGCCACGCCCCTGCCCGGCAACCCACCCCAGCGCTGAGTCACTCGGGGCGAATCAGTTCACGAGGCTCGGGTCCGCGACTTCCTTGCGGACCAGCTTGCCCTTCTCGTAGAACGACGTGACGTCGATGACGCCGTCGCCGTTGGTGTCTTCCTCGCGCTTGACCAGGACGACCTTCGTCGCGTCCGTCCCTTCGAAATACTCGAAGACGTCGGGCTTGCCGTCCTGGTTCTTGTCTTTCTCGATGCGCGTCGGGAAGCCGCTCGCGTCGAAGTAAGTCCGCGCGTCCATCACGCCGTCGAGCGTCGTGTCTTCGATCTCGACGCTGCGCTTGCCCGCGACATACTCGACGCGCCGATCGATCTTGCCGTCGGAGTTGTTGTCGTACTCCTCGTATGTCAGCACGCCGCCCGCGTAGTTGAGATAGCCGTCCTTCGCGCCGTCGAAGTTGCGGTCGACTTCGACCTTGGTGGCCGACTCGCTGCCGTCGTAGGTCAGCCAGCGGTCGGGCTTGCCGTCCTGGTTCGTGTCCTCGGCGCGCGACCCGAGCCGGCCGTCGGGGAGATACGTGTTCACCGAGTCGAGTGACCCGTCGAAGTCGGTGTCTTCCTCGCGAGTCAGTGTGCGGCCGGACTTCGGATCGATCGTGATCTTGATCTCGGGCCGGCCGTCGCGGTCGGCGTCGAGTGACTTCACGATGCGGTCCTGCTTGCCTTCCTTCACAGTCTTCGTGTCGAAGATCGAGTCGGGGATGTCACGCTGGCAGGGGCGCTTCGGCGCGGCGGTAGGATCGGTCGGCGCCGAGCCCGCGCAGTCCTTCGCTTCCTGCTGCAGTGACTTGTTGATCTCTTCCTGCTTGTTGATCGCGGCGAGTAACTCTTCCTGGTGCTTCAGCTCGGCCTCGATCTCGGCCTCGAGCTCCTGTTGCTTCTTGAGCTCGTCCTCGACCTCGTTCTCCATCTGGTCGTCCGAGCCCTGCGGCGCCGACGGCTGACTCCGGCGCCCGCCGCCGAACGGCACGTCGCCGGTGAGTACTCCGTAGAGACCGAACACCGCCGCGCCCGCGAGCGCGCCGACACCGCCGCCGATCTGCGCGCCGATCACGGTACCGATGATCATGCTCTCGAGCGCCGCTTCCGCGCGCCGGCCGATGTCGTTCTGCCGGCGGCGTTGCGCCTGAGTCGCGGTGGCCTTCTTCTTTCTCTTCTTGGCGTCGTCGGCCGGCTTGGCTGTCGGGTCGTCCGGGTCCGCGGTCGCGGGATCGGCGCTCGCGGTCGAAGTGTCTTGAGTGTCTCCGCTCGGCGTCGCGCTCGAGTCACTCGGCGCCGGATCGGAGGCGGGGTCGCTCGAGGTCGACTGAGGATCCGTCGAGGTCGTCGTCGGGCCCGAAGTGCTCGAGCAGGCGAGGCTCACGCAGAGCAGCGCGACCAACAGGAGCTTCGGAGCGTCGGTGGACGGCTTGCGCTTCATTCGCGGCCTCGATGCCAACTCTACCTCTACCGGTCGGAATTTGCCCCACGGGAAGAATCGGCGTTGCGAATCGCTCGCTTGAGACGGAGGTTCGCGCGACAAGCTGCGTCTGACTGACTCGGCGGTTCCCCGAGATTGCGTGGCGCTTTGTTGACTTCTGTGACGCGCTGCGTAAGCTCGACCGCGCTTTATGGGTGAGTGCGGCCGCGAAAAGCCGTCGATGCCCGGCGCGGGCCTGCTCAGGTCCGCGATTTGCGAGGCCGATGGCGTTTCCATGGGGGGAGCGTGGGCCTCACGCTGATTCAGCGCAGCTCTGGGACGAGGCCGCCAAAGAACCCAAAGATCGCGCTCGTGCTCGCGGGCGGGGCGGTCACCGGCGGCGCCTTCAAGGTCGGTGGGCTGAAGGCGCTCGACGAGTTCCTGGTCGGCCGGAAGGTCACCGACTTCGATTCGTACATCGGGCTGTCTGCCGGCGCGTTCCTCGCCACGTCGCTCGCCGCGGGCATCTCGCCCGACGAGATGATCGAGGCGCTGGAAGGCACGTCGGAGCGGCTCGATCAGCTGCGCCCGATCGACTTCTACAACCCGAACATCGGAGAAGTGATCGGGCGCGGGGCGGTCTTCAGCGCGCGGCTCGCGGCGTATCTGCCGGGGTTGTTTCTCGACCTCTTGTCGGTGCTGCCGGAGCTACCGGCGAAGCTCGGCCCGTCGCTGCAGCGCCTGGTCGACGCGCCGAGTTACACGCATCTCGAGTCACTCCTGATGGAGCTCGCGGCCGAGGTCTCGCCGAAGCGCGAGTTCCCGTCGGTGGGCGCGCTGCTCCCGTCGGGGATCTTCGACAACGCGCCGCTCGAGCGCTGGCTCGCCACCAACATGGCCAAGCTCGGCGTGCCCAACTACTTCAGTGACTTCTACCGCGAGACGGGCCGCAAGCTCTACATCACCGCGACCAATCTCGACACCGCCGAGCGCGTGTTGTTCGGGCCCGAGAACGACCACGGACTCACGATCTCCGAGGCCGTGCAGGCGTCGAGCGCGCTGCCCGGCTTCTTCCGGCCGGCGCGCATCAACGGCGTCGACTACGTCGACGGCGGGATCCGGCGCACCGCGAACATCGACGTCGCGGTAGAGCAGGGCGCCGACCTGATCATCTGTTACAACCCGTTCCGGCCGTATCTCAACGATCCGCACGCGCCGGGCCGCGTCGGCAGCCGCTATCTCTCGGACCGCGGCCTGCAGACGGTCATGAACCAGGTCTTGCGCACTTTGCTCCACACGCGACTTGCGATGGGCCTGCGCGCGTACATGTACGACGAGCACTTCCGCGGCGACATCGTCGTGATCGAGGCGCGCGAGACCGACGAGAAGTTCTTCGACTTGAACCCGCTCGTGTTCTGGCGCCGCTCCGACGCCGTGCAGCATGGGCTCGAGTCAGTCCGCAAGACGTTGCTCGATTCGGCCGACGTCCTGCAGCCAATCTTCGCGCGCTACGGGATCGACTTCCGCGCGCCGGCGACCGGCTCGCGCGCGGCGCCCCCCGCCGAGCGCGAGGCGCACACTGGTCCGAACCTGCGCGTCGTCTCGGGTACCGGCGCCAGCTGAGACTCGCGCGCGCAAGTGCGCAGTCCTTGAGGCAAATCGGCCCTCGTGATAGCTTGGCGCCGATTTTCCACGGTGGTTCCGTGGATTTCGCGGGGGTTGGGCGAGCGCATAGAGCCGGACCCTTCACGTGGAGCCATGTGCACGCTGATCCTGCTGGACCGCGTCGTGCCTCAGATTCCCGTGGTCGCCGCGGCCAATCGAGACGAGTTCTTCGCTCGACCTGCGGCTCCACCATCGCACTTCGCCTCGGCGGCGGGACGGCCGGCGTTCGTCGCGCCGCAGGATCTGGACGCCGGCGGAACCTGGATGGGCGTGAACTCGGAAGGGGTGTTCGTGGGCCTGACGAATCGACCGGTCGCCGTGAAGCCGATCGGCGCGCGCTCGCGCGGGCTGCTCGTGCTCGACGGCCTGGCCCATCCTTCTGCGCGCGCGGTCGCCGACGACGCGGAGCGGCAGAGCGAGATCCGCTATGCGCCATTCAACTTGGTCGCGACCGACGGCCGCGAGACCTGGCTGGTGCGGCGCAACGAGTCGGGTGCGCAGACGCGCGTACCCCTCGATCCCGGAATCCACGTGATCTGCAACCGCGATCCGGAGGATCCGAGCTCCACCAAGGTCCAGCGCATCCGCAGGCTGGTTGCGGATCTGGATCTCGGGCTTACTCCAGGCGCGCTCGTGAAGGAGCTGTTCCGGGTGCTCGGGACGCATCCGACAGCCTCGAATCCGCTCGAAAATCCTTGCGTCCATACCGCCGAGTACGGGACCCGCTCCTCGTCGGTGCTGATGCTGGGGGCGGAACAGCACTCGTACTGGTACGCCGACGGCGCGCCCTGCGAAACGAAGTACCGCGATTTCACCGTCCTGCTCGACGACCTCCGTACGTGAGCAGGTGTGAGGACGTAGCAACGTGAAGAGAATCGGAAGCAATCTCAGACCGGCAGACCAGAAACCGCACCGCAACCTGCGGAGCATCATCCGCTACTCGACGACCGAGAAGCCGTACAACGACTACCCGCGCCGCATCCTGTCGCCGCCGCAGCCGCAGGAGTGCTGCACGGACGACAACCGCGAGTTAGTCGGCAACACGCGCGAGATCGACGGCTTCAAGTTCTGTTACAAGATCTGCAAGACGTGCGGTCACGCCGTCCGCTACTTCTACCCCGCCGTCGAGAGCAACGACGAAGCCGTGAGCAAGTACCGCGCCTGGAAGCGGTACATGGTCCAGTAACTCAGTCACTCGGCGCGCGGGTAGGGTGCCCGCGCGCTCACCGGTTGGGGGGTGTGAGTTGAAGCTGGGGACGCGGGCCCGCATCGCGCGCGAGGAGCTGCGCTTCCTGTCTGCGCGCAAGCTGTACAACCTCGCGCTCGAGGCGATCGCGCCGCGCCTGCGCTGGGTGCGGCTGCCGTACCGCCCGACGAAGATCACCGTCGAGTCGGGAAACGTGTGCAACCTGCGCTGTCCGCTGTGTCCGACGGGGCAGGGCGACAAATCCGCGCAGAAGGGCATGCTGCCCTACGACACGTTCGTGAAGGTCCTCGACCAGCTGGGCAAGGATCTGATCACGCTGCGGCTCTACAACTGGGGCGAGCCGCTGCTCAACAAGCACATCGTGAAGATGTGTCAGCTCGCGTACGACCGGCGTGTGTCGGTGAAGCTGTCGAGTCACTTGAACGACCTGACTCCCGAGCTCGCCGAAGGCCTGCTGCGCGCGAAGGTGAAGAAGATCTACATCTCGGCCGACGGCGCGACGCCCGAGAGCTACGCGATCTACCGGCGCGGCGGTGACTGGAAGCGCGTGATGGACAACATCAAGATGCTCGTCGCGAAGCGACGCGAGATGAACGCGCACTTCACGCGAGTCATTTGGCTCTTCCACGTGTTCCGCCACAACGAGCACGAAGTGCCGATCGCGCAGAAGCTCGCGGCCGAGCTGGGCGTCGAGCTGCAGCTGAACAAGGCGCGCACCGACATGGGGAAGGAAATCTTCGAGACCGCCGAGCAAGCGCTCGAACGCGACGGTCACTGGCTTCCCGAGTCGAACGAGTATCTCGCCTTCGACCGCGACGCGAAGAGCGCGCAGCGCGAAGCCATGTGCACGCTGCCGTGGAAGGACACGGCGATCAACTGGGACGGCAAGGTGCTCGCTTGTTGCAGTGTCTACAGCGAGAAGCACCACTACGGCTCGATCCACGAGCAGGACTTCGGCGACATCTGGAACGGCGAGATGTACACCGAAGCGCGTCGCGAGATCGTCGGTCAGTCGCCGACCAAAGACACGATCTGCAAGACCTGCAAGCACAACGGCTATTTGTTCCTGTAGCCCTGCGTGCGCTCGCGGCAGCGGGGGCCGCGTCGTGGTTCGGCGCCGGCGCGCTCGTGGCTCCCGCCCGAGTCACGGGTGCTGCGCTTCCTCGCGGCGCACCTGCGCCGCCAGTCACTCTTCGAACTCGAACGCTTGCGGATTCGCGAGCAGCGCGCCGTGACTCGTGAAGCGCCACTGCGGCGGCGCGCGGAAGCGGCCGTAGGGCGCGAGCGCCGCCAGCGACCGCGCGATGACTTGGTCGGCGGGCGCGCGCGGGTGCGCGGTTCCGGGGTCGAGTAAGTCGACCTCGCCGCCCGCGAGTCTCACGGGGCGCAGCGCGGGCAGGCCGAGTCTCTCGAGCTGGCGTGCGCGCAGCCAGCAGAGCTTCGCCTCGTCCGGCGAGAGCTCGAGGCGCACGGTGCTGGCGCCGGCGCGGGCGCGCATGACGAGCGCTTCCCCTTGGCGCGCGACGTTGCGTCCTTCGTCGAATGCGCCCTGGGCGGCGCGGCGCGCGTCGCGCTTGCGGATGCGACGGAACTCCGGCCAGATCCTCTCCCAGGCGGCGCGCCGGCTCCGCCGGGTGGAGTGAGTCGCCCCGAGATACTCGCTCAGGAAGCGCAGCCGGTCCGTGCGCGAGATACCGAAGTCTCTGCGGTGGAGCTTCGCGAGCTGCGTCCACGCGCGCGCGCCGAGCGGCCGGCCTCGCACGCGCGCGCGCTCGAAGTCGATCAACACGAACTCGCCGTCCGCGTGCACCAGGAAGTTGTTCGGCGAGAAGTCGTCCTGGTCCACGCCCGAGTCGTGGAGTCTCCGCGCGAAGCGAGCGAAGCGCCCGAGCAGCTCCCGCCGTTCGAGCCCGCGCTGACTCTCGAGCAACGAGCGCAGGTCTTTCGCGCCAGCGTCGCGACTCACTGCGAAGCTCCGCGACAAGACACCGAGCCGGCGTTCCTCGCCGACCGCCACCGGCCGCACGACGGCGAGCCCGAGCTCCGCGATGCGGCGCGCGACCTCGCGCTCCCGCCGCGCCTTCGACGGGCGCAGGAAGTAGCGCCAGCGCGCGCGGCCAGGCGGTAGGCGGAACACCTTCACATACAACGCGGGCTCGTCGCCGCAGTCGACGCGGAAGAAGCGTTTGCGGCCCGCCGACTCACGAGCCACACTGCCCGGGCCCTCGAGCACGCGCTCGGGATCGGACATGAGTGCCTCGAGTCGCGGCGAGCGCTCTCCGTCGACCCACCAGCGCAGGCTCGTTCCGGAACGCGCCATTCGAGTCAGGCTAGCAGACATGAACCTCGAAACGTTGCAAGACGCCGAGCGCTATCTCGACGGACTCATCAACCGCGAGAAGAAGACGCAGTACGACTACGAGCGACTCGGGCTCGGGCCGATCCGCGCGCTGCTCGCGGAGACGGGTCACCCCGAGCGCGACTTGCCGTGTGTCTTGATCGCCGGCTCGAAGGGCAAGGGCACGACGACGCTCGCGACCGAGCAACTGTTGCGCGCGGCCGGCCGGCGCGTGGGCGCGTTCGTGAAGCCGCACCTCGAGACGTGGCGCGAGCGCTTCCGCGTGAACGGTGAGTTGGTCGGCGAAGCCGAGCTGGTCGCGGCGCTGCGAGACATGCAGCCCGCGATCGAGCGCCTGCGCACCGACACCGAACGGTGTCCCAGCTTCTTCGACGTCACGGTCGCGCTCGCGCTCCGGCTGTTCCGAGACGCGCGCGTGGACGTGGGCGCGATCGAGGTCGGCCTCGGCGGCCGGCTCGACTCGACCAACGCGGTCGACGCGCGAGTCACCGTAGTGACTGCGATTCAGCTCGAGCACACCGACAAGCTCGGCGACACACTCGACGCGATCGGCCGCGAGAAGGCCGGCATCTTCCGCGCGAAGGTTCCCGCGCTGCACGGGCCGCTGGCGCCCGACGCCTGGGGCGCGCTCGCCGCGCAGGCGATCTCGGTCGACGCGCCCCTCGAGGAGGTGCGCGCGGAGCGAGTCACTGCCGACGCCAAAGGCGTGCGCTTCGAGCTCGACGGCCGCGCGCTCGCGAGCCCCGTGCTCGGCGCGCACCAGGCGACGAACCTGGCCCTGGCCGTGCGCGCGACCGAGACGTTCCTCGGCCGCGCACTGACCAGCGCCGAGCTCGACTCACTCCACTCGCTCGTCCTGCCCGCGCGCGTCGAGCGCATCGGCGAGGCGATCCTCGACGACGCGCACACTCCCGACTCCGCGCGCGCGCTGCGTGAGACGCTCGCGAGTCTCTGGCCCGCGCAGCGCTTCGTGTTCGTGCTGTCGATCTCGCGCGACAAGGACGCGGCCGGCATCGTGACCGAGCTCGCGCCGGTGACACGCGCGTGTGTAGCCACCGCCGCGGAAGCCACGCGCTCGATCGCGCCCGACGAGATCGCGCGGCTCGCGTGGTCGTCGGGCATCGAGGAGGTCGTGGCCGAGCCCGAGCCGCTCGCAGCGCTCGCCCGCGCGCGCTCTCTCATGCGCGAAGGCGATCGCCTCGCGGTCGCGGGCTCGGTGTTTCTGGCCGGCGCGCTGCGCCGTCACTTGGTCGCCGCCGCACGCGCCGTGTAGACTGCCGCCCCCGAGGAGACCCCCTTGGCCCTGATCCGCAAGAAGACCGGCAACTTCCTCGAGGACTTCCGCCTCGGCCAGCTGTTCCGCCACAAGGGCGGCCGCACGGTGACCGAGGGACTCACTGCTCACTTCACCGACTTCTCGTTCACCGCCAATCCGCTGCACCGGAACCTCCGATACGCGCAGCGCTACGGCTATGACTCGCTGCCGATCCCGCCGGGTCTCGTCATGGCGGTGGCGTTCAGTCAGACGGTCGAGGACATCTCGGAGAACGCGCGCGCGAACCTCGAGTACATCGACATGCGCTTCGGCGCGACGGTGTATGTCGGTGACACGATCGAGACCGAGACCACGGTGCTCGGCGTGAAGAGCTCGGCGTCGCGACCAGAGCTGGGCGTGGTGCACGTGCAGTCGATCGCGCGCAAGCAGACGGGCCAGATCGTGCTCGCGTACCAGCGCAAGGTCCAAGTGTTTCGCCACGAGGCGACCGCCAAGCTGGACGAGGGCGAGGTTCCCGCGCAGCCGGTCGACGTGTCACTCGAGCTGCCGGCGCACGATCCCAACGCGAGTTACGCCGAGCTCGCGCACCTGTCGAACTCCGACACCTACTTCGAGGACTTCACGCCGGGCGACACGATCGAGCATTCGCGCGGTCGAGTCATGACCGACGAGCACATCTTCCTGACGGGCATGCTCGACAACACGAGTCAGGTGCACTGCAACCAGACCATGATCGACCGCGATCCCAGCCGCTATCTCGGCGGGAAGCTCGTGGTGTACGGCGGCATCCCGTTCGCGTTGTGTCTCGGTCTCTCGAGCCCGGACATCTCGGACAACTCACTGGGCGACGTGGTGTACCGCACCGGCCGCCACACCGCGCCGATCTTCTCGGGCGACACCGTGTTCGCCTCGACCGAGATCCGCGGCAAGCGCGACTTCGCGGGCCGCTCCGACCTGGGACTCCTCCAAGTCACTCTGCGCGGCCACAAATTCGAAGGCGCGGGCGCCGCCGAGAAGCGCGTGCAGATCTTCGAGCTCGAGCGCGAGCTCTCAGTCAAACGCCGCAGTCACTACGCGAAGGCCTAGCCGGCCGCTTGTAACTCGACGAAGTGGCGGTACGCCCCGTTCGGGATCGCCACCAGCTCCGCGTGACTCCCGCGCTCGACGATCTCGCCGTCGCGCAGGAACAGGATCTGGTCGGCCTCGCGCACGGTCGAGAGCCGGTGAGACACGAGCAGCACGATGCGCTCGCGCGCCGCGTCGCGCAGCGCGGCCAACAGACGCTGTTCGGTGTCGGGGTCGAGCGCGGACGTGGGCTCGTCCAGGATCAGGATGGGTGAGTCGCGCAAGAGCGCGCGCGCGATCGCGAGCCGCTGCTTCTGACCCACCGAGAGACCCGCGCCGCCGCGCCCGAGCTGCGTGCGCCAGCCGTCCGGCAGCTCGCGCACGAACTCGTCGACACCCGCCAGCTGCGCGGCGCGCCGCAGCTCGAAGTCCGTCGCGTCGCGCTTCGCCAGCCGCAGGTTGTCCTCGAGCGAGCCCGCGAACAGCGCGTTCTCTTGAAACACGAACGCGATCTGCGCGCGCAGCGACGCGCGAGTCACTCCCGCGATGTCCTGCCCGTCGACCAGCACGCGCCCCGACTTCGGCCGGACGAAGCGCGGCAGGTGAGACACGAGCGTGGTCTTGCCCGCCCCGGCCGGCCCGACGATGGCGGTGATGTGCCCGCGCAGTGTCTCGAACGACACGTCGCGCAAGGTCGCGTTCCCCTCCACGTGATCGAACGACACGTGCTCGAAGCGCACGCTCTCTCGCGCGCGCGGCAAGTCACGCGCCCCCGGCTCGTCCGACTCGGGCTCCTGGTCCATCAGATAGAAGACGCGCTCGAGCCCTGGCGCGGACAGCTGCAGCGCGAACCACAGCCCGCCCAGCGTCACGCAGAAGAAACAGATCTGCACGAAGTAAGTCACGAGCACCGTGAAGTCGCCCAGGCTGATGACGTCGGCGATGCGGAGGTCCACCACCTCGAGGAACGCGCTGCGCACCAAGAGGACCCCGGGCACCGCGGCGCACAGGATCGCGAGCATGGCCATGGCCATCACGCCGCGGTGCTTCGCGAACGAGTTGGTGCTGTCGCGGTCGAAGCGCTCGCGCTCGCGTGACTCACCACCCTGACTCTGCACGGCGAGGATGTTCGACACGCCCTCTTCGAGCGAAGACGTGGTCACCGAGCCCGCGGCGCGATTCACTTGCCCGCGGCGCCGCACCAGCGCGGCGAACGGAAACGTGACCGCGAGTGACAGCAAGCCGAGACCCACGGCGTACAGCGCCAGCTGCGGCGCACGGAAGCTGTCCCAGATCGCGAACGCGTACAGCGCGACGCCGAAGGGCCCGACGGTGAGTCCGAGCAAGGTCCGGTACACCGCCGCCGAAATGGTGGGCGTGTCGTACATGAGCCGATACACCGAGTCACCGATCCGCGCGTCGTCGAGCCGAGACAGCGGCAGACTCTGGATGCGCTCGAAGAGCTGCGAGCGGAAGTGGTGATTCAGGTCCTGACTGAGTCGCAGGGTCCAGCCGTACTCGAACAGGCCGTACAGCCCGCCGACGAACGAGAAGCCCGAGTTCGCGGAGTTCTCGCTCGCGGTGGCCTGGTCCACGCCGGTGGCGAGCCACGCGTCGGTGCGGTCGCGCTCGCCGCCGTCGGTGCCGATCTGCCCGATCAGCACGAGCAGGACCGCCTGCGCCACGACGGTGAACGCGAGTATCTCCATCGGGGTCGCGCCCACCAACATCTGCAACAGCGGGCGCGCCACGAACGGATACGTCTGGATCCGGTCCGCGAGTGACAGGTCGCCGATCACGTGGTCGAGCAAGAGCTTGATCGGCACGGGCAGCACGAGCAGCGGCACGATCGAGGCCATGGCCAGCCCGATCTTCAGCGCCATGCGGCCGCGCAGCGGCGCGACGTAGCGGAGTGTGCGCGCCAGGATCACCAGCACCGACGGCGCGCGCGACGGACTCACCGCACGACTCCGGGCGTGTGACTCCGCTCCGTCTCCACCAGCCCGCGGTACGCGCCGCCGGGGCGAGTCATCAGCTCTTCGGGCGAGCCGGATTCGACCACCTTCCCATGGTCGAGGAACACCACGCGGTCCGCGAGCCGCACCGTCGAGAGCCGGTGAGTCACCAGGAAGATGCAGCGCCCGCGCCCCCACTCGGCCAGGCTGCGCACGAGCCTGCGCTCGGTCTCGGCGTCGAGCGACGCGGTTGGCTCGTCGAGCAGGAGTATCTGCGGATCCTTCAGCACCGCGCGTGCCAGAGTGATTCGCTGGCGCTGACCCGTCGACAGGCGTGCGCCGCGCTCGCCCAGCGGCGTGTCGTAGCCGTCGGGCAGCGCCGAGATGAACTCGTCCGCGCACGCGACCCGCGCGGCGGCGCGCACTTCCGAGTCACTCGCGTTCGGCCGCGCGTAGCGGATGTTCTCGCGGATCGTGGTCGCGAACAGCACGTTCTCTTGCAGCGCGATCGCGATCGCGCGCCGCAGATCGGCCACGCGCACCTTGCGCAGGTCCACGCCGTCGAGCTCCACCGCGCCCGAGTCGGGATCGAACAGCCGCAAGAGCAGCGCCATGACCGTGCTCTTGCCCGCGCCCGTCGGGCCGACCAGCGCGGTGACTCCGCCGACCGCCGCCTCGAAGCTGATTCCGGCCAGCGCGGGCCGGTCCGCGCGGTACGCGAAGGACACGTCGCGGAACGCGACGCTCTTGGTGAGTCGGCCGAGCGACTGCGCGTCGGGCGCGTCCGCGACTTCCGGCTCGCGCTCGAGCAGCTCGAACGCGCGGTCGAGCCCGACCGCGATGTCCTGCGAGTTCACCCACACGCGCGAGATCTGAGTGATTCCGTCCGCCCCGTTCGCGTACAGACCCTTCCACGCGTTGTACATGCCGAGCGTCCACACCGCGAAGCCCGCGCTCGCGAGCAGCGTGTGTCCGCGCTCGAAGTCGAGCTTCTCGGCCATGCTGGCGAGCCACAGCGGCGTGCCCGCTTCGGTGGCGAGCGTCGCGAACAGAGTGGCGCCGATGATCGTCGCCCCGACGAGCCAGAACGTTCCCACCCCGAAGCCCGCCACGAACATGCGCGCCGCGCGCGCGCCCTGGAACGCGCTCTGCGACGCCGACTCGAAGCGCGCCTGCTCGACTTGCTCGAGCCCGAACGCCTTGATCACGCGCATGCCCGAGAGACTCTCCTGGATCTGCGACGTGAGCGCGCTGTTCGAGGCGCGCGCCACGCGGAAGCGGCCGCGCAGGCGCGAGCCCAGCGCGCGCGCGGCGAGCGAGAACGGCAGCCACAAGAACAAGAGCGCCAGCGCGAGCTGCGGCGCGAACGCCGCGAGCGCAGTCACTACCACGACGAAGCGCAGCACCGCGAACGCGGGCACGAGCAGGAACTGCTGCACGACCTGAGTCACCATCGCGCTGTCCTGGTACGTGCGGTAGATCGCGTCGCCGACCCGGCTCTGGTCGTGGAAGCGGAGTGACAGCGCCTGCAGGCGGTCGACCAGCTGCATGCGCAGGTCCTGATTGAGTCTCTGCAGGATCCAGACGCCGTAGTAAGTCACCGCCATCACGGCCGCGGTGACTCCGATCAGCAGCGCCCCGATGATCCAAGTGAGTCGCACCGCCGCGGTGCGCCGCAGCTCGGGAGGGAGCATCTCTCCCGCGACGACCTGCGACATGTCGAGCCGCAGGAGCTCGATCGCGACGGGCGAGAACTCCTTCCCCTGGAGCACGCCGTTCCAGAGCGCCGGGGCCAGTACGAGAAAGCCCGCGAGACCCACGCCCAACAAGAGCGCAGACACCGAGGCCAACACCGCGAGGTGTCTCCGCAACCCGCGCAGGAACGGAAACACGCGCTTCACCAAGCGAGCCAGGCCGAGCAGGTTCAGCTCGGCGTCGCGGGCGGGAGCGAGCTCCGGTCCGTTCCAGCTCATCGGCGCGCGATGTTACCCTGCGGCCGATGGTTCGACCGCTGACTCTGGCCGACACCGCGGATGCGCGGTCGCTGCTTCGCACCCGGCCGCTGCGCAACGTGTTTCTCGACTACGTCGTGTCGGCGGGCGCGCTCGGCCGCGCGCCGGGATTTCTCGGCTTCGAAGCGCGCGGGCGCCTGCTCGGCATCATGCTGATCGGCCCGCTGGGCGGGACCGCGCTCGAGGTGCAGGACCCCGCGGCGCACGGGCCGCTCGCGAGCGCGGCCGCGTCGGCGCGCAATCGCCCGCGCCACATCGTGGGCAGCGAGGACGTGACCGAGCCGTTCTGGCGCGAGTACGTGCGCTGGGCGCCCGAGCTGCGTTGGTCGCGGCGCGAGCCGGTGTTCGCGATGCGCGCGGAAGATCTGGAGCGCACCGCCGCCGGAGCGCTGTCGGCGCGCGTCGATCCCGCGCGTGAGTCGGAAGCCGACGAGATCACCGAGAACAGCGCGCAACAGCACCGCGAGGATCTGGGCGACGATCGCTACGCGGCGGACGAGATCGGTTTTCGCGACCGGCACCATCGAGACGTGCGCGACGGCCGCTGGTGGGTGTCGCGGCAGCGCGGGCAGATCGTGTTCCAGGTGCACGCGGGCGCGGCGAGCGCCACGGCGGTGCAGCTCGGCGGAGTGTTCGTGCCGAGCTGGGCGCGCGGCCGCGGTCACGCGACGCGCGGCATGCGCGGCATCGCGGCGCGCATGCTCGAGCGGCACGACATGGTGACTCTGTACTGCGACGAGGCGAACGCCGCGGCGCGCCGCGTGTACGAGAGACTCGGCTTCCGGCGCGTGTACTCCAACCGCAGCTATCTCCTGAACGAGCCGCTAGACGGCGCGCCCACGATCGGGTAACTCGACCGGGTGCGCAGGCTCGCGCTCCTACTCGTCGCCACCGCACTCACGTTGGGCACGCTCGAGCTCGTGCTCCGCGCGGCGTGGGTGAATCCGTTCGCGGGGTCGTCGCCCGAGCGCGTGTTGCTCCTGCGCACTCAGTCCGCGGACGTGGACCGCGAGATCGACCGCAGGGCGCTGGGGCTCGACCCGCCCACCGTGCGCTTCCGCACCGACTCACGCGGCTACGTGGAGCCCACGCGCACGCGGCCCGATCCCGAGTTCACGCTCGCGTTCCAGGGCGGCTCCACGACCGAGTGTCTGGTCGTGCAGGAGGAGCTGCGCTGGCCGAACCGCGTGGCCGTCGAGCTCGAGTCACTCGGCTTTCGGGTGAACGCCTTGAACGCGGCGCGCGCGGGCAACACCGTGCACGACGCGCTCGTGAACTTGATCGAGGTCGTCGCGGCCGACCGGCCCGACGTGGTGTTGCTCATGCACGCCATCAACGACGCGGGGCTGCTTGCTCGGGGCGGCTACGCGCTGCGCGAGCCGAAGCCGGACGGCTGGCGCGCGGGCGCGCGCTGGCTCGAGCAGACGTCGTCGGCGCATTCGTCGCTCGCGGGCTTCCTGCGCGCGAGCCTGGAGCACGAGTCACTCCACGCCGACGCGAAGCGCGCGCAGCCCGACCCGCTGGCGTACGACCAGCACGTGCGGGCGTGGCTGCGGACGGCTCGGGCGTTCGGCAGCGAGCCGGTGCTGATCACCGAGCCGCTCTCGAGCCTGCGCAACGAGTTCACTCCGCCGTGGACCGACGCCGAGTCACTCGCCGTGTTCAACGACCGGCTGCGCGCGATCGGCGTGGACGAGGGCGCGGTGGTGATCGACCTCGCGGCGCGGCTCGCGGGCGAGCCCGAGTTCCAGCGGCCCGAGCGGCTGTACTACGACGGCATGCACGTGAACGACGCGGGCGCGCGGCTGTACGGGCGCCTGGTCGGCGAGGCGCTCGCGCGGGACGTGCTGCCCAAGCTGCGCGCCGCGCGCGCGAGTCACTCGCCGCAGATCAGCCGATAGTTGCGCCACGAGTCGAGCAGCCACTGATTCGCGCGCTTCTCCATCGCCTCGCGCTGCTCGTCCGGCACGCTGCCGCGCACCGCGAACAGGGTCATGGGCCGGCTGCCCGTGAACGCCTGGCGCGGCGCCGCGCGGAGCTGCGCGCGCCAGCCGTTCGCCACGGGCTGGCCTTCGTACACGAGCAGCGCCTTGAACAGCGGCTGTGACTCGCGCGGCCGCGCGTGCGCGGGACGGCCGCTCACGATCGGAAGCTTCGCGCCGTCGGCTTCGAGCCACTCCACCGTGTCTTCGCCGGCCTTCACGTCGGGCCAGAGCCGGGTCATGCCGCGGTAGTACAGCTGCTTCGAGTCGTACGAGCGAATCACCGCGAACGAGAGCTCGGGCGCGCCGCTGCCCGCGGCGAGCTTCCCTTCGCGCCACTGATACACGTCGAAGCTCCGGTGTATCTCGGCGTCCCGGTCGGGAGTCACCGCGCCCGGCGACATCGCGGGCACCAGCGCCTGGGGGTTCGCGCAGTCGTCGCTCCGCACGTGCAGATACGAGTGCAGCGTGACCGGCACGAGCGCCAGCGAGAAGGCCGCGAGCAGCGCGGTCGACCCGCGCGAGGACGGGGTGACACGGCCGCCGCCCGGCGTTGCGTGCAGTGAGTCGCGCCCGGCGATCGCGACGAGCAACGCGATCACCACCACGAACAACAGCAGGCCCGACGCGGGGTGCATCTGAGTGTCGAGGATGCCCGCGCCGTAGTGGTGGACGAGCAGCACCAGCGCGGTGACTCGCACGAAGTTGCACAGGATCGCGAGCGGCACGGCGGCAAGCAGCACCGCCACGCGCCGCGCGGGCGCGCGGCCCAGGTGCGCCAGGATGATCCCGGTCAGCACCGCGGCGTACAGCGTCGCGAAGCCGCTGCAGTTGTCGGCCACCTCGATCAGCTGTCCGGGTATCTCGAGCTGCGTGCCCTCGCGCGAGAGCGGGATCCCGAAGAGCGGGACCAAGTGACTCACCGCCCACGCGGTCTGCAGTCGCAACACCATGAGCAGCTGCGCGATCGCGCCCGCGGGGATCGGCAGCATGAACACGCCGAGCGACAGCGGGAGCGCGATGCTGCGCGTGCGCCGCGCGCCGAGCAAGAGCAGTGACACACCGGGGATCGCGACCACCAGCGCGAACGCGGCCAGCAGCTGCGTGTTGATCGCGCTGTCGAGCGCGAGCAGCACGACCGACGCGCCGATGAACGCGAAGCCCAGCGGCGAAGAGCTCGGCGTCGGGTCGCGCTCCTGCTTCAGCTGATCGTGCGCGAGATATGCGATGAGGAACGGCACGAAGATCCCGTGACCGTTCCGGAAGATGGACGCCGTCCAGCGGTCGACGAGCCACGCGAAGGTGGGCGCGAACGCCAGCGCGAACGGAATCAGCCAGAGCCAGAGGCGGAGCATGGAGTGACTGCGCTCAGATCCGCGGGAACTTCGGCGGCCGGCGTTCCAGGAACGACTGCACGCCCTCCTTGAAGTCGGGGCGGCTGAAGCTCTCGACCATGAGCTTCACGGCTTCGTCGAGCGACGGCCCGAGCTCGCGGGTGAGCTGCTGATACACCTGCCGCTTCATCACCATCATGGACGCGGGCGACGAGTTGGCGGCCAGCTCGCGCACGTAGTCCTGGCAGTGACTCACGAGCTGATCGTCCGGCAGCACGCGATTCACGAGTCCGATCCGCTCGGCCTCGCGCGCGTCGATCTTGCGCCCCGACAAGAGTAAGTCGAGCGCGTGCGCGGTGCCGACCAGGCGGGGCAAGGTCCAGGCCAGGCCCCACTCGGCGATCAGCCCGCGGCGCACGAACGCGGTCGTGAACGTGGCCGACTCACTCGCGAAGCGCAGGTCGCAGAACAGCGCGATCGGCATGGCCATGCCGGCGCACGGCCCGTTGATCGCCGCGACGATTGGCTTCCGCACGGCCATGAGATAGGAGTACGCCTTGCGGAACGAGTCACCCATCTCGGGGTCGCCCGGGTCGGCCGCGAGCTCCGCGGTCTGGCGCGCGCCGCGCTCCCCGACGCTGATGGCCTGCAGGTTCTTCAGGTCCGCGCCCGCGCAGAAGCCGCGACCGGCACCCGTGAGCACGATGCCCACCACGCTCTTGTCGGCTTCGGCGGCCGCGAGCGCGTGTCTCACCTCCTCGCCCATGCGATCGGTCCACGCGTTCAGCCGCTCGGGCCGGTTCAGGCGAATGGTGGCGACGGGGTCGCTGACCTCGTACAGAATGTCCGTGTACACGAAAGAACCTCCGTTGAGTGAGTGAGTCGTTGCGTTTTTGAGTCAGGGGCGCAGGCCGCGCCGCTTCGGGCCGACCTCGGCGGGCAGCAAGCGGTAGGCCGTCTCGACCCACTCGCACAGGAGCGGCCGAGTGTCTCGGGGATCGATGATCTCTTCCACGCCGAAGATCTCGGCGGTGCGGAACGGCGAGCGCATGGCGCCGAGCTTCTCTTCCAGCTCGCGGCGCAGGGCGTCGGGATCGGCGGCGGCCGCGAGGTCGCGCTTGTACGCCGCCTCGACCCCGCCCTCGATCGGCAGTGACCCCCACTCACCCGACGGCCACGCGTAGCGCAGGTTCAGCTTCGAGTGATTCCCGTGCGCGGCGCCGGCCACGCCGAAGACGCGCCGCACGATGATCGAGCACCACGGCACGGTGGACTGATACACGGCGGCGATGTGTCTCGCGCCGCGGCGGATCGTGCCGGCCTTCTCGCCCGCCACGCCGATGAGAAACCCGGGGTTGTCGACGAAGTTCACGACCGGGACGTGGAAGGTGTCACACAGGTCCGTGAAGCGAGTCAGTTTGTCGGCTGCGTCGCCGTCGATCGCTCCGCCCAGGCGCTTGGGGTCGTTGCCGATCACCCCGACCGGCCGGCCCGCGAGCCGCGCGAAGCCGGTCACCACCGAGCGCCCGAACAGCGGCGAGATCTCGAAGAAGCTGCCACGGTCGCACACGAGCGCGATGATCCGCCGCACGTCGTGCGGCTTGCGCCGGTCGCGCGGCACGATCTGCAGCAGCTCCTCCTCGCGGCGAGTCACTGGGTCGTCGCACGGCTCGACCGGCGGCAGCTCGTACACCGAGCTCGGCAAGTAAGAGAGGAAGCGGCGGATCTGCGCGAACGCCTCGTCCTCGCTCGCGACCTCGTTGTCGACCGCGCCGGAGAGCCGGGTGTGAATCGACGAGCCGCCGAGTGTCTCCTTGTCGACGTCCTGCCCGATTCCGCGGCGCACGACCGGCGGCCCCGCGACGAACAGCTGCGCCGAGCCCTTCGGCATGACCGAGAAGTGACTCAGCACCACGCGCGCCGCGCCGAGCCCCGCGACCGGGCCGAGCGCCGCGGCCACGACGGGCACGGTCGAGAGGGCCTCGGTCATGATCTCCATCGCGGGGTTCGCGGGCACGTAAGTCCGGCGCGTGGTCTCGAGTGACTTCACGCTGCCGCCGCCGCCGGTGCCGTCGACGAGTCTCACGATCGGCAGCCGCAGCTCGAGCGCCATGCGCTCCGCGTAACCCGCCTTGTAACCGACCGTTCCGTCCGCCGCGCCGCCGCGCACGGTGAAGTCGTCGCCGCCCAGCACTACGCGGCGCCCCGAGATACGCGCCGTGCCGGTCACGAAGTTCGACGGCCGAATCTCGACCAGGCGCTCGCCCTCGTACACGGGCACGCCGGTCAGCGCGCCGATCTCGTGGAAGGTGCCCGGATCCGACAGACGCTCGACCCGCTCGCGCACGGTGAGCCGGCCCGCGTCGCGCTGCCGCGCAATCCGCTCGTCGCCGCCCATGCGGCGCGCGAGCTCCTCGCGCCGGTGCAGCTCGTCGACCTCGGGCTTCCAGCTCATCGGGCAAGTATAAAGGTCCGAGGTGAGCGACATCGGATTCACGCTGCTGGATGCGCAGGACCTGTATCTGTTCAATGAGGGCACTCACCTGCGCCTGTGGGAGAAGCTCGGCTCGCACCCGGCGCGCGTGAACGGCGCGGACGGTGTGTGTTTCGCGGTGTGGGCGCCCAACGCCGAGCGTGTGTCGGTGGTCGGCGACTGGAACGGCTGGGACGGAGCCGCGCATCCGCTGCGCGCGGTGGGCGCGTCGGGTATCTGGTCCGGGTTCGTGCCCGGGGTGTCTCGCGGCGCGCGCTACAAGTACCGGATCGAGTCGCGCGGCGGGTTCCGCGCGGACAAGACCGACCCGTTCGCGTTCCACTGCGAAGTGTCACCCGACACCGCGTCGCTCGTCTGGACGCTCGAGCACGAGTGGAGAGACTCGGAGTGGCTGGCGACGCGCCGCGGCCGCAACGCGCTCGAAGCGCCGATCTCGATCTACGAGCTGCACGTGGGCTCGTGGCGGCGCGTGCCGAACGACGGCTGGCGCAGTCTCTCGTACCGCGAGCTCGCCGAGTCACTGCCCGAGTACGTGGCGTCGCAGGGCTTCACGCACGTGGAGCTCTTGCCCGTGATGGAGCACCCGTTCTTCGGCTCGTGGGGCTACCAGACGACGGGCTACTTCGCGCCGGCGAGCCGGTACGGCACGCCTCAGGACTTCATGTTCCTGGTCGACTCACTTCACCGCGCCGGCGTGGGCGTGATCCTCGACTGGGTGCCGAGTCACTTCGCGACCGACGCCCACGGCCTCGGCCTGTTCGACGGCACTCACTTGTACGAGCACGGCGACCCGCGCCAGGGCTTCCATCCCGATTGGAAGAGCTTCGTGTTCAACTACGGGCGCCACGAGGTGCGCAGCTTCCTGTTGTCGAGCGCGCTGTACTGGCTCGAGCAGTATCACGCCGACGGGCTGCGGGTCGATGCCGTGGCGTCGATGCTGTATCTCGACTACTCGCGCAAGGCGGGTGAGTGGGTGCCCAATCAGTACGGCGGGCGCGAGAACCTGGACGCGATCTCGTTCCTGCGCCGCCTGAACGCCGACGTGTACCGCACCGCGCCCGACGTGCAGACGTACGCCGAGGAGTCGACGTCGTGGCCCATGGTGTCTCGCCCGATCCACCTGGGCGGGCTCGGCTTCGGCCTGAAATGGGACATGGGCTGGATGCACGACTCACTCGAGTATCTCGCCCACGACCCCGTGCACCGCAAATTCCACCAGCGGAACCTCACGTTCCGCATGCTGTACGCGTGGACCGAGAACTTCGTGCTGCCCCTCTCGCACGACGAGGTGGTGCACCTGAAGAAGTCACTCCTCGCGAAGATGCCTGGCGACGACTGGTCGAAGCTGGCGAACCTGCGGCTCCTGCTCGGCTACCAGTACACGCAGCCCGGCAAGAAGCTCGTGTTCATGGGCGCCGAGCTCGCGCAGTGGAGCGAGTGGAACCACGACGGCGAGCTCGACTGGAAGCTGCTCGAGTCACCCGCGCACCAGGGCGTGCAGCGCTGGCTCCGTGACTTGAACACCGCGTACCGCGCCGAGCCCGCGCTGCACGCGCGCGACTGTCAGGCGTCGGGCTTCGACTGGGTCGACTGCGACGACACCGACCAGAGCACGCTCGCGTTCCTGCGGCGCGGCGGCGAGCCCGAGCAGACCGTGCTGGTCGTGTGCAACTTCACGCCGCTCGTGCGCCGCGACTTCCGCGTGGGCGTGCCCGCCGCGGGCCGCTGGCGCGAGATACTCAACGGCGACGCCGCGCTCTACGGCGGCAGCGGCGTCGGCAACCTGGGCGGCGTCGACGCCGAACCGGTCCCGCACCACGGCCGCAGTCACTCGCTGCGAGTCACTCTCCCGCCGCTGGCGCTCGTCGTCTTCAAGCTCGACTGATCACAGATACGACAGCTGGTGCGGCAGGTCGGCGCGGCGCTCAGGCCCGCCCGGCGCCACCGGCGGTTCCTCGAGTCCTAGCCGCGAGTCACTCGGCGCACGACGTTGTGCGCGGCGATCGGATGGTGGAAGCCCTTGAACGTGAGCTCGCCCACGGGCTCGGTCTCGAAGAACGGCTCGACCAGCGCGCGCAAACGCTCCGAAATGCGTATCTGCCCGCCCGCCGACGCGGCGCACAGTCGCGCGGCTTGGTTCGTGACGGTGCCGATCGCGGCGTAGTCCTGGCGCAGCTCGAAGCCGATCGCGCCGAGCGTCGCGTAGCCCTGCGTGATGCCGATCCCGAGCTCGAGCGCGTGACCGCGCCGCCGCCAGCCTTCCTGCAGGCGAGTCACCGCGACGCGCATGTCGAGGGCCATCTCCACCGCGCGGCGCTCGGGCTCTTCTATCTCGATCGGGTCGTTGAAGAACACCATCAGGCCGTCGCCGGTGAAGCGCTCGAGCGTGCCCTCGTGAGTCACGATCAGCCGCCCCATCTCAGCGTGATACTCGCGCAAGAGCTCCATGACCTCCTCGGGCTCGGCCAGCTCGGCGAAGGCCGTGAAGCCGCGTAGGTCGGTGAACACGATGGTGACTCGCCGGCGGTGAGGCCGGAGTATCTCCATCCCGCCCGCGGCGATCGTCTCGGCGATCTGCGGCGAAACGAAGCGCTTCAGATCGGACAGTCTCTCGAGCTCGGTGATCTGGTCGCGCACCCGGTCTTCGAGCTTGCGGTTCCACTCGGCGAGCTGCGCGGCCTGCTCGCGCACCGTCTCGTGCAGCGTGCGGATGCGCAAGAGTGACCGCACGCGTCCGAGCACCTCGCCCAGGTTCACGGGCTTCGTCAGAAAGTCGTCGGCGCCGGCTTCGAGCCCGTGCAGGCGTTCCTCGTCGGGGTCGAGCGCGGTCACGAGGATGACGGGGAGATAGCCGGTGTCTTCACGGCAGCGTATCTCGCGGCAGACGTCGTAGCCGCTCATACCCGGCATCACCACGCCGAGCGGCACGAGGTCGGCGCGGTCCTTCTCGAGACACTCGAGCGCCTCGGATCCCGACGCGGCGGTCGCGACGTCGAAGCCGTTCGCGAGCAACAGGTCGCCGAGGAGCTTCGCGTTGCGCGGCGTGTCGTCGACGACCAGGATGCGCGCCGGGCGAGTCACGACGGGTCGGCCACCGGCACGAGCCTGCGCACTTCGGCGAGCAGGTCCTTCACCGAGATCGGCTTCGCCTGGTAGCCGTCGAAGCCGGCGCGGAGGATCGCCTCGCGCTCGAGCGGCATCGCCGACGCAGTGACTGCCACCACCGGGATCTTCGCAGTGACTGGGTCGTTCTTCAGCTGCCGCACCGCGGCCATGCCGTCCATGCCGGGCAGCTGGATGTCCATCAGGATCAGCGCGGGGCTGCCGCTCGCGCGCGGCAGTGAGTCCCGCCTCTGCCGTGTCGACGTCGTGCACCTCGTAGCCGCTCACGGTCAGCACGTCGCGCAACAGCTTCGCGTTCATCGGGCGGTCTTCGACGACGAGGATGAGTCGGCGCGCCACTGCCTAGTCCTCCCCGCGCGGGATGGGGAGCGGCGTGGGAATCGAGAAGCCGAACGTGCTGCCGCGGCCGGACTTGTGTTGGTTCGCGCGCAGCGCCTCGTCGCGTGCGTACGCCAGCAGCACCTGCGAGTTCTCGAGCTCGGCCGTGCGCGCGCGCACCTTGGCGTCGAGCGAGCGCTCGGACTCGGACAGCGCCGCGTTCGCGGTCGACAGCCGCACGAAGGCTTCCTCGAGAGTGACTCGCGCGTGCCAGAGCCAGAACGCGGCCGTGACGATGAGCGAGGCGACTCCGACCACGAGCACCGGCTCGGTCAGTCCGGGCGGAAGCTCGACCCGCCAATCCGGCACGCCGAGCAAGAGTGAGACGCCCACGACCAACACGATCGCGGTGGCGAGCGAGGTGAGAGTCAAGAGCGCTGTGCGAGTCACATACGGGATCGCGTGCACGACCGCGAGGAACGCGAGCGTCGCAGTGAACGGGAAGTAGGACGGGCCGCCTTCGCCGACGAAGAACGCGATCGCGAGCATGCCCGCGGCCTGAATGGCGATCGCCTTCCGCAAGTTGCCTTGCCCGGCGAGCCGGTACGCGAACGCCGCGCCGATCGCGTTCGCAGTCACGATCACCGCGCACACGAGGATCAGCGGCTGCGGGGACCAGGCGTAGAGCGCGAACAGACCGGCGGCGAAGAAGACCCCGGGCGGCGCGGCCCAGCGGATGTACTGCTGGAGCCGAGCATCCATTGGATTCTGAATCGCGGGACTCACTGCCGGCTGTGACTGGCTCACGGGGAGCGCCTCGCCCCGCCAACCTACCACGCGCGGCTGGTCACCGGGCGGTCAGTCTCCGACGAAGCGCGCGCGCGGGCGCAACACGTATCTCGTCTCGGCCTGCTCGAGCACGTGCGCGACCCAGCCGGCCGAGCGCCCGATCGCGAAGATCGCCGCGCCCATGCCCTGCGGCAGGTCGAGCGCCGCGCAGGCGGCGGCGAGCGCGACGTCGACGTTCGGCTTGGGGCGGCCGGCCTCCTCCATGGCGGCGAGGATCGCCGCGAGCGTGCGCACGCGCGGCGCGCGCGGGGCGAGCGCGAGCGCGGCCTCGAGCAGCGGCACCGCGCGCGGGTCGCCGTCGGGGTAGAGCGCGTGTCCGAAGCCGGGGAGTAACTCGCCGCGGCGCATGCGGTCGGCGACTGCGGCGGGGGCGCGCGCGGGATCGCCGGTCTCGCGCACGAGGACTTCGACCTGCTCGCTGGCGCCGCCGTGCAGCGGGCCGCTGAACGCGGCGAGCCCGGCGGAGAGACACGCGTACAGATCCGCGCCGGTCGAGGCAGTGACTCGCGCCGCGAACGTCGACGCGTTCAGCTCGTGATCGGCGCACAAGACGAGCGCGAGCTCGAGCAGCGCAAGTGGCTTCTTCTTCAGCGGGATACCCAGCGCGATCGCGAGCGCGCGCGCCGGATCGCCGGTCGCCTGCGCGGCGCCGAGCCGGCTCGGGTCGAGCGCCAGCGCGAACGACGCCGCCAGGCGGGGAATGACTCGCCGCGCGCGGGCGCGCACGGCGTCGGGCCGCGCGTCGAATCGGAGTGAGTCGCGCGCGGCCAGGGCGGGGAGGGCGAGCGCGAGCGCGGCGAGCGGCGGGCTCGAGTCGGGCAGCAGCCGCGCGAGCTCGCGCGCCGGCAGCTCGGGTCCGTCGTCGGGCCAGCGCGGCTCGCGCTCGGGGAGCGCGCCGGTCCACAGTAACTCGGCCACGGAGCGGAACGGCGCGCCGGAGCGCGCGAGCTCGACGGCGTTCCTGCCGCGGTACTCCGGCCCGAGCGAAGTCATGCGCGTGATTCGCGTGTCGAGCACGGGCTCGCCGAAGCGCAGCGCGCTCGCGGCCGGTCCGGCGCTGCGCGCGCGCAGACCCTCGAGGTCGGAGCGCGTGTATCTCGTACCGCGCCCCTTCGCGCCGCTCGCGCCTTTCACGAGCCCGCGGCTCGCGTACGCGTAGAGCGTCTCGAGCTTGATGCCCAGGAACTCCGCCGCCTCGCGCGAGCTCAGGTCGTCGTCGTCGCGTTTCACGGCCGGGATATTGATCCACTGATCAACGTTGATCAAGCTTGATTCACGAGGCAACATCGGCTCGAGGAGAAAAACGATGACGACGACGGATGGACTGGAAGGCGTGGTGGTGGCCGAGACGCAGCTCAGCGACGTGGACGGCGAGCGCGGGCGGCTGGTGATTCGCGGGCACGACGTGGAGTCACTCGCGGGCGCCGTGGACTTCGAGGCGCTGTGCGCGCTGTTGTGGACGGGCGCGCTCCCGAACCCCGCGCAGCACGCGGAGCTGCGCGCGCGTCTGGGCCGCGCCCGCGTGCGCGCGTACGCGCGGCTGCCCAAGCTGGGCGACGCGCTGGCGAGCGCCGACGGCATGGAGTCACTTCGCGCCGCGCTCGCGCACCTGCGCGCGAGCGAGCTCGACGCCGCGGATCTGCACACGGAGCTCACCGGCGCGGTGGCGGTGTTCGCCGCGGCGTGGGCGCGGAAGCGCCGCGGCGCCGCGCCGCTCGCGCCCGATCCCGAGCTGGGTCACTCGGCCGACTATCTGCGCATGGCGAGCCGCCGCGCGATCGATTCGCGCGGCCATCAGGCGCGCAGTGACCCGGCCAGCAGCCGCGCGCTCGACGCGTATCTCGTGACTGCGGCCGACCACGGCATGAACGCGTCGACCTTCACCGCGCGCGTGGTGGCGTCGACCGCGTCGGACACGGTGTCGGCCGTGGTCGCCGCGCTGGGCGCGCTGAAGGGGCCGCTGCACGGCGGCGCGCCCGGCCCCGTGCTCGCGATGCTCGACGCGATCGGCTCGCCGGAGCGCGCGGCGGAGTGGCTCGCCGCCGAGCTCGCGGCCGGCCGGCGAATCATGGGCATGGGTCACCGCGTGTACCGCGTGCGCGACCCGCGCGCCGCGGTGCTCGAGCGCGCGGTCGAGAGACTCCGCGCCGCGGGCTTGCGCAGCGACCGGCTCGATCTGGCGCGCGCGGTGGAGGCCGTCGCGGTCCAGTCACTCGGCGAGCGGCGGCCCGAGCGCAGACTCGCGGCGAACGTCGAGTTCTACACGGCGGTCATCCTCGACGCGATCGGACTGTCTCAGGAGCAGTTCTCGCCCACGTTCGCGGTGGCGCGCGTCGCCGGCTGGCTCGCGCACATCGACGAGCAGGCGCGCGGCGGGCGGCTGATCCGCCCCGCGTCGCGCTACGTCGGGCCCGCGCCCGAGACACCCGTGGCGGCGTGATGCTCGTCTTCTACTTCGCGCCGGGCTCGAGCTCGATGGCTCCGCACATCGCCCTGCACGAGATCGGCGTCCCCTTCGAGGGGCGCCCGATCTCGCTCGGGAAGAAGGAGACACGCACCCCCGAGTATCTCGCGCTGAACCCAGAGGGCCACGTGCCGCTCCTTCTCGTCGACGGCCGGCCACTCACTCAGGTCGCCGCGATCCTGTTCTATCTCGCGCGCCGCTTCCCGGAGGCGCGGCTCATGCCCGAGGGCGACCTCGAGCGAGAGGCGCAGGTCGTGTCGTGGCTGTCGTTCCTGGCCTCGGGCGTGCACCCGGCGCGCAGGCAGGGACTCGACGCGGTCCGCGCGGCGCACGGGGTCGCCCAGGCGAAGCTCGGTCATGGCGAGTGGGCGCTCGGGAGTTACTCGATCGTCGACATCTTCCTGTTCCGCCTGTTCTGGCGCGTGTCCAATTCCCTGCCGCTGACCCGCGCGGAGTTTCCCGGTCTGTTCGCGCACCAAGACCGCATGCTGGCGCGCCCCGCGGTGAAGCGGACGCTCGAGCTGGAAAGCGCGCTCGGGTACGAATTCACGGCGTAGACTAGCCGGGTGATTCGCAGCGACGTCGTCGGCAGCCTGCTCCGGCCCGAGTATCTGAAGCGCGCGTGGAGCGCGCGTGAGTCGGGCGAGCTCGAGCAGGCGGAATACAAGCGCAGCGAGGACCGCGCCGTGAACGAGGCGGTCGCGCTGCAAGAGGACGCCGGCCTCGACGTGGTGACCGACGGCGAGATGCGCCGCTTCGCTTTCTACGGTCACTTGATCGACTGCGTCGAAGGCTTCGAGCGGGTCGGCGGCTGGGCGATCGCGTTCCGCGACGAGGCCGGGAACGAGACATGGCTGGAGCGCCCCGTCGTAGTGTCTCGCCTGCGCCGGCGCAGACACTTGTGCGGCGAGGAGTTCGCGTATCTGCGCGCGCGCACGAGCCGGCCCGCGAAGGCGACGTTGGTGAGCGCGCAGCAGGCCGCCGCGTACTTCGATCCCGACAAGTCGGCGGGCGCGTACCCGAACATCGACGCGTATCTCGCCGACGTGGTCGACGTGCTGCGCGACGAGGTGGCGGAGCTCGCGCGCCTGGGCTGCAGATACGTGCAGGTCGACGCGCCGCAGTACGCGGGCCTGCTCGACCCCGCGATCCGCGCCGGTTACCAACGCCGCGGCAGTGACCCCGACCGGCTGCTCGAGCGCTGCATCGAGCTCGACAACGCCGTGATAGGGAGTCACCCGGGAGTCACTTTCGGCCTGCACCTGTGCCGCGGGAACAACGACTCGAAGTTCTACGCGAGCGGCGGCTACGACCCGATCGCCGCGCGCGTGTTTCGCGGCACGCGCTTCGGCCGCTTCCTGCTCGAGTACGACGACGAGCGCTCCGGCGGCTTCGAGCCGCTCGCGCTCGTGCCCGACGACCGCACGGTGGTGCTCGGCCTGGTCACGACCAAGAAGCCCGAGCTCGAGAGCCGCGAGTCACTCGTGCGCCGCATCCGCGAAGCCGCGCGCCACGTGCCGCTCGAGCGGCTGGCGCTGTCGCCGCAGTGCGGCTTCGCCTCGACCATGCAGGGCAACCGACTCACTCCCGCCGACCAAGCCGCGAAGCTGCGCGGCGTGGCGGAGGTGGCGCGCGAGGTGTGGGGATGAAGGCGGTCACGTCGAAGACTGGCCGCTCGTGCCAGCCGAGCACGTGTTCCCGTGAAGGAGGAGGCGATCGCCGCCGCGGCTCGGTTGCCCTCTCCCCGGACGAAGTCACTCGCCTCGCGAGGTTCGGTCCGTGTTCGCCGACCGACGGACTCACTGCATTTCTCGTGCGCGGGGTGGCCTACGGCGTCCCGACGAATACGGTCGTACGGCGACAGGCAGACGTGAACTGGCTGCTCGTCTATCACGCATCGTACGGCAGACCGGGAAGCGCCTCGGCGCAACCGGAGATCGTCTATCTGTCCGGCGCTCCGGCCCGCGTCTTTCCGACCGCGCGCGTAGGAGGGGACACCGTGGTCTACGGCGACGGACTCACGAGGAACCCCTGTGATCCGAAGGGAAGGCGGCCGTGATTCGCGTCTACGGAGTGCCGTGGTCGCGCGCGTCGCGGTGTCTGTGGATGCTGGAGGAGCTGGGGGTCGAGTACGAGAACGTGCTCGTCCTCGACGCGAAGAACGACGAGAGCTACCGCGCCATCAACCCCAACGGGCGCGTCCCCGCGTTGGTCGACGGCGACCTGGTGATGTGGGAGTCACTCGCGATCAACCTGTATCTCGCGCGGCGCATCCCATCCGACCTGTCGCCAAAGTCACTGGCCGAGGAGGCGCACGCGCTGAAGTGGACGCTCTGGGCGCAGAGCGAGTGGGAGACTCTCTTCGCGAACGCGGGGCGGATCGAGGAGGTGGACGCGGAGCGGCTCGCGCGCTTGCTGCACGCGCTCGACTCCGCGCTCGAGGAGACCGGGTATCTCATCGACGGACGGTTCACGGTCGCGGACCTCAACGTCGCCAACATGTTCAACGGCCCAGTCTCCGGGCGTCTCGACCTCTCGCGCCACCCGCACGTCGCGAAGTGGCTCGCCGCCGCGCGCGCGCGCCCGGCCGCCCGCAGCGTGCTCGAACGGATCAAGGAGACGCTGGCCGCGCGCCGATGAGCGGCGCATGTGGGCGTCGTCCAGCGGGGGTCCGAGGTTCGCCGACGAGGCGTTCGCGGGGCTGTCACTCATGCTGGCGGGCGAGGCCGAGAACCCGACCCACCGCCGCGAGCTTCTGCGCTCGGAGGCTCTCGACTACTCACTCGGCAGCTTGAGGCACGTCGACGAGTATCTGGCGGCGGTCCATCGGACGCCCCCGTGCAACTCCGAGCGGATGCAGCTGGTGCTGCGCGGGGGCGCGTATCTGGGCGAGGTCATGCGCCGGGCGCGCCCGGGCGTATTTCACTGGGTGCTGTACGAAGAGGGCGCGAGGCTCTCGGCCGTGATTCGCGAGATGCCCGAGTCACTCGCCACCGCGGGCATCCTGTGGCGCGACCCACAGTGCGTGGCCTTCCCGCTCGAGAAGGTCTGCAAAGCTCTCGAGAACGGATCCTCGGAGAGTCTCTACGCCTTCGGGTGTCTGTTCACGCGCGGCTAGCGCAGCCGCTCGGCGAAAAACTCTGCGGCCAGGTCGGCGGCGCGGTCCGCGGCCGGCGGCGAGTACACGTCGAAGTGGTCGCCCTCGAAGAGCTCGATGCGCGCGGCCGGTGCGCGCGCCGCGAATGACTCGATCGCCGCGTAGGGCGTGAAGCGGTCGCTGCGCGACGCGATCAACAAGATTGGCGCGCGGATCTCCGCGGCGTGCGGCGCGGGGTCGTAGTCGTCGAACGTGAAGGGCGAGTGCGCGACGACTTCGTTCCGGTACGTGCTGCCGGGAGTCACGAGCTTCTCGAACGCCGCGTACGCCGAGTCGTCGACGATCATGCCGAAGCCGCCGGCCGGGGCGATCGCGGGGATCAGGATCGAGTCACCGCCCAGCCCCGAGCGCGCGAGGTCGGCCCAGCCGGTGAGCAAGAGGCGAATCAGCCAGCCGACGCCGTAGAACGTGGCTTCGCCTTCCGCGCTCGAGTCGACGAGCGGCGCCTGAGCCACCACGGCGCGCACCGCCGAGTCACTCGCGGCGGTGATCAGCGCGTGACCCGCGCCGAGCGAGCTGCCGAACAGGGCGACCCGCTCGGGGTCGACCTCGGCGCGGCCGCGCGCGAAGGCGACGGCCGCGCGCCAGTCTTCCAGGTGCCGCCACGGATCGACCAGCTGACGCGGGGAGCCGCCGCTGGCGCCGAAGCCGCGGTAGTCGAACACGAAGACGGCCAGCCCCGCGCGCGCGAAGCGCTCGGCGAAGCGCGGCAACCCCACGTCGCGCGTGCCCGCGAAGCCGTGACCCATGATCACCACTGGCGCCCGCCCGGAGTGACTCGGCAGATATAGCCAGCCGGCGCAGGTCGAGTCCGCGCACGGGAAGCGCAGGTCCAGACGCGTGATTCCGCCCTCGAGCGCGAGTGTCTCCCCGGCCGGCGCGGGAGGCGCTTGGGAAGCGGGCGCCCCGCAGCCGAGCGCGAGACACAGCGCGAATCCGGCCGCGGCGCGAAGCGCTCGGATCGTCTCCGTCATGGCCGAGAGGATCGTCGGCGTGCGCCGCCTGTAAACTCGCATTCCATGATTCGGCCGGCGAAGCGCAGGAAGCCCGCGACGGAGCTGCGAAAGACGCCCAAGCAAGCGCGCTCGGAGGCGAGCTTCGAGGCGATCGTCGAAGCGGCCGCTCGCATTCTGGCCGAGGGCGGGCCACGCGCGCTCACCACCAACCGGGTCGCGCGCCGCGCGGGAGTCAGTGTCGGCTCGCTGTATCAGTATTTCCCCAACAAGCTGTCGATCGTGCGCGCGCTGCTCGAGCGCGAGCTCGCGCGCGCCGAGTCACTTCGTCCGCGACAGCTCGACGATCCCGCGTGCTCGACGGCACGGCGCATGCGGGCCGCAGTCGACTGGCAGCTCGATCTGCACGCGGCGAACCCCGCGCTGTCGCGCGCGCTGCACGCGCTGGTCGAGGAGTCGCTGCCGGCGGCGCAGCGCGCCGGCCTCCAAGCGCTGCGGAGCGAGCGTACGCGCCGCACGGTCGCGCACTCACTCGCGCCGGAGCGCGACCTCGCGCAGGCCGCCTTCGTGGTCGAGGTGTGTCTCGATGCGCTGATCGAAGCGGCGGTGCGCCGGCAGCCCGAGTGGATCGCGACGGAGTCGTTCCGAGTCGAGCTTGCCGAGCTGCTCACGCGGTATCTCGCGACCTGATACGCTCGGCCCATGCGACTGACTCACACCGCCTGCCTCGCCATCGCGTTGACCCTCGGTTGCGTCATTCCCGGAGACACGATCCGCTATAGCGAGATGGCGCCTCGCCTCGAGTATCAGGGCTTCTCCTTCGATCGCCCGCCGAACGAACACTGGTTCATTCCCCGCGCGCAGCAGACTCACTCGTCGGTCGGTCTCTCCCGCGAGCTCGAGCCGCCGAGCGAGGTCCACACGTTCTACGCGCGCGTGACGCTGCACGAGCTCGAGCGCGAGCCGACGTCTCAAGAGGATTTCGCCGCGCTCGCGCGAGCCAAGACCCGCGGGAGAGACGTCTCGTACGAAGTCACCGAGGTCTCCGCCAAGCAAGAGCTCGTCACCAAGCAAGGTCAGTGGTGTGTTCGCTTCGAGTATCTCGACGCAGTGCGCGGCGCGCCCGTCGCGCCGAACGAGACACTCACGATGCGGACCGCCGGGTTCCGCTGCCGCCACCCCGCGTTTCCCCCGAAGGGCGCGCTCGACTTCTTCTGCTCCGAGCGCAGCCTCGCGCCCCAGCCGGATCCCGAGCTTTGGAAGGAGTGCGAGGCGTTCCTGGCCGGCGTGCGCATCGACGTCGCGCCGGGCGAGCCCGCGAAGTAGTACGCTCGCGCGATGTCGATCCAGCTGCCCGACGGGAGAACGGTCGGCTACGCGGACTACGGATCGCCGAGTCACACGGCGGTGCTGTGGTGTCACGGGGGACCGGGCAGCCGGCTCGAGCCCGAGGCGCTCGCGCCGGCCGCGCGCGAAGCGGGGCTGCGCATCATCGGCATCGATCGGCCGGGCTACGGTGACTCGACGCCCGTGCCCGGCCGCACGATCGGGCAGTGCGTGCCCGACGCGGTCGCGGTCGCGGACTCACTCGGCATCGAGCGCTTCGTCACCGTGGGCTGCTCCACCGGCGGCGCGTACGCGCTGGCGCTCGCGGCGCAGTCACCGCGCGTGATCGGCGCGGTCGCGTGCTGCGCGCTCAGCGACATGCGCTGGGCCGAGGGCAAGTCACTCGCGATGCGCGACAACCCCGGCATCGGACAGATCTGGAGCGCGCGCGACCGCGAGCACGCGCTCGCCATCGCGACCGAACAGATGGGCACCGACGGCATGAAGCTCATGAGTCAGGCGCGGACCGGCCCCGCGCTCGCCGCCTCGGACATGGCGCTGCTCACGAATCCGGAGTGGCTCGCCGGCTTCCTCTCGCGGCGGCCGCTGATGTTCGCGCACGGCGTGCAGGGCTACGTGGACGACCGGCTCGCCGACGGCCCGGGCTGGGGCAGCTTCGACGTGAGTCGCGTGCGCTGCCCCGTGGTCGTGCTGCACGGAGGCAGTGACTCGATCTGCCCCGTCGCGCTCGCGCACCACACGGCGAAGATCGTGCCGGGGGCGAAGCTCTCGATCTTCCCAGAGCTCGGTCACTTCTCGATCCTCGGAGAAGCGCTCGGGGCGGTGACTCAGGTGCTGAGCTCCGCTCGGCCGCGGAACTGATCGAGCGCTTCGGGGTTCGCCAGCGCCTCCAGGTTCTTCGGCGTGCGGCCGTGCACCACGTCGCGCACCGCCAGCTCGACGATCTTGCCGCTCTTCGTGCGCGGGATGTCGGTCACCTGGACGATGCGCGCCGGCACGTGGCGCGGCGTGGCGTGCGTGCGGATCGCGGCGCGCATGCGTGACTCGAGCTCGGGTGACAGAGTGACTCCGTCGCGCAGGCGCACGAACAGCACCACGCGCACGTCCGAGTCCCAGTCCTGGCCGATCGCGAGCGCTTCCACCACTTCGTCGAGCTGCTCGACGGGCCGGTAGATCTCGGCCGTGCCGATGCGCACGCCGCCGGGATTCAGCACCGCGTCCGAGCGCCCGTACAGGGTCATGCCGCCGTGACTCGAGAGCTCGACCCAGTCGCCGTGGTGCCACACGCCGGGGAAGCGCTCGTAGTACGCGGCCGAGTATCTCTTGCCGCCCGGGTCCAGCCAGAAGCCGACGGGCATCGACGGGAACGCGGCGCTGCACACGAGCTCGCCCTTCTCGCCGGGCGGGAGTGACTGGCCCGCTTCGTCGAACACCTCGACCCGCATGCCGAGCGCCAGACACTGCGCTTCGCCGCGCCACACCGGCAGGGTCGGGCTGCCGGCGACGAAGCAGCCGGCGATGTCCGTGCCCCCCGAGATCGACGACAGCAGCACGTCGTCCTTGATCCCGGAGTACACGAAGTCGAAAGACTCGGGCGCGAGCACCGAGCCCGTCGACAGGATGGTCTTCACCGCCGACAGATCGTGCGTGCGCTTGGGCTCGAGCCCCGACTTGCGGATCGCGTCGAGATACTTCGCCGACGTGCCGAACACGGTGACTCGCTCGCGCTCCGCCAGGTCCCACAGTACGCGCTCGCTGGGCTGGAACGGCGAGCCATCGAACAAGACGAGCGTCGCGCCCGCGGCGAGCCCCGTCGCGAGCCAGTTCCACATCATCCAGCCGCACGTCGTGAAGTAGAACAGCCGGTCGTCGCGACACAAATCGGTGTGCAGCCGCTGCTCGACGCCGATCTTGAGCAGCACGCCGCCCGCGCAGTGCGCGATGCCTTTCGGAATGCCCGTCGTGCCCGACGAGAACAGGATGAACAGCGGGTGGGCGAAGGGGAGTCTCTCGAACTCCGGTTCCACTCCTTTGCGAGACACGAGTGACTCGAAGCGCTCGGCGCCCGCCAGCTCGCCCTGGCCGAGAAACGCGACCGACACCACGCGCTCCACGGTCGGCAGCCCGGCGCGGATCTCGGCCACGCGCTCGACCAGCGAGTGACTCTTGCCGCCGTACCAGTAGCCGTCGGCCGCGAACAGCACCTTGGGCTCGATCTGGCCGAAGCGGTCGAGCACGCCGCGCACGCCGAAGTCGGGCGAGCACGACGACCACACCGCGCCGAGCGACGTGGCCGCGAGCATGGCGACGATCGCCTCGGGGCAGTTGGGGAGGATGCCCGCGACCCGGTGGCCGGCAGTCACTCCAGAAGAACGCAGCCACGCGGCGAGCGACCCGACCTGCGCGCGCAGCTCCCGAAAGGACAGCTCGCGCCGCGCGCCCGTCTCGCTCGTGAAGATCAGCGCGGGCGCCGAGTCACTGCGGCGCAGCAGGTTCTCGGCGAAGTTGAGCCGCGCCTCGGGGAAGAAGCGTGCGCCGGGCATCCGGTCGTCGACGAGATACGGCGCCCAGCCGGGCTCGCCGATCACTTCGCACCACTCCCACGCCGCCCGCCAGAACGCGGCGCGCTGAGTCACGGACCAACGCCACAGGTCCGCGTACGTCGGGAGTGACTCGCCGGTCTGCTTCTCGATCCGCTTCCGGAACGCCGTCAGGGCCGCGCGCTCGACGCGTTCGGCCGACGGCGTCCAGAGCGCGTCCGATGGTCGCATGGGCACCCTACCCATGCTCCGGCGCTCGCTAGCGCAGCCCGCGGCGCATCAGCTCTTCCGCGATCTGCACCGCGTTGGTCGCCGCGCCCTTGCGCAGGTTATCGCCGACGGTCCAGAGCCAGAGCTGATTGGTCTCGAGATCCTTGCGGATGCGGCCCACGAACACTTCGTCCCGCCCCGCCGAGTCGGCCGGCGTCGGGAACACGTTGTGACTCGGGTCGTCGCGCACGATGATGCCGGGGAACCTCTCGATCGCGGCGCGCGCGGCCTCGGGAGTGATCGCCGGCTCGCTCTCGAGCAGCACCGTCGACGAGTGACCCACGGGCACCGGCACGCGGATGCAAGTCACCGCGACCTCGATCGACGGATCGTCGAGGATCTTCTTGATCTCGTTGTGGAGCTTCATCTCCTCGGTCGAGTAACCGTTGTCGGTGAAGGTCTCGCACAGCGGCACGACGTTGTTCGCGATCGGCGCGGCGAACGCCTTCGGGGCGGGCAGCGGCTGATTCGCGACGAGCGCGCGCTGTTGAGCCTCGAGCTCCTCGACGCCGGGCAGACCCGCGCCGGACGCCGATTGCAGAGTCGTGATCACGACTCTCTTCAGCTTGGCGAGCGGGCGCAGCGCCGCGAGCGCCATGACCGGCGGCGTCGTGGTGCAGTTCGGGTTCGCAATGATTCCCTGGTGTTTCTCGACCGCCGCGCCATTCACTTCCGGCACGACGAGGGGCACGCCCTCGTGCATGCGCCACGTGCCGGACTTGTCGATCGCGATGCCGCCGCGCTTCACCACTTCGGGCGCGAGTGTCTTCGACAGCGCGCCGGTCGCGGCGAAAAACACGAAGTCACAGCCGTCGAACGCCTCCGGGCGCACGAGCTCGACCGGGTATGTCTTGCCCTTGAAAGTCACCGTGGTCCCGACCGAGCGCTCACTCGCGAGCGGACGCAGCTCGCCCACCGGAAACGCGCGCTCTTCGAGCACGCGCAGGAGCACTTCGCCAACGGCGCCGGTCGCGCCGACGATGGCGACCGTGCGGCCGCGGGTCAGATCGGGGGTGTGCTTGGAGGCCATAGGGGGCCGAATCCTATCGTCCGCCCCGCGTTCGTGCCAAGCTGCGCAGCCATGGGGGAGCTTCTGGCGATTCACCCGTCCGTCTGGATCGCGCCCGGCGCGCAGATCTACGGGCGCGTGACCATCGGCGCGCACGCTTCTCTCTGGCCCAACGCGGTGATTCGCGCCGAGGCGCAGTCCGTGCGCATCGGGCGCATGACGAACGTGCAGGACTTCGCGATGGTGCACGTGGGTTACGACGCGCCCACGGTGATCGGTGACTTCTGCTCGATCACTCACCGCGCGACGATTCACGGCGCGACCATCGGAGACCACTCTTTGATCGGAATCGGCGCAACCATCATGGACGGCGCGGTGATCGGCGCGGGCTCGATCGTGGGCGGCGGCGCGCTCGTGCCCGAGGGCAAGGTGTTTCCCCCGAACTCGATCATCGTCGGTATTCCCGCGAAGGTCGTCGCGAATCGTGACTCGGCGCGCGCGAATCGCATGAATGCGTGGCAGTACCAGCGCAACGCCAGCTTCTACCGCCGCGGGAGTCACCGCGCGTGGGACGGGCCGGAGTATCTCGCGTGGGCCGAGGCGAAGCGGCGCGAGATCGAGGCGGATCTGGATCTCGAGGTCGAGGCGTGACTCGGCCGGCCGGGGCGATCTGGGTCGTGCGCCACGGCGAGACCGAGTGGAACGTCGCGGGGCGCAGGCAGGGTCACATGGACTCACCGCTCACCGCGCGCGGGATCGAGCAGGCGCACGCGGCGGGGCGCGCGCTATGCGCCGTGTTCGGGAAGGGTGCGGACGTCGCGATCGAGTCGAGCCCGCTCGGTCGCGCCCGCGCGACGGCGGTCATCGTGTGTCTCGAGCTGGGCATCCCCGAGGCGCACGTCGTGACTCAGCCGCTGCTCGCCGAGCTGCAGCAGGGCACGTGGGAGGGACTCACTCCCGAAGAGATCGACGTGCGCTATCCGGGGGCGCGTGCCGAGCGCGAGCGCGCCAAGTGGACCTACACGTTTCCCGGCGGCGAGAGCTACGCCGACGTGCACCAGCGCGCGCGGCGCTGGCTCGGCGCACGCAAGCCTGCCGGAGACGTGATCGCGGTGACTCACGAGATGCTGAGCCGCACGCTCCAGGGCGCGTACGCCGGCTGGGACACCGAGGCGATGCTCACGCTGAATCACCCGCACGGACGCGTGCTGCGCTTCGCGGACGGCGCGATCACGGAGAGCGCGGCGTGACTCGCATCGCGTGCGTCGGCGTTGGCGCGATCGGCGGCGCCGTCGCGGCGCCGCTCGCCGCGTCGGGCCGACACGAGATGGTGTTGTGCGTGCGCGAGCCGTTCTCGCGCCTGGTCGTCGAGTCGCCGGGGCGGCGCTTCGAAGTCCAGGCTCGCTGCGAGACCGACCCCGCGCGCGTGAGTCCGGCCGACTGGGTGCTGCTCGCGACCAAGGCGCACGACGTGCCCGGCGCGGCGAAGTGGCTGGCGGCGCTGTGTGACTCGCGGACCGTGATCGCCGTGCTGCAGAACGGCGTCGAGCACCGCGAGAGACTCGCGCCGTTCGCGGGCCCGGCCGAGGTGCTGCCGGTGGTGGTCGAGCTGCCGGCGAAGCGCACGGCGCCGGGGCGGATCGAAATGCGCGCCGGCGGCCGACTCACCGTACCCGCTGGGCGCGCGGGCGAGGCGTTCGCCGCGCTGTTCGCCGCCGACTCGGGCCTGGTCCTCGAAGTGACTCCCGACTTCGCGGCGGTCGCCTGGAAGAAGCTGTGTCTCAACGCCGCCAGCGGAGCGCTCACCGCGCTGACCGGCCGCACGATCGAGGTCCTGCACGAGCCGGGCATGGCCGAGCTCGCCCGCGCGGTCATGCTCGAGTGCGTGCGCGTCGCGCGCGCGGAGGGCGCCGACGTGCCCGCCTCGGTCGCGGACCAGACGCTGGCGCGCCTGCTCGCGACCCCCGCGGGCTCGGGCAACTCGATGTACTACGACCGCATGGCCGGGAAGCCGCTCGAGCTCGACGCGCGCAACGGAGTCATCGTGCGCGTGGGCGCGAGACACGGCATCGCGACGCCGCTGAACGCCGCGCTGTGCGCGCTGCTCTCGGCGCAGGAGGGGAAGTGACTCGCGATCGGAATGCCGACCTGACTTCAGCGCGCGAGCTCTCGCCGCTGCGCAAGACGACCAGCGCGACCAGCGTCGACGCTCTCGTGCGCGAGCAGCTCCTGCACTTCTCGCTCGACCCCGCGAGCGAGCTGGGCCGCGAGCTCGCCGAAGTGGCGACTCACGTGTACCGCGCGAATCAGGCGATGCACGGGCTGTGGGACGCGACGCTCGCGAGCATCGCCACGCTCGACCGGCGCGACCGGATCGCGTTCTGGAACGCGAAGCGCTTTCTCTGCTTCCAGCTCGCGAAGCTCCTCGACACGCTGCAGAACCCGATGCGCAAGAGCTGGCAGTCACTCGTGGTCGACGGCGGCCACGCCGCGCAGCGCGGCCCGTACGCCACGTTCGACAACGTGACCGCGATCTTCAGCTCGACCCCGGTCATAACGCGCACGGCGACTTACTTGTACGCGTGCACGGAGTGGATCGACGACGCGTTCCAGGGGAAGGAGCTTCTGCACGAGATCTACTCGCGGCTCATGAACCCGACCTCGACGTGTCTCGCGAACTTCATCGTCGACGTCGAAGCCGGGCCGCTCGCGGGCGAGTATTTCGCCTGGAACTTCAACTCGGGCATGGCCGCGATCGACGCCGTGCTCGCGCACCTGGTCGGCTACCGCGACGTGGTGCTGTCGAGCCGCAACGTGTACGGCGGCGCGCATCAGTTACTCCACGACTGGTACGGCAAGCGCAGCAACCTGGACGTGGCGGTCGAGTGGTTCGACGGCTTCCTTGCGCGCGACTTCGAGCTGGCGCTGGCGCAGCTGCGCATCGTGCACGCCGAGAGACTCGCGCAGGGCCGCCAGATCTACGTGTATCTCGAGTCGCCGTGCAACCCGCACGGCTACGTGCTGGACGTGCCGGCGATCTGCAAGGCCGCGCACGCCGCGGGGCTCGAAGTCATCTGTGACTCGACGGTCGGCACGCCGTTCCTGCACCCCGTGCTGCGCCGCGACGATCCCGCCGAGCGCCCCGACTTCGTGATTCACTCGTACACGAAGGACCTCGTCGGCAGCGGCACGACGACGGCGGGTGTAGCGATCGCGCGCAACGAGCGCATGTTCCTGCCGAAAGGCAGCCGAGTCACCGTGCCCGCGCTCGACGGCGGCACGCGCGAGATCGACTGGAGCGAGACACTCTTCTGGAACGTGTACTACGTGAAGGGCGCGTTCCTCGACGCGGACAAGGCGTTCGAGGTGATCAACGGCATGCGCACCCTCGAGCTGCGCATGCTGCAGAAGTGCATCTCGACGGCGACCTTGGCGCGCGCGCTCGCGCGCCACCCCGGAATTCAGGTGAACTGCAACGCCGTACCGGGGAACGAGAACGCGAAGCTGCGCGAGCGCAACTTGTATCTCGGTCTCTCCGCGCCGCTCTTCACGATCGCCTTCGCGGGCGAGCTGCCGATCGACGCGTTCAAGCGCTTCTTCGACTGTCTCGAGCCCGCGTTCGGCCTGCAGGTGAGTCTGGGCCAGGTGAACACCGTGGTGCTGTGTCCCGCGCAGACGAGTCACTCGGAGCTCTCGGCCGAGGCGTTGCGCGCGGCGGGTATCTCGCCGACGACCATCCGCATCGCCGTGGGCGACGAGGACCCGCGCGCGCCGCTCGCTCACTTCCAGCGCGCGGCGGAGCTGGTGCTCGACCCGGTGAGTCCGGGCTTCTCCAAGCGCTTTCCGGCGCCAGCGGACGTCGATGCGCTGTACCGCGAGATCTACCTCGAGACACACGAGCGCTACGTGCGCGCGCAGCCGAAGATGGCCGACTTACTGCGCTGACATCGATCGCGCCTAGCGAAAGGGCGGGCGGCGAGCTGCCGCTCACCGCCCGCCCAGCAGAGCCACCCAGAATCGACGGGCCGCTCGGGTGCGAGAGGGAAGGGATCTATTTCTCACACCACCCGTAGGTTGCTCCCGATCCGCTCACAGCGGAATGCAAGATTCCTTGCGGCCCATTCAAAAATGGCCGAGAGAGTCCCTAACATCCGCCCCGCGCGTGGTAACTTGGCGCCGCGAGGGAGCGCAGGGTCCATGTTCCCGCAACCAGAGCGCGTGCTGATCGTCGAGGATCACAAGCCGCTGCGGCAGGCGATCGCGCGCGCGGCGCGCGATTGGGGCGCCGAGGTGCTCGAAGCGGGCACCGTCCGCGAGGGCCACGCCTCGCTGGCGCAGCAGCCCGACGTCGTGATCGTCGACGTGGCGCTGCCCGACGGGCAGGCCCTTTCCATCGTCGAGGAGGCCGTGCGCATGCGGCCCGCCGCGGCGGTGATCGCGATGAGCGGCCAGGCCTCGGCTGAAGAGGCATTTCAACTCGCTCGCTCGGGAGCGCGCCGCTATCTCGCGAAGCCGATCTCGCTGGAAGAGCTGACGCGCTCGGTCGAGGAGGCGCTGTCCGATCGGCCGAAGCTCGATCCGTTCGTGGCCGCGCACGTCGGCAACACGCCGCTGCGCGAAGTCCAGGGCGAGGTGCGGCGCGTGATGATCGAGCAGGCGCTGGCCAAGGCGCGCAACAGCCGCAGCGGCGCGGCGCGGCTGCTCGATCTGACTCGCCAGGCCGTGCAGCAAATCGTGCGCGAGCTCGACGCGGGCGAGCGGCGCCGCGGCGAGCGCGACTCAGACTGAGTCACCGTGTCACTCGTCCTGATCGGCGTGCTCGTCGGGGCGGTTCCGTTTCTCGCGCTGTGTCTGCGGCTCGTGACTCTGGCGCGGCGTCGGCGCGGGCGCGAAGCGGCGCTGCGCGCGGCGCTCGAGGCGCGCTTGTGGGAGGACCGCGTCGAGCGCGCCGATCCGCAAGAGATCGATCCCGAAGAGACTCGCCGCCGCCGCCACGAGGCGAACAACGCGCTCTCGACCGCGCTGCTCTCGGCGCAGTTCCTGCTCACGTCGAACAGCGGTGACTCGCCGGGCGCGAAGGCGAACCCCGATCAGCAGCTCGCCGCGCAGGAGCTGGTCGAGGCGCTGCAGCGGCTGCGGCACATGATCGGGCGGCGCGCGCCGGCGACCACGACCGGGCCGCATGCGTCGCTGGTCGCCCCCAGCGAGCTGCTCGCGGGAGTCAGTGTCGCCGCGGCGCGCGCGAGAGAGTCACACCCGAACGCGCGGATCGAAGTGACTCTGGCGAGCCCCGCGCTCGAGCGCGCGCGTGTGGCGGTGTGCGCGGGGGACGAGGGTCTGGCCCGGGTGCTCGACGCGCTGCTCGGCAACGCCTGCGAAGGCGACGGCGTGCGCGCGGCGTCGCGGGTGGCGGTGCGCGTCGGCGCCGAAGGCGAGGTCGACGTCGTGTCACTCGAGATCGCGGACGACGGCCCGGGCTTCTCGGCCGAGCAGCTGGCGGAGCCCGCGCGCGCGTTCGCGACCGCGAAGCCGCGCCGGCTCGGCCTGGGTCTGTACACCGCCGAGCGCATCGTGTTCGCCAGCGGCGGGTCGCTGCGCCGCGAGAACGCCCCGGGCGGCGGCGCGCGACTCACCGTGTTCCTGCCCGCGGCGCCCGCGAGTCAGTAGACGATTCCCGCGATCGCCGCGGTGAGGAAGCTCGCGAGTGACCCGGCGAGCAGCGCACGCAGCGCGTCGCGCGCCACGTCGCCGCGGCGCTCGGGAGCCATGCCGCCCAGTCCGCCGATCTGGATCGCGATCGAGCCGAAGTTCGCGAAGCCGCACAGCGCGTAGCTCGCGATCACGATCGAGCGCGGGTCGAGTGACTCCTTCGCGTTCGCGAGCGCCTGGAAGGCGATGAACTCGTTCAACACCGTCTTCAGACCCAGAAGTGACCCGACCTGCGCCGCGTCCTGCCACGGCACGCCGAGCAGGAACGCGAGCGGCGCGAGCGCCCAGCCGAGCAGCTTCTCGAACGACAGCGCGCCCGCGGCGAAGCCGACTGACTCACCCGCCCAGCCGAGCAGCGAGTTCGCGAGATACACGAGCGCGACGAACGCGACCAGCATGCCGCCGATGTTCAGCGCGAGGCGCACGCCGTCGATCGCGCCCGACGCCGCGGCGTCGATCGCGTTCACCGTGGTGCGCGGGATCTCGAGCCGCGCGGTGCCGAGTGTCTGCGGCGCGCCTTCCTCGGGCACCAACAGCTTCGCCATGGCGATCGCCGCGGGCGCGGCCATGAAGCTCGCGGCGACCAGGTGGCCCGCGTAGTCCGGCCCGAGCATGCCCATGTACGCGACCAGCACCGAGCCCGCGACGGTCGCGAGCCCCGCGGTCATCACGCAGAACAACTCACTGCGCGTCAGAGTCGGCACGTACGCGCGGATCATCAGCGGCGCCTCGGTCATGCCGAGGAAGATCTCGGCGATCGCGGCGAGTGACTCGGCTCCGCTGATCCGCATGACTCGGCGCAGGCCGACCGCGAGCCCGGCCACGATCCGCTGCAACACACCGAAGTGTTGCAGCACCGCGAACACGCTCGACATGAACACGATGATCGGCAGCACGCGGATCGCGAAAACGTACGGCAGCCTCGTGGGCTCGCCGTCCGCGCCCATGACCTCGGCGGGCCACACGCCGAACACGAACGCGATACCGGCGTCGGCGGAACGCACGAACGCGTCGGCGAGGTCGTTCACGCGACCGAACAGCCACGCGCCCCACGGCGTGCGCAGCACGAACAGCGCGATCGCGAGCTGGATCGCGAGCGCGACCGCGATCGTGCGCCACTGAATCGCGCGCCGATTCGTCGACAGCGCCCAGGCCAAGCCGAGCAGGGCGCACACCCCCAGGACACCGATCGCACGTTCCAAATCCGCACTCACTCTGGGGGGTGACTCGGAGAGCGCGCAGAGGGTATGTCACAATCGCCGCATGCGCTTCAGCGTCTGGCCCAATCCGAATCAGTCGTTCGAAGACGTGCTCGAGCTCGCGCGCCACGCCGAAGCCACCGGCTGGGACGGTGTCTGGTTCGCCGACCACTTCATGCCCAACGCCGAGAACACGCGCGTGCCGCAGCTCGAGATGTGGACCGTGCTCTCGGCGCTCGCAGTGACCGTGCCGCGCATCCGCTTCGGCCCGCTCGTCACGGGCAACACGTACCGACATCCGGCGGTGCTCGCGAAGATGGCCGCGACCGTCGATCACATGTCCGGCGGACGGCTCGTGCTCGGGCTCGGCGCCGGCTGGCAGGAGAACGAGCACCGCCAGTACGGGATTCCGTTCTACACCGTGCGCGAGCGGCTCCAGCGTCTGGCCGAAGCGTGCGAGATGATCAAGTCACTCTTCGAGAACGAGACGACGAGTTTCTCGGGGAAACACTACGCGCTCGAGTCAGCGGTGCTCGAGCCCAAGCCGCTGCAGCGGCCGCTCCCGCTGTTGATCGGCGGCGGCGGCGAGAAAGTGACTCTACGCATCGCCGCGCGCTTCGCCGATGAGTGGAACGTGTGGGGCGACGTCGCGCGGCTGAAACACAAGATGGCGCTGCTCGACGGCTACTGCGCCGAGCTGGGCCGGCCGCCGCGCGCCATTCAGCGCTCCGCCGTAGCGCTGTTGTTCCTGACGGACGACCGCGCGTTCCTCGAGCGGCTGCGCAGCCGGCCGCTCGACCGGCCCGTGATCGCGGGTAACTCCGACGAGGTGCGTGAGCTGGTGCGCGCCTACCGCGACGCCGGCGTCGACGAGCTGATCGTCCCCGACTTCACGCTCGGCAAGAGGGATCAGAAGCTCGCGACGCTCGACCGCTTCATGCGCGAGGTCGCAAGCCCGCTCCGCTAGCGAAGTGACTCTGCAGAGCGCGGGTCGCTTCGGCCGGGTCACTCGCCCCGGCGACGGCCGAGATCACGGCGGCGGCCGTCGCGCCCGCGGCGCGCACGGCGCCGACGTTCGCGGCGTCGATCCCGCCGATCGCTACCATGGGGTGCTTCGCGCGCGCCGCCGCGGCGCGCAGGCCGTCGAGCCCGCGGGGGGTGTACTCACTCTCTTTCGAGCCCGTCGCGAACACGGGTCCGAACGCCACGTAGTCGATCGGGCGCGAGACACTCGCGTCGACCTGCTCCAGCGTGTGAGTCGAGAGACCGACGTAGAGACGCGCGCGCGCGTCGGGCGGCAGGCGCTCGGGCGCGAGATCGTCCTGGCCCAGGTGCACGCCGTCCGCGCCCGCGAGCAGCGCCAGGTCGAAGCGGTCGTTCAAGAACAGGAGAGCGCCGGCCGCGCGCGTGCGAGTCACTGCCCAGCGCGCGAGCTCCAGCGCCGCGCCGTCCGCCATGTGTTTCAGGCGCAGCTGCAGCACCGTCGCGCCGCCCGCGAGCGCGCCCTCGAGCTGCGCGCGCACCGAGTTGCGCCAGCCCGGGTCGTCGTCGCACAGCACGTACACGCCGCGCAGGCGCTCGAGCCAGGCGCCTGTCACCGTTCGGTGTCGTCGCCGTCGGCCGCGCCGAGCCCGAGCTCCGCGATCTTCTTGCGCAGCGTGTTGCGGTTGATGCCGAGCAGGCGCGCGGCCTGGATCTGGTTGCCCTTCGAGCGAGTGAGCCCCTCGCGAATCACCGCGCGCTCGAGCCGCGAGACGAAGCTCCAGTACGGGCCCGACGCGTCTTCCTCGCCGGAGTCACTACCGCCGTTCTCCAGGTGCTCGGCCAGCTCGCGGCGCGCGAGCTCGGCCCAGTCGGCCGCGCCCGACGGCGCGGCGCTCGTAGCCTGCTCGATGTCCTCGGCCGTGATCACGTCGCCCGCCGACAGCACCAGCGCGCGCTTCACGGCGTTCTCGAGCTCGCGCACGTTGCCGGGCCACGCGTGGCGCGACAGGCGTTCGAGCGCCGACTCAGTCGGCCAGCGGCGCGGCACGCCGAGCTCCTGCGAGAATCGCTCGACGAAGTGACTCACGAGCAGCGGGATGTCCGCGCGCCGCTCGCGCAGGGGCGCGATTCGCACCGGCACGACGTTCAGGCGGAAATACAGGTCCTCGCGGAATTTCTTCTCGGCGACCAGCGCCGGCAAGTCGCGGTGAGTCGAGGCCACGATGCGCACGTCGATCGGGATCGCCTGTCTCCCGCCGAGCGGCACGACGATCCGCTCCTGCAGCACGCGCAGCAGCTTGGCCTGCAGGCCGAGCGGCAAGTCACCGATCTCGTCGAGCAGCAGCGTTCCGCCGTCGGCTTCGCGGAAGCGGCCCTGGCGCGCGTCGATCGCGCCCGTGAACGCGCCGCGCTCGTGACCGAACAGCTCGGCCTCGATCAGCTCCGACGGCAGCGCGGTCATGTTCACCGCCACGAACGGGCCCTCGCGCCGGCGCGAGTGGTAGTGAATCGCGCGCGCGACCAGCTCCTTGCCCGTGCCGCTCTCGCCGAGGATCAGCACCGCGGCGTCGCTCGCCGCCACGCGGCCGATCGTCTTGAACAAGTCGAGCATGGCCGGCGTGCGGCCGACCAGCGCTTCGCCCGCGCGGAACGAGTCACCGACTTGGCGCCGCAGCTCCGCGACTTCGCCGCGCAGCCCGCGCAGCACGCGCGCCTTCTCGACCAGCGCCTGCACCTGCGGCAGGTCGAACGGCTTGGTGAGATAGTCGAACGCGCCGCGCTTCATGGCCTCGACGGCGTTCTCGAAGGTGTTCTGCGCGGTGAGGATCACGACCAGCGGCGCGTCCGCGCCGCGGGCCGTGGCCTCGTCGAGTAACTCGAGACCCGACGGCCCCGGCATGCGGATGTCGAGCAGCGCAAGGTCGAAGCGCTGCGCGGCGAGTCTCTCGCGCGCTTCGTTGCCGTCGGCGGCCTCGACGATCTCGTGCCCCTCGAGAGCCTCGCGCAAGACGAAGCGGATCGAGGACTCGTCGTCGGCGATCAGGATGCGACTCATGCCGCGGGCTTTCTGATGGGCAGCTCTACACGCATGCGTGTACCCATGCCGACGCGGCTGGTGACTTGAATGCGCCCACCCTGGCGCACGGTCCAGTGTTGAGCGACCGCGAGGCCGAGGCCGGTGCCCTGCGCGCGGCGCGTGAAGAACGGCGTGAACAAGAGCGGTAAGTCCTCTTCGGGGATGCCGGGCCCGGTGTCTTCCACGTCGATGCGCACCATGCGCGCGCGCTCGGGCCCGAGGTTCTCCAGGTGATACCCGGACTCGATGCGCGTGCGCAGAGTCAGCGTGCCCTTGCCCGCCATCGCCTGCACCGCGTTGCGCACCAGATTCAACAGCACCTGAGTCGTGCGGTCGGGATCGAACGCGAACTCGGGGATGCTCGGGTCGTACTCGCGCGCGATGCGGATGCCGCGCCAGCTCTCGGAGCGGCTGTGCAGCTCGACGAGATCGTCGATGACTCGGTGCAGGTTCGCCTCGCGCGCGCGCAGGTCCGCGCCGCGAGTCAGCTCGGCCAGGTCGTCGAGCAGCCGCCGCATGCGCTCGGTCTCGGCGCGGATCAGCTCCGCGTATCTCTGCTGGCCGGGGTCCGCGAGCTTGCCGAGCAGTAACTCGGCCGCGCCGCGAATCCCGCCGAGCGGGTTGCGCAGCTCGTGCGCGATTCCCGCCGCGAGCTGCGCGAACAGCTCCGAGCGCGCGCGCTGGCCGAGCAAGTCCTCGAGCTCGAGCCCGATCGTGCGGTCGGCGAGTGACAGCACCGCGCCACGCGCCTCGCGCCCTACACCAACCGGTGACGCCGTGAGATCCACCACCAGGTCGCGCCCGCCGAGCCGGTCGCGCAGCCGGCAGCCGTGCTCGGCCACGTCGCGCCGGTCGTGCAGCGCCGTCTCGAGCACGGTCACCGCAGGATGCTGCAGGCCCAGGCTCTCGACGAGCGGCCGGCCCAGGGTCGAGACGCCCGACAGGCCGAGGATCCGGCTGGCCTCGGGGTTCTGCAGCTCGACCCGCCCGTCGACGTCCACGGCCACCACGCCCACGCGCAGCCAGCCGACGATGGCGTCGAGGCGCTCCAGGGGCTGGCTCATCGGGGGGTTTTCCTCTGCATATACTCGGGCTTCGGGGCGCGGGGCGGTCTGCCTAGGATTTGGGCAGACTAACCCACAGGAGGCGGGATGCGCGAGGTCAAGGTCGAGGCGGAGCGGAGCGCGGTCAGCGTGGCGGAGGCGCGGGCCCTGATCCTGGATTCGGTCGCGCCGCTGGGCACCGAGACGGTGGGCCTGGCCGATGCGTCGGGCCGCGTGCTCGCGGAGCGGATCACCGCGGGCATCTCGCTCCCGCCGGCCGACAACTCCGCGATGGACGGCTACGCGGTGCGCGCGGCGGACGTGACTTCACCAGTCACTCTGCGCGTGGGCGAGGACTTACCCGCGGGCAAGCGCAGTCAGCGCAAGCTCCAGCCCGGCGAAGCGGCGCGAATCATGACCGGCGCGGCGCTGCCGGAAGGCGCCGACTCGGTCGTGATGGTCGAAGACACCGAGACCGAGGGCGAGCGCGTGCGGGTACACAAAGCGGTGTCGCTCGGCCAGCACGTGCGGCGCGCGGGCGAAGACGTTCGGCCGGGAGTCACGGTCGCCGAGCCGGGCGCGCTGTTGCGCGCGCCGCTCGTGGGCATGCTGGCCGCGCTCGGGCGCAGCGTGGTCGCCGTGCGCGCGCGGCCGCGCGTGGCGGTGCTCGCGACGGGCGACGAGCTCGTCGAGCCCGACAGACTCCGCGACGACGGCCGCATCGTCAGCTCGAACTCGTGGGCGCTGTGCGCCGCGCTGCGCGAGATCGGCGCCGAGCCCGTGTATCTCGGCATCGCGCCCGACGAGCCCGACGAGATCGAGGCCCGCTTCCGCGCCGCACTCACATGCGACGCGGTGATCTCGAGCGGCGGTGTCTCGGTCGGCGACCGCGACTGGATCAAGCAGGTGCTGGTGGGGCTCGGCGGGAAGATGCGGCTGTGGCGCATCGCCATGAAGCCGGGCGCGCCGCTGGCGTTCGTGAAGGTCGGCGAGAAACCCGTGTTCGGTCTGCCCGGAAATCCGGTCTCGACGTTCGTGACCTTCGAGCAGTTCGTGCGCCCCGCGCTCTTGCGCATGATGGGTCACTCGCGGCTGTTCCGGCCCGTCGAGCGCGCGCGGCTAGACGCGGACTACAAGAAGCCCGCGGGCCGCGCTCACTTCGTGCGCGTGGCGCTCGAGCGGCGCGGCGGCGAGCTGTGGGCGCGCGAGAGCGGCGAGCAGGGCTCGAACATCCTGTTGTCGCTCGTGCGCGCGGACGGTCTCGCCTTCGTGCCGGCGGAAGTGACTCGCATCGAGCGCGGCGAGCTGGTGCCGGTGCAGCTCTTGTACTCCGACTCACTCGCGGCCGAGCCCGGGATTTGAAGCTCACTCACGTCGAGGGCGCCGTGCTGTGCGGCGGTGCGTCGGCGCGCATGGGCCGCGACAAGGCCACGTTGGAAGTCGACGGCGTGCCGCTCGCGCGCCGCGTCGCGAACGCGCTGGGCGAGTGTCTCGCGCGCGTGCGCCTCGTGGGCAAGCCCGGCGAGCTGCCCGCGCTCGGCCTCGAGACGATCGAAGACCGCCACGCCGAGCGCGCGGCGCTCGTGGGCGTCGCCGCGGCGCTCGCGGCGTGCGAGGCATCGGCCGTGCTCGTCGCGGCGTGCGACCTCGTGCACCTCGACCCGCGGATCGTGCTCGCGCTGCTCGCGCTCGCGCCCGTCGACGGAAAGGCCGACGTGATCGTGCCCATGGGCCCGCGCGGCGCCGAGCCGCTGCTCGCGATCTACCGCCCGCGGCTCCTGCCCGAGCTCGAGCGGCGCATCGCGGCGCGCGACTTCGCGCTGCAGAAGCTCCTGCGAGATACCAACACGCTTCTGATCCCCGAAGCGGATCTGCGCGCGCTCGAGCCCACGTTGCGCTCCTTCACGAACGCGAATTCCCCGGAGGACTTGGGATAGGCTGCGTCCATGACGAACGACCTCGCGTGGATGGACGCAGTCGCGCAGGCGGAGCTCGTCGCGAGCGGGAAGGCGAAGCCCTCCGAGCTCGTCGACGCGGCGATCGCGCGCATCGAGAAAGTGAATCCGGCGCTGAACGCGGTGGTGACTCCGCTGTTCGAGAAGGCGCGCGCGCAGGCGGCGAGTGACTTGCCGCGCGGGCCGTTCCGCGGCGTGCCGTTCCTGCTGAAGGACTTGATCTGCGCCACGGCCGGCGACCCGCTGTACAACGGCAACCGGCTGATGAAGTCACTCGGCAGCGTGTCGCCGATCGACACCAACCTGGCGGCGAGATACCGCGCGGCGGGGCTCGTGTTCCTGGGCAAGACGTCGACGCCTGAGTTCGGACTCACTGCCACGAGCGAGGCGCTCGCGTACGGGCCGACGAAGAACCCGTGGGACGTGACTCGCTCGCCCGGCGGCTCGAGCGGCGGCTCGGCCGCGGCGGTGGCGTCGGGCATGGTGCCGGCGGCGCACGCGAACGACGGCGGCGGCTCGATCCGCATTCCCGCGAGCGCGTGCGGCATCGTCGGGCTGAAGACCTCGCGCGGGCGCATCTCGCTGGGCCCGCTCGCGGGCGAGGGCTGGAACGGGCTGGCCGGCGAGCACGTGGTGTCTCGCACGGTGCGTGACTCGGCCGCGCTGCTCGACGCGACGCAGGGCTACATGCCGGGCGATCCGTACGCGGCCCCGCCGCCCGAGCGCCCGTTCGCCTCCGAAGTGACTCGCACACCCGGCAAGCTCCGCGTCGGCTTCATGGATCGCTCGCCGAAGTGGGTGAAGACGGCGCTGCACGCGGATTGCGCGGCCGCGGTGCGCGACGCGGCCAAGCTGCTCGAGTCACTGGGTCACTCGATCGAGCTCAAACACCCCGCCGCGGTCGACGACTCGGGCGTGCCGAACACGCTGTTCCAGATCATCATCGCGCAGACTCACGCGCTAGTGTCTCTCGTCGAGTCACAGATCGGGCGCGCCGTGAAGCCCGACGATCTCGAGGTGTGGACCTGGACGGTGCGCGAAGAGGGCAAGAAGGCGAAGCTGCTGGACTTCGCGGCCGCGCTCGAGTGGCGCAACGTGCTGTCGCGTTCGTTCGGCGAGTTCTACGCGTCGGGCTTCGACTTGCTCCTGACTCCGACGCTCGGCGCGCCGCCGCTTGGCCTCGGCTCACTCACTCCGTCGGCGGACCGGCCGCTCGACACGTGGGAGAAGCTGGTCGACTTCATCCCGTTCACGCCGATCCAGAACATGACCGGCGAGCCGGCGATCCAGCTCCCCCTACACTGGAATGCGTCGGGGCTGCCGATCGGCGTGCAGCTCGTCGCGCCGTGGGGGCGCGAGGACGTGCTGCTGCGGATCGCGGGACAGCTCGAGCAGGCGCGGCCGTGGCGCGACCGGCGCCCGCCCGTGCACGTGTGAGTCCGTCATGAAGTTCGGCGCGATGTTGGCCACGAAGGTCGATGACTGGAAGCTCTTCGTCGAATGCGAGTCATTGGGTTACGACCACGGCTGGGCGCCCGACTCACAGATGATCTGGTCGGATTGCTACGCGACCCTGGCGCTCGCGGCCGCGAACACGTCGCGCATCAAGCTCGGGACGGGCGTGGCGATCGCGCCGACGCGGCTCGCGCCGGTGACCGCTCACTCGATCGCGTCGATCGCGCGCCTCGCCCCAGGCCGCGTGTTCCTCGGGATCGGCACGGGTCACACGGCCATGCGAGTCATGGGCATGAAGCCGATGGTGCCGCGCGAGTTTCGCGAGTATCTCCGCGTGGTGCGCGGGTTGCTCGCGGGCGAAGAGGTCGAGTACACGCACGGCGCCGAGACGCGCGCGATCCGCTTCCTGCACGTCGACCGCAAGTTCATCGAGCTCGCGCACCCGATCCCGATCTGGGTCGCCGCGAACGGGCCGGGCGCGCTGCGCGCCGCGGGCGCATACGGCGACGGCCGCATCTCGGCCTTGAACGAGCCGCCCGACATGACTCGCCGCAGCCTCGCGGCGATCGAGGCCGGAGCGCGCGAGATCGGGCGCAAGCTCCCGAGCGACTTCCACACGGCGGCGCTCACCACCGCCGTGGTCCTGCGCCCCGGCGAGTCACTTAGCAGCGACCGCGTGATCGACATGTGCGGGTCACAGGTCGCGGCCGCGTGGCACTACGCGTGGGAGGGCTGGCGCATGAACCCGAAAGAGGCGCCGCCGGTGCCGCCCGCGCTGATGAGTCAGTTCGAGGAGTACAACGCGTACGTCGAGAAGATGGAGACGCCGCGCGAGAAGCGGTATCTGCAGGTGCACGACGGCCACTGCTCGTATCTCGTCCCGGCCGAGCGCCGCTTCGTGACTCCCGAGGCGATCCGCACGTGGATCCTCGCCGGCACGCCCGAGGAGATCATCGGGCAGCTGCAGGCCGCCGAGCGCGCGGGCCTGCGCGAGATCACGCTGCTCCCGCCCATGGACTTCGCGCGCGAGCTGTTCCGCGACTTCGCGAAGCAGGTGATCGAGCGCTATTGACTCGAGTGTGAGCCACTCGATTCGCAACGCCACGACGGCCGACTGCGCCGCGATCCTCGCCATCAACGAAGCCGGCCAGCCTGGAGTGACTCCCTTCGAGCCGGGCGAGGTCGAGCGCTGCATCGCTCGCGCGACCTGGTTCCGCGTCGCGGAGCAAGCGGGCGCAGTGACCGGCTACCTGCTCGCGTTCGGCGCGGGCTTCCCGTCGCTCGGCGACGAGTACGCTTGGTTCTCGGCGCGCCACGAGTCGTTCCTGTACGTCGATCAGATCGCCGTCGCGAAGAGCGCGTGGCGCGGCGGGGTCGGCTCCGCGCTGTACGCCGACCTCGATAGCTTCGCCGCGGCGCGGGGCATTCCGCGCCTCACGTGCGAGGTGAACCTGCGACCGCCGAACCCGCGCTCGCTCGCCTTCCACGGCGCGCGCGGCTTCGCCGAGGTCGGCCGGCTCGAAGTGAGCGACGGCCGCTTCGTGTCACTCTTGGAACGCGAGGTCGCTCACAGCTTCAAGTAGGCTCGCGCGCGCTCGAGCAGCGCGTCGTCGTCGGCGCTGCGGCGCGCGAAGCGGGCGCGGTCGAGCGCTTCGAGTAACTCGACGACTTCGCGCTCCGCGCCGCGCGACTCGAGCTCGCCCGCGGTGAGCGGCAGCGCGTCGATGTGATGGCGCGCGCCGATCCCGGTGCGCAGCGCACGAGCGAGGAGTGAGTGGAACTCGCCCGTGCCGCGCGCCGCGCGCGCCGCGTCGAAGGCGGCGCGAGGAGATGGCGCCGAGACGCTCGGCCCGCCCGCGGGCTGCAGCCGCCGCCAACGGCTCACGTACCAGACACTCGCCCCGAACGCGGCAGCCACCGCGAAGAGATACGGCCAGACCGACAATGGCTCCTCGTTCGCCAGCGCCCGCCGCTTCGCGAACGGCGAGCGCGGCGCCGCGCCCGCGCTGCCCTCGAACACGTCGAACGCGAGTGACTCGCTCCTCGCGGTCTCGACCGCGCCGGTTTCGGGGTCGAAATAGCGCAGCTCGAGCGGCTCCGTGCGCACGCGCCCGCTGTTCGCCGGCACCAGCGCGTAGCTGAACGTGCGCCGCGTGGTGGCGCGGCCGCCGGTCTCGCCAACCGACACGCGCGGCGTCTCGGCGAACACCTCGACGTCGGGGCCCAGGAGTGACTCGAGCGGGGGCGGCGCCGCGTCCCACACGTTCGCCTCGCCCGCGAAGTCGATCGTGACTCCCACGGACTTGCCGAGGCGCACGCGGTCGTCGCCGATCGCGACGTGCACCTCGACCTTGCCCACCAGTGTCTCGGGAGGGACGCCGGCCGGCAGCGGCCGCACGCGGATGTGCGCGCCCCCGACCGGCAGCTCGCGCTGCGCGCCGCCCTCGCCCACATAAGTCAGCTTCGACGGCGCTATCTCGAGCTCGCCCGCGCGCGTCGGGAAGAGCGCGCGGCGGAACTCGGTGCGGTGCAGCCCGTTCGCGTCGTTCGGCAGCGCGCGCGTGCCGAGTCGCTCGGCCCAGAAGCCGTCGAACGGCGGCGGCTCCCAGCTCGCGCGCGCGTCACTCGAGTGGAGTATCTCGACCGACATCACCACCTGCTCGTGGACGTACACGCTCTCGCGGTCGAGCCGCACCTTCGCCGCGAGCGCGAACGGCTCTTCCGCGCGCGCGGGCAGCGCGAGCGCGCACGCGAGCAGCGCAGCTGCGAGCCTCACCACGTCTTCCCGCCCGGCCGCGCCCGCGGGCGGCCGCCGGTCGAGTTCGTGACTTGCTGGCGCAGCGCGTCGCCCACGGGCTCGTCGAGTGTGTCGAGCCAGCGCTGCGCCTCCTCCGGATCGAGGCTGCCGCGCTCCGGCTGCGCCTCACTGCGCCGCGGCCGTGACTCGCGCGAGTCACCTTGATCCGCATCGTCGTTCTCGTGCTTCGGCTCGTCGTTCGGGTTCGGCTCGGGCACGGGCGGCAGCTCCTTGATGCTCGCGAGCGCCCACTCGTAGTTGAACTTCGCCTCGAGACTCTCCGGCCGCGCGACGAGCGCCGCCCAGTACGCGTCGCGCGCCTCCTCGAAGTGCTGCTTCGCGACGAAGGTGTTGCCCAGGTTGAAGCTCGCGGTGAAGCGCGCGTCGGGGTCGTCCGAGTCGAGCACGCGCAGCGCTTCGAGATACGCGCTCGCCGCCTGGTCGATGCGCTCGAGGCGGAACAGCGCGTTCCCGATGCGGATCGAGAGACCGGCGTTGCGCTCCTGCGCCGCCGCCGCCTCGTGATACAGCGACAGCGCCTCGTCGGCCTTCCCCTCGGCGAGCGCGCGGTCGCCGCGCTCGATCAGGGTGGATACGCCGAAGCCTGCGAGCGCGAGTGACACGAGCGCGACGGCGGCGGCCACCGCGCGCCGCGGCGGGCGGAGCGCGAAGCGAGTCACTCCGCGGCGCGCGCGGAACGCGCCGCCCGACAGCCACAGCTCGGCCGCCAGTGCGAGCGCGGCGGCGAGCGCGAGCGGCAGGAGCGGATCGCGCGGGCGCCGCGCGCTCTCGTGAGTCACTGACGCCTCGCGCGGCGGGAGCAGCTGCGCCGCCGTGGGCCGCGTCTCGATCTCGGGGAAGTACGCGCCGCCGGTCTCCTCGGCGATCCGAGCCAACAAGCCGTCGTTGCGCTGAGACAGGGTGGTCTCTCCGCTGCGCACCGCTTCGGCGAGGGCGGCCGAGCCGGGCACGGGTCCGCCCTCCGGCGTGCCGTAGCCGACGGCAGTGACTCGCACGCCCAGTGCGTGCAGCTCCGCGATCTGCGCCGCGGGCGGCGCGCCGAGGTCCTCGCCGTCGGTGAAGAGGATCAGCGTGCGCGGCCGGCTCGAGCGCGGATCGAAGGCGCGGCCGGCTTGCTCGAGCGCGCGCGAGAGCTCGCTGCCCTTCACCGAGATCACGTCGCTGTCGAGCGCGCGCAGGTAAGTCAGCACGGCGTCGCGGTCCTGAGTCAGCGGGAGCGCGATGAACGACTCGCCCGCGAACACGACCAGCCCGAGTCTCTCGGCGCGCGCGTGCTCGACCACGCGCTCGGCCGTGCGCAGCGCGCGGCGCAGGCGGCTGGGCGCGACGTCGGCCACGTCCATGCTCTGAGACACGTCGATCGCCAGCACCACGTCGGCGCCGTCGCCCGAGAGCCGCTCGGGCGTGGTGAGCGCCGTGCGCAGCGCGAGCGCGAGACACGCCGCGGCGAGCGCCAGCGCGAGCGCGCGAGCGGGTCGAGTCACACCGGCCGGGTCGCGCCCCAGCCAGCGGCGCAGCTCCGCGCGCCCGCGCCACGCGGCCTGCGCGGCGAGCGCGGCGATCGCGAGCGCGGCGAGCCAGGGCAGCGCAACGTCGCTCACGGGAGCCTCCGCGCGAGACCGTGAGTCAGCGCCGCTTCGCCGAACAACAGACACAGCGCGAGCGCCAGAGTGAGTGGCGCGAGCGACGCGTGGCGGAAGCGCGGGTCTTCCGCGCGCGGGCGCGCTTCGAGCCGGTCGATCGCGGCCGCGACGGCGCGCAGGTCCTCGGGCCGCCGCGCGTGGAAGAAGCGCCCGCCGGTCGTGTCCGCGACCAGCGCGAGTGTCTCGCGGTCGAGGTCGACGCGCTCGAAGCGCAGCGGCGCCTCGGCGCCGGGCTGCGCGAACGGCACGAGCCCCTCGGTGCCGATGCCGACGGCGTGGATGTGCACGCCGGCCAGGCGCGCGAGCTCGGCGGCGGTCTTCGGCGCGAGCTTGCCGGAGTTGTGTCTGCCGTCGGTCACCAGCACGACGACGCGGCGTGACTCGTCGGGCGACCCGGCGGGGCGCAGGCGGCGCGTGGCCAGGCCGATCGCCTCGCCGATCGCCGTCGCGTCGCCGACCAGACCGACTTCGACCCGCTCGAGTGACTCGAGCACGAGCCGGTGGTCCACCGTGAGCGGGCACTGCGTGAACGCGTGCTCGCCGAACGCGACCAGCCCGATGCGGTCGCCGCCGCGCGCGCCGATGAAGTCGGCAACCACGCGCTTCGCCAGATCGAGGCGAGTCACTTGGCGGCCCTCGAGCTCGGCGTCGAGCGCGAGCATGCTGCCGGAGGCGTCGAGCGCGATCACCAGGTCGACGCCCGACCCGCCCGCGGGGTTCTCGGGCACGAGCCCCACCGGCCGCGCGAGAGTGACTGCCACGAGCGCGAGCGCGCCGAAGCGCAAGACGAGCGAAGTCACCCAGCCCAGATCGAGCGAGGCGAGCGGCCCGCGCCCGCTGCCGGCGCTCGGCACCGACAGGCGCCGCGGACCGCGCAGCGCCACGGCGAGCGCGAGGACCGTGACCGCCGCCAGTCCGAGCCACAGGAAGAGCGGCGCTTCGACGGTGAGTGCGCGCGCGGTCAGCGCGTTAAGCGCCCAGGTTCGCCACATGCCGCACCCGTTCCCGCGCGCGCTCCGCGAGCCCAGTGAGTGGCGCGCGCGCTGGCCGAGGCGCGAAGCGCGCCGACTCGAGAGCGCCGAGGATGCCCACGATGTCGCCGTCGACCTCGGCGGGCAGCTCGCCGGGAGTCACTGCGGCGGTGTTCACGCTCCAGCACACTCCGACGAAGTCGAGCAGCGCCGCGCGCACCCGGGTCGCGAAGCTCCGCGGGTCGGCGTCGCTTTCCACGCCGTCCAGCGCCGCGAGCGCGCCGCGGCCCGCGGTGAGGACTCTCCCCGCGCGTTCGCCCGCCGCCACCGCGCGGCGGCGCAGCACGCGGAACAGCGCGACGGCCAGAGTGACTCCCGCCGCGGCCGCGAGCCACACCCAGAGCGGGATCGGCTTCTGCGGCGGGGCGCCGCGGATGTCGAACACGGCCGCGCGCTCGGGCAGGTCGGCCTTCACCGACAGCACCGGCACGGGCACGCCGCCGACGCGCAGCGGCTGAACGTTTCCATCCGGGCGAACGAGCGGGATGTCGAGCCACGGGAGTGACTGCTCGCCGATCTCGCGCGCGCGGACGGTCCAGCGCAGGTGGTGGCGCAGCCCGCCGGGCACCGCGATCGGCTCCACCAGCTCGACCGAGTCGGAGGCGAAGCCGCCGCTGCTCGGCGCGGGCGGCGCCTGCACCGAGTAACCCTCGGGTGTCTCGACCTCGACGGTGACTCCGATGGGATCGCCCACGCGCGTCTGGCTGCGGTCGAGAGTGACTCGCGCGCCGATGCCGAGCGTCGGCACGTCGCCCGGCCCGCAAGCGGCGAGCGCCAGCCCTGCCGCGAGACACCAGAGGCGAGTCACGTGCGCCTCCGCGCGCGCTCTTCGAAGAAGCGCAGCAGGCTGGGCAGCAGCCGCGCGCCCGTCCACAGCTCGCCGTAGTCCGCGCCCAGGGCGCGCAGCGCCGACTCGCTCACCGCGGGCGCGAGTGACTCGGCCGCGTCCGACGAGCGGCGCCAGATCGACGCGTGGCGGCCCTCGGCCGCGCGCACGCGCACGGGCGGCAGGCGCGGCGGCGGCTCGTCCGACGGATCGCGCAGGCGCAGCGCGACCAAGTCGTGCTTGCTCGCGCAGCGGCGCAGCGGCGGCCCCGGGTCGGGAAACAGGAAGTCCGAGATCAGCACGACCACCGAGTGTCTCGGCAGCTTCTCGGCGGCCCAGTCGAGCGCCGGGCCCGCGTCGGTGCGCGCGCCGGCCGGCGTCTCTTCGAGCGCGTGCAGGACGCGCTCGCGCTGCAGCGCGCCCGTGCCGGGAGACAGAACGCGCACGAGTCTCTCGCCGAACAGCGCGAGCGCGACGCGGTCCTGCGAGGCGATGGCCGCGGCGGCCAGCGCGGCCGCCGCGCGGCGCAGCGCGTCCTGCTTCGTCGAGTCACCCGTGCCGTGCGCGAGCGACGGTGACACGTCGACCAACAACGCCAGCACCAGGTCGCGCTCCTCGCGCATGCGCTTCGCGATCGGCCGGCCCAGGCGCGCGGTGGCGTTCCACTCGATCCAGCGCACGTCGTCGCCGGGCGCGTAGTCGCGCAGCTCCTCGAAAGTGAGTCCCTGGCCGCGGAACGCGCTGCGATACGCGCCGGTGAGTGACGTGGTCACGTCGCGGCGGGCGCGCACGCGCAGGCGGCGCGCGAGCCCGGCCAGCGCCGCGCTCACGGAGTCGGCACGGCCGCGAGCAGCTCGCGGACGACCGCGTCGGGAGTCTGTCCCTCGGCGGCGGCTTCGTAAGTCAGGAGCAGGCGGTGGCGCAGCACCGACGGCGCGACCCGCTTCACGTCTTCCGGCAGCACGTAGTCGCGCTGCTCGAGATACGCACGCGCGCGCGCCGCTTCGATGAGATAGATCGACGCGCGCGGCGAGCCGCCGAGCTCGACCGCCGGCAGACTGCGGCTCTTCGCGACGAGCGCGACCGCGTACTCGACCAGCGACGGCTCGACGTGCAGCGCGCGCACGGTCTCGCGCAGCGACATGATCTCGCTGGCGGACACCGCCGCACCGGGTGACTCGAGCTCGCCGGGCGCGGTGCGGCTGCGCACGATCTCGATTTCTTCCTCGCGCGCGGGATAGTCGACGCGCAGCTTCAGCATGAAGCGGTCGACCTGCGCCTCGGGCAGCGGATACACGCCTTCCTGCTCGACGGGATTCTGAGTCGCCATGACCAAGAATGGCTCGGGCAGGCGGAGTGTCTCGCCCACCAGAGTGACTTGCCGCTCCTCCATCGCCTCGAGCAGCGCGCTCTGCACCTTGGCCGGCGCGCGGTTGATCTCGTCGGCGAGAATCACGTGGTGGAAGATCGGCCCGCGGTGCAGTCGGAACGTCGAGTTCGCGGGGTCGTACACCTGCGTGCCCAAGAGATCCGCGGGCAGAAGGTCGGGCGTGAACTGGATGCGGCGGAACGACAGGTCCAGCGCGCGCGCGAACGTGCGCACGGCCGTCGTCTTCGCGAGGCCGGGCACGCCTTCGACCAGCACGTGACCCTGACACAGAAGTGCGACGAGCAGACCGTCGACGAGCTCGCGCTGACCGACGAGCACGCGCCCCATTTCCTTGCGAATACGCTCGACTGCCTCGCTCACGGGACCGGAAGTCTACCTCAGGGCTGCGGCGGACTGGGCGCTGGCGTGGCCTCGGGCGGCGCTTGCGGCGCCGCTTCGCCCGGCTGCATGAGCCGGCCGAGGCTCTTCACGCCGTTCACCACCGCGCTCGACGCGAAGCCGACGATGCTCGACACGCGCTGTGGCGGAAGCGGAGTCACCGTGATGTCGTCGCGCGGGCCCTGCAGGCGGAGATACACGGCGATCAAGTTCTTGTCGTCGCCCAGCACGACGTTGCGCACGAGCGGCAGCTGGTCGAGCACGCGGTCGAGTGTCTGCAGGAACAAGAGCGCGACCACCATGTCGGTGTCTCGCTGCGGCGTGTTGAAGTCGAGCTCCCCGCTGCCGAGGATGCGCAGCTCGGGGCCGAGCAGCTTGCCGTCGGCGATGGCGAACTTGCCGCTCGCGAGTGACAGGTCCACCTCGACGGTGCGGTACGGCAGGGCCGTGCCGAGCAGCCCAGTCACTCCGCGCAGTGACGGCACGCGCGCGATGGCGACCAGGGTCGGCAGCCGGCCGACCGTGCCGTCCTTCAGGATCAACTTGCCGTCGAGCGCGCCCTCGGTGCGGAAGTCGCCGCCCGGCCGCAGCACCCCCGAGAGCTTCATCGTCACGTGCCCGCGGCCGGTGACTGCGTCCGGCGCGAAGCCGAACGTCGCGCAGAGCGCCTGCGCGTCGAACTGCGCGGCGACGAAGTCCAGATCGAAGGGCGCCTTGCCTTCCTGAGACAGGTCCAAGTGACCCGAGCCCTTCAGGTCGCCGCCGGCCACGCGCGCGCGCAGCCGGTCGAGAGTGACTCGCCCGCGCTCGGCCGAGAGCCGCGTGCGCACCTGCGTGACCGGCCAGTCGCGAAGCTCGAGCTCTTCGACCTCGACCTTCGCAGACAGCCAGCGCGGGCCGGTCTCGGGGCCGCCCTTCGCCGCGCCCTCGAGATACTTCACGTTCACGTCGACGCGATCGTCGACCGAGGTCCAAGTGACTCCGACTTCGGCCGGCGCGCCGCCGAGCACGCCGCGCACGCCCTCCGCGACGAGCCCGCCGTCGGGGAAGCGCAGGCTGCCCTCGGCCTGGCGCAGGGGCAGGACCAGCTGCGGCATGCGCAGCGACAGGTCGCTGAAGCGCACGACCGTCGGCTCGGTGGCTTCCTTCTCGCCCGCGCGCAGCGCGGCGCCCAGCGCGGAGAGACCCAGTAAGTCGACGCCCGGCCCGCCGGTCACGTGGTCTTCGGCGTCGGGGAGGTGCACCAGCCGGTGCATGCCGTCCAGGTGGACGTTGATCTCGGGCGTGGCCTCGCCGTCGTTGATCATGCGCATGCGGCGGATCTCCATGACTTCGCCGCGTATCTCGAGCTCGCCCTGGAGATTCTCGATCGGTGACTCGTCGGGCTTCGGCCGGTATCTGCCGTCGCGCACGCGAAGCTGCAGCACGAACGCCTCGGGCGGCTGCGGTGAGTCGAAGCCGAGACTCTCTGCCGCGGTCGCGGTCGGCACGTCGACCGCCAGGCGGATGTCCTCGGCCACGCCCGCCTCGATGCGCGACTTCACGCGCGCCCAGCTCGCGAAGCGCAGGGCCAGGAACGTCAGGCCACTCACTCGGTCGCGCTTGCCCGGCTCGAAGGGCGCGAGCCGCAGGTCCGCGACGAGCCTGCCCTTGCGCCCGGTGCCCACGCGCAGCTTGCCGGTCACGACCAGGTCGTCGAGCTCGAAGGGGTGGAAGTCGAGAGTGACTCCGTCGCGCCGCCAGTCGAAGTCCGCCGAGACGCGCGCGGTCGCGGGCGCGATCGGCCCGGACAGCTTGGGCATCTGCAGCGCGAGCTTGTGGACGTCCAGGTTCACGCGGCCGCGCAGCGAGGCCTCGGTCAGAGTGAGCTCGAAGTTGCCCTCGCCGCGGCCGCGGGGAGTCACTACCACCTTGGGTAGCGTGGCGAGGTCGAGCCCGGCCACGTTGCCGCGCAGCTCGACCCGGTCGCTGCCGGCCGAGAAACGCAGCGCCAGCTCGGACACCAGTGACTCGCCGCGAGACAGTCGCGCGCTCCCTTCCCCTTCGATCCGCGTGCCGAAGCCCGCGCGCTGCGCCCGGAGCTGCAGGCCAGCCAGCGACCACGACTCACCCGAGTCGGTCGTGAGCTCGACCCGGCCATCGCTGACTTGCAGGCCCAGGCGCGGCACGGCCGACAGATCGAAGCCGCCCGCCGCTGCGCCGGTGCGTATGCGGAGCAGTGGGGAGTCGAGGGTCCAATCGAGCGGGAGATACTGGCCCGCCAACAGCCGCGGCCACGCCTGCAGGCCGCGCGCGTGGCCGACCTCGAGCACGGGCGGCTCGCCCGGCCGGTTGGGGTCCGAGATCTTCACCTGTTCCAGCTCGAGCTCGAGCCGCCGGCCCAGGTGCACAGTCACTCGGCCGATCTCGACGTGCCGGCCAGTGAGTCGCGAGATGGCGCCAGCGAGGAACTCGGCGTCCGCGGCGTACAGCACTCCGAACAGCACCGCGGCCGAGACCAGCGCCAGCACCACGGCGACCGCGAGCAGCCGGCGCGCGACTTGCGCGGCGCGTCCCGACGCAGGTTTCGAGGTTTTCCCAGGCTCGCTGCCGGGGTCAGTCAGGGCTCTGCTCCTCGAACGTTCTGGTCTCGCGCCCGCATCCGGCGCGCAGATACAGGCGCAACACCTTTGCAAATCACGCGCGCCTGGGCCCGTACGGGAGCTCGCGGCGAGATCGCGGTCACGGCCCCCAAGTATCGGCCGCCGCTAAAGAACCGGATTCGTGGTCCCGATCGAATGGGGCGACCGAGCAATTTGGGAGCCTCTGTGAGGGGGGCTCCTCTCTCGACCTGGAGGAGCTCCACGCAATGGAGCACACGAGCTTCGAAGAGCACATGGACGACAGCAAGCCCCGGAAGAAGAACCGGGTGCGAGAGCTGCGCGAGAACAAGCTCATGACCCAGGCGCAGCTGGCCAAGAAGGCCAAGGTTGCGCTGCGCACGATCCACTCGGTGGAGAAGGGCATGAACTGCCGGATGGACACCAAGCGCAAGATTCTCTTGGCCCTCGGAATGCGCTTCGAGGACAAGGACCAGGTTTTCCTGGACTGAGTCCCCGTCCGTTGGGGGCGTAAGTCGTCCAAAGAGAAGGCACGGCACGCCGGTCGGTGTGCCGTGCTTCCTTTTGACTGTGTTCGCCTTCGGCTCACTGCGCGCGCCCTCGGCGCTTGCGACGCTCGCTCGGGACGGCCCTCGCTCGCTAGCCCTGGCGTTGTGGTGAGTCGCTAGACTCGGCGCATGCCGCGTCCTTCGGCAAATCTGCTGCGTGACCTGGGTCGGCTGCTGACCCGCAGCCACGACCTGGAGGAGACGCTCAACAACGTCGTGCGCCTAGTCGCGCGCTGGATGCGCGCGTCGGCGTGCTCGATCTATCTGCTCGAGGATGACGGCGAGAGACTCGTACTGCGCGCCACCCGCGGCCTGAATCCGAACGCGGTCGGCCGCATGCGAATCAGCGTGGGGCAGGGCATCGCGGGGCGGGCGCTCGCGGAGCGGGCGACGATCGCCGTGCCCGACGTGCGCAAGGACTCCCGCGTGCACGCGTTCCCTTATTCGGGCGAGCAGCGCTTCCGGTCACTGGTGGCGGTGCCGCTGCTCGTGCGCGGCGAGCCCGTGGGCGTGCTGACTGCCCGCACCGCGCGCGTGCGCGTGTTCACCGACGCGCAGCTCGAGCTGCTCGAGATGATCGCGGCGCAGGTCGGCTCGATCGTGCTGAACGCGAGGCTCCTCGATCGCGCGCTGCGCGACGCGAGTCACTCCCGCACGGGGGCGAGTCACGAGCTCGAGCGTCTCAAGCCGGGCGCGGTGCTGCGCGGGATCGGCACGTCGCCAGGCGTCGCGCGCGGTCACGTGCACGTGCTGGGTCCGCGGCTCGATCTCGCGAATCTCGATTACCGCCCCGCGCGCACCAAGACCGCCGAGGCGCGCTCGCTGCACCGCGCGCTGCGCGAGACCGTGCGCCAGCTGAACGACCTGCGCGAGACCGTCGGCGCGCGCTTCGGTGAAGAGCTCGCCGACGTGTTCACGACTCACATCATGATCCTCGAGGACCAGGGCTTCCGCGAACGCCTGCACCGGCAGCTGGACGTGCACGGCAACGCCGCGCGCGCGCTGATCGAGACACTGCAGAGCTACGCGTCGATCCTGTCCGGCAGCGAGGACCCGACGCTGCGCGAGCGCGCCGCGGATCTGGAAGACGTGCTGCACCGCGCGGTCGGCGAGCTGGTCGGCGCGCGCGTACACGACACCAAGCTCCAGAAGGGCGTGATCGTGGTCGCGGAGCGAATCACGCCCAGTGAGTTCGTATTGCTCGAGACCGAGAAAGTCGCCGGGCTGGTGACCGAGCACGGCGGGCCGACGAGTCACGCGGCGATCTTCGCGCGCTCGCTCGAGATACCCGCCGTGTCTGGTGTGCCGCGCGTGGCGTCGCGTGTTTCGGGCGGCGAAGAGCTGATCGTGGACGGGCTCGAGGGCTCGGTGATCGCCAAGCCGACGCGCGAGCAGCGCGCTCACTTCGCGCAGATCGCCGAGCGCTACGAACGCCTGCGCGGCAGGCTCGACGAGCTGCGCGGCCTGCCCAGTGTGACTCGCGACGGCCGGAAGATCCGCTTGTCCGCGAACATCGGCGGCCTGTTCGATCTCGACCTGGTGAAGCGCTACGGCGCCGAGGGCGTGGGTCTGCTTCGCACCGAGATACTCGCGCTGTCGTCGCGCGGCCTGCCCGACGAAGACGAGCAGCTGCGCGGGTATCTGCGCGTGGCCGAGCAGGTCGCGCCGGACCCGGTCACCGTGCGCTGCTTCGACCTGGGCGGGGACAAGGCGCTGCCCAACGAGCCGATCTCGGAGGCCAACCCGCAGCTCGGCTGGCGCGCCATCCGCATCCTGCTCGACCGTCCCGAGCTGTTCCGCACGCAGCTGCGCGCGATCGTCCGCGCCAACACGCGCGGCAACGTGAAGGTCATGCTGCCCATGATCGCCACGCTCGACGAGCTTCTGGCGTCGCGCGAGCTACTGCACGAAGTGAGTCGCGACCTCGGCCGCGAGCCGCCGCCGCTGGGCGTCATGATCGAGACACCCGCCGCCGTGGCGATCGCCGAGCATCTCGCCAAGGTGAGTGACTTCTTCTCGATCGGCACGAACGACCTGGTGCAGTACACGCTCGCGACCGACCGCGAGAACGAGCGCGTGGCCGCGGCGTACGACCCGTTCCACCCCGCGGTGCTGTCGGGCATCGCGCACGCCGCCGCGATGGCGCGTGTCGCCGGGATTCCCTGCTCGGTGTGCGGCGAGCTCGGCGGCAATCCCGTCGTCGCGCCGCTGTTCGTGGGCATGGGCATCGAGGAGCTGTCGATGGCGCCGTTCTCGGTGCTCGTCATGCGGCAGGTCGTGCGCAGCCTGGACGCCGCCGCGCTCGAGGCCGCGGCGCGCGACGTGGTGCGCCTATCTCGCGCGAGCGAGGTGCGCGAGAGACTCGAGGCGACCTACTCGCAGCAAGGCGTGCTCGACGATCCCGAGATCGGCGGCGCGATGAGACTCTTGCTCTCGCTCCGCGTTGACAGGTCTCGAGGCCCCCGATAGCGTCCGCGCCGATGGCAGCGAACGCCGAACCCACGCGGCGCATGCACCAGCAGCTCGCCGAGCACCTCGCGAGTCACGGACTCAAACAGACTCGACAGCGCGAGGCGATTCTCGACGCATTCGCCGCTGCGAAGGGTCACGTCAGCAGCGAAGAGCTGTATGAGGTCGTGCGCGCGCAGCACCCCGAGGTCGGCGCGGCGACGGTGTACCGCGCGCTGAAGCTGTTCTGCGAGGCCGGCGTCGCGCGCGCGCACCACTTCAAGGACGGAGTGACTCTCTACGAGCGCGAGGGTCACCACCACGACCACCTGATCTGCACGAGCTGCGGCGCGATCGTCGAGTTCGAGAACCGGCTGATCGAGGAAGAGCAGGACAAGGTCGCCGCCGAGCACGGGTACCGACTCACTCAGCACCGGCACATCCTCTATGGGGTGTGTCCGAAGTGTCAGCGGAAGTCAGGTGCCGCGCGGACGGTTCGGTAACTCGTCGGAGTCGTCGGCGCGAGGCGGGAAGTTGCCCGCCAGGATCGCGCCGCAGAGACGGATGCCCTCGATGAGTCCCTCGTCCGCGCGCTTCTCGCGGATACCGGTCACCACGCGCTCGACCACGGTGTCCCACGCGCCGTCGGGCACGCGCTCGTGGATGCCGCGGTCGGCGACCACCTGCACGCGGTGCTCGAGCAGCGACACGTAGATCAGGATCCCGGTGCGGTCGCGTGTCTCGACGAGGCCGGCCTCTTGGAACGCCAGCGACGCCGCGCGGTGCACGCGTTCCGCGAACAGTGGGTTGGGCGCGACCAGGCTGAGCAGCGACCGCCAGCCGAACACCCAGCACAGCGCGGCGAACATGCAGAGCTGCGCCGGCACGAACCACAAGGAGTGACCCGGTGCCACGACGAGCAGCACGCCCCCCAGCGCCAGTGACACGATCGCCGCCGCGCCGATCCGCACGTCAGCGTACGAGTCACTTCGCTCGACGACCATGGGCACGATCTCGCCCGAGGTCGTGCGCTCGGCGCCGCGCACCGCGGCCTCGATCGCGGCCATCGCCTCGGGGGCGAGTAACTCCTCGACGCGAGTCACCAGCGCCCCGATGCGCCGCCGCCGCCGAAGCCGCCGCCGCCGCCCGAGAAACCCCCGCCGCCGCCCCAGCCCGGCGACGCGCCCCAACCCCGGCGCGGGAAGCGGGGAATGCCGAACAGGGCCCAGATGAGCGGGCTGCGCAGGAAGATGATCAGGAGGATCAGGACGATCCACCCGAGCTTGAACCAGTCGTGCTGCTTCGGCCGCGGCAGCTCCTCGCCCTGAGTCACTGACTCGATCGCGCGCACCCCGGCGAGGATCCCGGCCTCGAGGTTGCCCGCGCGAAACTCCGGCGTGATCTGCTCGCGAATGATGCGCGCGGACACGGCGTCGGGCAGCACGCCCTCGAGGCCGTAGCCCACCTCGATGCGCACCTCGCGCTCGGTCGGCGCGACGGTGAGGATCACGCCGTTGTCGAGGCCCTTCTGCCCGATCTTCCACGCTTCCGCGATGCGCACCGAGTACTCCTCGATCGGCATGCCCTCGAGGGAAGGCGTGACATGCACCACGATCTGGTGACCCGTGCGCCGCTCGAACGATTCGAGTGACTGCTCGAGTGACCGGCGTGACTCGGATGAGAAGACGCCCACGCGGTCGACGACGCGCGCGCGCAGCTCCGGCACCTCGAGCGCCCACGCCGCGTTTGCAACGACGAGGACCGCGGTGAGTGCGGCCCAGGCGAGGGCTCGACTCAGAACTTCACCTCGGGCGGCTTCTCGGCGGCGGGCGCGGCCTCGAAGCTCTCGCGCACGCCCAGATTCAACAGAAAGCGCGCCGTGAGGTTGGTCGGGAACGAGCGGACCATCTTGTTGTACTCGGCGACGGAGTCGATGTACCGCTTGCGCGCGACCGCGATGCGGTTCTCGGTTCCCTCGAGCTGCGCCTGCAAGTCACGGAAGCCCGCCGTCGCGGTCAGCTCGGGATAGCGCTCCGACACGACCAAGAGCCGCCCCAGCGCCTGGGACAGCTGGCCCTGTGACTCCTGGATCTTCTTCAGCGCCTCGGGATCGTCGATGACGCTCGGATCCATCTTCACGCTGGTCGCGCTCGCGCGGGCCTGGATCACCGCCTCGAGCGTCTCCTTCTCGAACGCCGCCGCGCCCTTCACCGTGTTGACCAGGTTCGGGATCAGGTCCATGCGCCGCTGGTACTGGTTCTGAACCTCTCCCCACGCGGCCTTCACCTGCTCGTCCGCCGCCTGAATCGAGTTGTAGCCGCACGCCGAGAGCGCGAGCAGCAGACCCACCGCCAACACCGCCGATCGCTTTGGGATTTTCATGGGCCGCAGAGTATCCGGGCCACCGGGCGCGGGGAAGGCGAACCTCGCCCGGCCCGCCTGCAATTGAAAGTCATTCTCAATTGGCTTACGATTCGGGCGCCGCTCGAGGGAACGACTTGATCGTCTGCAGCTGCCACGCCGTCACCGACCGCGAGATCCGCCGCGCAGTGCGCGCTGGAGCGTGCTCCGTGCGCGAAGTCGCCGAGTCCTGCGGCGCCGGCTCGGCCTGCGGCGGCTGCCGCGGCACGGTGCTCGCCATCCTCGACGAGTCCGAGGGTCCGCGCGAGCGCTACTCGATCTCACTCTCCGCGGCGAGCGAAGCGATCTAGTGCTCCGCTGCTAGTCTCGCGCGATGCGCCTCACGCGCGCGGCGCTGCGCGCCCACCTACTCGACGAGCTCCTGCCGCTCTGGGAGCGCCACGGCCTGGACCGCAGTCACGGCGGTTACTGGAGCCGGCTGGGTCGCGAGCTCGAGCCGGTGCCCGACGGGTTCAAGCGCCTGCTCGTGCACGCGCGGCAGCTCTGGGCTTTCTCGCGCGCGGCCGAGCTGGGCGCGAGTGACTGGGCGCGCGCGGCCGCGAGTCACGGGCTCGACTTTCTCGTGCGCCGCTTCTGGGACTCGCGTCACGGCGGTTGGTTCGCGACCACGAGTGACTCGGGCGAGCCGCTCGACCGGCGCAAGGATCTCTACGGCCACGCGTTCGCGATCTTTGCCCTGGCCGAGCACCACCGGATCACGGGCGAGCCCGAGTCACTGCTGCTCTCGCGCGAGACACTCCGGCTCGTGCGCGACCGGCTGCGCGATCACGAGCACGGGGGCTTCTTCGAAGCGGCCAGCGAGGACTGGCGGCCGGTCGACGAGGTGCGCCGGCAGAACCCGCACATGCACCTGGTCGAGGCGCTCCTCGCCCTGCACGTGGTGGCGGCCGCGGACGGGGCGCTGCGCGAGGCGGGGGCGCTCGTCGAGCTGGCGGCCAAGCGCTGGAGCGATCCGGCCAGCGGCGCGCTCGGCGAGTTCTTCGGCCGGGCCTGGGCGCCTGCGCCCGGGGCGCCTGGCGAGATCGTCGAGCCGGGCCACGGCTTCGAGTGGTTCGCGCTGCTGCGGCGCTTCGCCGAGCTCGGCGGAGATTCCGGCGCCGGGCCGCTCGCCGAGCGGCTGCTCGCGTTCGCCGAACGCCACGGGGTCGACGCCGACGGCGGCGTCTTCGATCAGGTCGATCGCCGGGGCAAGCCGCTGTCGACGGGCAAGCGGCTGTGGCCGCAGACCGAACGGCTCAAGGCTTGGGCCATGGCGCTGCGCGGAACCGGTGACCCCGCGGCCCGCGCCAAGCTCGAGGCTTCGCTCGCGCACTGCGCGACCCGCTACATCGACCCAGTCACCCACGGCTGGCGCGAGCAGCTGGCCCGCGACGGCGCGGTGCTATCGAGCGCGATGAACGCGACCAGCGTGTACCACGTGGTCGCCGCGCTGGGCGAAGCGCTGCGCGTCGCCGACTAGCGGCGGCGCACGTCTCGCTGGCAGAAGTTCCCGACCAGGTTCACCCGACCGGTCTCGATCAGGTGGTGGACCACGGCGATGACCTCTTCCTCGCTGTGCGAGGCGTCGGCAACCGCGGCCACGAGGTCGAGCAGGGTCAGCGTCTCGGGGTGGGTCGCTTCGAGTCTCTCGAGCTCTGCCAGTGTGTGTGCGACCTGCGCCATCGTTCTCCCCTGCTCACTCTCTGGTGCGGCTGAACTTCGTACGCTGGATCACTAAGCATCGCGCGTGCCAATCCTGGGGAGGGGCAACCACGCGCGAAACCCCGCGATTCTCCGCGGCCGATTCGCTGCGCACGGAGGTTCAACCGGCGGCGCATGGCCGAGTTCCGTCAGTGCGGTGACGCTTTTCGTCAACCGGCCGACGGTGAGTCACCGGATCGTGCTGGACCAGCGCACGTCGCCCGCTCGGTAGATCAGGATCTTGTGCGGCAGCACGAGAGTCAGCGACACGTCGCTGATCGAAGCTCGCTCGACGTCCTCGAGCGGACTGAGTGGCTCCTCGACGAAGCCCTTCGAGCGGTTCGAGAAGGCGATCGCCCGCCGCGGAGTGATCACGGCCGCGATGTTGCCGTCGGCCTGGATCTGTCTCGGGTGCTCGCCGGGCCCGAGCCCCGTGCTGACCCAGACCCCGAGCTCGGGCGAGAAGCCGACGAGCCGCGTGTGCAGCTCGACGAGGGCCAGTCGGTCGAGCACGTGGATCGCATCCGCCCCGACTGGCTTCTCGCGGATGCGGTAGCGGAGCTCCGCGAAGCCGGTGGACCGCGACGCCACTGCGAGCAGCCGCCGGTTGGTCGCGATCACCCCGACGTAGCCCTTCGAGCGCAGCGCGATCACCGACTCACCCAGCTCCAGGTCCGTCTGGATCGGCGCGAAGCCGCCGACCACCGCGATCAGGTGCCGATCGACCTGAGTCACGTCGACCAGGTCTTCGGGGCGGAAGGGCAGGTCGCCTTGGGCGCGAGCGATCGGCGCGATGGCCAGGAGCAGTGCGGCGACCACCGCCGCCCAGCGCGCGTTCAGAACTTGTCCTTGAGCGCGCGCACGGCGCCGAGGATCCCGACCGGGTCGGTGGGGGCGTCGGGCAGCTTGGCCCGCACGCTCGCCGCGAGCTCCTGTGAGTGGGCGCGCATGAACGGGTTGGTCGCGCGCTCCTCCGCCAGGGTCGAGGGCACGGTCATCTCGGCTTCGGTCGCCTGATGCCAGTCACTGGCCACGGACGCGCGCACCGCTCGGACGTGCGCCATCCGCGCGCGCAGCGCCTCGTTCGAGGGCTCGAGCGTGAGCGCGAAGCGCAGGTTGTTCTCGGTGTACTCGTGCCCGCAGTACACGCGGGTCTCGTCGGGCAGGCGCGCGAGCTTCACGTTCAGCGCCTCGTGCATCATCTCCGGGGTGCCTTCGAAGAACCGGCCGCAGCCGCCAGCGAACAGAGTGTCTCCGCAGAACACGGCGCCCGGGAAGACGTACGCCACGTGCCCGCGCGTGTGACACGGAATGAAGACCACACTGGCTTCCAACCGGCCGATCGCGACTTTGTCGCCCTCGGCCAGGCCGTTCGTGAAGCCGGGCAGGCGGCCCGAGTCCGACGAGTGACCGAGCACGGGCGCGCCGAAGCGCGCCGCCAGCTCGGGGTTCGCCGCGCTGTGATCGGCGTGATGGTGAGTCGACAGGATCTTTACCACGCGCACGCCGAGCTTCTCGACCCGCGCGATTACGGGCGCGGCTTCGGGCGCGTCGACGACCGCGGCTTCGCGAGTCTCTCCGTCGACGATCAGGTACGTGTAGTTGTCACGCAGGGTCGGGATGCGCTCGACGCGCATCTCGGCACGCAGGGTGGGGGCGGGCATGACCCGAGTCTACCCGACCTCAGCTGAACACGACCTCGAGCTCGCCACACACGACCTTGCGTAGCCGCTCGGCGACCAACGCGCGCAGCTCGGGCAAGTCACTCCGCGAGAAGTGGAGCTCGACGCGCAGGCCCGCGACCGAAATCAGCTCGACCTGCGCGGGCGCGGGCAGGCGCGCGGCGATGCCGACCAGCGCGGTCTCGACGCGCCGATGCGACTCGCCCGCGTTCTTCGCGCGGTTCGCGCGGCGCGCTGACTCGGGGTACGGCTCGCCCGCGAGGTCGGCGAGGATCTCCTCGAGCTCGGGCCGGCACGTGCCGCAGCCGGCGCCCGCTCCCGCTTGAAGCGCGAGCGAAGTCAGGTCCGCGAGGCCGCGCTCGCGCACGAGCTCCTCGACGCGCCGGCTCGACAGTCCCATGCAGCGACACACGAGCCGCGACATGGCGCTCTCATCGGCCCGCCGACGCTAGTCCAGGAGGAGCGCGAGCTGCAGGCCCGTTGCCGGCGCGGGCGCGGCCTCGGGAATGAGCGGCGGCCGTGCGCGCGCGACGGCGCGCGCCTCCTCCGGAGCCTCGGGGCACAGGTCCGCGTAGTCGCACCAGCGGCACAGCGGACCGGGCCGCGGCTTGTACTCGCTCTCGGATTCGATCGCGTCGATCAGCGCGACCGTCTCGCCGCGCAGCTTGTCGAGCGCCTCGGGCGTTCGGTGCGAGCGCAGCGTCTTGTTGAACACGAGGTAGTGCCAGACCAGCTCGAACTCGCGCGCCTCGGGGTAACTCTGCGCGAGCCCGATCTGGTACAGCGCGAGCTGGCGGTCCTCGTCGATGCGGCGCTGGTGCGGCAGGAAGCCCGAGGTCTTGTAGTCGTGGATCTCGAACACGCCGTCGCGCCGGCGCGCGACGCGGTCGACGATGCCGCGCGCGCGGTATCTTCCCTCGTCGTCGAGCTGCAGACGCACCGGGTGCTCGAGCCCGAGTGTCTCGTCGTGGTCGAACGGGTAGTGTCTGCGGTAGAAGTTCTCGAGACACTGCGCGCCGCGGTCGCGGTAGTACTCGGGCGAATTCTCGATGCGCACGATCATGACTTTCTCGTGCCACGCGCGCGCCCAATCCTGGCGGAAGCGCTCGAGCACCTGGGACAGACTCGGCGGCTTCGCGTGCCGCGCGACGTGGTGGTACAGGCGCTCGAGTATCTCGTGGACGCGTTTCCCCATGAACGCTTCCACGCCCTCGGTGTCGACTTTGATCTCGTCGACGTAGCGGAACTTGAACTTCCGCGGACACTCCTCGAAGGAGGAGAGCCGCGAGTGACTGTAGTCGGTCACGCTTTCCCTTGGGGGGGCATGCGCAGTATGCACGACAAGTGGTCGCATGGGCACCCTACCCATGCTCCGGCGGGGCGCGTAACCTTGGGCGCCGGTGGGGGATCGAAGGCGCACGAAGGGAGTCCGGGACGTGTCGACGCTGACGGAGACGATCGCCCAGCACCTGGCAGCAAAGCGCGACCAAAACGATCCAGTGAGCGAGGCGCGGCGCCAAGCCTGCCCCGACACGAATCGCGTGGTCGACGTGCTCGAGAACCTGCGCACGATCGTGTTCGAGCGCGGGCCGATTGAGCGGCTGAACTCCGACCTCGAGGTCGTGCACGGTCTGCTCTCGGGCCTGGTCGGCCCCGACGTGGCTTCGGCCTTCGTCGAGCGCCTGCCCGAGGTGCGCCACTGCGTGGGCATGGACGTGGAGGCCGCGTTCAAGGCGGACCCCGCCGCGAAGTCGTACGCGGAAGTGATCGCGGCGTATCCGTCGGCATACGCGACGTCGACTTACCGCATCGCGCACGTCTTGTACCAGCTCGGCGCCGCGGTGGCCGCGCGCATCATGAGTGAGCACGCGAAGTCGAAGACCGGGATCGACATCCACCCGGGCGCGTCGATCGGCTGTCACTTCTTCATCGACCACGGCACGGGTGTCGTGATCGGCGAGACCGCGGTGATCGGCAACCGCGTGAAGATGTATCAGGGCGTGGGCCTCGTGGCGTTCTCGAACAAGCAGGGCCGCGCCGACATCGGCAAGAAGCGCCATCCGACGATCGAGGACGACGTCACGATCTACGCGAACGCGACGATCCTGGGCGGCAGCACTGTGATCGGCGAGGGCTCGGTGATCGGCGGCAACGTGTGGCTGCACCAGTCCGTGCCGCCGTACTCGCGCGTGTCGATCGAGCCGCCGCAGCTGAACGTGAGTCAGAAGCAGCTTGACCCCGAGTCGGGCTCGATCGATCCCGACTTCGAGATCTGACTCACTGAGTTACTTCTCGTGCGCGAGCGCCTCGAGACCGTGGACGAGGGCCAGTGAGCGCCACGGGCGCCAGCGCTCCGAGAACGCGCGCATCTCGGCTTCGCTCGCGGGCGAGTCACTCGCCCGCCACTTGCGCGAGAGACGCTTCACCACGGCCAGGTCGCCCGCGGGGAAGATGTCGAGCCGGCCGAGCCCGCGCAGCAGCGCGACCTCGGCGGTCCAGCGGCCGACGCCCTTCCAGCGCATGAGGGCCGCGATCGCTTCCTCGTCGGGCAGCTCGCGCAGAAGTGACTCGTCGAGCTCGCCCGACGCGCAGGCGGCGGCCAAGCGCGCGATCGTGCCGGCCTTGGCGGCGGTCATGCGGAACGCGCGCAGCGCGGCTTCGCTCTCGCGCGCGATCCGTTCGGCGGTCGGGAAGGCGAGCCACTCGCGGCCCGCGAGCTCTCTGCTCTCTCCGAAGGCGCGCGCGAGCTCGGCCCGGACCGAGAATGCGAACGCGAGATTCACCTGCTGAGTCAGCACCGCGCTCACAAGTGCTTCGAAGAGACTCAGGCTCCCCGCCACGCGCAGGCCGCGGTGCGCGCGCAGTGACTCGCCGAGGAGCGGATCCTTGCCCAGCGCGCGCTGGAATGGGCGCAGATCCGCGCCGGCGCCGAGCACGCGCTCGACGAGCCCGCGCGCCGCGGCGTCGGACTCGGTGCCCGGCTCGCCCTCGATTCGTATCCGCAGCACCGGCCGCGCCACCGTCCCTTCCTGAGTCACCCGCGCCAGCACGAGTGACTCACCGGCGGGAACGAGCCGCGCGAACTCGCCGTCCTCGACCACGTTCACGGGATCCGGAAAACGCGCGAAGCGCGCGCTCGTCTGCGCGAGCGAGAAGGCGCCGCGGGGCCGGTACTCGAGCTCCACGACTCACTCCCGCAACGAGAGCTCGACGGGGCAGTGATCCGAGCCGCGCACGTCGGGCTGGTGCCGCACCCGCGCGATCCGCTCGCACAGCTCGGGGTTCGCCGCGAAGTAGTCGAGCCGCCAGCCGATGTTCCGCTGTCTCACTCCGGCTCGCTGACTCCAGAACGTGTAGTGACCCGGCTCTTCGCAGCGGCTCCGAAAGGTGTCGACCCAGCCGTGGCCGCGCAGGAAACGGTCCATCCACGCGCGCTCCTCGGGGAGATACCCGGCGTTCTTCTCGTTCTGCCGCGGGTTCGCCAGGTCGATCGGCTGGTGCGAGATGTTGTAGTCGCCACATAGCAGCACGTGTTTCCCCGCGCGCCGGTGGCGGTTCACGGCGCGCAGCATCGCGGCGCAGAAGCGGAGCTTGTACGCGAGCCGCGCGTGGTCGCGCTGACTGTTCGGGAAGTACGCGTTCACCAGCACGAAGTCACTGAACTCGAGCTGCAGCACGCGGCCCTCGCGGTCGAACTCGCGGACGCCGAGCCCAGTCACTACAGACAGCGGCTCGCGGCGCGTGAACGTCGCGACGCCGCTGTAACCCGGCCGCTCCGCCGGCGCGAAGAACGCGTGATAGCGGCGCGGATTGCGCAGCTCGGGCGCGAGCTCCTCGGGGCGCACCTTGATCTCTTGCACGCACACCGCGAACGGCCGCTCGCGCGCGAACCAGTCGAGAAACCCGGCGCGCCCCGCCGCGCGCAGTCCGTTCACGTTCCAGGAGAGGAGCTTCACACGCGCGATGTTCAGTTGAGGCTCGCGCGCATGCAACTCGCGCGTCGGTCACGCAGCTAAAGGAGTGCGGAGGCCGATACGACGGACATGTGGAAGGTCGTGGCGATCGTGCTCGCGGTCGTCATCCTCGGGCATCTGGCGGTGCGCTACGTGCGCAAGAACCCGCTAGCGCCGCGGACCGTCGACTCACTGATCGTGGTCGAGTCACAAGACTACGAAGTGACCTTCCGCCGCAGCGGCGACGTGAGTGGCACGTACTTCGTGGCCGACGTCGCGAGCGAGGATTGGTCGCCGCGCCCGGTGAACGCGACGCTGGCCGTGTTCGGGCTGCAGACGGGCACCGAGTACACGCGCGGCTTCGCCGACTTCCATGTGTACGGCTCCGAGACCAGCGACCGGCTCGCGAACGTCGCCACGCCGCTGTCACTCGTCGCGGCGACGCGGCCGGCCTACGGCGAGCTGCGGGAGCTCGTCGACGACTACAAGCGTCGCGCGGACGGCGGCGAGCGCCTGTGCGTGACGCTCTCGGGCGAGGCGCTCGCGATCGCCTCCGCCGAGTCACTCGAGGACGGCCGCGACGTGACCACCACCGTGCTGCAGTCGAACGCCGCGCCGATCGTGTGGGTCGACCAGCTCGAGGTGCAGGACTGCACCGACCTCTTGGCCGCGCGGCGCTAGCCGTCCTCGGTCTGCGCGTCTTCCCGCGCGACGGAGCGCAGGGCCGAGACACTCGACGTCGTCGACACCCCGTACGGCACGAGCAGAGTGAGACAGATCTTCCAGAGCCGATCGCCGTCCAAGTCGCCGCGCAGGAGCGCGCCGCCGTGATTGATGCCGATCAGGATCGAGCCCACCACCAACATCGTGCGCAGCGCGCGCCGCACCACGGCGGGATCGCGCGCCAGACGAAGCCACTTGGACATGGCGCGAGGCTAGCTCAGCCGCGCACCCGCAGCGCCTGCAGGCGCCGCTCGACGATCGGGCGCACGCGCTCGACGCGCGCCTCCTTGATCGACTCGAAGCCGCGGATCTCTTCGGCGAGCGCGGCGATCGCGGTCACTTCGCCGCGATTCTCGCCAGACACGAGCGCCGCGAGCTCGTCCAGCACGGACTCGTACCAGCGCGCGAGCTCTCGCTCGAGCCGCCGCGCACTTGTGTAGCCGAAGAAGTCGAACGGCGTGCCGCGCAAGCGGCGCAGTGACACCAGCGCGTGTAGGGCCGGCTCGAAGCCCTCGAGCGCGAGCTTGCGGCGCAGGCCCAGCGCGCGCAGCAGCGGCGGGTGCAGGTGATAGCGGAGCTTCGGCTCCGACTGACTGTGCCGGCGCAGCCAGCGGCGGTGCGGCCCGCGCAGGAGCAACCGCGCGACCTCGTACTCGTCCTTGTATGCCAGCACGCGGTACAGCTCGCGCGCGGCGACCTCGGTGAGTGCGGGTGACTCACTGTCGACTGCGGCTTCGGCGTTCGCCACGCGCGCGATCCGCGCGCAGTAGCGCGACGCGAGCCGCGCGCTCTGATAGTCGACGAGATCCACGGCCCAGCCCGCGACGCGCTCGAGCAGCCGGGCGGATTCCTTCGCCGACGCGAAGCGCCCCAGCGCCTCCTGCACGGCCGCGAACGACGCGCCGAGCGCGCGCTCGGCGCGCTCGAGTGACTGCTCGTCGCCGATCGCCGGCGGTGCCGCGTCGGCCGCGAGCTCGTGCACCAACTCGGGCTCCACCGCCGCGGCGCGGCCCAGCGCGAAGGCGCGCAGGTTCGCGGTGATCGCCACGCCGTTCTCGCGGATGGCGCGCTCGAGCGCCGCCCCCGACAGCGGGATCAAGCCGCGCTGCCAAGCGAAGCCGAGCAGCACAAGGTTCGCGGCGAGCGGCTGATTCAGCGCGACGTCGGCGAGCAGCTCAGCCGGCAGCACCGCGAGCGAGCGAGTCACTTTGCGCAGCGGTTCCATGAGTGACTCGAGATCGGGCGGCCGGAAGCCGGGGCTCGACACGTCCGAGCCGGTCGGCACGTACAGCGCGTGCGCCACGGCATGAGTCCGCGCCGGATCGAGCGCGCGCAGCGCCTCGCGGTCGCCCGCGCCCAGGGGATCGAAGGCCAGCAGCACGTGCGCGCGCCCCGCCTCGATCCGCGCGCTCGAACAGATCGGCTCGGAAGAGAGCACGCAGTGACTCGTGACTTTCCCCCCGCGCTGCGCGAGGCCGGTCTGATCCAGGTGCGACGCGTACAGGCCGTCGTGCTCGGCCGCGCGCACGAGCAGCGCGTCGATCGTGACCACGCCCGTGCTGCCGATTCCCACGAGCAAGAGCTCGAGCCGCCGCCCGTCCCAGTCGAGCGCCGGCGGGTCGGGCAGGGGGCCGGTGAGTCGCAGCTCGAACGGCTCCGGCTCGCGGCGCGGCGTGGCGATCGAGACGAACGCCGGACAGTCGCCGTCGAGACACGCGCGGTCATCGCTGCACGAGCTCTCGTGCAGGCGCGTCTTGCGGCCGAGCGCCGTCTCGACCGGCCGCAGCGAGACACACGCCGACTTCGCGCCGCAGTCACCGCAGCCCTCGCACACGTCCTCGTTGATGGCGATGCGCTCGTTCGGCCGCGCGCGCACGCCGCGCCGCTCGAGCCGCTGCTTCTCGTTCGCGCACAGCTCGTCCCAGATCATCGCGGTGACTCCGGGCAGCTCGCGCAGCTCGCGCATCGAGGCGTCCCAGTCGCCGCGCCCCACCACGCGCAGGCGCGGCTCGCGCTGCGCGAGCTCGACGACCTCGGCGTCGGCGGTCATGGCGTCGACCCGGCTCACTCCGTCCGACAACAGGTCGCGCACCAGCCCGTAGAGTGACTTCGCGCCGATCGCGCGCTGGCCGCCGGTCATCGCCACCACGCCGTTCCACAGGAGCTTGAACGTGACCGGCACGTCGGCCGCCACACACGCGCGCACCGCGAGCCGGCCGGAGTGGAAGTAAGTCCCGTCGCCCAGGTTCTGGAACAAGTGACTCGCGCTCGTGTAGTGCGACAGGCCGATCCAGTGCGCGCCCTCGCAGCCCATGGCGCCAATGAACTTCACTTCGCGCTCGGGCATCCACAGCGCCATCGTGTGACAGCCGATGCCGCCGCCCGCGACCGAGCCCGCCGGCAGGCGCGTCGACGACGAGTGCGGGCAGCCGCTGCAGAAGTGCGGCGCGCGCGACGGCGCGGGCGCGGCCTCGGCGCGCGCGAGCGCCGCTTCGAGTGACCGGAGCTTCTGCGCGATGCCCGGCGCGCGGAGTCTCTGCGCGAGATACGGGGCGAGATCCTCGGCCAGGGTCGCGCCCGACAGCTCGAGCCGGCGCGCGAGCCACGGCTCGCCGTCCCGCCCGCGCTGACCGTACACCTCGGGTCGTGACTCGCCGCCGTACAGCGCGGCACAAACCTGCTCTTCGAGATACCCGCGGCGCGCGTCGACGACCACGACCTCGGCCAGACCGTCGGCGAATTCCCGCACGCGCCCGGCCTCGAGCGGCCACACCAGATCGACCTTCAGCAGCCGGATGCCGAGTCTCTCGCGCGCGGCGCCGTCGAGCTCGAGTAACTCGAGCGCGCGCTCGAGCTCGCGGTACAGCGACCCCGCTGCGACGAGCCCGATCTTGTCGCGCGCGTGGCGCGAGGTGATCGGGTTCAGCCCGTTCGCGGCCGCGAAGCGGCGCACCGCCTCGAGCCGTCCGAACACGAGCTCCTGCTCGATCTTGAGCACGTTCGGCGGCAGCAGCGCCGTGTCGAAGCGCGCCGAGAAGCGCGCGCCGAGTGAGTCGAACTCGGGCCGCTCGAACGCGCGGTCGACGATGCCGTCCAGCTCGAAGATCTGACCCGCGTCTGCGACGTCGGCCACCACGCGCATGCCGGTCCACAGACCCGCGTAGCGCGACAGCTCGAACGCCGCGAGCCCGAGCCGCAGCACGTCGGCCGAGTCAGCCGGCGCGAACAGCGGCACGTACGCGTGCGCGAACGCGTGCTCGGAGTGACTCGGTAGCGACGAGCTCTTGCAGAACGGGTCGTCGCCCACCACCGCGAGCGCGCCGCCCAGTCGCGCGCTGCCAGCGAAGTTGGCGTGGCGGATCGCGTCGAGCGCGCGGTCCATGCCCGGCGCCTTGGCGAAGAAGATCCCGATCGCGCCGTCCCAGCTCGAGTGCGGAAACACTTCGAGCAGCTGAGTGCCGGCGACCGCGCTGGCCGCGAGCTCCTCGTTCAGCCCGGGCGCGAGTCTCACATTCGAGCGGTCGAGCAGCGGCGAGAGACTCCGCAGTAACTGGTCGAAGCCCGCGAGCGGCGAGCCCGGGTAACCCGAGAACAGCGCGCCCACCTTCGCCCCGGCGCGCTCGTCGCGCCGCAGCTGGTCGAGCGCGAGTCTCACCAGGGCCTGCAGGCCGGTCAGGTGCGCGCGCCCGCTCTCGCGTGTGTATCTCTCCTGGAGCGGCAAGTCAGGGGCAACAGTCGGCATCAAGTGCTCCGATCACGTGATCGGAGCGGCCGTCCGGACCCTTGAGGCGAGTGAGTCGCTCGTGGCGGGTGAGTTACTTCCCGTTCAGAGGAGTCACGATCTTCTCGGCGAAGCTCTCCACCATGGCCGGGTCGCGGCCCTGGATCACCACGTACGAGAAGCCGTAGCGCTCGCGCCGCTTCTCGAGCCCGTCGCGGATCTCGGCGGGCGAGCCGGTGAGGAACATCGGGCAGTCGGCGATCTGCTCCGGCGTCATGCCGGTGTTCGCGCCCAGCGCCGTGCGCAGCCCCTTCGGGTCGTCCGTGATCGCGACGACGAAAGTGAGTGCGTTGAACTCGATGTCGCTGAACTTGCGGCCCGCGGCCTCGGCGCCCTCGCGCACCCAACGGAACTTCTCGTCGAGTTTCTCGGGCGCGAGATCCGCCGCGGTGCGCGGCGTGATCTTGCCCTCGGGGATGGCCGGGTTGATGCCCACGATGTCCGCGTGTCTCCCCGCGAGTCGCAGCACCTTCGGCCCGCCGCCGCCGATCAACACCTTGGGACTCGGGAACGCCGGCTCGGCCGCGCGCGCGATGTTCGTGACTCGATAGTGTTTCCCGGCGAACGTCGTGCGCTCGTTCTGCCACATGCTCTTGATGATCGTGAGCGCCTCGTCGAGCCGCGCGATGCGCGTGCCCGGTGAGTCGTAAGTCATGCCCGCCTCGTCGTAGTCGGTCTGCATCCAGCCCGCGCCGATGCCGAACTCGTGGCGCCCGCCCGACATCAGCTGGATCGTGGCCGCGCTCTTCGCGTGAATCACCGGGTGGCGGTAGTCGACGTCGTACACGAGTGACCCGACGTTCAGTTTCGTAGTGACTGCCGCCGCGCCGGCGAGCAGCGCCGAGGGATCCCACTGCGGCCCGAAGTGATCGGGCACGAACACCGTCGAGTAGCCCATGCGCTCGATCGCGCGCACGCGGTCGGCCCACGAGTCAGGAGGCAACGAGTGAATCTGCACCGCGAAGCGGAAGGGTTTGGCCATGCGCCGATCTTACGCGAACGCGGCGCCACCCACAGATCGGCGCGCCCGCTACGATCCCGGCCCATGCTCGACACGATCCACGCGGTGCAGACCCCCGAAGGTGTCGACCTCGCGCTGCCCGTCGCCGGCCCGGCCCCGCGCGCGCTGGCCTACGCGCTCGACGTGCTGATTCAGATGGTGGGTCTCTCGAGCGTTCAGACCGTGTTGTTCGCGGCGGGTGAGAGCGGCTTCGCGCTCGGGCTGTATCTGATCGCGGTGTTTCTCACCAACTGGTTCTATCCCGTGCTGTTCGAGGTGCTGTACCGCGGCCAGACACCCGGCAAGCGCATCGTCGGCCTGCGCGTGGTGCACGAGAACGGCACGCCCGTGGGCTGGTCCGCTTCGCTCCTGCGGAACTTCCTCATGGTCGCCGACTTTCTGCCGCTCTTGTATCTCGCGGGTCTGGTCTCGATGTGTGTCGACGCGAGCTTCCGCAGACTCGGCGATCTGGCGGCGGGCACGCTGGTGGTCCACGTCGACGGGTCACAGCGCCGGCGCCGCGCGAAGGAGATCGAGATCGCGGAACGTCCCGCGCCGCCGCCGTTCCCACTCACTCTCGAGGAACAGGGCGCGGTAATCGCGTTTGCCGAGCGCGCGCCGCTCTTGTCGAGCGCGCGCAGCGCCGAGCTCGCGGGAATTCCCAGCTCACTCACCGGCGCCGAAGAGCCGCGCGCGCGCCTGCTCGCGATCGCCGCTCACCTGTTGGGGCGCGCGTGAAGCTGGCCGCGTTCGAAGCCCAGGGCCGGCCGCGCTGGGAGCGACTCACTCGGCTGCTCGACGCGCTCGAGCAAGGCAAGCCCGCGCCGGGCGGCGAGGCCGAGCTGGCCGAGCTGCCCGCGCTGTATCGCCACGTGTGCAACGACCTGGCGCTGGCGCGCGACCGCGAGCTGTCGAGCGCGCTGGTGGCGGACTTGAACGAGCTCGCGCTGCGCGGGCATCAGCTCCTGTATCAGGCGCGCACGGGACAGACCAAGAACGTGGCCGCGTTCCTGGGGAGTGACTTCCCGCGCGCGGTGCGGAGCGAATGGCGCCTCGTGCTCTTGTGTCACGTGCTCTTCTACTCACTCATGCTGGGCATCGGCGTGCTCGGCTACCGCAATCCCGACTTGATCTACAGCTTCGTCGATCCGGCCGGCGTGAAACACATGGAGGAGAGTTACGACCCCGACACCGGGCTGATCACGAAGGAGCGCGGCGCCTCCGAAGACAGCGCGATGTTCGGCTTCTACGTCTGGAGCAACGTGTCGATCGCGTTCCGCACGTTCGCGAGCGGGCTGGCGTTCGGCGTCGGCACGCTCGCGAGTCTCGGCTTCAACGCGCTCTCGTTCGGGCTGATCGCGGGTCACTTGGTGCGCCAGGGCTCGGCCGAGCCGTTCTTCACGTTCGTGATCGCGCACGGCGCGTTCGAGCTGACGGCGATCCTGTTGTCGGGCGTCGCCGGAATGCGGCTCGGTCTGTCACTCGTAGCGCCCGGTTCGCGCAGCCGGCTCGCCGCGCTGCGTGACTCGGCGCAGCGTAGTCTGCCGATCATCGCGGGCGCCGCACTGATGCTGCTGATCGCCGCGGCGATCGAGGCGTTCTGGTCGCCGCGGCAGCTGCCCGCGGGCGTGAAGTACGGCGTTGGCGCGAGTCTCTGGCTGGTCGTGGCGGCGTGGCTGGGCGCCGCGGGGCGAGTGAGTGGAGACTGAGCGCATCGCCGTCGCCGTTCGTCCGCGCGCCAGCCTCGAGGCCGCCGATCTCGGCTTCCGCCTCGCGCGCGCGAACTTCGCGCCGCTGTTCGGCGCGCACGCGCTGGTGGTGATCTCGATCGCCGGGTCACTCGCGCTCGCGCTGCCCGACCGGCTGGTGCTCGCCGGCGCGCTGGTGTGGTGGCTGAAGCCGCTGTACGACCGGGTGGCGCTGTACGTGCTGTCGATCGCGCTGCTCGGCAAGCCGCCGCGGATCGTCGAGACACTCTCGGCCTTGCCGAGGATCCTGTTCGGCACGGGGCTGTTCACGTCACTCACTTGGCTGCGACTCACACCGACCCGCGCTTTCTTCATGCCGGTGCTGCAGCTCGAGGGCCTGCGCGGCGGGGCGCGGCGCCAGCGCTCGCGCGTGCTCGCGGGGCGTGAGTCGACCACGGCGCTCGGCATCCTGTCGGTCTGCGGTCTCTTCGAGCTGGCGCTGGTCGTCGCGGGTCTGCAGCTCGCCGCCACGTTTCGGGCGGAGGGCACCGTGGCCGAGTTCTGGACGGAAGCGCTGTTCGGCCCGACGCCGGGAATGGTCGCGTACGAGCTCGCGCTGTACGTGCTCGCGATCTGCGCGGTCGAGCCGCTGTATGTCGCGGCGGGCTTCGCGCTGTACATCAACCGGCGCGTGTGGCTCGAAGGCTGGGACGTCGAGCTCGCGTTCCGCCGCCTCGAGCGGCGCGTGCGGGCAGTCACTGTCGTCGGCGCGCTGTGTCTCGCGTTCGCGCTGTCGCTCGCCGGTCCCACGCCGCGCGCGCTGGCCGACGCGCCGGCGTGTCCCGTCGACTCGGCGGAAGACGCGCGCGGCTGCATCGACCAGGTGCTCGAGGCGCCCGAGTTCGGCACGACCGTGAAGGTCGGCGTCTGGCGGCCGCGCGACATGGGCGGTGACTTCTCGTTCTTCGGGCCGCTGTGGCGCTGGATCGGCGAGCTGGTGTCGAGCGCGATGCGGGTGGGCGCGTGGCTCGCGCTTCCCATAGTGCTGGCGGTGCTCGCCGTCGCGATCGCGCGCGGCTTGCAGCGCCGCAATGCGAGTCACACACGCCTGCCGCGCGAGAGCGAGCTCCGCCGCGGGCTCGACCTGCGGCCCGAGTCACTGCCAGGCGACGTGCTCGGCGCGGCGCGCGCCCGCTTCGCGGCGGGCGATCCGAGCGGCGCCCTGTCTCTCTTGTACCGCGCCGCGCTGGTCGAGCTGGCGCGGCGCTTCTCGCTGCGGCTGCCGGCGAGCGCGACCGAGCGCGAGTGCGAGCGCATCGCGCGCGGCGCGACCGACCCTGGCCTGGTGAGTGACTTCCAGGAAGTGTCTCGGGCCTGGTTGTTCTGCGCGTACGCGCGGCGCCCCCCCGCGCCCGACGAGTTCGACGAGCTGTGCCGCCGCTGGGCCGCCGGCTTCGGAGCGCGCGCGTGATCGAGTCACGGCGGACGCGCTGGCTGGGCGGCGGCTTGATCGCCGTGGCGCTGGTCGCGCTCTTCTTGGCGACCTGCGAGCGCAAGGAGGTGGAGCTGCCGCGCGGGTACAGCGGCGAGGCCGCGCGCAACAAGTATCTCGCGGCCGAGCGCCTGCTCACGCGCATGGGCATGCCGGCGCAGAGTCACTCCGACGTGCGCGCGCTCGCCAAGCTGCCGCCCGAGACTTCGACGCTCGTGCTGCCCACGGCGCGCCGCGCCGTCGACCCCGCGACGTCGGCGCGCCTGCTCGAGTGGGTCGAGCGCGGCGGTCACTTGGTGGTCGTGACTTGGACCTTGTGGGACGACCCGCACCGCGACCCGGATCCGATCCTCGACGCGATCGGCCTGCACCAGTTCATGAACGGGTCACTCGAGGAGCCGAACGACCCCGACCTGCCCGAGTCACGGCCCGAGCCGGAGCCCGATCCCGAGCGCGGCCCGGCCGAGCCCCCGGCCGAGGCGCCGTCGCCGGTGGCCGAGGCCGAGTTCCCCGACCGCGAGGCCCCGCTCCAGGTCCGCTTCGATTCGCGGTTCCGCTTCGAGCTCGCCGAGGAGGCGAACGAGTCACTCATCCTCGAGATCGGCGATGACGACGGCTCTCACTGGGTCACCGTGAAGCGCGGCAAGGGGCTGATCACGGGACTCACCGACGATCTGTTCATGACTCAGCCGGCGATCGGCGAGCTGGATCACGCCGAGCTCGTGTACCGCATGAGCCGGCTCGGCGGTCACCGCGGCCCGGTGTGGTTCGTGTACGGCGACCAGCTCCCGTCGATGCTCGGGCTGATCGCGAAATACGGCTGGATGGTGGCGGCCAGCGCGCTCGCGCTGCTGGCGCTGTGGGTGTGGTCGGCGTCGCGTCGCTTCGGGCCGATCGCGCCCGACCCCGCGCCCGCGCGGCGCGAGCTGATGGAGCACGTGCGCGCGTCGGGCCGGCTGCAGTGGCGGCGCGGCGGCGGCGCGGCTCTCTTGGCCGCCGTGCGCGACTCACTCTTGGCGCGCATGCGCGAGCGTCACCCCGGCTTCCAGTCACTCACTCCGGCCGAGCAGGCGCGGCGCCTCGAGACTCTCTCGTCCGTGCCGCGCGCGCGCGTCGCCGACGCGCTGGCCCCCGGCCCCGAACCCGACCCCGCGCGCTTCGCCGCGCGCATCGCCATCCTCGAGAAACTCAGGAGATCGCTATGACCGACGCAGCCAGTCACTCCCCGCCCGACCTTGGGGCAGCCGCCGCGCTCGCCGCGCGCCTTCGCGACGAGATCAAGAAGGTGCTGGTCGGCCAGGACGCGGTCGTCGAGCAGGTCCTGATCTGTCTGTTCGCCGCGGGTAACGTGCTGATCGAAGGCGTGCCCGGCCTGGGCAAGACACTCTTGGTGCGGGCGCTGGCGCGCGCGATCACCGGCTCGAGCGCGCGGATCCAGTTCACGCCCGACCTGATGCCCGCCGACGTGGTGGGTCACGTGATGTATCAGGCGCAGACGGGCGAGATGCGCCTGCGGCGCGGGCCGGTGTTCACGAACCTGTTGCTCGCGGACGAGATCAACCGCGCGCCGGCGAAGACTCAGGCCGCGCTCTTGGAAGTCATGCAGGAGCGGCAAGTCACGCTCGAGGGCGAGTCACTCTTGGTGCCGGCGCCCTTCATGACTCTGGCGACGCAGAATCCCATCGAGCTCGAGGGCACGTACCCGCTGCCCGAGGCGCAGGTCGATCGCTTCCTCTTGAAGGTGCAGATCGACTATCCCGCCGTCGCCGACGAGGTGGAGCTGGTGCGCAGACTCTCGGACGGAAAGGTGGGGGACGCGCTCGAAATCTCCGCTGTGCAGCCGGTGACCAACTCCGCGGGCGTGCTGGTGCTGCAGGCCGCGGCCGCGTCGGTGTTCGTCGACGAGCGCGTGGCCGAGTACGCGGTGCGCGTCGCGCGCGCGACGCGCACCTGGCCGGGTGTCGCCATGGGCGCCGGCCCGCGCGGCGGGCTGGCGCTGGTGCGCGCGGCGCGCGCGGCCGCGCTGCTCGGGGGCCGCACCTTCGTGACTCCCGACGACGTCAAGGAGATCGCGCCGGCGGCGCTGCGCCACCGCATCCACCTGGCGCCCGAGGTCGAGCTCGAGGGCCAGAAGGCCGACTCACTCTTGGCCGCGCTCTTGTCACAAGTCGAGGCGCCGCGCACGTGAGTCCCGACCGGCGGCTGCTGGCGCTGTGCGGCGCGTGGCTCGCGCTCGCGCTCGCCGCGGCGTTCGCGCCCACGCTCCTCGCGGCCTGGTATGTCTCCGGCGCCGCGCTGGCGCTGGTGGCGCTCGCCGACTTGCTCGCGGTCCGGCGCGCGGGCCCGTTCGAGGCGTCGCGCCACGTGGCGGCCGCGCTCGCGGTCGGCGTGCTCGAACGAGTCACTCTCTCGATCGCGAACCGCGGCGCGCGCGCGGCGCGGCTCTCCGTGTTCGATCTGCACCCCGGCGGCTTCGAGGCGCGCGGCCTGCCCCGCGAAGTGACTCTCGCTCCGTCCGAGCACGCGAGCTTCGCGTACGAGCTGCGCGCGCTCGGCCGCGGCAAGCACCGCTTCGGCAAGGTCGAGCTGATCGCGCGCTCGCCGCTGGGCCTGTGGCGCCGCCGCATCGGCGCGGGCCGGGAGCACGAGCTGCGCGTGTTTCCGAACTTCCGCGCCGTGACTCGCTACGAGCTGCTCGCAGCGGCGAACCGCACCGGCGAGCTCGGCATCCGCCGCCGCCCCCGCCGCGGCGAGGGCCTCGAGTTCCATCAGCTGCGCGAATACCGCGAAGGCGACTCACTGCGCCAGATCGACTGGAAGGCCACCGCGCGCCTGAGTCGCGCCGTGTCTCGCGAGTACGAGGAGGAGCGCGACCAGCAGATCGTCTTCCTGCTCGACTGCGGCCGGAAGATGCACGCGCGCGACGCCGAGCTGTCTCACTTCGATCACGCGCTGGACGCCGTACTGCTGCTCGCGCACGTCGCGTTGCGCCAGGGCGACGCCGTGGGTCTCTCGACCTTCAGCGGCGAGCGCCGTTTCCTGGCGCCGCGCAAGGGCACGCAGCAGCTGCGCCTGGTCATGAACACCGTGTACGACCTGGAGAGCAGCACGCGCGCGTCGGACTATCTCGCCGCCGCCGAGTCACTCGCCGCCGCGCTCCACAAGCGCGCGCTCGTGGTCGTGGTCTCGAACCTGCGCGACGAGGATCACCAGGACTTACTCGCCGCCGCGCGCCTGCTCGGGCGCCGCCACCTGGTGCTGGTGGCCAGCATGAAGGAGCGCGCGCTCGCCCAGGCGCTCGACGAGCCGGTGCGCGACCTGGACTCCGCACTCACGAACGCCGCGACTCACCAGTACGTGTTCGCCCGGCGCCGCGCGCACGAGCGGCTGCGCAAGGCGGGCGTCCTCGCCCTCGATGCCGAGCCCCACCAGCTCGCGATCGCGCTGGTCAACGGGTATCTCGACGTCAAACGCGCCGGGGTTCTCTGACTCCGTCAGTCGACGATGGAGATTGCTTGTCGCGGACAGAGCCTCACCGCGGCTTCGACCTTCCGGCGCATCGACTCGGGCGGGCTCTCGATCAGGATGTGCAGGAAGTCGTTCTCGTCGACCTTGAAGACCTCGGGGGCCTGGTCGACACACACGGCGTTCGCCTCGCACAGATCGAAGTCCACCACGACCTTCATCGCCTTCTCCCGGGAAGTTCGGCGGCCGTAGCCTAACACGGGCCGCCGTCCGAGGAGGCCGCGCAAACCGCGGCGGGTCGAGCAGTTGGCCGGCCGGCCTACACGCGAAGCGACCCGTGTTGCGGGTCCGCGCGGAGCGGGCGCTCGGCGGCGCGATCAAGACCGCCGACGCGCGCGACGAAGAGGCTCGGCGAAGGAGAGCCCGCGTGTCGGCCAGCATCCGCGTCCGAGCCACGGTGTGTCTGGCCGTGTCGCTCGCGAGCACCTTCGAGCCGCGCACCGATCGCGCGAGTCACTGCCGCCCGCGGAGCCTCCCGCTCGTGGCTCCCGCGCCGCAGCGCGACGAAGCCGCGGCGTTCATCTGTCTCGCCGCCCCGGACGAGTAGTCGCGCGCGCGATCAAGACCCCGGTGCCCCGCGACGAAGAAGCTCGTCGAAGGAGCGCGCACGTGTCCCGCACGATCTGCTTGGCAGGAGCGCTGTGTCTCGCGCTGTCACTCGCGAGCGTCGGCGCGGCGACACCGATCCTGCCGGACGGGCCGCCCCCTTCGCCGCCGCTCCAGCCGGCGCCCGCGGCTCCGGACGGCGCGGCCGACGAAGACGTCCGCGCGGCGGAGCGTACGGTCGAGACACTCGACGAAGACCCGGTCCTGATCACGCGCGAGACCTGCAGCGACGAGGCCCACTTCGCGCGGCGCTGCCGCGACTTCCAGTACGACGTGGAGCAGGAGCGCGCCCGGGCGCGCAACCGCCTGGAGACCGCCCGAGAGAAGCTCGCGGCCATCGAGGAGGCCTCTCGCATCGCCGGCGTCCCGATGGTCTGCCTCGACGACCCCGCCGAGTGAGTTTTCGCGCGAAAACCGCTACTCGATGACTCGCAGCGGAGGTGCGCGTGAACGAGAGAGAGAAGCGGATCGTGGCGACCGCGGTCGCGCTCGCGGAAGAGGGCGGCTTCGAGGCGGTGAGACTGCGCGACGTGGCGGCGCACTCCGGCGTGGCGCTCGGCACGCTGTATCGCCACTTCCGCGGCAAGGACGACTTACTCGTGGCCGCGCTGGCGAGCGAGGCCGAGGCGCTGGCCGCGCGCATGGCGAAGACGCCGCCAACGGGAGACACCGCACTCGAGCGAGTCACCGAGTATTTCGCGGCCGCGACGCGCACGTTGTGCCGCAAGCCGAAGCTGGCGCGCGCGGTGCTGCGCGCGGCGAGCTCCGACGACCCCGAGCTGGCGGGGAAGATCCGCGGCTTCCACGGCATGGCGTCGAGCATGTTGATGATCGCGCTGCGCAGTGACTCGACCGCGACGCTCGAGCAGGCCACCCCGCGCGAGGCGCGCGTCTGCAACATGCTGCAGATGGTGTGGTTCGCCGCGATGCTCGGCTGGATGAGCGGCCAGCACAAGCAGAACGAAGTGGTCGAGCAGGTGCGGAACGCCGCGGAGCTGGTGCTGGGCTAGAGCGCCCGCGCCATCCGCTCGAGTATCTCGCGCAGGATCGGGCGCGAGGTCGCGTAGTTCACGCGCACGAACTTCTCGCCCCCGGGGCCGAAGCGGCGGCCGTCGCTGAGCGCCACGCGGGCGTGCTCCAGGAACCAGGGCTGCGGCGCGTCGTCGAGCTCGAGCGCCGAGCAGTCGAGCCACGCGAGATACAGTGACTCGCCCATGTGGTGCGCGAGCTTCGGCATGCGCTCGCGCACGAAGTCGGCGAGGAAGCGCCGGTTCCCGTCGAGATACCCCATGACGTCGTCGAGCCAGGGCTGACACGAGGTCCAGGCGATCTCGGTCGCGGCCAGGCCGAACGTGTTGAGCCCGCCGCGCACGTGCGACGGCACCTTCTTGAAGCGGCGCAAGAGGTCGTCGCTTCCGAACGCCGCGACGGCGCAGCGCAGCCCCGCGATGTTGAAGCCCTTCGTCGCGGAAGTGAGCGTGACCGTCCGCGCCTCGACCTCGGGTGCGAGCGACGCGAACGGGACGTGGCGGTGACCCGGGTACACGAGGTCGCACTGGATCTCGTCCGAGATCACGAGTAAGTCGCGGTCGAGCGCGACCCGCGCGATGCCCTCGAGCTCGGCGCGCGTGAACACGCGGCCCGTCGGGTTCTGCGGGTTGCACAAGAGCAGCACGTGCGCGCCCGAGTCACACACCTTGCGCAGCCCATCGAGGTCGGGCTCGTAGCCGTTCGGCCCGCGCACCAGCGGATTGACCAGGAGCCGCCGCCCCATGTCGCGCACCGCTTCGAAGAACGGCGGGTACACCGGCGGCTGCAGGATGACTCCCGCCTTCGAGTCACAGAGCGTGTCGAGCGCGATGTAGATGCCCTGGACAACGTCGCTCATCACCAGCACGCGGTGCGGATTCACCGTCCAGCCGAAGCGCTCGAGCATGCGCTTCGCGAACACCGTCGGCAGCGCCGACGGCGTGGGGTTCTGCGGGTAGCCGAGATCGTGGAGCGCGACTGACTCGCGCAAGTGACGCGCGATCGGCTCCGCCACGGGGAAGTCCATGTCGGCGACCCACGCGGCCAACACGTCGCCGGGATAGTCGGCCCACTTTTCGCCGCGCCTGCGCCGCAGGTCCGCGAGCTCGAGATCGTCGAAATTCACGCGCGCGATTCTAACCGGACGCGCTCGCGTTGGCCTGTGCGCAGCCACACGAGCTCGAGCATCGGCGGCGGCTCACTCGGAAACAGCTGCGCCACGCCGCGCGCGTACACCGCGAGCTGCGCCCAGTGACGCTCGCGTGTCTCATTGTCCGGCTCGCGATCCGTCTTGTAGTCCGCGACCACCAGGCCATTGTCTTCGGGATCGCGGTAGAGCAAGTCGATCGTTCCGCTCCACGCGCGTCCGTCCGAGTCACGAAACACCAGAGGCAGCTCGCGGCCGAGTATGTCGACGGACGCGAGCGCCCTCGGCAGCGAGCTCGCGAGGAGTGAGTCGAGGATGACCTGCGCTTCGGCCGCGACGTCCGGCTCGGCGGCGCCGGACCGGCGCGCGGCGCGAGTCACGGCTTGCCGCAGCAGCGTGTGCGCGCGCTCCCTGCTCGCGAAGTCCCAGCGCTCGAGGAGCTCGTGCAGCGCGGTGCCGACGGCCTGCGCGACGGGCCGGCGCGCGGCGGTCCACGGTGACTCGAGCTCTTCCGAGTCACTTTCGGGATTCGCGTGCTCCTCGGCCGCCTCGGACATGCCCGAGGGCCGACTCAGTGCCGCCCGGGCAGAGACCCGCGCGAGCGCCGCGGCCGCTTCCGTGCGCTCGAGCGCGGCGAGCGCCCCGGGACTCTCGAGCGACGGGAGCGCCATCTGCGTCGCGAACGGCGCTTCGATGCGCTCGATCGGGTGAGTCCAGCCCTCGAGCAGCCGGCCGAACGTGTCGGACCCGGGGACGCGCTCCCGCTGCGCGTCGGCGACGATCAGTCGCTCTCTCGCGCGCGTCGCGGCCACGTACAAGAGCCGCCGCATCTCGGCATCTTCGTGCTCGGCCTCGATCCGCTCGCGCTCGATCCAGGTCGACGACGACGCGGCCCGCATGCGAACGGCGAGTGAGTCCTGTTCGCGTGAGTAGTCGAGTCTGTCCTCCCAGTCCGGCGGCTTGCCGCGCGCGAGGTCCGGCAGGATCACGACGTCGAACTCGAGCCCCTTGGCGCCGTGGATCGAGAGCACGCGAACCGCATCGGTGTCGGGCAGCGGCTCTTCGGCCGAGCGGCGGCGCTCTTCGCGCTCGAGTGTCTCGACCCAGTAGTCGAGCGCTCGCTCGGGCGCGGCGCTGGCGCGAGCGGCGAGCCGGTCGAGCATCGCGGAGAGGTCGACCACCCGCCGTCCGCCGTCCGCCGCGGCGGCGTGCAGCGCGAGGAGCGGTGTCTCGTCGCGCAGAGCGACCAACACCCGCGCCAACGGCTCGGCCCGCAGGCGCGCGCGCCACCGCGCGAGTGACTCGAACGCGCGCGCCAGGTTCGGCACGCGCGACGGGTCCGCGGGAGCAGTCGTGTACAGCCAGCTTCCCCTCGCGCGCGTCGCGTGAGTCGCGAGCTCCGCGTCGGGAACGCCGCCGAGAGGCGAACGCAGGAAGCCCACCACCGCGGGCGCGTCGGCGGGATTCGCGAGCGCGCGCAGGAGCGCGTCGAGCTGCTGCAGCGCGGGGTCGCGCTCTGACTCGAGGTTGCGCCCGACCCAGATCGGGATCGCGCGCGCTTGGAACGCGCGCACGTACAGGTGGACGTCCGTGAGCGCGCGCAGCAACAGCGCAACGTCTCGGTACGCGAGCCGCCCCGCGCCGACCTCGCGCGCCACCCAGCTCGCGATCACGTTCGCTTCCAGCTCGCGCGCGTCGCGCGCGGCCTTGGGCTCGCCGATGGACCAGCGCTCGATGCGTTTCTCGCCGGTCGGCTCGCGCGCGGCGACGAGCCCATCGTATCTCACGTACGCCGCGAGTGACTCGTCGGCGTCCGCGGGGCGCGCCAGCACCTGCGCGAAGAGCGCGTCTAGCGGCTCGAGCACCTCCGGCACCGCGCGGAAGTTGTGAGTCAGCACGAGCTCGCGCGCGCCGCCGCCGGCGAGGATGCGCGCGACCGCGGCCTGATACGCGGCGATGTCGGCGCCGCGGAAGCGGTAGATTGCCTGCTTCGGGTCGCCGACGATGAAGAGACTGCCGGGCCGCGCGGGCGCTCCCGGCGGCTCGGCGATGAGAAACACGATCTCGTACTGCAGCGGATCCGTGTCTTGGAACTCGTCGAGGAAGAGCACGCGGTAGCGTTCGCTCACGGAGCGGCGGACCTCTGGGTGACTCGCGAGCAGGTCGCGAGTCAGTGCGAGCAGGGCGTCGAACGGCAGGACGCCGCGGCGGCGGGCCTCGGCGCGCACGCGGCGCGCGAACGGCTCGAGCAGCGCGACCGCCTCGCGCAAGAGGTCGTCGTCGATCTTCCGCAGCTTCCTGAGCTTCTTCTGGATCTCGTTCGCGAGCGCCGTCGCGGGCTTGTACTTCGTCGAGGTCGGCGGACTGCCGTCGAGTAGCCCTCTGACTCCCCTCGATCCCTGGTACGTCGCCGCCTCGAGCCTGCGCCGGAACGCCTCGATCCCCGAGTCACCGAGCGCCGCGAGCACCGGCCGTGCCGCGGTCACGTAGCTCTCGGGACCGGGTGCGACGGGCGGCTCGATGCGCAGTGAGTCGATCTCGGCGAGCGCGCGCGCGAGCCACTCGCCAAGCACTTCGCCGACGTCGGGCAGCGGCTTCGCGAGTGACTCGTCCGAGATCGCGAAGCTCGCCGCGGCGCGGGCCAGCGCCTCGAGCTCGCGCAGCGCGAGCCTGCCGAGCACCCGCGCGAAGCGCTCGCTCCGCGCGCCCTCGAGTCCGTCGCCGCCGGCCAGGAACCGCTCCCAGAGCTCGTCGACCAGCTCGGCGAACCGTCCGCCCGTATCGACGGCGAAGTCGGGGTCGACCCCGGCTTCGAGCGGATGCCGGCGCAAGAGACGCGCGCAGAAACCGTGGATCGTGGTGACTTCCGTCTCCGGCAGCTGGCGCAGCCTCGCCCTCGCGCGCTCCGCGATCGTGCCGAGCGCGAGTGAGTCGCGGCCGCGCAGCCAGGCGAACGCGCGATCCGCCTCCTCGCCTTCGTCGTGCTTAGCTCGAAGCGAGCCGTCGGCCCGCGCGACGAGCCGCACGAGCGCGGCTTCGAGGCGCTTGCGCATCTCGGCCGCCGCCTTCTCGGTGAAGGTGATCGCCGCGAACGACTCGGGCGTCAGGTCTCGGCCGACCATCTGACACAGGAGTCTCTCGACCAAGAGGCTCGTCTTGCCGCTGCCCGCTCCGGCCACGACCACGAGCGTCTCGTCGAAGGAGTGAGCCGCGAGCTCGCGCGCCTCGCGGTCGCTCATGCCTTCTCCTTGGCCAGCTCGAAGTAACCGCGCGCCGAGTCACTTGCCGCGATCCGCGCGGCGCTGGGCGGATGCTGGACGCGACACGCCACCGTGTAGGGGCAGCCGCGGCAGGCTCGATCCGGCGGGCGGTTCGCGGTGGGGAAGAGCCCGATGCGCAAGAGCTCGCCGAGCGCGCCGAGCGCGCGCTTCGAGAGGCGCGCCAGCTCCTCCGCCGCGACCCAGCGCTCTTCCTCGCGGTCGCCGTCCAGGTCCCGCTCTGGGCGCAACGGCACGGTGAGTGTCTCGCCGCGGACCTGTGCGTCGGGGTCGCGCGCCGCGACGGCGAGCGCGTACAAGGGGATCTGCAGCGAGAGACCGCGCGCGATGCTGTGCCCGTGGAGCGGCCGGTCGAACTGGCGGCTCGTCTTGTAGTCGCCGACGCGGACCTCGCCGTTCGCGAGCCGCACGATGCGGTCGACCGTGCCCTTCACCGAGAGTGACTCGACCCGGGCCTCGACCGGCTCCTCGGGCAGCAGGTCCACGACGCCGTGCTCGAGCAGTGACTGGAGGTCGCGAGCGACGAAGTCGAGGAGCGCGCGCGAGATGGTGGCGCGGAACGCGGTCCAGGCCGTCGGATGGCGCTCGCGCACGCGGCCGCGCTGGCGTGACTCGACGCGGTCGAGTGCGCCCGCCAGCGCCGCGTGCGCCCGTTCGAGCGCAGCCGCGTGCGGAGTCCCCCGCGCGAGCGCGCCGCTCTCGGCTAGGTCGGAGTAGAGCGCCTCGAGCGCCTTGTGCACGAAGTCACCGGCCTCGTTCGCTTCCAGCTCGTCTGGCGAGCGCGGCTCGAGCGGGTCGGCGCGCAGCGCGCGCGAGAAGAAGGCACGCAAGGGGCACTGACCCAAGAGCTCGATGTGACTCGGCGAGAGAGCGTCGGCGCGCTCGAGCGCGTCGCCTACTTCGCCGTCGTAGCGCAGTGAGTCGGCGCGGAACGCGTCGGTCTCGCGCACCAGCTCGAGCCCAGCACGAAGCGTCTCGGCTTCTGCGGGCGGGAGGCGAGTGGCGACGCGCGCGAGCTGCTCCGCGTCGGGCGTCGCGAGACACAAGGCTTCGGCCATGCGCAGCAGCGGCGGCGCGGCGCGCTCCCACGATTCGGGCGCGCTGGCCAGCAAGTTCGTGCCGGGCGCCACGAAGGGCAGGGTCCGCAGGAATGCCGAGGGACTCTGAGCGCGCCCGGTCGAGTCACTCTCGGTCCACGACAGCACGACGCGCTTCCGCGCCTGAGACAGGAGCAGGCCGAGCAGGAAGCGATCCTCTTCCGCCACGACTCCTCGCAGCGGAACGGGACGGCGCAGGTCGGCGCGCAGCCCGGCGCGCACCGCGTCGGACAGGAAGGGATCTTCGGCGAGGCCGCGGGGCCAGGCGCCGTGGACGAGGCCGACGAGATACAAGTGGAGACACGGCACCCCGCGCGCCTGGATCGCATCGAGCACGCGCACGCCGCCCGAGTCGTCCGCGAACGGCGTCGAGGCCGGCTCGCGCAGCGCCGCGTCGAAGGCGCGGCCGATCTGCTCGAGGTCGAGTGTATCTCGGGCTCCCGCCGCCGCGCGCACCAGATCGAGCCGCGCGACGGAGTCGAGTGACTCGCGAACGTCGTCGGCCGCGGCCGCGCCGAACAGCTCGGCGCCGAGCTCGCGCAGGAGCTGCACCGCTCGCGTAAAGTCGGGCGCGCGCGCGAGCGCGTCGGCGGCGGACGCGAGCTGGCCGATCGCGCGAGTCAGCGCGTCACGCTCGGCGGACGGACGCGCCGCGTCGGCGAGCGCGGCGAGCCAGTCACGTTCGCCGCGCACGACCGCGCGCTCGCGCGCGATCCGCTCAGCGAGGGCGGACACGACGGGCGCCAGCCGCGCCCCGACCGTGGGCTCGAGCGCGCCGGTGACTCGAACCACCGCCGCGCGCTCGAGATCGCGAGTCACTGCGCGCGCGAGCTCGAGCCAGACACTGCGCGAGGGCGAGGCGACGTCCGGCACCCGCAGCGACGACGTGAATGGAATCCCGTAGGCGCCGAAGGTCGCGTCGAGCCAGGGCGCGTACGGCTCGAGCGACCGCGCCACGATCTGGATTTCGCCGGGCGCGACGCCCTGCGCGAGAAGTGACAGCACCTCGCGCGCGACACCCTCGAGCTCGGCGCGCGGGTTGCGCGCGCGGCGAACGGCGAGCGCGTTCGCGGGAAGCGCGCCGTCGGGATCGAGCGCGGGATCAACGACGATCTGAGTCTCTTCGGGCAGGAACGTCCACGACCACTCCGAGCGCAAACGCTCGGCCCACGGGCTGCCGAAGTCCGGCTGCAGGAAGCGGAGGGGAAGTGACTTACTCGCCGACTCGAGCAGGTCGCCGACCGAGCCGACCAGCTCGGTCGCGCCGTGGACCTCGATCCGCTCGAAGCCGCGGCGCGCGAGATACTCGGGCGAGCCGCGCCCGGCGAGCCGGAACAGGCCGACGCGGTCGAACACGCCGTCCTTCTCGAGCTTCGCGAGCGCGCGGTCCAGCGTGGAGTGAGTCGCGGCCAGGTCGCGGTGCGAGCGCGGGAGGTCGCTCGGTGCGACGCCTGCGTCGCGCAGGTCGCGCAAGGTCGCGGCCAGCGCGAGCGCGAGCCCCGGGCGCTCCGCGAGTCTCTCGCCGAGCTCTCCGTTCCCGCGCGCACACAGGCTGGCGAGCTCGGTGAAGCCCGGGCCGTCGAGCAGCGCGCGCACGGCGATGCCGGTCTCGGCCGCGCAGCGCTCCGCGAAGCCGCGGAACGTGACGAAGTCGCGGCCGAGCAACGCGCGCTCGGGTGACTCGTCGAGCGCGCGCAGCCGTCGCTCGCGCAGCACGCGAGTCGACGCGCATATCTCGAGAACGCGACTCACACCCCCCAACCCGATCAACCTGAGTTTCGCCTGCGGCTCACTGCGCGCGTCTCCGCCGCTTGCACGCTCGCTCGGGGCGGCCCTCGCTCGCTCCCAGCAGTCAGCGCACGGTTCGGAAGAAGCTCCGGATGTCCTCGACCAGCGCCTTGGGCTCTTCGAGCGCCGCGAAGTGACCGCCCGACTTGAATACCGTCCAGTGTTTCAGGTTGAACGCGGCCTCGGCCCACTTGCGCGGCGCCTTGTACAGCTCCTTCGGGAAGATCGCGCCGGCGGTGGGCACCGTGATCTTGTCGCTCACGGCGCCGAACTTGCCGGACTTCATGGTCTCGTAGTACAGGCGCGTCGACGACGTGATCGACTGAGTCACCCAGTAGATCATCACGTTCGTCAGCAGCTCGTCTTTCGTGAAGCGCGACTCGACGTTGCCGTTGCAGTCGCTCCAGGTGCGGAACTTCTCGACGATCCACGCGGCCAGGCCGGCGGGTGAGTCGTTCAGGCCGTAGCCGAGTGACTGCGGCTTCGTGCCCTGGATCTGCTGGTAGCCGGTCTCGTTCTTCTGGAAGTTCCCCATCTCGCCCATCCAACCCATCTCTTCTGGAGTGACTCCCTCCATCGGGTTGGCCGCGCCCGCGGGCGGGCCGGCGACGATCATGTTCATGTGGATGCCGGCCGCGTGCTCCGGATCGATGCGCCCGGTGTGGGCAGTCACGATCCCGCCCCAGTCACCGCCCTGCGCGCCGTAACGCGAGTAAGCCAGCTGGGCCATCAGCGCCTTGTTGGTCTCGGCGACTTCCGTCACGTCGAAACCGGACTTCTTCGGCGCCTGACTCCAGCCGTAGCCCGGCATCGACGGACACACGACGTGGAAGGCGTCCTCCCGCTTGCCGCCGTGCGCGACCGGGTCCGTGAGTGGGCCGAGTATCTTGTGGAATTCGAACACCGAGCCGGGCCAGCCGTGAGTGATCACGAGCGGGAACGCGTTCGGCTCCTTCGAACGCTCGTGGATGAAGTGAATGTCGAGCCCGCGCACTTCGGCTTTGAAGTGAGCGAAGCGATTCAGCGCCGCCTCGTGCACGCGCCAGTCGTACTTGTCGCGCCAGTAACTCACGAACTCGCGCAGATACGAGAGCTCGGTGCCGTAGGTCCAGTCCGCGCCCTCGAGCTGATCGGGGAAGCGCGTGCGCGAGAGTCTCTGCTTCAAGTCTTCGAGCACGCTGTCGGGGACTTGGATCTTGAACGGTTGCATGGGGGAGCCTCCGGGTGAGTCGGTGCGCGCCATTATCCAAGTTTTCACGACGCGAGTCTGCGTGCGAAGCTACGGCGATGGCATGGAACGGTCTCGGCTTGGACATGGGGAATCTCGCGCGGTTGTCTGCGGCGGAGACGCGCTCGATCAGCCCCGAGAACTTCACGGGCGAGAAAGGCAAAGGGGCGATGGCGGTGGAGGGCTCGGCCTCCGTCGCGGCGCGCGATCTCGGACAGGGTTGGAAGGTGAACCCGTACGTGATCATCGAGCCGGGCGCGACGTTCGAGCTCGCGAACGTCGCGGGGCAGGGCGCGATCCAGCAGATCTGGATGACTCTGGCGGGCGGGAAGTGGCGTCACTCGATCCTGCGCTTCTACTGGGACGACCAGTCACAACCGAGCGTGGAGTGTCCGGCGGGTGACTTCTTCGCGTCTGGCTGGGAGCGCTTCGCGCAAGTCACTTCGCTCCCGGTCTGCGTGAATCCCGGCCGCGCGTTCAACTGCTACTGGGAGATGCCGTTTCGCAAGCGCGCGCGAGTCACCATGACCAATCTCTCGGACGACCAGCTGTACGTGTACTACCAGATCAACTACACGCTGACCGAGGTGCCCGAGGACGTGGCGTACTTCCACGCGCAGTTCCGCCGCACCAACCCGCTGCCGTACAAGGACGTGTACACGATCGTGGACGGCGTGCGCGGCTGGGGTCACTACGTCGGGACTTACATGGCCTGGGGCGTGAACAACACCGGCTGGTGGGGCGAGGGCGAGATCAAGTTCTATCTCGACGGTGACTCGCAGTTCCCCACGATCGCGGGCACCGGCACCGAAGACTACTTCTGCGGGGCGTACAACTTCGACCCCGGGTCGCTCGACCGCCGCACGAACCCGTCGGCGAGTCACTACCAGGAGTTCACGACGCCCTACGCGGGGCTGCCGCAGGTGATTCGCCCCGACGGCGTGTACGCCTCGCAGCAGCGCTTCGGCATGTACCGCTGGCACATTCCCGACCCAGTGCGTTTTCGCAGCGACCTGCGAGTCACGATCCAGGCGCTGGGCTGGCGGACGCACCGCAAGATGCAGTATCTCCCGCTGCAGGACGACATCGCGTCCGTGGCGTTCTGGTACCAGACCCTTCCGACCGCGCCGTTCCCGGCGCTTCCCGACCGCGACTACCTAGAGGTGATCTGATGAGCGCAACGCTCTCGCGCCTGCGCGCGAGTGACTCGATCGACGCGATCGAGCAGGCCTTGAAGGACGACGGAGGCGTGATCGTCGAGGGCTTCCTCGAGCCCGCCGTGGTCGCGCGCATCAAGGCGGAAGTCGCCGAGGCGCGCGCCGGCGCGGACCCGAAGATGCGGTATTGGAACCCGGCCCTGCAGTTCTTCTACGGCGACAAGACGCGGCACGTGAACGGCGTCGCGGCTCACTCGCGGACGTTCGCGACCGAGGTGCTGATCCACCCCGTGTATCTCGCGATCTGCGACCGCGTCCTGTTGCCCTCGTGCGCGAGATATCAGCTGAACTTGGGTCACTTGATCGACCGTGGACCCGGCGCGACGAATCAGCTCTTGCACCGCGACGAGGTGGTGTGGTCGCACTTCCCGAAGCCGCACGCCGAGATCCAGCTCGCGTCGATGATCGCTTTGGACGACTTCAAGGTCGAGAACGGCGCGACGCGCCTCGCGCCCGGGAGTCACCGCTGGCCGCGCGCGCGCCAGCCTGAGCCGCACGAGATCGCCGACGCCGTCATGCCCGCGGGCAGCGCGGTGATCTATCTCGGCTCGACCGTTCACGGCGCGGGTGCGAACTCGACCGCGAGTGACTGGCGCCCCGGCCTGCACATCTCCTACACGCTCGGCTGGCTGCGCACGGAAGAGAACAACTATCTCGCCGTGCCGCCCGAGATCGCGCGCACGCTGCCGCGCAAGGCGCAGGAGATACTCGGCTACGCCGTGCACGACGCGATCGCGAGCGGCGGCGGGTATCTCGGAATGGTGGGTTTGCGCGACCCCGTCGAGCTGATGGAGGAGGGGAAGCTCTGAGTCAGTCGGCGCCGAAGCTCGTCCTCGCGCTCGCCGTGGCGCTGCTCGGCTGCTCGCCCGACACCGAAACGGTTCACCGCCCCGGCGAGCCCGCCGTCGAGTTCTTCGAGAGCGACGATCCGCAGATGGGCGCGGCGATCGAGGGCGCGCGCGCTTCCCTTCCCGCCTTCCAGGCAAAGCTCGCCGAGCTGCGCGCGGCGGGTCACTACTACTCGATCAAGGTGCCGATCGAGGCCGGCTCGGATCGCGAGCACATCTGGCTCGAAGCGCCCGAGATTCGCGACGGCCAGGTTCACGGGAAGCTCGGTAACTCCCCGCTAGAGGGACCGCACAAGCTCGGCGACCCAGTGACTGTGCCGATCGAGCACATCTCCGATTGGATGGCCATCGTGAACGGAGAGCTGTACGGCGGCTACACGGTGATCGTCGCGCGCGAGCGCATGTCCGAAGAGGACCGAGCGAGCTTCGACCGCTCCGTGGACTTCAAGGTCCCCGCGCAGGCGCGCGAGCTCCGGGCAGAGTGAATGAGCGGGCGGTTGCTCGCGCTCGGCTCGATCGTCCTCGCGGCGCTCGTCTTGTCCGCGGTCGGGCCCTACGACCGAGTCACTTGGTGGATGGAGGTCGCGCCCGTCCTCGTCGTGTTGCCGCTGCTCTTCGTGACTCGCGCTCGCTTCCCGCTCACTCCGCTCCTGTACGTGCTGATCGCGCTGCACGCGCTCGTGCGGATCGTCGGCGGCGCGTACACGTACGCGCGCGTGCCGGCGGGCTTCTGGGTGCAGGAAGCGTTCGACCTGTCGCGCAACCCGTACGACAAGCTCGGTCACTTCATGCAGGGGTTCGTGCCGGCGCTCGCCGCGCGCGAGATACTCTTGCGCACCGGCTCGGTCGCGAGCCGGCGCATCGCCAACTTCGTGGCGGTGTGCGTCGCGCTCGCGGTCAGCGCGTCGTACGAGCTCATCGAGTGGGCCGCGGCGCTCGCGCTCGGTCAGGGCGCCGACGAGTTTCTCGGCACGCAGGGCGATCCTTGGGACACTCAGAGCGACATGTTCATGGCGCTCGTCGGAGCGCTCGTCGCGCTCGTCAGTCTCTCGGCCGTGCAGGATCGGCAGATCGCGCGACGAGTCGTCTCGCTCGCCGTCCTCGCGGCTGCACTGTGTCAGACGGGCTGCGTGACCGACGCGACTCTGAAGTGGCGCCGCGACGAAGTGAGTGTCCAAGGTCGAGTGGACGACGCGATGGTGATCGAGGTGAAGAACGTGCCGGGGACTCCGGACGGACGGTTCGAGGTCGCGCCGCCGGTCGACTGGAGAACGCGGTCCGTCGTCGAGGCACCAGACGGTGTGCTGGAAGTCCAACCGCTCGAGGCGCTCTCACTCACCGAGCTCTCGAGCTCCATGGAGTATCCCGAGCCGATGACCCCGGACGAAGCGCGCGGCCCGCTGCGCCTGGAGGGAGACGACCCGGCAGTCACCGCATTCGTGGTGCGCGACGACGACCGAGTGTTTCACGTTCATCTCTTGTGCGCAGACACCGCGCGCAAAGGGTGGGTCCGAGTCGGCGTTGCCGACCTGGGACCGGGGAGTCAGTCGAGCGCGAGGGGAGCACTCGGGCTCGCGCTTGTTCCGTTCGCAGTCGTTCTCGACGTCGCGTCGCTGCCCATCTTGATCGTGATCGCTTCCTATTCGATGAACGTGGGTGATTGACAGTGTGACTCGCCAGGCGTAACAAGGACTCGTCGGTCGCGGTCGAGTCCGGGAGGCATGAGGGGCTCGCTCGAAGCGGTCTGATCGAGGACTCGGCGAAGGACCGACGCAGGGTGCCGCTGGGCGAGCGCGCGGGTGCTCCGGCGATTCGGCCGGGGACGTCAAACCAAGCCAGGAGGGTCGGAGACGACTTTCCGACGAGGCGGCGCCAGATGCGGCGCTTCATCCGCCGCGGAGCCGCGATGACACTCGCCGGTGTTCTCCGATCGCGAGTCACACTTCACGAGCGCGACTCACTCCTCGAGCAGGAAGTCCCGAGGTCGCGCAGTCGCCGTCACCCGCGGCCCTAGCCGCACCCTGACTCGAGACACTCCTAGGGGAGGGAGCCATGCAGCGTCTCCGAAGCCACCGCGTCCTCGTCGCGCTCTCGATCGTCGCGCTGGTCGCGTGCGCGCGGGAGCAGGCGGCCGGGCCGAGCGCGATCACGCCGGCCGAGCTCGCGGCGCGCATCTCGTCGGGCTCCGCGCCCGTCATCCTCGACGTGCGGACACCAGAGGAGTTCGTCTCGGGTCACATCCCGGGCGCGCACAACGTTCCGGTGACCGAGCTCGCGGGCCAGCTCGCCAGTCTGAATCTGTCGCCCTCGCAGGAGATCATCGTGCACTGCGAGCGCGGGCCGCGAGCGGCGGCGGCCGAGGCGGTCTTGCGTGACTCGGGATACACGAACGTGCGCGACCTGACGGGTCACATGCAGTCGTGGCGCGCGGGGAAGCTCCCGGTCGAGTAGGTGGGGCAGTGACTGCGGATCGCGGGCTGCGCGCGGCGCTCGGCTGGTCGGGCGTCGCGGTGGGCGTGGCGAGCATGGCGGTGATTCCGCTGTACTTCAGTCACTCCGGCCCGCCCGCCGCGTGGAACGCGCTCACGCGCAACCTGCTCGGGATCGCGACGGTCGCGGCGCTGCTCGTGTTCCTCTCCGCTCTCCGCGAGCTGTTCGGCGCGCGGACCGAGACGGTGAGTGGCTCTCGGATCTGGCGTGGGGCACGGGGCTCGTGTTCGCAGCTGTCTCACTGGTCGGCATGTCACTCGAGGCCGGCGGCGTGTTCGAGAGGCCCGACGGAACGATCGACCCGACCACCGACGGCCCGCTCGCGCACGGCGCGATCCTCCTGCGCGGCTCGATCGGACGCGCGCTCACCGCGTTGTATCTCGCGGTCACGGGGCGCTCGGTTCTTCGCACGCGCGCGCTGCCGGCGTGGGTCGGTCACTCCGCGTACGCGATCGCGCTCTGGAATCTCGCGTTCGTGCCCGCGCTGTATTTCGGGAGCGAGGCCGCGGTCTTCTACAGCGCGCTCGGTTGGGGGAACACCGCGATGACCGCGAGCTTCCTCCCGTACTGGATGTTCGCCGTGGGCATCGCGTCGCGCCGCTCCGATATGATTCGTCGCGCGTGAGGATCCTGGTCACCGGCGGCAACCGCTACATCGGGCTCGACCTCGTGTTCGAGCTCGCGCGGCGCGGTCACGACGTGACCGTGGCCAACAGTCACGTCGCGCCGCTGCCCGACGGCGCGCGGAGGATCCACGCGGATCGGCGCGTGACCGGCGAGCTCGAGCGCGCGCTCGCGAGTCACCGCGACGCGTTCGACGTGGTCTTCGACAACACCGCGTACGTGCCCGCGGACGTCGCGCCCATGGTCGAGCTGTTCCGCGGCCGCGTGAGTCACTACGTGTTCACCAGCTCGCAGGCGGTGTACCGGCGGAGCTTCGTGCAGCCGATCCGCGAGGACTTCCGCCGTCACGCGCCGGACGACGCCGACCCGCGCAAGGCGTACGGCGTCGGCAAGGTGCAGTGCGAGGACCATCTGCTCGCCGAGTGGCAGCGCACGGGCTTCCCGGCGACGTGTCTCCGCGTGGGTCACACCCTCGGCCCGCGCAGTCCGCAGCCGACGAGAGACCCCGGCTTCTTCGCGCGCCTCGAGGCGGGCCGTCCGATCCTGATACCCGGCGACGGCTTCGCGGCGGTGCAGCTCGTGCACATCGCCGACGTGGCGCGGCTCATGGCGTCGCTGGTCGGCAACGAGCGCGTGCGCGGCCAGGCCTACAACGTGTCTGGCGCGGAAGTCACGAGCATCGTCGGCGTGGTGCAGCTGATCGCGCGCGCGCTGGGAGTCACTCCCACGATCGTCAACGTGCCCATGGAGCTCGCGCGCAGGCAGCGCCCGCCGCTGGTGCACTGGGGCGAGGCGCTCACGGGCAGCGCGCTCTTGTCGATCGACAAGGCGCTCGCCGACGTCGACTGGTCGCCGCGCTTCGGGATCGAGGACGGGTACCGTGACTCGTACGAGTGGTACCAACGCGAGGGCCGCGCGCTGTACGCGTTCGACTGGAGCGCGGACGACAAGCTCCTGGCCGAGCTGGGACAAAGCCCGTGAAGCCGGGAGTGAGTCTGTGCAAGCACCTGCGCGCGCCCGAGCTGGCGGCGCTGCCGATCGACCCGGACGACGTGCTCGACTGGCAGGATGGGCCAGTGACTGCGTTCGCGATCTGCGCGGAGTGCGGCGAGCCCGCGCTGCTCGAAAGGGTCGAGGGTGAGCGGGGCGGACGAGTCTGGGTCTACGCCGTGGCGGGCATCGAGCGCGAGTCACTCGGCGTGTACCGGCGCGACGTGATGCGGGGCTCCTGCGATCCGAGTCGGCTCGAGCGCGAGACGGAGGCGCTCCTCTCGTCCGCGGGTCCGGTCGAGCGCTTGCTCACGGTCGATCTCGAGACTCACGCGGTGCTCGGCAGCGCGGCGCCGCCCGCCGGCTTGTCGTGAGTCGCCACCCGGCGTAGTACCCTGCGCGGATGATCGACCTCTACTACTGCCCCACGCCGAACTGTCAGAAAGTCTCGATCGCGCTCGAGGAGCTCGGGCTCGCGTACCGCGTGCACCCGATCGACATCGTGGCCGGCGATCAGAACGAGCCGGGTTACGCGGCGATCTGCCCGAATCGCAAGGTGCCCGCGATCGTCGACTCCGACGGACCCGGCGGGGCGCCACTCACTCTGTGGGAGTCCGGCGCGATCCTCGTGTATCTCGCCGAGAAGGGCGGCGCGCTCCTGCCGCGCGACCCCGCGGGCCGCGCTCACTGTCTGCAGTGGCTCTTCTGGCAGATGAGTTACTTGGGCCCGATGATGGGCCAGCTGCACCACTTCGTTCAGTACGCGCCGGAGCGCCTCGAGTATCCGGTCGAGCGCTACGCGAAGGAAGTCGAGCGGCTGCGGCGGCTTCTGAACAAGCAGCTCGAGGGGCGCGAGTATCTCGTCGACGAATACTCGATCGCGGACATCGCCGCGGTCCCGTGGATCAAGATGTTCGGGCTCCGCTACAAGAACGCGGAGCCGTACCCGCACCTGGACGCGTGGGCCGATCGCGTGTTCGCGCGCCCCGCGGTGCAGCGCGGCGTGCGCGTCGACCTGGACAAGATCCGGCCCGTGGTCATCGGCGCGGCGCCAGTCACTGACGAGGTGCGGCGCCATCTGTTCGCGTCGTATCAGAGGAACGACGGCTCGACGCGGACGGGATAGGCCGAGACCACGCTCTGACTGTCCGCTGGTCACCGTCGTCTCGATCCAGCAACGAGGAGAGCAACCATGCCCGCATTCCCGCCGAAGGTTGGTCAGATCGTAAGGGCCACGCACGTCATCACCCTCAAGGGCAACGCTCACATCTCGGTGCTCTCCTCAGCCGCGCCACTGACCTTGGCCAAGGGGACTGAGGCCGAGATCATCGACGTTCAGCCGATGCACATCGATCTCAATTGCAAAGATGGTCCCCACGCGGGCGGCTTGGCGGCCTGGGGTTTGCGGATACGAGTCGCCAAGGTCGTCTGGGGTACCTCGTTCGAATGATCCCGCTGACTCGCTCGCGCTTGAGTCAGGCCACGCCGGATCGCCATGTCGACTCATCGATCGACATCTCGATCGCCCACTCGTTCTCGTACCTTCACTCGCCAATCGCGTCATGCCCGGGGGCTCAGCTCCCACTCGGCTTGTAAGGTCCCTCACGGGCGATCTTGACTGACTCGCCGCCCTCGAACCGGTGACTCGGCGGGAGCCCGTTGTACACCGCGGTCTCGTAAGAGCCCCACGCGTTCGACGTGCGCTTCCCGAGCGCCGCGAAATCCTCCCCGGCCTCCGCGGTCGCGATCGCGAGACGTGTCTCGCGGATGGCCGCGCGGTCCTGGTCGGTCACTTCGCGGAAGCTGCGCGTAGTGGCGAGCGTCGCTTCCAAGTCCTTGTCCGCGACCGCGGCGCCAGTGACTCGCCAGATCGCGTTCGCGAAGGGAATGAAGGTGATGTACGAGCGCACGCGCGTTCCGCTCGAGCTGCCGACCACGTCGAGACGCCACGCCGAGAGTCCGCCGACCGAGAAGGCGGCGCTCTCGTCGACCTCGCCCTTGCCACTCACGTTCTGCGCCGCCCAGCTCTCCGCGACTAGTCGCGGCTCGCCGCGCGGGACGTCGTTCATGAGATACACCACCGCGTCGCCGCGCGGCGCCTGCGCGCCAACGACCTGGGGCGTGTTCTGCTTCGCCCAGCCGCGCGGGAAGCGCAGCTTGAAGCCGAGCCCCGGGTGCACGAACACGTCGCCGAAGAACATCCCCGCCTCGGGGCGCTGACCGACGGGCAGGCCGTCGATGTGACTCAGCAGCGCGGCGCGCGGGTCACCCAGCTTGGGATCGCGCTTCCAGCGCAGCTCACTCGCCTCGACGCGCGCCACGCTCGCGCGCTCGGACGACAGCGGGTGACTGTCGAAGTAACTCGGGCCGCGAACCCGGCCGCTCGAGACTTTCTCGTAGTTCATCATCGAGTCGAAGAAGCGCGCGACGCTGCTCGGGTCGTAGCCCGCCGCCGCGCACAGGATCTGGCCGTCGTGATCGGCGCTGCGCTCGAGATCGCGCGCGAACGCAGCTTGCCGCCCCCCGCGGACCCACGGATTCACGAGTGGATTGTCGCCGCGCTGACTCATCTGCTGCGCGGCCGCGTGGCGCTTGGCGACGTGGCCGATCTCGTGGCCGATCACGCAGGCGAGCTCGTCCTCGTCGTTGGCCAGCGCGAGGAGACCGCGCGACACAAAGATGTGTCCCCCCGGCAGCGCGAATGCGTTCGGCTCGACCTGATCGACGACGTGGAACACGTACGCGAACGGCCGATTCGGAATCGCGCGCAAGAGCTTGTCGCCGATGCCCTGCACGTACGCGTCGACCGCGGGATCGCCCAGCAGGCCGAGCTGCGCCTCGACGCCCTTCGCGCCCTCTTTCCCGACCGCGGCGTCGTCGTAAGTCGAGTCGAGAAGGACCGTGCGCTCCGCGCGCGCGGCGGACGCGAGCGCGATCACGAACGCCGCGAGACCAAGCGACGAGAGACGGGTCACTCTCACGGCGAGCGCTCGAGCCACGACCCGTCACCGAGCCACTTACCCTTCAGCTGCGCGAGCTCCGCGGTCTCCTCGAGCGTGTTCAAGTAGTTCGCGACCAGGTTCAGAAGAAGCGGCGCGTCGGCGGGCAGCGCGATGCCGAGTGGCTCGGTCGTGAACGGCGGATAGCGCAGGTGGAGCTCGGCGTCGGGGTGCCGCCAGCGCGCGACCGTGCAGACGTACAGATCCGCGATCATGCCGTCGACCTCGCCCGCGAGCACGGCCTTCACGCCCGACTGATTGTTGGGGACGGTGACGAGCTTCGCCTTCGGCATGTGAGTGCTCACGAAGCGCGCGCTGGTCGAAGACTCGACGGTCACGAATGTGAGCTTCTCGTCGTCGAGCTGCGCGGGGTCCTGAGTCTCCGCCAGCTCGCGCTTGCGAGTCAGTAGAGTGTTTCCCGAGATGAGATAGGGACCCGCGAAGGCGACGCGTGCGTTGCGCTCGGGCGTGATCGTCATGCCCGCGAGCGCCAGGTCGACGTCGCCGCGCTCGACCGAGGGAATCAGCTCGGCGAAGGGTATCTCGACGAAGCGCACCTTCAGGTTCATGGTGGCGGCCAGCGCGCGCACGAGGTCGACCTCGAGCCCGACGAGCTGTCCATCGCGGTCATGCATGGTGAGTGGCGGGAAGTCACCCGTGGTTCCCACGCGCAGCTCACCCGAGCCGAGGATGCGCTCGAGCGCCGAGTGTTGGCCTGCGGAGCGCTCGCAGCCGGCGAGCGCGAGAAGAACGCAGGCCAGCGTGGCCAGCGCGAAACGGGATCGTGAAATGCTCAAGCGCCGAGTCCTCCTGATGGGCGGGCCTGCCATCGTAGGCGATCGGCGTAGCGCTCCGCGAGCGCCAGCGCGAACTAGAAGTGAGTCGCTCGCTCCGCGGCGTGGTAGGCTGCTTGCGACTGGCTTCGGAGGACACGATGCAGTCACTGAAGGACGGTACCCACCTATACGAGGTCGAACGCCGCGTGCGGCACGCCGAGCGGCCTGGCTTTCACATCACTGAGCTCCAGATCTCGCCGACGCAGAAAGTGCCCTGGCACTGCCACAGCAACATCCGTGACACGTTCTACGTCCTCGAGGGGCAAATTCGCATCCATCTGCAAGAACCCAAGGCTGCGGTGCAGCTTGGGCCCGGAGACACTTTCACCGTGGAGGTGCGCCGGCCACATCTCGTGACCAACGGCGGCGACCGCTCGGCGACGTTTCTCGTCCTGCAGGGAGTGGGTGAGTACGGTTTCGTCCCGCTCGTGGAGTGATGCTCATCTGAAATCGTGCGAGCGCGGGAGTAAGTCACCCATCGAATCGCCGTCGAAGCGCTCGAAGCGGCGCGCGCGCACGTGAATGACTCCGTCCTGGTTCTGCACGGGGCCTTCGACGATGAGGAGCCCCGCGGACTGCACCAGCGCGCGATGTCTCTGGAACATGTCGGGCACGACGATGGCGTTCGACGTGCCCGTCTCGTCCTCGAGCGTCAGGAACAGGAAGCCCTTCGCGGTGCCGGGGCGCTGGCGCACGATCACGGCGCCGCCGATGCGCACCCAGCTGCCGTCGCGCGCGTGCTTCAGCTCGGCGGCGGAGAGCACGCCGCGCGCACGCAGTGACTCGCGGAAGTGACTCATGAGGTGCGCGCCGGTGGTGATGCCCGTGCCGCGATAGTCGGCCACGGTGGTTTCGAAAGGAGTCATCTCGGCCAGGGGCGAGGGCGTGTCGGACGTGGCGCCCGAGAGCAGACCGCCCGAGAGCGAGGCGACCTGCCAGAGGGCGGCGCGCCGGTCGAGCCCCAAGCTCGCGCAGGCGCCGATCGAGGCCAGGGTATCGAGCTCGTCGCGGTGGAGCCCGGAGCGGTGCGCGAGATCGCCGAGTGACTCGTACGGGGAGTGAGCCGCGATGCGCTGGCCCGCGTCCTCGCGCAGGCGGTCCACGTAGCGCAGGCCCAGCCGCACCTGACCCGCGTCGGTCACGTGGCAGAGCCAGTCACTCTCGTTCACGTCGATCGGCAGCACGGTGACTCCGTGGCGGTGTGAGTCCTGCACGAGCGTGGCGGGGCTGTAGAAGCCGAGCGGCCAGTGATTCAGCATGGCGACGAGGAAGCAGGCGGGGTGGTGCGCGCGGATGTAGGCCGACGCGTAGGCCAAGAGCGCAAAGCTGGCGGCGTGACTCTCGGGGAAGCCGTACAGCGCGAACGAGCCGATCTGCTTCACGACTTCTTCCTGCGCGGCGGGGGCGACACCTTTCCGTGTCATGCCCTCGCGCAGGCGGCGCACGATCTCGCCCATGCGCTCGACCGAGCGCTTGAAACCCATGGCGCGACGCAGCTCCTCGGCCTCGCCGCCCGTGAAGTCGGCGATGGTCATGGCCATGCGCAGCAGCTGCTCCTGGAACAGCGGCACGCCGAGCGTGCGTTTCAGGATGGGTTCGAGCTCCGGGTGCGCGTAAGTGACTGCCTCGCGGCCGGCGCGGCGTTTGAGATACGGCTGCACCATCTCGCCGGTGATCGGCCCGGGACGGATGATCGCGACCTCCACCACCAGGTCGTAGAACGAGGTCGGCTTCATGCGCGGCAAGGTCGCCATCTGCGCGCGGCTCTCGACCTGGAACACGCCGGTGGTGTCTCCCGCCTGCAGCATCTTGTAAGTCAGCGGGTCGCCGGCGGGGATCTTGTCGAGTGACACGTTGGCGCCGTCGTGCGTGCTCACCAGGGGAATCACTTCCTCGAGCACGGCCATCATGCCGAGCCCGAGCAAGTCGATCTTGATGATGCCCAGGTCCGCACAGTCGTCCTTGTCCCACTGGATCACCGCGCGGCCGGGCATGCGCGCGGGCTCGAGCGGCACGACCTCGTCGAGCCGGCCCTTCGCGATCACCATGCCGCCCGAGTGCTGACCCAAGTGTCTCGGCAGGTTCTGCGCCTCGTGCACCAGCCGCACCAGGTGCCGGATGCGCGGCGCGTCGGGACTCACTCCGGCGTCGATCAGCTGGCGCTCGAGCACGTCGTGCTCGTCGGTGAACTCGTGGCGAGACACGAGCTTGGCCAGCCGGTCGATCTGCTCGCCGGCCAGCCGGAGCACCTTGCCCATCTCGCGCACTGCGCTCTTCGCGCGGTACGTGATCACGTTCGCGGTCATGCCCGCGCCCGCGGCGCCGTAGCGCTGGTAGACGTACTGGAGTATCTCCTCGCGCCGCTCGCCCGACGGCAGGTCGACGTCGATGTCGGGCCACTCCCCGCGCTCTTCGGAGAGGAAGCGCTCGAAGAGCAGCTCGTACTTCACCGGGTCGACCGCGGTGATGCCCAGCGCGTAACACACGATCGAGTTGGCGGCCGAGCCGCGCCCCTGACACAGGATCCCGCGCGCGCGGCACTCGCGCACCAGGTCCCACACGATCAGGAAGTAGCCCTCGAGTGACAGCCGCCCGATGATGCCGAGCTCGTGCTCGAGCTGCGCGCGCGCCTTCTCGGGAACGCGGCCCGCGTAGCGCTCGCGCGCGCCCTCGAACGCGAGCCGGCGAAGCAAGGCGGGGAGTGACTCGCCGCCGCTTGGGAAGTCGGGGAACTCGTAGCCCAGATCCTCGAGCCGGAACTCGCAGCGCTCGGCGACGCGGAGCGTGTTCGCGAGTGACTCGGGCAGGTCGGCGAAGCGCTTCGCAGTCTGGGCGGGTGAGTGGACGTGCCGCTCGGCGTTGGGGAGCAAGAGGCGCCCGGCGTCTTCGAGCTTCGCGCCGTGCGCGATGCAGGTGAAAGCGTCGAGCAGGCGCTTCCCCGAAGTGCGCGCGTGTCTCACGTCGCCGGTGGCGAGCGGGGCGACGCCGGTGGCGAGGAGCTTGCGGTTCGCGCGCTCCTCGATGGGGTCGCGGTGGCGCCACAGCTCGCCGAAGGTGCGTGCCGCGCCGAGGATCTCACGGGTTGGAGTCACGAGCGACGGCTCGCGCACGACGGCCGTGAGGCCTTGGCTGTGAGCTGACAGCTCCTCCCAGGTCACCCGACTGTGAGGCTTCTCGACGCGCGCGTGGCCGAGTGTGAGGAGCCGGCACAAGTTCTTGTAGCCCGCGCGGCTCTCGACGAGCAGAGTGACTCGCCCGCCGTCGGGCGGGGGGTCGGACTTGCGCCGCCGTTTCGAGTCACCCAGCAGGTGCACGCGCGCCCCGCAGATCGCCGCGATTCCCGCCGCCTTCGCGGCGCGATGGAAGCGCGGCAGCCCGTACACGCCGTGGGTGTCCGCGAGCGCGATCGCTTCATGTCCGAACTCCGCCGCCCTCGCGGCCAGGTCTTCGGGCGCGGAGCTCCCTTCGAGAAAACTGAAGGCGCTACGCGCGCTTAGCTCGATGAACGGGGGTGAGGTCATGGCGGAAGCTCGATCTTCCGCGATTTTCGCTCTGCTTTCGTCTATGGGTCAAGCGGGCTCCGCACGCCGCGCCCGCCCCGGTTCAGCACGTGCGTGTAGATCATGGTCGTGCGCACATCGCTGTGACCCAACAGCTCCTGGATCGTGCGGATGTCGTAGCCATTCGCGAGCAAGTGAGTCGCGAAGCTGTGGCGAAGTGAGTGACAGGTCGAGCAGCCGCAAGCCGGAGCCTTACAGCAAGCTCGCGACCAGCCACGGCTCGTCGGACAAGCGAGCGATGACCGCGTCCACCTCATCGCGAGTCAGTACGACCGGAAGCCGCGGTGGCGTGCGCGCTCGGACCAGGTCCTCGAGGTCGAGGTCCTGCTCCGCGCGACGCAGCACGTGCCGGTACAGGAAGATCAGCGCCGAGAGCGCCTGGTTCTGCGTGGACGCAGACACTCGGCCGACGACGGCGAGGTGTGAGAGGAACGCCGAGACCTCGGTCGCGCCCATCTCTCGCGGGTGTCGCTTCGCGTGAAACAGCACGAACCGCTTCACCCAGGCCACGTACGCGCGCTCCGTCCGCCGACTGAAGTGGCGAACTCGACACGCTGTTCGCACCTGATCGAGGAGTCGCGGCGCCTTGGCCGCCGCGCCAGGTGAGCCGCCGTCCCTCGAGCCGCTCCCGTCCCCAAGGTTCCTCTGAGACACACCCACCCCGCTTTGCCGACCTCGGCGCATCGGCTCGGTTCTGGGGCGAGGCGAACGGGAGCGAAGAAGGTAGCCCGAGGTGAGCGGACGGTCCCTTCAGAGACACTCGGCTCCGCAGTGCCATCTGTTACCGCGACTTCACGTCGCCAGAGAGAAACAGCATTGGCCACGAGATCCGTTGACCCAGGGCCGACCGCGGTACACGATACCGCAGCACGGGTCGAGTGAGTCCGTGCAGCAGATTACTTAGTTAGCCGGCGGAGGATTTACCATTTCGAAGACCGAGAGACCTCGCCGTGTATAGCCTGCTGGTGTCCCACCAGTTCAAGGATTGGGATGGAGGAACGTTTCGGTTCGATAAGGGCCGTTTCTTGGAGTACACGAGCGAAGTCATCAAGGAACAACTGCGGACGCTGTCACTCGAAGCCATCGCATGCCTCTCATCGTGGCCCTGCGTGCTGATGGAGGAGGGGCGCGCAGAAGAAGTCGTGCGGATCGCCCGCATATCAGACCTTCGGGATCTCGGTAGGGAGATTCGACTCACGGTCAGGCTGTGCTCAAGTAAGGCTCCGATCTTGAACGACGACATATGGCGCATCCGAGATGACCTTGACATAGAGCAGTTCGAGTTCAGCCGAAACCACTGGGCGGTAAAGGAACGCGATCTCCTGTCAGTTCTCCGGGCGGCCGGTCACGAAATCGACACTTCTGCGGTTGGCTCCTTCGAAGCAGTGCCGCTGCCTGCGCCAAACCGGGCAGCCCTCATCAGCGCACGGAGCGCCATTTCGGAGTGGAGCCACACTGGAATTGACGACCTATTACTGGAAGCGGGTGTTCCAGGCCTCTCAGCGGGTCGGGATGCAGGTAGTCGGCGCGACCGAGCCAATGCGATCGTCGAGTTTGCGATCCAGAACCCATCGTCGGTAACCGCGGAGAATTCGCTTCTCTCCGCGTACCTCGTTAGACGGGCTTCTGCGGCAGGGCTCGGGGTCAAGGAGGAAGCGCCGCTTCCTCGAGCCCCGGAAGTTGCGCCCAGCGGCGGCCCCGGTGCTGAGGCCCAAGCGGCCGACCGCTCGCCGAATCGCGTCTTCGTGGTGCACGGCCAGAACAACGCCGCGCGCGCAGCAGTGGTCTCCTTCCTCGAAAGCATCGGGTTGGTGGGAATCGTCCTTCATGAGCAGCCCAACATGGGTCGCCATCTTCTCACCAAGTTCATCCAAGAGGCAGAACTCGTGACCTTTGCTGTCGTCCTGATGACTGACGACGACGTGAGGAGCTTGAAGGGCGGGGCGCTCGCGCCGCGGGCTCGCCAAAACGTGATTCTCGAATTGGGTTACTTCTTGGCGCACCTCGGTCAAGCAAAGGTGTGCGCCCTTATCACCCCCTGCCTTGAAACGCCGTCCGACTTCGACGGCATCGTCTACATCCGAATGGATGACGAGCAGAACTGGCAGGAAGAGCTAAAGCGTGAGCTTGTGGCAGCAAGAATGCCGGTAGCCGAGGGTCCGAGTGACTCGTCCGCCGGCTAACAAGCCGCTGAAGCTGCCGGCCGCGGGCTCCAGCCACGCGAGCGGCCGTGCTCGGCACGTTACGTGGTAGCACCGCGCGCGGCCGCAGCTTAGCGGCCATCCGTTAGACGGCGCCGGAAGGAGTAGTCCAGCTCGTGGCATCGTACGGGGGTCAGTGCCACTGCGAAGCGATCGGCTTCTCGTACGTCACCGACCTACCGGCTGCAACTTGGTCAGTGCGCGCTTGCCAGTGTTCGTTCTGCCGCGGCCACGGCGCTCGATGCACTTCAGATCCTCGCGGTTCGGTTCGCTTCCGCATTTCGACGCCAGAAGCGCTCCTCCGATACACGTTCGCACTTCGTACTGCCGACTTCCTCCTCTGCCGGCGCTGCGGCGTCTACGTCGCGGCGCTCCTCTCCACCGAACGCGGCCGCTTCGCGACCATCAACGTCAATTCGATCGCACCAGCTCCGCCGGACCTACCCTCCGCTGAGCCCGTCTCTTACGATTCGGAGTCTCGGGAACAGCGCGTTGCCAGGCGGGAGGGGCGCTGGACCCCTGTGTTGGGCGCCGTCTAACAAGCCGCTGAAGCTGCCGGCCGCGGGCTTCAGCCGCGCGGGCGGTCTCGGTCGACACGGACCATGGTAGGATGATCGGCGGCCGCAGCTTAGCGGCCATCCGTTAGGCGGCCGCACGGATCCGATGCGTGCAACTCGTTACTACCAACTGAGCTTGGTGCTGCCGTTCGCGGTTCCGGCCGTGGTCTGGGGCCCTCTGGTGCTCTGCGAAGAGTTGTTCGGAGTCCGAATTGGTCCCGCGCTGCCAGGCCTAGTCGACTTCTCGATCATGGTGCTTGGGGGCTCCGTCATTCTCGGCGGGTTCGCCTACGCGTTGTTTGCAATCGCATCTCTCGTCGCCCTTCGCCGGAGGGGGCCTCTCGCTCACCGCCGTTTCGCCATCGCCGCGCCACCGCTCTTCTTGCTCGTCCTTTTTCTTTGGAACCTCGTCGCTGCTTCACTTGAAGGCACTCTCAAGCTCTACGACCCTCTTCAGCTCTTCGGGGGGCTCGCAGCATTCGTGCTCCCTCTCGGTTACCTATACGTGGCCTTGTGCTTTCTCGGATATCGCGCGCTCTCGAAGCGCGGGGTTGTGCATGCGTAGACAACGTGCGCTGAGCTGACGGCCGCCTAACAAGCCGCTGAAGCTGTCGGCCGCGGGCTTCAGCCGCGCGAGAGTGCCGGAGGTCGGCACGGATCGTGGTAGCATCACGCGCGGCCGCAGCTTAGCGGCCATCCGTTGGGCGGCGGGAAGACTCGCATGTCAGCCAACCATCTAATGGCCAATATGTCGTCCGCTCTGTAGCGATGCCTCCCTCCAGCAGTACGCTCTCCGGAGACAGACGCGGAGGTGGAGCATGAAGGCCTCTTCCATCCCTACTCGAGACGAACAGGTGGCCGTGGTCGAGTCCTTTCTCGACTGCATAGTGAGAAAAGACTTTGACCGGCTTCCGATTGCACGCGAGTACACCGCCCAAAGCCCTCTCACACCCAAGCTGACCGGCCAGGCAGCGTTGGACTATCTGCGCGTCGTCGCGCGCGCGGTCAACTCCATCCGGATTGAGCAGCACATCGTCGAAGGGGATCAGGTCGCGACTCTTTTCGAGGAAGACACGGCCAACGGAACGCTTCCGGTCTTTTCTCGGTTTCAGATCGAAAAGGGCCGGATCAAGGACGTCCGAGTGTTCTACGACCCTAGACGGATCGCGGGCTCCTCCGAATCAGGGCGTTAGCTCGCCCCCCGCCCAACAAGCCGCTGAAGCTGACGGCCGCGGGCTTCAGCCTTGCGGGTGACCGTGCTCGAAGCGCTGCGTGGTAGCATCACGGCGGCCGCAGCTTAGCGGCCATCCGTTAGGCGGCAGCAGATGAGTTGGTGCGCCCGTTCGGCTCTGGTCGTTGCGTTCGCCTGCAGCGTGGCGACTCCCATACACGCCGAGCCGAACGAGCTCCTCGCTCGCCTCGGCAGCGAACTCACACGGATTCGGGCGGCAACATCTTCCGATCCGGTGGAGATCCCTCAGCCAGTTCCGGAGGTGGACTCGCTGGTCGGGTTTGAACGGGGCACCATCGAGCAGTCGCTGGGACGCCCCAACTCCCCTCCTCAAGGTTGCCCGCCACAGTCATGCCCACGTGGTGTGGCGGTCTGGGAGTTCTTCAAGCTGCCAACGGGTTGGCGCGGCGGCGGGCCCGAACTCCACCTCACCATCGACTCGTCCGATCGGTGTACCTCTGCGACTTGGCGCTACAGCCGCTGATAGCAGCCTCGAGCACGCTGCCGCCTAACAAGCCGCTGAAGCTGACGGCCGCAGGCTTCAGCCAATCGTACGGCTTCAGGTCGACACGGATCGTGCTAGGCTCACGCGCGGCCGCAGCTTAGCGCCATCCGTTGGGCAGCGCGAGGACGCCTGAATGCCCATCGTCGCCGAAGACGTGATCCCGAGCATGTTCCTTCCAGAACTCGCTGCCCTCCGCGAGACTGTCTTTGCCCGCATCCTCCCAGCCTTCGACGGTCTCGAATCGGAGGCCGAGGCTATCCAGCGCGAGGCGCTCGAGCAGCTCAACGCGAAAGCGACCGAGTACTCCGATGGCGCAGACCTAGCTGAAGCTGCCTTTGAAGCGGGGCTCGAGCACTACACACTCATGACGGGCGCGCAGCAGACCATGCTCAACGCCCTTGCCATTGCGCTCTCGCACCTGTTCGAGCAACAGCGTCACCTTCTCACGTTTCGGACCCTGATGGATTCGGAGCCTGATTCGCGGAAGCGCGAGAAGGCGTTCGCTGAGTTCCTGAAGGCTAACGGTGTCGACCGCACCACCTTCATTCAGCAAGCCAAGCTCGAAGAGCTGGATCTCGTCGCGAACGTCGCCAAGCATGCCGAGGGGCAGTCTGCCGATCGCCTTCGAGCTTTGCGACCCGAGCTGTTCGTGAACCCCTCGATCCGAGGAGATTCGATACTCCGTTCTCCCGTCGGTCCCGCGAATCGCACATTGATGGGCGACGACCTTTTCGTCCAGCCAGACGATCTCCGCGCCTACTTCAGCGCTGTGGAGTCCTTCTGGCAATTCGTCCTCACTCAACTCTCAGCTTGAGGCGCGCTGGCCAACAAGCCGCTGAAGCTGACGGCCGCGGGCCTCAGCCGCTCGGAGGCCGTGGTCGACACAAGGCGTGGTAGCATCACGCGCGGCCGCAGCTTAGCGGCCATCCGTTGGGCAGCGTGGGGTGAGATGAATCGGGTCGTCGTAGTGCTCATCGCGGCCGCAAGTGCGCAGGCGATCATTAGCTCGCCCGCGGCAGCCGAGGAGGTCATCCTCGGCGTGCTCGAGCACCCGCAGTGTAAGAAGGAGCCTCTTTCTGCAGTGCGCGTGCTCTTCCGTGAGCGTGGACAAGAGTGGCTCGCGTTGAATTCCGAAGAGTCGTCTCGCGAAATCTCGCTCGCGGACATCTCCTGGACCGTTGCCTTCGACGGCAAGCGTCTCGGATCGATCAAGACGGTCGATCCGGGATTCTCAAGCCCCTATCCATGGACGTACCCCAGGGACCGATTGCTTGTTCTTGCGCCCGATCAACCAGTGCCATCGATCGCCAACCGTCAAGAGCATTTCGGTGGCTGGTGTGACGCTCCGGCGAATCGCCCCCTTGTCGTGATCTCTCGTCCCAACTCTGAGGATCCGCAGAGGTGGAAGCGCTTCACCCCCGATCCCACCGTGCGCAACCAGGTCTTCTCTCACTTCGCCGGAGCGGCAGGCAAAGCGAATACCTGCGAGAGCGAAGATCTCGAAAATCCGTCGCTTTGGAGGTACTCGGCCGACGACCTCGTCTTCTCGGGCAGCTATCAAGACCGCGCCGGGAGGACACTCGTTGGATTGCGGCTCGATCCGGCGCGCAATCAATGCGACGGTCCGCGAGATGATGCATGGGCCACGCACTGGTTTATCGTCGAAGATTCGATCCGGCTTCTCGGAGTGAACCTAACACTCATCGACGCAGGGGACTATGACGCCGATGGTACCGCTGAGGTCTTGTTCTGGTACAGCGGGTACAACAAGGATGGGTACTCTTTATTCTACGACGGGCTACGGAAGCGTGTCGACTATCTATGGAGCTACCACTAGCTCATGGCGCACGCTGCCCAACAAGCCGCTGAAGCTGACGGCCGCGGGGCTCGGCCACACGAGCGGCAGTGCTCCACACGGACCGTGGTAGCATCACGCGCGGCCGCAGCTTAGCGGCCATCCGTTGGGCGGCGAGAGCGAGCACGTGCGAGTAGTGCAGCGAGTGCTCTGGATCGGAGGAGCGTTTCTTGCGCTCTGCTTTCTAGCGTCCGTGGAGCCGTCGAGCCGCGGCGTGGCTGACACCGTTTGGATGAACACAGAGCGCCGCGCGCACGAAGTTTTACTCGTAGATGGCGGTAGGTGGTAGCTTCGGAGCAACACCAACTTGGCGTGGGCTGACGTTGGCGGCGGGCGCCACGCAGCTGAGCGCCCACACGTTGGGCGGCGCGAAGGTGCGGCGCGAACTGACTGAGCAAGAGATCGAGCGTCACAACGCCCTCTATGAGCAAGCGAATGGCTTGCTTAAGGGTGAGGTCCTGATCGATGGTCAGGCGGTCTCCAACAGACCCGGGTTCCTTGGACGCCGCAAGCTCCGTAGGGCGACGCGCCTCTTCGAGGAAGTGCTCAAGCTCAATCCAGAGAATTGGCCGGCCGTGTTCTTCATGGCGAAGGCACGTCACCGGCTCGGGGACACGGAGGAAGCGCTCCAGTTTATGCTCCGAGCGCACCGGGGCGATCCAACAGTTTCAGGCTTCGCCCGCGAGGCGGGACTTGTGGCCGGCCAACTTGGCCGCTTCCAGGAGTCCATCGAGCTCACCAAGCGCGCGATCGAGACTCGACCAACCGACGGCAGTCTTTACTCCAACCTCGGGCTCTCCTGCCTCCTCGCCGGCGAGCCATCCCAAGCGGTCCAGGCGTTCGAGCGCGCAGTCGAACTAGAGCGCGACCATCACCTCACACCCCAACTCCTTTGGGTTGCTCGTCAGGTTCTAGCGGGCTCTCTTCCAGCCCCGCGCTCCGAGGCTGAGGTTGCGCGCGCCGCCCAACAAGCCGCTGAAGCTGACGGCCGCGGGCTTTAGCCGTGCGGGCGTCCGGGGTTGACACGAAGCGTGGTAGCATCACGAGCGGCCGCAGCTTAGCGGCCATCCGTTGGGCGGGCGAGGGAGTCAGCCGCTTGAGGGCAACACGTTGGCTCGGCGCTGTGCTCTTGCTTCTGTGGAGTGTTGGCTGCGTCACTTCGTCAGATTTGGTCGATACGCGTCGGCTGCTCGCAGGGCGCTGGAAGCTCAGCGCCCCGGTGACAGGCTACTCGCCGATTCCGCCGCCAACGGAGCTCCAGTTCGACAGCAACAGTGGTTTCATCGCCACCTGGAGTGAATCCGACTTCTCAGTCTTGGAGAAGACGGTTGCGCCTACTAGCGCATCCATCTGCACCTACGGCCTCTACGAGCTCCGAGCACACATGCCAAGGGATCTCTTCCTTCCGCGAACATGGATCTCGGTCGCATGCGGACCAGCCTATCGCCTCTTTCGAGTCGACAAGAGCGAGCTCGTACTCGAGAGGTTGGGAAGCTCGTGGCCTGCATGGCGGTATAGCCGAGAGGAGTAGGCCATTGGTACAGGCAGGAGCGCGCCGCCCAACAAGGCGCTGCAGCAGACGCGGCGCCTGTTCGGGGCGATGGCGGGCGTGGTAGCTTCGGAGCAACACCATTGGGGCGTGGGCTGGCGTCGGCGGCGGGCGCCGCGCAGCTGAGCGCCCATCCGTTAGACAGCGCGAGCGAGGCCCGGGTGATTCGAGGATCGATCAGTCACGTCGACCTGACCGTCACCAACCTCGCGCGCTCCGCCGAATTCTACGAGCAGGTCCTCGGTTGCCTGGGCTATCGCTGCCTCGGTGAAGAGGGCGCAGGCGCGCCGTGCTGGGGAACTTCCGACGCAGAGGGCGGGTTCTTTACCATCGCGCTTCAGGTTGCCCGACCCGAGAGTGTACGAAGACCACACGACCGCTACGCGCCAGGCCTTCATCATCTAGCGTTTCATGCGAACAGCCGAGAAGACGTCGACACGTTTCACAATTTCCTTCTCAGCATCGAGGCGCAGGTGCTAGATCCACCTGCGGAGTACAAGTACACGCCCGGTTACTATGCGGTCTTCTTCTCGGACCCGGATGGTCTCAAGCTCGAGGTCGTCTTCGAGCCACAACTTCGGGGGCGCGCTGTCTAACAAGCCGCTGAAGCTGACGGCCGCGGGCTTCAGTCGTGCGGCGGCCGTGCTCGACACGCGGCGTGGTAGCATCACGCGCGGCCGCAGCTTAGCGGCCATCCGTTAGGCCGCGCGAGCGATGCATCGAGTATGAACCGGCCTCGCACCCTGATCCTCCCGATAGTCGCCGCTCTCCTCGGCTGCCCGCCTCCGCCCATTGGCCACCTCAACAACAACACCTCGCAGCCCATCGAGTACTGCTCCGGGTGGTGGCTCTGCGAGGAGATTCCTCCCGGGCATACCGCCGAGGTTCGCCTCACCTACTCGCAGCCGTTCCGCTTCTCCGTCCGGCTACCAACCCGCGAACTCCACTACGAAATCGCGGAGCGCGTCCAGATCGACTTCGCGCGCCGCGATCCGGAAAGCAACTGCCCGAATTGCCCTCGCTACTACTTTCAACTTGAGCCGGACATGCGAGTCTTCATCCTCACTCCCGAGCTCTCACCGCCCGTTGCTTCTCTTCCACCTCAACCACCCGGCTTTCCGCTCGCACCAAGCGAGCGCGCGGCCTAACAAGGCGCTGCAGCTGACGTGGCACAGCGCGTTTCAATCGATCTTGGTAGCCTTCTGGCATTGAACTTGGGTGCCTCAGCAACCGTCGGTGGCCTGTGCCACGCAGCTGAGCGCCCATTCCGTTGGGCGGCGGAGCGTACACGGCCTCACGACTCGAAAGATGCGTGCCGACACTTCGCGTTCGTGACGCCTCCGCGGCCGCCAGCTACTTCTGCGAACAGCTCGGATTCGCGAAGGATTGGGAGCACCGATTCGAGCCGGGACTTCCGCTCTTCGTCTCGGTGAGTCGGGACGGCGTCTCCCTCCACCTCTCCGAGCACAGCGGGGACGGCCCCCTCGAGGTCCGGGTCTACATCTATGTCCAAGATCCCAGGGCTCTGTTCAACGAACTCAAGTCCCGGGGCGCCCGAATCGTCACGGAGCCAGAGCTCCAGTCCTACGGCACCCTGGAGTTCATCGTCGAGGACCTGGACGGAAACCGAATACGGTTCGGCAAGGCGGTGTCCGCGTGACTTTCGTCATCTGGTCCGCCGCCCAACAAGCCGCTGCAGCTGACGGCTGCGGGCTTCAGCCGATCGAGCGGCCGAGCTCGACACGCCTCATGTATGTTGAGAACGAATGTCTGAGTGGCTGATCTCTCTCGCCGTCTTGGTCGGCTTTGTCGTCTTCATCGGGGTGTGGCTTGCGCCTTCCATCGTGGCGATGCGACGCAACCATCCACATCGGTGGCTGATCGTCGGCCTCAACATGCTCTTCGGTCCCGGTCTCGGCACTCTTGCCGCCCTGACCATTTTGATCGCAGCTCCCGATACCGCGGGCGCGGCTTCGGAGGCAGAGCCGATGATGTCGTGTAGTGAGTGCGGTTGGCCGTATCGCCAGTCTGACTATGATACGGCTGCGGAGCGGCTCCTATGCACAGCCTGTCAAAGTGAGCTTTCTCCCCCCGCGCGGTCGTAGAGTGTCCTCTGATGCTCACGCCGCCCAACAAGGCGCTGCAGCTGCCTCGCCACTGCTCGGCGTGGTTGAGTCGTGGTACTGTTGGGCAACACCAATCGGTGGGTGGGCTGACACCGGCGGCGCAGTGCCGCGCAGCTGAGCGCCGATCCGTTGGGCGGCGTGAAAGCACCGAATTCCATAATCGTGATGGGACTCCTGATCCTCGGATCGTTGTTCGCGGCCAGCGCCGATGAACTCCCGCCCTACACGCGCCGCGCCAGTGCCCTCATCGCTGAGATCGCGAAGCGAGGAGCCGCTCAAGTAGTTGCCGACCCCAAGCTAAAGGCGTCGTGGGTCGGCGTTCTCGACAATGTCTCGAGGGGAAACCGAGACTGGTTGCTAGCCGCGCTCGCCCTACTGCAGGGTGCAGACGGAGGCGCCAGCGATGACTTGCGCCTTGCTGTGAGTCACGCGCTAATCCCTAGCGCAGACGACGTTCTCGAGATCTTTGCCGGCCAGATTGAAGCGGAGAACATCTGCTGGGCGACCGCAGAGTTCGGCGGCCACGACACGCTGAAGAGCGCAATGGATGAAGCTCAAGCAAAGATCAAGAGTGTTGAAACTGTTCGAGAGCCTCAGCTCGCCAAGTTCCAGGCCGAGTGTCTCAAGTCGTTGCGGAGCACAGCGTTGGAGCTTCCTTCGATCTATCGAGAATCCAGCCCATGATGCACGCCGCCCAACACGCCGCTGAAGCTGACGGCCGCGGGCTTCAGTTGTGCGTGCAGCTGTGCTCGAAGCGAACCATGGTAGGCTCATGGGCGGCCGCAGCTTAGCGGCCATCCGTTAGCCGGCGCGAGGCACCTGTGAGCAGCTCCATCGAGGAGCGAATCGCGGAGGACGATTGGACGGGTGCGCGGAAGCTGATCCGCGCCGAACTGAAGAGAACGCCGAACAGCCACTGGCTCCTGACACGTCTGGGGCTCACGTACTACGAGCAAAGGCAATATGCTCGCGCCCTACAGATCGAGAAACGAGCGCTTCGGATCTCCCCCGGCTGTCCGCTTGTGCTCTGGGACTATGCGGGTTCGTTGCAAATGCTGAAGCGTCACGCGGAGGCCGTCGCGATCTACTCGCGCCTCATTCGACGGGGCGCTCGATCGATTGCCTACGGCGAATGTGGCGAGGGGCTCGCTTGGGCTCGCGGCCTTGTAGTCGACTGCCACTATCGACGTGGCGAGTCGTATCAAGCTCTGGGCCGAAGGCGCGCTGCGTTGGCGGACCTGGTGAAGCACCTCGACGGAAGAGGTCCAGGCTGTCGCTCGATCTATCCACTGGGGCAGGTTCGCGCGGTCGCATCAATGGCGCGGCGAGGTCCGAAGCACGCCGGCTAACAAGCCACTGAAGCTGCCGGCCGCGGGCTTCAGCTGCGCGAGCGGCGAGGCTCGACACGCATCGTGGTAGCATCACGCGCGGCCGCAGCTTAGCGGCCATCCGTTAGGCGGCAGGATTCGTATGCGACGAGTGGCCGTCATCGGGGCTCTTGCCTCGGTGCTTAGCTGCGCCCATCTTGGCGATCGCATCTCGTACTACGAGATGGCACCGCGCTTGGCGTACCAAGGTTTCTCCTTCGAGAAGCCACCCGACTCGCACTGGTACATCATGCGGAGTGAAGAGCACTACACTGACGTCACTCTCCGGAGAGAGACAGCCTCCGCGACCCATACGTTCTACGCATCGGTAGCCTTGGCCGCGCTGGACGTCCAGCCAAAGTCCCACAAGGAGTTCGCGAAGTTGGTTCACTCCAAGGGGCAGACGGCGCCCTACGCGGTGACGGAGTTCTCTCACTCGGAGACCCCGACCCTTCTCCAGAATCAGTGGTGCGTGCGATTCGACACATTGGCTGCTGTGCGAGGCGCACCCCAGGCACCGGATTCTGAACTCCACATGACCGTGCGCGGCTTTCGGTGCCTGCATCCCGCATTCCCCAAGGCATCCATCGATTTCTTCTACTCGGAGCGAGGTTTGCCGAGTGAGCTCGACCCGGGCCTTACCCAAGAGGGAGAGCAATTCCTCCGAGGCGTCAGGATCGACGTTGCCCCCGATACGCCTGCCGCCTAACAGGGCATTGGAGCTGACCGGCCGCCGCCCCGAGGCATGCCAGGCTCTCCAGCCGCCGGCCGCCCGGGCGGGATGGGCGACACGCCGGGCGGCCGTCGGTTGGTTCCGGTAGCTTCACGGGCGGCCGGCAGCTCAATGCCTGGTCCGTTGGGCTGCAGGGCGGGGCTACGGTGTGTGGTCGGACGTCCTCACGACGAAGGAAGCGGAGTACACCCAGCGCGCGATCGACGTGCTGAAGCCGGTCGCTTGGGCGACGCCGTTGCTTGAGCGCGTGGCTTCAGCCGGCGGGCTGATCGCGGCGAACATGCCTCTGCTCTTTGAGGTGCGGTTCGCCTACGAGCTCCATCTCGCTGGAGCTGTCGCAGAGTACGAGCATGCGAAGGGCGTCGGAGCTTCGACCATCGACTTCCGCATTCCTGGGGACCGGGAGTGGTTGGTCGAACTCGTAAGCATCCGCGAGAGCGCTGGGCTGAGGGACGCCACGCAGCAGTTCGGCCCGATCTACCAACGCGTGCTGACTACCGGCTCGAGCAATCCGGCTCACTCGGAAGAGGCGGAGATGATCACGACGCTCGGCAGAATCGGCGAGAAGGTCCTCGCCGACGGCTCCCCGACGAAGTTCCCCATTCCCTCAACGGTGATTCACGCGATTCTGGTCGACATGCGCGGCTATCTTGGAAGCGGCGGCGATGTCGTGGACTACCAGCAGATGGCAAACGGCGCCGCTGCTATGGACCCGGAAGTCACCTGGGCGATCCACTACTGGGACGACCAACCCATCCGGGGCCTCTTCGAACAGATTCCTGATCACCCCCTACGCGCAGCTTCGGTGATGCGAGAGCGCATCCACTTCATCGGGTTCATCGCCGAGCAGAAGTACCAAGATGGTGAGATCCGGCGCCGCGCATACTACATGCCGAATCCCCATCTGCTCCCCACGGAAGCGGAGCAGATCGCGGCCTATCGCACCTTTGCGCTCGCGAACGAATGAGGCCTGCAGCCCAACAAGCCGCTGAAGCTGACGGCCGCGGACTTCAGCTGTGCGTGCGGATGTGCTCGACACGAATCGTGGTAGGCTCACGCGCGGCCGCAGCTTAGCGGCCATCCGTTGGGCCGCGGGGAAACAGTGGGCCTCGAGTTCGTGGTCAGCTCGATTTCGTTGGCGCCAAGGTCGTCGAAGCCATGCGCCAGGAGCAGTCGAGTGACTGACCTTCCCAAGCCCCGGTTCCAGTAGTCACGATTGCCGATGTTGATGCCGAGCTCGAACACGCCGTTCGGATCCGCCGTGTTCATCAGCTGGCAGAGCCCGATGTATTGACGGTCTACGTCGATGCCGAGGCAGACGGCGTGCCGCTCTCTCGCCGCCTCGAAGTCCAACAGTTTGTCGACATCGATCGCGGCGTACCTCTCGGGCGAGTAGGAGTCCAGCCATGGTAGTTCGGGATCTTTGAAGTGCTCACGTTGACGGGCCATGTCGGTGCTGCGACACGGCCGAAGCAGCACGCGGTCGTTCGCCAACGACATCACGTGAGTGTCTCGCAGCGCTCCCACAGCTCGGCCGCGCGTACCGAGTCACCGCCCAGGTCTCCGCCCTCGAAAGTCACTTCGCCCAGCACGTTGTGGATGTACGCGCCCTTCGCGACGGGCTGAGTCGCGCAGAAGAGCGATGTCTCCGCGCCGCGTTCGATCGGCAGGATCCAGCGGCGGCGCAGGCGATCGAAGCGCTCGGGCGGCGCGCCGCCGAGACCCGTCGCGACCACGCCCGGGTGCGCGATCGCGACGTGGAGCTCCGGGTGCCGCCGCTGCAGCTCGCGCGCGATCCAGATGTTCCCGAGCTTCGAGCGGCAGTACGCCTGCACGCCGCCCAGCGGCGAGCGGAACGCGTAGTCGGAGGTGCAGTCACTCGCGAGCACGTAGATGTCGCCAGTCACCACGACCACGCGCGCGCTCGCGGCGAGGGCGCGCGCGGCGATCAAGCGCCGCAGCAGCGCGAAGTGACCCAGCACGTTGGTGGCGAACGCGAGCTCGTGACCTTGCGGAGAGACTTCGTGGCGCCGCGGCCAGAGTCCCGCGTTGCAGACCACGACGTCGAGCGGAGCGTGTCGCGCCGCAAGCGCGGCCGCGCCGTCGCGCACGGAGCGCAGGTCCGCGAGATCCAGAGTGACTGACGAGACCGCTGCGCCGGGTGCCGCGCCGCGCAGCGATGCGCACGCCGACTCGGCCTTCGCGGGATTGCGCGACGCGATCACGACTTCGGCCCCGCGCGCGAGCAGCCCCGCGCAGGTCGCGAGCCCGATGCCCGCGTTGCCGCCGGTCACGAGCGCGCGCTTGCCGTCGAGCCGCGGCGCCGGCGGGCAGCGCAGGCTGCGCTCTGACTGGCGCCACATCGCTGCCGCGAGCCGTCCGAACCGATTCACTCGCCCTGCCTCCCGCCGATCCGCCTGTCAGCCTATCATTCGACGCGGTGACGACGAGCACGAACGACATCCTGGTCTTCGACGAGCGACCCTCCGACTCACATTTCGTCGAGCGCGTCTGGCGCTCGCACAGCACGCGAGCGGGCGCGTTCCTGTCGGTCGCCGCGAGTCACTGCGAGATCGTATTCACCCGCCTCCTGGGCAAGGTCAGCGTGACTCTGCGCGGCCCGGAGACGAGGGCGACCGTCGCGGACTGTCCTGGCGACGGAGAGTGGTTCGGGATCCGCTTCGCCTTCGGCACGTTCCTGCCCGAGTTTCCCGCCGCGACGCTGCGGGACCGCCAGGACGTGGACCTTCGTGACTCGACCTGCCGAACCTTCTGGCTCTCTGGATCCGCGTGGGAATATCCGAGCTTCGAGAACGCGGAGACCTTCGTGGCGCGGCTCGCGAAGGCGGGCGTGATCGCGCGCGACCCGGTCGTCAGTCCCGCGCAGAGCGGTGACTGGGCGTACCTGTCTCCGCGCTCCCGACAACGGCACTTCCTGCGCTCCACCGGGCTGACGATCGGCGCGTACCGCCAGATCGAGCGCGCCCGACACGCGACGAGTCTCTTGCGGCAGGGCGGCTCGATCCAGGACGCGGTCGCGCAGGCGGGCTACTTCGATCAGGCGCACCTGACCCGCTCCCTCACGCGCCTGGTCGGCGAGACACCCGCGCGCGTGCGCCGGCAGGAGCACCAGCTGTCGCTTCTGTACAAGACCTAGCCAGCACGCCGAGCCTAACCTCCCGTCCGAAGCGGGCCGAGTGAGTGAGCACCGCGGGAGGTACAGGATCGTGGAGTCTCTGTTCGTGGGTCAGGTGTGGGTCGGGCGGATCGTGAGTGGGCTCGCGGTGGCATTCTTGCTGTTCGACGTCACCGGCAAGCTCGCGCGAGTCACACCGGTGATCGAAGGCACGGTCAAGCTGGGGTACCCCGAGAGCGCCATCGTGCCCATCGGGGTGATCCTGCTCGTGGGCGTGGTGCTGTACGTGATCCCGCAGACGTCGCTCCTGGGAGCGATCTATCTGGCGGGCTACCTGGGAGGCGCGGTCGCGACGCACTTCCGCGTCGGCAACCCGCTGGCGACTCACACGCTGTTCCCGGTGTATGTCGCGACCTTCCTGTGGGCCGGCCTCGCGCTGCGCGACCCGCGGCTCCTCTCGCTGCTGATCGGGGGCAGATGAGGGGGCGCTCAAGCGGGATCCGGCCGGCACCCGATCAGCAGGCGATGACTTCGAGATGCCGACTCATTCCGCTCGCGCTGGCCCTGACTCTCTCCGCCTCCACCGCCGACGCGGCCACGCCGCAGGACGCGAAGACCCATACCAAGCGGATCGCGTCGAAGGAGCGTGTGCTCGCGGCGGTCGACAGGCTCCTGAGTGACCCCGTGGCGGACAAGATCCGTCCGGAGTTTCCGCTCATCGTCGACTTCGCGGACGAGTCACCCGAGGTCGAGGTCGTTCTCGGCGAGCCTTACTTCGAGCTCGGCAAGGACAAACACCTGAACGGCATTCTGCTCGCGTACTACATCGCCGGGGCCGTGAAGTTCGACATCGAGAACCCCGTCGCCGCCCGTAATCCCCAGGCTGATGCCGGTCCGGCGATCCGCGCCGCGCTCGTCTACTACCGCGTGCACCGCCGCGCGCACCCGAAAGTCACTTACCCACTCTTCGAGAAGTTCGACGCGCTCGACAAAGAGGGAAAGCTCGACGAGTTCATCGAGAGTCACTCGCCGGCGGCCCCGGCCAAGCAGCCATAGCGCACTAGGCCCAAGGGATCGTCTTCGTCGCTCTCGCGGCGCACGCAATCGCAGGGCCGCCCGCGCCGCCGAGTCACTTGCTCGATCCGCCGGCGAGCCCTCCTACACGCGGGTCGGTGGTGCGCGCCTCAACCTCTTCAATGCGACGATCCCGTTTGCCCGAATCGTCGCGACCCCCTCGAGGATCACGCTGGTCGTGCTCGGTCGGGAGTACGTGTTCGAGAAGGCGGCCATCGCGCGCCTGCGGTCCCAAGGGGTGATCGTCGAGCTCAGGTGACGTCGACGCGAAGCAGGCATACTTCCGAGCTCGGATGACGGCCCGCCGACGAGGAGTGACGACTACAACTGCTCCGTACACTCCACGATCCGCTCGCGCACCGGTCGAACGTACTCACACTTGATCGACTTCACTAGACGCCGATGAAAGCCATGAGAGTCGTCTTCGCGGCCGTCGTCAGCTCGCTCTTGGCTTTGTCGACGTTCACTTGGTGGGCACTCGAGTCCGGCGGCGTCGCGGTCATCGAGACACACGCTGCGAATGGCTCGCTCCGCTCCACTCACGTGTGGTTTGCCGAGCCCGGCGGTGAGCTGTGGCTCGAAGCCGGCACACCCGAGAATGCCTGGTACCGCGACGTCAAGCGCGATCCCCGTGTCTCGTTCTCCGCGCGCGAGCTGTCGGGTCAGTATCTGGCTCGGCCGATAGAAGGCTCCGGCGCTCACGACGAAATTCGCTCGCTCCTGCGAGAGAAGTACGGTGTGCGCGACTGGTGGATCGGCGTATTGTTCGACACGTCGCGCTCGGTCGCCGTGCAACTCGTGTCACTACCTGCCGAGAGCCAGGCGGCGAGCGGACGCTCGAGGTGAGTCGAAGTGGAGCCACTCGCAGTTTTCGTCCTGCAGTTCCTCTGGTTCCTGCTCGCTGGGTCACTCATCGCCTGGTTCGTACTCTGGCCCCGGTCCGCAGAGCTCGAGCCCGACGCGCGGCTGAGTGTCTGGATCGCGCCCGAGATGTTCCGCGTCCTCGGCGTCGGCCTCCTGGTTTCCAACTTGTCTCCGGGCATGCCGTCGGAGTTCGCAGTCCCCACGGCCGCCGCTGACTCACTGACCGCCGCGTTGGCGGCTTCCGCCTTCGTGGCGCTTCGGCGGGGCTGGCAGCCGGCCCGTGGTCTCGCTTGGGCGTGCACGATCGTCGGGTCACTCGACCTCCTGATCGCCTTTCCGCACGCAGCGTCCACCGAGGCCATCGCGCACCTCGCAACCCAGTGGTACGTGCCCGTCTTCGCGGGCCCGCCCCTCGTCATCTGCCACGTCGCGTGCTTCATCTTGCTGAGTCGTGGCCGAGGCGCAGAGTAGCCGGAGACTTCCAATGGAGTCACTCACGGACTGGCCGGGGCGCGAGTGGGAGCGGAGCGATCTCTCGCCGGCCGCCGCCGAGCGCGCGGATGCGATCCGGAGCGCGGCCGCGAGGATCGGCTCGTTCGCACTGTTCGCGGTCGTCCGCGGCCGCGTGGTGCTCGAGCACGGTCAGATCGCGGCGGCCGTCGGCGTGCAGTCGGTGCGCAAGGCGCTCATGAACGCGCTGATCGGCCGCGCCGTGGCCGATGGGAAGGTGAGTCTCGAGAGCACGATCGGAGAGCTCGGGATCGACGATGTGACTCCCGCGCTCACCGACGTCGAGAAGCGCGCGACCGTGCGCGACTGTCTGATGGGGCGGAGCGGGATCTATCACCGCGCGGCCTATGAGCCCCTCGGCCTCGATGCGCAGCGGCCCGCGCGCGGGAGTCACTTCCCGGGTGAGTACTGGTTCTACAACAACTGGGACTTCAACGTGCTCGGGACCATTCTCGGGCGAGCCGTCGGACTGGACGCGTTTCGCGCATTCGACGAGTGGTTCGCGCGGCCGCTGGGCATGCAGGACTTCGCTCCCGGCGCCTGCAAGGAACTCTTCGAAGACTCGTCTGAGCACGCCGCGTACCTGTTCAGCGTGTCGGCACGTGACCTGGCGCGCTTCGGGCACCTGTATCTCCGGCTCGGTGCGTGGGGGCCGAGGCGCCTTCTCTCCGAGGATTGGGTGACTCGCTCCTTGCACCCGCACTCGGCCGCGAGTCACGGCTACGAGGCGTACGCGGCGGCGTTCGGCTGGATGTGGTGGACCATGCGGCCCGAGCTCCTCGGTGGTCAGCCGAGTCATGCCGCGCTCGGCGGCTCCGGCCACGGAGTCTTCCTCGTTCCCGACTCACAGGCTGTGATCGTCCATCGCAACGACGGCGAGGCGACCGCACCCGGATGGGGTGACATCCTTCCGGTGCTCGTGTCGACCGCCGAGCTCTGCCGCTCGATTCGGTGATACAAGGAGAGCATGCTGGGCGGCACGGGCCCGGCGAGCGCGACGGCGCGACCGGCGGGATCACGACAAAGTCACGCTAGGAGTCACTGTGCGCCCCGGAGCTCTCTTCGGAATCAGCATCCTTCTCGGCTTCGTGACTTGGGGGATCGTCGCGGCGAGATACTTCTGGCCCGCGCTCCGCGAGCGGTCACGCGCCGACGCGCTGCGGCCGATCCTTCTCTTGCACGCCTTCCGCTTCGTCGGCTTGGCGTTCCTGGTGCCCGGCGTCGTCTCGCCTAATCTGCCCGCGGAGTTCGCGCGCCCCGCGGGCTACGGTGACCTCATCGCGGCGCTGCTCGCGTTGCTCGCGTTCGCGGCGCTGAACACCAGGCTGGGGATACCCGTGGTCTGGGTGTTCAATCTCTGGGGCACGGCGGACCTGCTCCACGCGTACTATCAGGGCCGCCTCGGGGTGGGCGTCGAGCCCGGTGACTTGGGCGCCGCGTACTTCACTCCGACCGTCGTGGTGCCGCTGCTCCTCACGACTCACTTCCTCGCGTTCCGGCTTCTAATGCGCGCCGATCCAACCGGCGAGCGGCGTTCGTAGTAGAGTCAGCCGCATGAGATTCGAAGTGAGTGCGGCATACGCCATGGGAGTCGGATTGCCTCTGCTCGAGGCACTGCGGCGCAAGACGAACTTCGAGAATTTCCACAGCTACGTCGACGATTTCATCGCCGGCGGTCTCCTCCTGTACGCCGCGCGCGCAGTCACTCGGGGCAAGCGTGCCGGACCGGTGCTGCTGGTGCTTGCGTGGGCGGTGCTGAGCGGCGGGCTCTACGGGAGCTTCTTCGGACAGCTGGCCAGCGCAGAGACTCACGACGTCGGCGGACTCGCCAACACGACGGTCGTGATCATCAAGGGTGTTCTGTATGCCATCTCCATCGCGGGTCTCGTGTTTGCGTCGCGTTCGGCGATCGCCAAGCAAGGCGCGAGCTAGGAACAGGATCGCGATCGGCCTCGTGCTCGCGATCTTCGCGGCCGCGTGCTCGCCCGATGAGACGCCGGCACCGAAGTCTCCCGCCGCCTCCGCGGGCGCGAGTGGCGCAGTCACTGCCGACGACATCCCCGTCGCACACACTCCCGCTGCCGGCTACGGACTCACTTTCCCGCCGCCGGTGCTCGCCACCTGCACCGAGCCGCTCGTCGAGGGCGCGCCCGATCTGCGCGGGATCTGGAAGACACTCCATGCGGAACGCGACGGCCAGCCCGTTCCCGCGGGTGACTACATCCACTCGTATGTCGAGCGCATCGAGCAGTGTGGCAACCGGATCGTCGACATGGGCGGCGGCACGATCGCCGACGCGCGCGCGGACGGAACCGTCGAGAACGGCGTGCGCGACGTCTCGGCCTACGACTACGTGACTCCGATCCAAGCCGTCGCCAGCTACGAGGACGGCGTCTTCGTGCTGCGCCCCGCGCTGTTTCCGGCGCTGCCGTTCACCGTCTCGTGGCTCAAGGTGACTCGCCGGCTCGACGCAGAGGGACACATGATCTGGACGCGCCCCGACCGGCACCTCCGAGTCACTCTCGAGCGGATCGGCGGGCCGACGGACGGCTACACGAAGACGGACACGCGGCGTCCCGAAGGCGGTCCGGAGCCCGGAACATCGCAGTGGCGCCATCGACTGCGAACGCTGTGGGCGTTCTACACGGCGAGCAGTGACTAGCGGAACTTCCTGCGCGTCGGATCGCGCTTGGCCAGGTCGGCTTCGACGTCCTTGCGGCTGCGCTCGTACGTGACTTCGCGCCCGCGGATGTTCCCGACGTACGCCAGCCCGTTGCGGCTCGGAGTGAGTGAGCAGCGCACGCTCTCGCCGAGCACGACGTCGATGCGGTCGGCGTGCACGTTGAGCACCACGGCCTCGATCGTCTGTCCGGTCTCGGTCTTCAGCTTGATCTCGTCACTTTGCATGTTTGGCCTCGCGCGTTCGGTGCTCCCGCGCTGACAGTACCAGACTACAATCCCGGCCGATGGAGAAGCTCTGGACCTTTCTCGTCCTGGTCGCCGCGGCCATCAACCTTGCGCCGCTGGCGGGCGCGTTCGCGCCCGAGCGCATGTCCGCGAGTTACGGCGTGAGTCTCGACGATCCGAATCTGCAGATACTCATGCGGCACCGAGCGGTCCTCTTCGGTCTGGTCGGCGGGCTGCTGGTCGTGACTGCCTTTCATCCGCCGCTCCGGACGGTTGGCTACACGGTGGGCTTCGTCAGCATGCTGTCGTTCCTGCTCGTCACCTGGCTCGTCGGCGGATACAACGCGGAGATCCGCCGAGTGATCGTCCTAGACGGGATCGGGCTCGCGGCGTTGACCGCCGCCGGCCTCGTGCACGCGCTCTGGCTGCGCGGAGGCGCGTGAGGCGAGTCACTCGAGCAACCCCCGCGCCGCCTCTCTCACTTCCGGCGACGAGAACCGGTAGACGGCGCGATCCAACAGGTAGTGGATGAAACCGGTCGCGAAGCCGAACGCGAGCAGCGCCGGGACGAAGGGCGAGGAACGCAGCCACCGCGCTGTGTCGCCGAAGAGTCTGTCGGCGTAGACGAAGTCGTCGCTCACGGCCTCGACCTCCGCCGCCGGGAGCATCAGCGCCGAGACCACGGCGAGCACGAGCAGCACCGCCCACGCGCGCCGGTTGATCGGCGCGAGCAACTCGTGCCAGCGGCCGCGGGTCTCCTGCGCGCCACCCGTGGCCGCGAGCGAAGTGAGTCCCATGGCGGCGCTCCAGTGCTGCACGCTCCACAGCACGATGAACAGGAAGGGATCGCGGGCGAGAAAGGCGAGGAGAGTCATGCCCGAGACACTCGCGACGTACGCCATGCGTGGCGCCGACGGCCGCGGCGCGCGCAGCTCGACGAGCAGCATCAGCGCGGTCAGGCTCGCCACGACGAAGAGGCCGCCCGCGCGAAGCGTGCCAGCGAGCGCCGCCGAGTCACCCGCGCCCAAGAGTGAGTCGACCCAGCGCTCCCGATACGCGATCGACCCGGCCAGCGCCTCGGCCACCACGACCAGGCCGCCGCCCACCACGAGCGCGAACCAGCGATCGAGCTTGCGAGTCACCGCGTCCGGCGCGCGCCCCGCTCGCACGCGATACAGGCTGAGCAACCCGAAGTGCTGGGCCGCGAAGTGGTGACTCACCAGCAGATAGTCGAGGATCGCGAGCCACACCACGCGCTCGGTCACCGGCAGCGGCAGCACGCTCTCTGGCGCCAGCAGCACGGCGAAGCAAGCCGCGGCGATCGCGAGCGGCGCCACGACGAAGCGCGCGCGCTGAGTCGCGAGCAACGGCCGATACGCGGGCGTCGCGTACGCCAGCCACGCCGACGAGACACGGTGCCCGAACCACAGCGGCACGGTGAGCGCGAAGAACAGTCCGTCGACGGGGCTCGCGCGCGCGTCGTCGTGACCCCACGCCAAGAGCAGCACCAACGGGGCGAGCCAAAGCGCATTCAGGATCCAAACGAGATCCCAAGCTGGGCTCTTGATCCAGCGCATAGGCGCAAGCCTAATCTCTCGGAACTCGAAGAGGGGGACGACGAATGTCATACGCGTTGACCGGGGCGAAGGCTCTCGTGTGTGTGTGCATCGCGCTCGTGGCGGCGAGCGCCGCGGCCGACGAAGCCGCGCTGCAGAAGCGGATCGACGAGCAAGACGTCGTGATCCAGAAGCTCGAGGATCGCCTGCGCAAGATCGAAGACACGAGCGCGACCGACGAAGGCGGCTACCAGGCGCAAGAGAGCATGAAGCCCGCCGCGCCGTCGACGACCGACCGCGTGACGGAGCACATTCCGAACACCGGTCACGCGATCCAGCAGAACGAGTTCGGGTCACTGCGCCTGCGTCTCTACACATACGTGCGTTACCTGAATCAGACGGACCTCGACAAGGAATTCGCTGACTCGTTCGGCACGACCAAGCAGCTGGACATTCGCCAGGACATTCAGCTCAACAAGGTGAAGCTCGAGACGTACGGCTGGGTGCTGTCGGAGAAGCTCCGCTACGTGCTCTACGTCTGGACCAACAACGCGAGTCAGGGGCTCGGCGCGCAGACGGTGGTCGCGGGCAACCTGCGCTGGGAGTTCAGCCCGATGCTCGCGGTCGCGGGCGGAATCACTTCGCTCCCCGGCACGCGCACCACGTCGCACCAGTTCCCGTTCTGGCTCAGCGTCGACAACCGGCTGCAAGCCGACGAGTACTTCCGGCCGTCCTACACGTCCGGGTTCTGGGCTTTCGGCACGCTGCTTCCAGGCCTCGAGTATTTCGCGATGCTCGGCAACAACCTCTCCACGCTCGGTGTCGACGCGGGACAGCTCGACGACCGGCTCGATACGTTCTCGACGACCGTCAGCTGGGAGCCGACCGCCGACTACGGCCGGCCGTTCGGTGACTTCGCGTGGCATGAGACACTCTCGACGCGCCTCGCGCTCCACTACACGCACAGCACCGAGACTGCACAGGGTCAGCCCGACACCGACAACTTCGACAACACTCAGATTCGCATCTCGGATGGCAACGTGATCTTCCAGTCAGGCTTGTTCGCGCCAGGCGTGCAGATCCAACAGGCGCGCTATCAGATGACCTCGTTCGACGCGGGGCTGAAGTGGCACGGCCTCTCGCTCGAAGGCGAGTACTACTACCGGCTCGTGAGTGACTTCCGCGGGCCCGGCGTCGACTCACTCAGCTTCCACGACCTGCAGGATCACGGCTTCCAGCTGCAGGCTTCCGCGATGATCCTGCCCGAGCGGCTTCAGGTGTATCTGAGCGGCTCGAAGATCTTCGGCCAGTACGGCCAGCCGTGGGACTCACGCATCGGCTTGAACTGGTTTCCGTTCGCGAATCAGAGCCTCCGCTGGAACAACGAGCTGGGCTGGTACGTGGACGGCCCGACCGGCGGCATCGCCTATCCCTACCAGCCCGGCGCGAACGGCTTCATCTTCCAGTCGAACCTCGAGCTCGCGTTCTGACGCCAGTCACTCTCGCAATTTCTTGTGAACGCAGTCGTCGCGGTTCATGATGGTCCGATGGCGAATCCGACGTACTACAAGATGAGGTCACTCGACAATTGGAAGTTCGTCCTCGACATCATCGTGAATTCGAGACTGTTCGCGGCGAGCTTCGAGTCACTCAATGATCCCATGGAGGGCCGGTACTTCTACTTCGGGAAGAACGTGTCCGACGCATATCGGAGGGCGATCCGGCAGAGCAAGCTGAGCCGGAACATCTGCTCGCTCAGCGAGAGGAGCGACAGCACGTTGCTGTGGTCCTACTACGCAGGCGGCCACACGGGAGTCGCTTTCGGCGTGAGATGCCATGGCAGCACGAGCGAGAGATCCGCGTGTTTACGGAGCAACCGTACGTGGACGTGCAGCTCAAGGAGCTCGTCTTGGGCTGTCGTATCTCGGATGCCGACGAGAGACTGGTTCGAGCGCTCGTGGCGAAGTGGCACCCCAAGATCCGGATACGGAAGGTCAACACGCGCTCGCTCGATCAGCCGCTGCCTGACTAGTCAGGGTGTCAGCAGGTCTGGGGCGACGTGATCGCCCGGTGGCACGGTGTCGTCGACATGCACTCGTCCGATCCCGTCGTTGCCTGGCTGCTCACCTCGGATCCCGCGCTTCGCTGGCAGGTGCTGCGCGATCTGACTCACGCGCCCGCGGACCAGGTCGCGGCCGAGCGCGCGCGAGTGGAGACCGAAGGGTGGGGCGCGCGGCTGCTCGCGCTCCAAGCGCCCGACGGGCGCTGGGACGGCGCCGCGTGGAACCGGAGCTTCAGCTCGACCATGCACGCCCTCCTGCTCTTGCGCGAGCTGGGTCTCGACCCCGCGAGTGACTCGGCGCTCCATGCCGTGTGTCTCGTGCGCGACCGAGTGACTTGGCGCGGGTGCGCTCCGCCGGAGTGCGACGCCAACTCGTTCTTCCAGGGCGAGGTCGAGCCGTGCATCAACGGGCAAGTCGCGGCGGCGGGCGCGTACTTCGGCCAGGACGTGAGCGGCATCGTGTCTCGCCTGCTCGGCGAGCAGCTCGCCGACGGCGGCTGGAACTGCGAAGCCGAGAGAGGCTCGAAGCGCTCGTCGTTCAACACCACGATCTGCGTGCTGGAAGCGCTGCTGGAATGGGAACGTGCCGTGGGCGGCGACTCACGAGTGACTTCTGCGCGCCTGCGTGGCCAGGAGTATCTCCTCGAGCGCCGGCTCTTCCGCAGGAAATCGACGGGCGAAGTGATCGAGCGCGACCGCAAGGGCGACAGCGCGTTCACGCGCCTCGCTTTCCCGACCTGGTGGCACTACGACGTGCTGCGGGCGCTCGACCATCTGCGCAACGCCGGTGTCTCGCCCGACGCACGCGTGGCCGAGGCGATCGACCTGGTCGCGTCGAAGCGCGACGCCGACGGCCGGTGGCCGCTCGAGACTCGCCACTCGGGCAAAATACTGGTCGAGCTGGACGACGCCGAAGGCCGGCCGAGCCGCTGGAACACACTCCGCGCCCTGCGCGTGTTGGACTGGCATTCAGGCGCGAAGGAACACCGAGATGCATCTGCCCCAGAAGACCCGTGAGCTTCACAGTCACCACTTCGACTCGACGATCTGGAACGACCTCGTGTTCCGCGACGACGACATCGTGATCTCGGCGTACGCGAAGGCCGCACGACCTGGATGCAGCAGATCGTGGGTCAGCTCTTGTTCGGCGGGGATCCCGACGTCGCCGTCGCCGAGATGTCGCCGTGGCTCGACCTGCGCGTTCCGCCCAAGGCGGTGAAGCTGCCGGTCGTCGAGTCACAGACTCACCGGCGCTTCCTCAAGACTCACTTGCCCGTCGACGCGCTCCGCGTCTCGCCCAACGCGAAGTACGTGTACATCGGGCGCGACGGGCGCGACGTGGTGTGGAGCATGTACAACCACCACGCCAACGCGAACGAGACTTGGTATCAGGTGCTGAACGAGACACCCGGACGCGTGGGCCCGCCGATCGAGCGCCCACCCGCCGACATCCGCGAATACTGGCGTGACTGGCTGGATCGCGACGGTCACCCGTTCTGGCCGTTCTGGGAGAACGTCCGCAGCTGGTGGCGAATTCGCGACTTGGCGAACGTGAAGTTCGTTCACCTCGCGAACCTGAAGCGCGACATGCCGGCGGAGATTCGCGGGATCGCGGAGTTTCTCGAGATACCCATCGACGAGACACGCTGGCCGGCCATCGTCGAGCACTGCTCGTTCGACTGGATGAAGAAGAACGCCACCAAGTCGGTTCCGCTCGGTGGCGCGTTTTGGGACGCGGGCGCAGAGGTGTTCATCAACAAGGGAGTGAACGGCCGGTGGCGAGACACTCTCACTCCGGCCGACTCGGCGGAGTACGAGAAGCGCGCCGAAGCCGAGCTCGGCGCCGAGTGCGCGCGCTGGCTCGCGACCGGCACGTGACCACGAGATCCCGTGACCGCGTGATGCGGTTCCCGAGCGCGGTCGAGCGAAGTCCCGCCGTCGAGCGCTGGCTGCGCGAGCACTCGAGTGAGTTGGGGACGCTCGCGGGGCGTTGGTTCGAAGTCATGCGCGGCTGCGGAGCCGACGTGCGAGAGCTGATTCACGACGGCCAGCCGACGGCGTGTGTCGGCGACGGCGCATTCGGCTACGTCGATTCATTCAAAGCGCACGTGAACGTCGGGTTCTTTCGCGGCGCCGAGCTCGCCGACGCGAACCGCCTGCTCGAGGGCACCGGCAAGCTCATGCGCCACGTGAAGCTGCGACCCGAGCGCGAGGTCGACGGGGCGGCGCTGCGCAAGCTGATCGAAGCCGCATACGAAGACATGAAGCGGCGCGGGAGCTCGTGAATCCGGCCTGAGCGGCGCGCGGGGTGGGCGGCTACGCTGTGCGCCCACATGGAATTCCTCGCGCAAGCGCTCGACATCTTCTTGCACCTGGACGCCCACCTGAACTCCTGGGCGACGACGCTCGGCCCGTGGCTGTACGTCGTGCTGTTCGTCGTGGTCTTCTGCGAGACGGGGCTCGTAGTCACCCCCTTCCTTCCGGGTGACTCACTCCTGTTCGCCGTGGGTGCGCTCGTGTCACTCGAGGGCTCGCCGCTCTCGCTGCCGCTCATCATCGTGACTCTGATCGTCGCCGGCGTGCTGGGCGACGCCGTGAACTACGCGATCGGCAGTCGCCTGGGCCCGGCCGTGTTTCAACGCGGGCGCTCGCGCCTGTTCGACCCCAAGCACCTCGAGCGGACGCGCGACTTCTACGACCGGCACGGCCGCAAGACGATCTTTCTCGCGCGCTTCGTGCCGATCGTGCGCACCTTCGCGCCGTTCGTCGCCGGCATCGGGCGAATGAGTTACCCGGTGTTCGCGGCCTGGAACGTGAGCGGCGCGATCACCTGGGTCGTGTCACTCACGCTCGCGGGTTACTTCTTCGGCAGCATCCCGATCGTGAAGGAGAACTTCGAGACGGTGATCCTGGCGATCATCGCGCTCTCGCTCGCGCCGATCGGGGTCGAGTATCTGCGCGCGCGCCGCGCCGCCGCGGCCGGCGAGGGCTAGAGATTTCGGTAGACGCGGGTCGCGGCGACCGTTCGGCCTTCCTGCGCGGCATCGCGGCCGAGGTCCGAGCCAGCGTCGCGCCGGGAGTCACCTTCGTCGGGATCGACGGCGTCGACGGCGCGGGCAAGACCCGCTTCGCGGACGAGCTGGCGGCGTGCTTCGGCGATCTGGAAGTCATCCGCGCGTCGGTCGACGGCTTCCACAACCCTCGCGCGGTCCGCTACGCGCGCGGCAAGGAGTCACCGGAGGGATTCTTCCTCGACTCCTTCGACTACGGCGCGCTCCGGAGTCACTTGCTCGAGCCGCTCCGGCCCGGAGGCTCGCTCCGTTACCACACGGCCGTGTTCGACCACCGGACCGACCGGCGGGTGGAGTCACCGCTGCTGACGGCGCGGCCTCCCACGGTACTGATCGTCGACGGGATCTTCCTGCATCGGCCCGAGCTCGCCGCCTATTGGCGGTTCTCGGTGTTTCTCGAAGTCGACCGCCGCGTGTCACTCCGGCGGTGCAACGAGCGCGACGGCCAGCCGGACGCCCCCGACGATCCGTCGCATCCGATGCACCGGCGCTACGTCCTCGGCCAGGAGCTCTATCTGAGTTCCTGTGAGCCCAAGACTCGTGCGACCATGGTGCTCGACAACGACGACTTCCACCGGCCGCGCGTGATCTCGAGGCGAGCGCCATGACGAAACGACTCGACTGCGACGTCTGCATCGTCGGCGCGGGCTACGCTGGACTCACTGCCGCGCGCCGGCTGAGTCACGCCGGGAAGTCGGTCCTCGTGCTCGAGGCGCGCCACCGCGTCGGCGGGCGCATCTGGACGGATCCGCTGCCGGGCGACGGCCACGTCGACCGCGGCGGCGCGTGGCTCGGACCGAAGCACGACGCCATTCTCGGGCTCGCACGCGCGCTGGGAGTCACGACTTACAAGACGTGGGTCGCGGGCTCGCACCTCTTGATCGGCGGCGGACACATGCGGCGCTACACCGGGCTGATCCCGAGGATCGGCCCGCTGGCCGTGGTGACTCTCGCGCTCGCGAACCGGAAGCTCGACCGGATGGCGCGCAAGGTGCCGCTCGACGCGCCGTGGAGCGCGCCGCGCGCCGCCGAGTGGGACGCGCGGTCCGTCGCGTCGTGGCTCGCCGAGTCCGGAGTCCGCAAGGGAATCGCGCGCGACCTGTTCGAGTCCGCGCTGCGCGGTCTCATGACGACGGACCTATCGGAGGTGTCACTTCTCCACCTCCTCCATCTGGCGCACGCGCATGGCGGCATCGAGTCACTCTTCTCGATCGAAGGCGGGGCGCAGGAGAATCTGGTGAACGGCGGCGCAGGCTCGATCGCGCAGCGCATGGCCGACGCGCTGGGCGAGTCAGTGCTGCTCGGCGTCCCCGTGCGCGCGATCCGGCAGGCCGGCGACCGCGTGGTCGTGACCGGCGACGCGCTGGAAGTCACGGCGCGGCGCGCGGTGGTGTCGGTCCCGCCGGCGCTCGCGCTCGACATCGCCTTCGATCCGCCTCTCGGCGCCGATCGCCAGTCACTCTACCGCAACGCGATCGGCGGCCAGGCGATCAAGTCACTCGCCGTGTACGACGACCCGTTCTGGCGCGCAGACGGACTGAGCGGCCAGACCGCCGAGCCGGGCTCGCTCGTCGAGCTCACGATCGACGCCGGTCCGCTGTCGGGAGGCGCGGGCATCCTCGCGGCGTTCGCCTTCGGCCCGGTCGCGGAGCGCGCGGCCGCGCTCGACGCCGACGTGCGCCACAAGTCGGTGCTCGACTCACTCGCCGCGCGCTTCGGGCCGCGCGCCGCGAAGCCGGCAGCGTTCGTCGAGACGTCGTGGTGGCGCGAGGAGTGGTCGCGCGGCTGCTCGATGGCTCACTTCACGCCCGGCACGCTGACTCACTGGGGCGCGCTCTTGCGCGAGCCGTTCGGCCGCGTGCACTGGGCGGGTACCGAGACCGCGACGATCTCGCACGGCGCGATCGACGGCGCCGTGCGCTCGGGCGAACGCGCCGCGGCGGAGATACTCGCCGCGCCGTGAGGCCGCACGGGAGGCATGGGTGACCGAGCGACGAGTCATTCTCGTCAAACACGCATTGCCCGTACTGGACCCGACCAAGCCGGCGCGTGAGTGGACGCTGGCGGCCGAGGGGGAGAATCAAGCCCGGCGCTTGGCGGCGCGCCTGCGAACGTTCGCTCCCTGCCGGCTGGTGAGCAGCACCGAGCCGAAGGCGTCGCGCACCGCCGCGATCGTGGCCCGCGAGCTCGGGATCGAGACGATCACCGTCGCGGAGCTGTGTGAGATCGACCGGCCGGTCCTTCCGATCCTGTCTCCGCTGGAGCACGCGCGGTTGAACCTGCGGATCTTCTCGAACCCCGACGCGCCCGTCGTGGGTCGTGAGTCGGCGCGCGAGGCGCAGCGGCGCTTCGGGGCGGCGCTGTTCGAGGAGCTGCAGCGAACCACCGAGGACAATCTCGTGGTCGTGACTCACGGCACGGTGATCTCGCTCTTCGTGAGTGCGCACGCCAACGTCGACGGGGCCGAGCTGTGGCAGCGCTTGCAATGTCCATCGTTCGTGGTTCTGGAGAGGGCGACGCTCTCGCTCGTCGAGGTAGTGGCACAATTGGATTGAAGGCCAACGGAGTGAGTCATGTCGGGACTGATCCGCGGCGTCGTGCTCGAGGGCTGCTCGGCCGCCGGGAAGACCTCGGTGCTCCGCGCGCTGAAGGCCGCGCAAGCCGAGCTCGGCCGCGAGCGCAGCGTGGTCGTCCTGGCCGAGCACTACTCACAAGCGCTGCAACGAAACTCAGACGGCCACCGTCGACTGAGCTGCGATGAGCACCGGACTCTCTTGTCTGCGCGCCTCGACGCGCTCGAGTCACTCGGAGAGTGGGCGGCGCGCGCGCCGTGCGCGCCGCGCGAGTCCGCCGGCGTGTTGTTCGTGCTCGAGCGGTTCCACCTGAATCACCGCTCGAGCTACCCCGAGGACGGCGCGTGGAGCGAAGCGGTGGAGGCTCGGCTCGCGCGTCTCGGCGCGGTGTGCGCGCTGCTCACGGTCTCGCCGCAACGCGCGGCCGAGCGCGTCTCGACGCGCGTGACCGCCGCCGAGCTCGAGTCCGCGACCGCGGCGTTCCTGGTGGAGCAGGAGGTTCTCGCTCGAGCCGCCGAGGCGTCGCGCCTCGGGACGGTGCGGGTGTGCACCGACGAGCAAGGATGGAACCGGCATGCGCGTGAGATACTGGAGCGACTCGAACGGGAGTAGAGACATGATCGTGTTGACCACGACTCCGAGCATCGAAGGCAAGCGAATCACGAAGTACTGCGGCGTCGTGACCGGCGAAGCGATCCTCGGCGCGAACGTGTTCAAGGACTTGTTCGCGGGGATCCGCGATCTGGTGGGCGGGCGCTCCGCGACTTACGAGCGCGAGTTACAGCGCGCGCGAGACATCGCGCTCGAGGAGCTCGAGGAGCGCGCGGCGGAGTTCGGCGCGAACGCGGTGGTGGGCATCGACCTCGACTACGAGGTGCTCGGCCAGAGCAACGGCATGCTGATGGTCTCGGCGAGCGGGACCGCGGTCGTCGTCGAGTGAGTGTCTTCGGCAGATGAAGTGTCTCCCGCGCGATGCCGTACCCTACCGCCGCACGGCGGAGTTCACCGAGTCGACGGTTCCCGCCGCGCTGCGCAGGAGTCACACGACGAAGGCGGGAGTCTGGGGGCGCATCCACGTCGTCGTGGGGTCACTCCGCTACCGCATCCTCGAGCCAGTGCCGGAGGAGCACCGCGCAGGTGCTCCGGTCGCGGCTGGGCGAACGGGCGAGCCGCGTGCCCACGCGCAAGATGCCCAGCCTGGTGATTCGCGGCATCGCGCTCTTCAACCCCGAAATGCGCGCGCTCCTCCCGCTACTCGGCAAAGCGCGCAGCGCGACGAGCGCCAAAGCGCAGCGCGTGCTCGGCTGGACGCCGCGGAGCTGGCAGGACGCAGTCACCGCCACGGCGGAGAGTCTCATCGAGCTCGGTCTCGTGCAGCTGGAGGGGCGATGACTCCAAACTCACTGACACGAAGAGAGGTTCTCCGCGCGACGGCTGCGATCGGCGGCGCTTCCCTCGTGACCGCAAGCGGATGTGATTGGCGAGGAGCGGGAGAGCGATCGAGTCTCACGGGAATCGCTCTCGTTCGAGCAGAGCTGGCTCGGATGCTCGAGACAGACTTGCTGGAGCTGGAAGCGCGCTACCGGCGCCTCGACGACGGCATGTGGCTGGTCGCTTCGTTTCACCACGTTCCGGGCTGCACCGGCCGCATGGTGGAGTGGTGGCATCACCGCCGAAAGACGCGCGCGGAGTTTCACCAGTGGCATCCCACGGCTCACGTTCATTTTGAGTGGAGCGAGCCACTTCAAGCGAACGTGTACCACCACCTCGTGAACGGCGAGGTGGAGAAGACGAAGGCTCAAAGGCGAGACACCGCGGACTACTTCGATACCTCGCGCCTCGCCGCAACAGCGGTGAGTGCTGCGGTGTGCAGCCGCGGGGGCCCGCTCGATCGTGACGGGTGGGGAGTGCACATCGTGCACCTCTGCAGAGACACTGAGTACGGCTGTGAGGTGCGCACGCGTCTCTTCTTCGGCGACTTCGATCCGGCTCCGCCCGCGCTCCTGCGGCCGGTGCTCCTACGGGTGTTCAACGATGAGCGCGCACGCTGGCTGATGCAGCATCAGTCCGAGGAGTACGTGGATCTCGCTCGCTTCCTACCGCAGCTCTACGAACGCGAAGGAGGAGAGCCATGAACGGTCTCGGAGTGACTTGCGGAGCTCTGACGGTCATCGTCGCGGGCGTGTCTTGCGGCGCCATGCTCACGGGCGCGATGGTCCTCGTCCCGTCGTGGCGAGCCATGCCGCCCGCGGAGTTTCTCGCGTGGTTCGCCGCCAATGCCGGCCGCATGCAGCTGTTCTTCGGTCCGCTTCAGGCCGCGACGATCGTGCTGGCGATCGCCAGTGCGATCCTCTTCCGAATCGGCGGCCGTCCAGGCGCTATCTCGTTCGCGATCGCCGCAATGCTCGCCACCGCGGTCCTCGCCACCTTCCCGCTGTACTTCCGCTCCGCGAACGCGAGCTTCGTCAGCGCGAGTATCTCGCTGGGGGACGTTCCAGCCGAGCTGGCTCGCTGGTCGGCGTGGCAGTTGGCGCGGACCGCCCTCGGGCTCGCGGCATTCGCCGCCGGCTTGTCAGGCATCCAGAAGTGAGTGCCGCGAGTGGCTCCGTGCTTGGCGCTACCTCATAGCCCGACGCTTCGCCGCAGCTCGTTCAGGTACGCCTCAGCTTTCGGCAGACCGATCGAGAGCACCAGCCGGCGGAAAGCGAGCTGATCGTTGCCGCCGTCCACGCGCGGCCGACCGACGGAACGTGCCCCCATCGCGCGCTTCGCAGGGCCGCCGGTCTTCTTCTTCGCGGCCGAACGCGTCGTGTAGACCTGAGCGACTGACAGCTTGATTCCTTGGCCGCGGGCTTTGTCGACGACGTCCTTCGCGGACATGGTGCGAGGCAACGCGCGGATCCAAGCGGACTTATTGACCTTCGAGGACTTCGGCACAGTGAGAGCTCCCTTCTGATCTGTAAGGTGCGGCGGAGCCGTTGGCTCCCTCACGCGCCCTGCGAGACGCGCGGCCGCTCGAACGGCGACATCATAGCTCGCACTGATCGAGGTGTAATGGTATGTCGGCAGAAATTCGTGATTTCCGACCGACCGATCACGAACGGTGTCGCGAGCTCGGCGGGGCGGATCCCGGGCTCGAGCTCGATGGGTATCCGCGCGAGTCACAACCGCATCGCGTGTGGGTCGCGGCGTGCGGTGATCCACGGCGCCTGGGCATGAAGTAGGCGGGCCAGCAGCGCGGCCGCTCCTCCTGATAATCTGCCGTCATACGAACCGCGAGCGGAGGAGCGCATGCCCAGCAAGGAAGTCGCCTCGGGTCTCAAGTTCCCGGAAGGTCCCGTCGTCATGGCGGACGGCTCGGTCATCGTCGTCGAGATCTATTCCGGCGATGTGACTCGTGTCTCGCCCGACGGGAAGAAGCAGGTCGTCGCGCACGTGGGCGGCGGACCGAACGGCGCGGCGATCGGGCCGGACGGCGCGCTGTACGTCTGCAACAACGGCGGCTTCTCGTGGACCGACGTGGGTGGTCTCTTGCTGCCGGGTCACCAGGCGCAGGACTACAAGGGCGGCTCGATCCAGCGCGTGAACATCAGCACGGGCAAGGTCGAGACACTCTACACGCACTGCGACGGGCGGCAGCTCTCGGGGCCGAACGACCTGGTGTTCGACGAGACCGGCGGTTTCTGGTTCACCGATCACGCCAAGTCGACTGACTCGCACCGCGTGCACGGGGCGCTGTACTACGCGCGGCCCGACGGGAGTCACATCTCGTGTCAGATCCACGAGCTACACGGCCCGAACGGCGTGGGTCTCTCGCCCGATCAGAAGACCGTGTACTACGCCGAGACGTTCTCGGGCCGGCTGTTCGCGGCGAAGATCGGCAAGCCGGGTCAGCTCGGAAGCGCCACGGGTCTCCTGCCGGGCGGCACCTACGTCGGCCAGACGCCGGGTTACTCGCTGTACGACTCACTCGCCGTGCAGGCCGACGGTCACGTGTGCGTGGCCACGCTCTTGAACGCGGGTATCTCGACCATCTCGCCCAAAGGCAAGGTGAAGTTCACCACGCTCGCGCGCTTCAAAGACCCGCTGGTCACGAACATCGCGTTCGGCGGCAAGGGCATGAAGACCGCGTGGATCACGGTGTCCGGCCGCGGCCTGCTGCTCAAGACACCGTGGCCGAAGCCGGGGCTCGAGCTCTCGTTCAACGCGTGAGCGGAGGTAAGGCCGGAGTTTCTCGAGATGAACGCAGTCACCTTCAGCCGTGTGGCCGGCGCCTTCTTCACGTTCGTGGCGCTGGTCCATCTCTATCGACTCGTCCAGCCATTCCCGATCGAGATCGGGTCGATGTCGCTGCCGCAAGCGGCCTCGTGGTTGGGAGTCGTCGTCCCCGGCGTGCTCGGCTACCTGGGCTTGCGGGCGCGGTGAGTTCATAAGTCTCCAGAAAGCATGGCGCGCGCCGTTCAAGGGCTGAACCAGACACGCGCGCGCCGGTGGTCACTCTGGCTCGCGACCACTCCGCTCGTCGTCTACGCCACGTTCTACCTCTTCGTCGTCGCGGTTCGACTCACTCTCGGTCACTGGCCGTCGTACGGAAACCCGGACCCCGGTCGGCTTCCGCAGGCGCTCGTGCTGGCCGACGTGGTGGTCACTCTCCTCTTGCTGGTGGTCTGGGCGAGCCCCGTCCTCGCAATCCCGCTGGTCCTCGCGCTGCTCCATCCGCGCCTCCGCTGGCTGCTGCGCCCGATCGCCACTTGCTCTTTCGTCTGGTGTCTGATCGCCGCTTTGACGTAGGCTGACCCAGGCGACTTCTTCAGCTGGTTGCTCGACTGACGCAAGGGACCGATGGCGACCCACGACCCTCGCTTCGAACGCGTGGCGATCGGCTCGATCGTCATTCGCTGCTACGAGTGGAAGCGGATGTTCGCCTTCTGGCAGGCGGCCCTCGGCTACGAGGTCGAGCACATCAACCCGGCGAGTGACTTCGTGATCTTGAGAGACCCGAGCGGCAAAGGGCCGAACGTCTCCCTCGATCAGACACCGGCCCCGCGCACGAAGCGCGGCTGGATCCACCTCGACCTCTACACCGCGAATCAACAGGCGGAGGTGGAGCGCCTCGTCGCACTCGGTGCGCGGCGATACCCGTGGAGATACCCGCCGCACGCGGACTATGTCGTCCTCGAGGATCCGGACGGGAATCTCTTCTGCGTCGTCCAGCACGAGCCCTGAGGAAATCGAGCCAGTCACCACGCCGTCGGCCGTCGAAGTGCGCGATCTCCTTCCCGTCGACCCCACCAGCCAGGGTCGTCGCTCGCGCCGAATATCGACGCGCTCGCCTCGACGCCGAGAACCCGGACGAGCTCCTCGCGGAGCCGGGCCACGGTGTGAAGCTCTCCATTGTTTCTCGTCGCGGTCACAGCCGAAGCTCCGTCCGTGCGACCATGCCCACCCTACACCGAGCTGTGACGAAGGAAGACGCGATGCCCCGACCGACGATCGACATCCGCTCCGCGACACAAGACGAGATGCCCGTGGCGGTATCTGCCGTCGTCGCGGCGTTCATCACCGATCCAGTCACACGGTTCGCTCTTCCCAAGCCGCACGTGTATCTCGGCGCGATGCCGGCGTTGGTGCGCGCGTTCACCGGCGGTGCCTTCGAACACGGCTCCGCCTATGTCACCCCGTGCTTTCGCGGCGCGGCTCTCTGGCTCCCGCCGGGCGTGCACCCCGACGAAGAGGCGCTCGCGAAGATCATCCAGGAGTGCGCGCCGCCCGAGCACCTTGGCGACCTGCTCGGGACTCTGGAAGAGATGGGGAAGTCACACCCGGCCGAGCCGCACTGGTATCTGCCGATGATCGGCGTCGAGCCCTACGCGCAGGGGCAGGGTCTCGGCGACGCGCTCATGCGCCACGCCCTCGAGCGTTGCGACGAGGACGGTCTGCTCGCCTATCTCGAGTCGACGAACCCGCGCAACATATCGTTGTACGAACGGCACGGCTTCGAGATCATGACCCGCATCCAGCTCGGCGACGTCCCGCCTGTGGCGCCCATGTTGCGGCGGCCGCGCTGAGTCGAGACAGGAGTCACTCGTGCGCAAGCTCGTCTCCAGCGGCAGCCCCTTCGAACCCAAGATCGGTTTCTCGCGCGCGGTGCGCGTGGGCAATCAGATGAGCGTCGCCGGGACCGCGCCCATGAAGGACGGGAAGCTGGTCGGGCGCGGCGATGCGGCGGCACAGACGCGGCGCTGTCTCGAGATCATCGCGGGCGCGCTCGAAGGCGCCGGCGCGGCGCTGCGCCACGTGGTGCGGACGCGAGTCATGCTGACTCGCATCGACGACTGGGAGGCCGTGGGCGCCGTCCACGGTGAGTTCTTCCGAGACATCCGCCCGGCGAACACGGTCGTGCAGGTCTCTCGCTTCATCGACCCCGAGTGGCTCGTCGAGACCGAGGTCGACGCGGTCATCGATGACGCTTGAGTCACCGCGCCTGCGCGCCGATGGAAGGTCGTGATTCGCGTCCCCGCCATTCGCGGAGTCATCGAGCGACGCATCCTGGTCAACTTCCGCGTCGACCCCGCGGTTCTGCAGGGCGTGCTGCCGGCGCCATTCCGTCCCAAGCTCGCTCATGGAGTCGGGATGGCCGGTATCTGCCTCATCCGGCTGGCCGAGATACGGCCGCGCTTCGTGCCGCAGCTCTTCGGCCTGCGCTCCGAGAACGCCGCGCACCGCATCGCGGTCGAGTGGGACTCACCCGAGGGCGTGCACGAGGCGGTCTTCATCCCGCGGCGAGACACTTCCTCGCGGCTGAACGTGTTGGTGGGCGGCCGAGTGTTTCCCGGCGAGCACAGTCCGGCACGCTTCACGGTCAGCGAAACGAATGACTCGTTCGCCGTGGCGCTCGAGAGCGCGGACGGCCACACGCGGATGAAGGTGCGCGGCAGCGTGGCCGGCTCGTTGCCGCAGGGCTCTGTCTTCGAGTCACTCGAGGAGGCGTCGCGCTTCTTCGAGGGAGGCGCGCTCGGCTTCTCGAAGACTTCCGACCCGCGCCGCCTGGACTCACTCGAGCTCCGCAGCCTCTGCTGGCGGGTCGAGCCGCTCGAGGTCAGCGAGGTCGAGTCCAGCTTCTTCGCCGATCCCGAACTGTTCCCGAGGGGCAGCGTCGAGTTCGACTGCGCGCTGTTGATGCGCGGGATCCCGCACGAGTGGCGCGCGCACCCGCGCATGTCGCTTCCGCGAGCGCCGGAGCGGCAGTGTGACTGCGAACTGCACGGACGGCGCCCCGCCACCTTCGTATGTCAGCACATCGTCGCGAGTCTCTACAGCGGCGAGCCCGTGGGGTTCCATTGGTCGGCTGACTCTCGGGACGCCTATCCCGACGCCTGCTGCAGCGCGTGTCACAAACGGCACGAGGCCGAGGGCTTCGAGTGGACCGGCGAAGCCGAAGCTCAACTGGGCGTGAAGCTCCTGTGCGCCGACTGCTACGTGAACGCGCGTCGCCTCGCGCTCGGTTACTGACGCGAGATCCAGCTAGAGTGTGCGCATGCGTTCCTCGCTCGCTGCATGCGTGCTCGTCGCCGCCGTGTTCGCCGTCCCTCACGCTCGCGCACAAGACAAGTGGGGCCCGATCGAAATCCTGGGCAAGCCCGTCGCGCCGGGCGAGACCGCGCGCGCGTTCGCCGACGTGGCGGGCGCGCTCGGCGGGAAGAGCCGCGCGCTCGACACACTCGTCGTAGTGACTCGCGGCGTGCGCCCGGGACCGACCCTGTGTCTCGTGGCGGGCATTCACGGCGACGAGATCAACGGCCTGGCGATCGCGCACCGCATCTACTCGCAGACGAAGGGCGCGGATCTGGCGGGCACGCTCATCGCCGTGCCCTCGGTGAACGTGCAGGGGATTCGCTCGGGCAACCGCTATCTCCCGGACCGGCGTGACTTGAACCGCGCGTTTCCGGGCAGCGCGAACGGCAGTCTGGCGGGGCGCATCGCCCACTCACTCTTCCAGGGAGTGATTCGTCACTGCGGCGCGCTGATCGATCTGCACACGGGCTCGAACAGCCGCACGAACCTGCCGCAGATCCGCACCGACCTCGAGAGTCCCAAGGCGCTCGCGCTCGCGCGGAGCTTCGGCGTGGGGGTCGTGCTCGCCGGGCGCGGGCCGAAGGGCAGTCTGCGCCGCGCGGTGCTCGACGCGGGCGTGCCCGCGGTGATCTACGAAGCGGGTGAGCCGCTGCGCTTCGAAGAGGACGTGATCGCGGCGGGCGCCGAAGGCGTGCGCAACGTGATGATCGACCTCCGGATGATCGCGGGCGCAAAGACGCGCGGTGACTCCGAGGTCTACCGCAAGACCGCGTGGGTTCGCTCCGGCGACGCGCTCGGGATCTTCCTGACTGCGCGCAAACCGGGCCAGCTCGTGAAGAAGGGTGACTCACTCGGCACCGTGACCGACCCGGTCACCGAGGAGAAGGCCACCATCACCGCCCCGCGCGACGGCAGGATCATCGGCATGGCCCTGCCGCAGCTCGTGCTGCCGGGCTACGGGCTGTTCCACCTGGGCTTCGATCCGGAGTGAGTCGGTGGCGAAGCCGAAGGCGGTTGGTCCGCAGGTTCGGAAGTATCTCGCCGCGCAGCCGCCCGCCGCGCGCAGCGTGCTCCGTGGCATGCGCGCCGCGATCCGCGCCGCGGCGCCCGCCGCGGTCGAAGGGTTCAGCTACGGCATTCCCGGCTTCAAGCTCGACGGCAAGTCACTCGTCTGGTACGCGGGCTGGCAGGAGCACGTGAGTCTTTACCCCATGAGCGCCGCGATCCGGCGCGCCAACGCCAAGGCGCTGCGCGGCTGCGGTGTCTCGACGGGCACCATCCGCTTCCCGCTCGCGAAGCCGCCCAGCGCGGCGCTCTTGAAGCGGTTGATCCGCGCGCGGCTCGCCGAGCTGCGGAAGTGAGTCACGAGAGGAGGGCTCGGTGAGCGTGTTCCATCTCCTGGCCGTCGCCTTGGGCGCGGCCGTGTGTCTGCAGGGCGCGGCGAACGGCTTGCTCGGCCAGCGCATCGGGCTTCCGCTCGCGCTCGCGATCAACACCACGATCGTCTTCGCCGGGTGTCTCGCGTGGCTTCTGTTCTCGCGCCTCGGCGTGGCCGCGCCCGTCGAGCGCGCGAGCGCGCCGTGGCTCTACTACAGCGGCGGGTTCAGCGGGCTGGTGATCCTGTCGTGCGCGGCGCTCGCCTTCCCGCGGCTCGGCGCGAGTGCGACCACGGTGCTCGCCGTCGCGAGTCAGCTCGTGACTGCCGTCGTGCTCGACAGGATCGGAGTCACCGAGCAGCGCATCGCGTTGGGCCCGACTCAGCTCGTGGGGCTCGCGCTGGTCGGAGCCGGCGTTGCGTTGGTGCTCGGGGCGGGCAGCCGCGCGCAGCCCTGAGCGCCGCACCCGCGCGAGACCTCTCGCCACATCTGTGGCCCGGTAGCGCAGCGCGCGCGAAGTAGAACGCCGCGGCGCGCGGCACGTGCGGTGCACTCGCTGCGGCAAGTCACACTAGGAGAGGGACGCATGCGCAGCGAGCACTTCGACGTGCTGATCGTCGGCGCCGGTATCTCGGGAATCGGGGGCGCCTATCACCTGACCCACCAGTGTCCGGGCACGAGCTTCGTGGTGCTCGACGCGCTCGAGAGCTTCGGCGGAACCTGGCTCACTCACGGCTACCCGGGCATCCGCTCGGACAGTGACTTGTACACGTTCGGCTACCGCTTCAAGCCGTGGATCGGTCCGCCCGTCGCGACGGCCGACGAGATCCGCAAGTACATGGGCGAAGTGATCGCCGAGAACGATCTCGCCAAGCACATCCGCTACAAGCACCAGATCACCGCGGCGCGCTGGTCGAGCGAAGACGCTCGGTGGACGGTCAAGCCGGAGTGGCAGCACACGCAGGACTACTGGCGCGAGAAGGCCGACATCCCCGCCATCGACCTCGAAGCCGAGGAGTTCGTGTACGGCCGGTAGGGGAGTCACTCCCCGCGTGGCACTCGCGGTCGTGATCGCGTTGGTGGCGATCCAGCTCGTCCCGGCGCCCCAGACGAACCCACCGGTCGACTCCGACGTTCCGGCGCCCGACGCGGTGCGAGTCACTCTGCGGCGCGCCTGCTACGACTGTCACTCGAACGAGACGGTGTGGCCGTGGTACGGCCGGATCGCGCCGCTCTCGTGGGTGCTGGCGTACGACGTCGCGGAAGGACGGAAGGCTCTGAACTTCTCCGCCTGGGCGAGTCTGTCGTCGGAGCAGCAGGCCGCGCTGCTGAAGGAGAGCTGGGAGGAGATCGCGGAAGGCGAGATGCCGCCCTGGTACTACGGAGTCATGCACCGCGACGCCGCGCTGTCGGAGGGCGACCGCGGAGCGCTGCGCGACTGGGCGACGGGACCTTAGAACCCGCGCCGGTCTTGCGCGCGACGAATCGACGTGCTGACTTGGGCGCATGCCGCGCATCAGGGTCGGATCTACAGTGACTCGCGCGCCGTACCAAGCGCCCGTGTCAGACGTTCTCGCGTTCCGCCTGCTCGCCCTGTTGCTCGCTCTGTGCGCGCCGTTCGCGCGCGCCGAGTCCGCTGGCGAGCTCCACCGCATTCCCTACGCGCTCGACGACTCACTGCAGTTCGGCGACCTGCACCTGCCGCGCGGCGCGGGACCGTTCCCGCTCGTGATCGTGATTCACGGCGGCTGCTGGCTCGCGAACGTGGCCACGCTCGACAGCACGTCGCCGCTCGCCGACGCGTTGGCCGACGCGGGCGTCGCGACCTGGAACGTGGAGTACCGACGCGTGGGCGACAGTGGCGGGGGCTGGCCCGGCACGTTCCGCGACGTGGCCGCCGCGACCGACTTCGCCAAGACACTCGCCCAGTCGTATCCGCTCGACCTCCGCCGCGTGGTGGTCGTGGGTCACTCCGCGGGCGCGCACCTGGCGCTGTGGACGGCCGCGCGCGCGAAGCTCAACGAGACGAGCGCGCTGTGGGTGAAGTCACCGCTGCCGGTGCGCGGCGTGGTCGCGATCGCCGGGCCGGGTGACTTGCGGCCACTCGCTCGCCGGGGTGCGATCTGCGGCAAGGGCACGCTCGAGGGACTGCTCGGCGGGAAGATCGAGTCAGTCCCCGAGCACTGGGCGCAAGGGTCACCGGGCGCGCTCCTGCCGCTGGGCGTGCGCCAAGCGCTGATCGCCGGTGAGAAGGATCGCGTGGTCACTTCCCGGCTGGTCGGGATGTACGAGGAAGCCGCGCGCCTCGCGGGTGACCGGGTGTCGCTAGACGAGATCGCCGACGCGAGTCACATGGAGCTGATCGCGCCCGACTCGAGCGCCTGGCCCACGGTGAAAAGGAGGGTGCTCGAGCTCGTGGGCGCTCACTGAGCCGAGGCACTCAGTCGCCGCGCCCGGCGAGCCGATCAGGAGCGAGTGACCATCAGGGCGTGGAAGATCGTAAGTGTCGCCGTCGTGGCCACGCTCGCACTGACCGTCGGTCTTTCCTGGTACGCGCTGCGGTCGTTCGGCGCGGCGATCGAGGCGACGCACATCGAAGGAAGCGTGCCGAGCTCCGACGACTTCGATCCGGCGCTGCGCGGGCAGCTGGTCCGCTACTTCTGGGCGTGGCCCAACGAGGGCAAGACACTGGAGTACGAGCTGCTGCGCGACGGGCCGACTCAGTCGGGAATCGGCGCCCCGAAGTTCTACGTCTGGGTCCGCGTCCGCTCGCAGGGTTCCGTAGAGCAGGAGGGCGCCGTACGCCTGGCGGCGACGAACGGTGGATTCTCCGTGACTCACTTCGTTCCGCGCAGCGCGATCGTTGCCGACCCCTCGCGGATCCGCGCGCTGTTCCCCGAGCCCGTGCGCGACCGGATTTACGGCGAGATCAACCGCGACTCACTGACTCTGGTCGGCGTCCAATAGCGCTACTTCACTGGCGGCAGCGAGATCGGGTCGGGCGCCTGTGACTTCGGCCAGGGCTTGTTGTATTTCGCCATGATCTCGTCGGTCGCCTTCTCCCAGCGCTCCTTGCCGAAGGCCTTGTAGGTCTGGAAGGGGTTGCAGTACTCACGCATGCGGAACGCCAGGCCGTCTCGCTGCGTGATGAGCGAGAAGTAGCGTTGCGTGTAGCGACCGCCCTCGACCGTCGGCCCGCCGCCGTGTGACTCGATGATGAACGTGTTCGGGTCGGACGTCGGGTAGTGAGCCACGAGCGTGGTCGAGAAGCGCGGCACGACCGAGAGCGGGAGCTCGCCGCACGATACCGCAACTCACCCGCTCCGGGTGTACTCTCTCGTCCGTGGCGGAGGCGCAATGACTGCGAAGACGACGATGCTCGACGCGGTGAAGATCCAGGCGCGTGCGGTGATTCCGATCGTGAAGGCGCTGGAGCAGGAGCTCGGTGTCGAGCGCGCGCACGCGCTGGTGCGCGACGCGATCGCGAACGACAACGCCGCGCGGTCGCTCGCGCGGACGAAGTCACTGAACGCACATCCGGCCGGCGAGGCCGAGATGTCTCAGCGCTTCCCGGTCGAGAGCAAGATCGTCGAGAACACGGACACGACGCTCGCGATCGACATGACCAGCTGCAAGTTCGCCGAGTATTTCCGCTCGATCGGCGAGCCCGCGATCGGCGCGCTGATGACCTGCGGGGTCGACTTCGCGACTCAGGCGGCGTTGCGACCGGATTGGGAGTTCACGCGCACGCAGACGCTCATGAACGGCGCGAGTCACTGTGACTTCCGCTGGAGGCTGCGAAGATCGACCTCGAGCTGACCCCTTTCGCGGCGAGCGACGCCGCGGCGCTGTGCGAGGCCGACCGCGATCCCGAGCATCGGCGCCGCTTCGAGCTCCCGAGTGACTTCGTACCTTCGCTGGAGCACTCGCGGCGGGTGATCGCGCGCTGGGCGGAGGAGCGCGCGGCGGGCACGCGCTTCCCCTTCGCGGTGCGGGAGCACGGGACGGGCGAGCTGCTCGGCGGCTGTGAGCTGCGGCCGCTGGGCAGTGACTCGGCGAATCTCTCGTACTGGACCTTCGCCAAGCACCGCGGCCGCGGCGTTGCCGCGCGCGCCGCGGCGCTCGCTTGCGTTCGCGGAGCTCGGAATGCGCGCGCTGGAAGTAGTGATCGATCCCGACAACGTCGGGTCACACCGGGTCGCGCGGCGAAATGGGTTCGCGCGGATCGGCGAGCGCGACGGCCGCGTCGTCTATCGCCGAGAAATCACCCGCAGCGCCGAGCGCCCCGCGTAGAATCGGCGGCCATGAACACGCTGACCTTCCTCCTCGCTGCCGCAGTCACTGTTGTCTCGGCTGCCGCGTCCGCACAGACGCTCGTGCCCGGCGACCACACGCGCACCATCGTCTCGGGCGGTCTCTCGCGCACTTACTTGGTGCACGTGCCGGCGAGTTACACCGGGGCTGCGCCCGTCCCGCTCGTGGTCGACATGCACGGCTTCACCTCGACCGCGAACGTGCAGCGCGCGATCTCCGGGTTCCTGGGTCAGTCGGACCTGCACGGCTTCATCGCCACGTGGCCGCAGGGCGTGAACAACTCCTGGAACGGCGGCGTGTGTTGCAGCACCGCGACCGACGACGTCGCATTCATCCGCGCGCTGGTCGAGAACATGAAGGTCGAGGCGTCGATCGACGTGAAGCGCGTGTACGCGACGGGTCTCTCGAACGGCGGCGCGATGAGTCACCGGCTCGCGTGCGAGGCCGCGGACGTGTTCGCGGCGGCCGCGCCCGTGGCGTTCCCCATCTCGATCGTGCCCACCGCCAACTGCACGCCGTCGCGCAAGATCCCGGTGCTCACGTTCATGGGACTCACCGACACGATCGTGCCGTACGGCGGGGGTTCGTTCCCCTCCGCGGCCACGACCTTCGAGCACTGGCGCACGGTCAATGAGTGCGGGCCGCAGACGCCCGAGGTGCACGATGTCTCGGGTGCGAGCTACTGCGACATCGATCTCTCGTGCGGCGCGGACCTGCAGGTCGGGCTGTGCAGCATCACTTCGACAAGCCCGGCGCCTTTCGCCGGGCACGTGCTGTATCTCAACCCTGACTTTCTGGTGGGTCAGCTCGCCTGGAATTTCCTGTCTCAGTTCTCGATCGGAGAGCCGATCCCCGCGCTGCCGAGCCGCTGGCCGTTCGTGCTGGCGGCGATCCTGGTGAGTGGCGCGTTCGCCGGGTCTAGAATCCGGCCATGGCGAAGCCGCTAGTCAATCTGCGCGACGTTCCCCGCGAGCGAATGAGTCACGGCAGGCGCTTCGACGCGCGGCTCGGCCGGATCGGGAGCTTCCTCGGCGCCCAGCGGCTGGGTTACTCGATCGTCGAGGTCCCGCCCGGCAAGCGCGCGTGCCCGTTCCACACGCACCACAACATCGAGGAGATGTTCCTCGTGCTCGAGGGCAGCGGCACCTTGCGCTTCGGCGGCGAGACTCACCCGATCGGCGAGGGCGACGTCATCTGCGCGCGCATCGGCGAGGCGCCGCACCAGATCGTGAACACGTCGTCCGCGCCGCTGCGCTATCTCGCGGTCAGCACGATCGAAGAGACCGACGTCGTGGACTATCCCGATGCGGGCAAGATCGGCATCGCCGTGGGCACGGGTGTCTCGGCGCCGCCGCGCGGTCACTACTTCCGCGGCGGGCGCGAAGTCACGTACTGGGAGGGCGAAGCGGAGTGATTCGCGCGACGACGGGCGCGGACCTGGCCGCGCTCTCGGCGCCGGCGCGCGAGACGTGGACCGACGCGTTCGGCGAGTCACTTGGGCCGGAGGACGTCGCGGCTCACCTCGCGAAGCACCTCTCGCCGGAGAGCTTCGCGCTGCATCTCGCCGAAGACGTGCTGCTGGTCTCCGAGCTCGACGGCGCGCTGGTCGGCTACGCGCACTTGTCGCCGGGCGAGCTGCGGCGGCTGTACGTGCGGCGCGAGTTGGAGAACCGGGGCATCGGCGCGCGGCTCATGCGGGCCGCGCTCGAGCATCCGTGTCTGCGCGACGCGGCGAGCGTGTCACTCGACGTGTGGGAGGAGAATCTCGGGGCGCAGCGCTTCTACCGGCGCTTCGGGTTCGAAGTCACTGGTTCGCGCAGGTTCGAGGTTCAGTCGGGCGCCGCGACGGGCCTCGACCTGATCATGACTCGGCGCCGCTGAGTCAGTCGCCGCCCACGTCTTCGAGGATTTCCTGGATCGCGGCTTCGACGGTCGCCACGAAGCCGGCGACGTCGGCCGGCGGCGCAAACACCACGCCCTTCTTGCCGGCGTTCGTGACTGCCTTGTTCGCGGCCGAGACCAGCTTGTCGTGCGCCTTCTCGCGCGCCTTGCCGAGCGTCTTCGGGTTCGGCTTGCCGGCTTGGTTGGCCTCGGCGCCGAGCGCCGAGTTACAGGCAGCGGCTGCGGCATCGAGCCACGCCGAAGACAGCGGCGCATGGGCGGGAGTCACTGCGCCCACGTCCTCGAGTATCTCGTCGATCTCTTCACCGACGTCCTCGATCTGCTCGGCCGCGGACTCGTCGGTGCCGCACTCGAGATCCTTGTCTTCCGCCTTGTCCGCGGCCTTCTCGTACGCCTTCGTGAACGTCTGCGCGGCCTTGGCGAGACACTCGTCGCGCTTCACGCCGAGCGGATCCTTGCTCGGCGCCTTCTCGTACTTGGCGTGACACTTCAGCTGCGACTGACACAGCTTCGCGGCCGCCGAGAGCTGTGACTTCGTGCAGGTCGCCGCCGGGCTCGCGTTGCTGCCGCTGCTGCCGCCGGACTTGCCCGCGTCGATGCTGAAGACCACGTGTCCCCCCAAGCCGTAGACACTTCCCGTGCCGGTCTGGTAGCGCGTCGGATCTTGATCGAGGCTCTGGTCGATGCCGCCGTAGCCGAAGACGTCCGTGAAGCTGAGTCCGATGATCACGCCCGCGCCCTGCGACAGAACCAAGTCGTTGTCCGTGCCCGGGGCGGTGAGCGTGAGCAAGTCGACGTTGGCGTCCGCGCCGGAGTCATCGGCGACCGATACGAGGTTGAGCTCCAGCTGACCCGACGGCGCCGGCACGCGCATGGCGAGCCAGTCACCGACCTCGATCAACATCCATGTGATCGCGCCTACGTAGTGAGCGATGTTGTCGGGTGGGCCACTCTGTGACTGCGGCGGAGTACTCAGCTCGACGACGTAGGTCACTCGGACCGTCGTGCCCTTCTTCACTCCGTAGCTCGCGAGGATGTTCTCAGGACTCACCACGCTGATCACCTTGCCGACCAGCCGAACTTCCTTCGTGGCCGCGTGAGCGGACATGACCGGTAAGAGCAGGCCGACCAGCAACGCGCGAAGTAGGGGGCTCATACGCGAATTCTGCCAGAGCTGGAACTCCCCAGGCCGAGATTCGTTGCCGTATGCTCGGGAGCCGTGAACGAGCGCGAGATCGTCTCTCACCTCGTGACGCGCCACCGCCCGGCGGCGATCGTCCTCGTAGGCTCGCGCGCCGACGGCGCCGCGCGGCCGGGCAGTGACTGGGATCTGTACCTGCTGCTTCCCGAGGGGCGCGGCGGGGGCGGAGGAGTGACTCCGGCCCCGGAAGAGCTCGGCGGCGAGCAGCTCGACGTCGGCCTCGTGCAGCTGCCCATCCCCGACGAGCGCATCGCGGCGCTCTTCGGCCCGAACCTGCAGCCGGCGCGCGTGCTGCTCGACGACGAAGCCCGCAAAGCCGAGTCACTCGTGCGGCGCGCCGCGCGCCTGTACGCAGCCGGCCGCAAGCTCTCGCCGGCCGAGCGCACGCAGCGCGAACACGAATTCGCCCGCAACCTGGCGCGGATGCGCGCGCGTGCCGACCAGCCGGGCGCGTTCTTCGAGGCGCTCACCTTCGTGTTCTATCTCGCGCACCGAGCGTGGTACGAGGTGCTGCACGACCGTTGGTCTCTGAGCGTGCACCGCGCGCTGCCCGAGATCGGGCACGCCGACCCCGAGTTCCACCAGTGTCTCGTGACTCTGATGGATGCGCGCGAGACCGCTGCGCGCATCACTGCGGCCGAGGCGATCTTCGCGCGCCTGTTCCGGTAGGCTGCCCGCATGCTGCGCGGCACGCTGCTTGCGATCCACTTGCTGGCCGTGGTGGTGTGGCTCGGCGCCGGCTTGTATGACTCGTTCGTCGCGCGCGAGATCCGGCGCCAGCGAGGCACGCGCGGCGAAGTGACTCTCGCGCGCCTGTACGTGCGCTACGGGCCGGTGATCGTCGGCGCGCTGCTGCTCGTGGCGGTCACCGGCGCGTTGCAGGCGAGCCTGCTCGGCTGGGGCTGGTTCACTCACTTCTGGCTCGGCGCGAAGCAAGCGCTCATGGGAATCGCGCTCGCGGCGCTCGCTGGCGCGCTCCCGATCTTCGCCGCCATGTCGCGCGCGCTGCGCGCGCTGCCCGACGACGCCGCCGGGCTGTCCGACGAAGCCCGGTCACTCTTCCGCCGCAGCGAGCCGTACATCCTGGTCATGCGCGTGTCTGCGCTCGCCGCGCTCCTGCTCGCCGCGTTCCGTGGTACATAGGTCGCGGAGGGCGGCATGGATCTCGGACTGCGCGGCAAGTCAGTGCTCGTCACCGGCGGCTCGAAGGGCATCGGCCTCGCGTGCGCGCAGGGCTTCGCGGCGGAAGGCGCGAACGTGCAGCTGGCCGCGCGCTCGCGCGACGCGCTCGAGACGGCGGCGCGCGAGATCGCCGCGAAGCATGGCGTCGAGGCGCGGACTCACTCGATCGACCTGCGCGCGCCCGGCGCGGCCGAGATGCTCGCGGGCGCGGCCGGTGCGATCGACATCCTGGTGAACAACGCGGGCGACATGCAGACAGGGTCACTCGGCGCGATCGACGAAGCCGCCTGGCGCAACGCGTGGGAGCTGAAGGTGTTCGGCTTCATCAACCTGACTCGCGTCGCGCTCGCGCAGATGGAGTCACGCGGGCGCGGTGTGATCGTGAACGTGATCGGCATGGGCGGCGTGCTGCATCCGCCCGACTACATCCTGGGCGCGGCGGGCAACGCGGCGCTCGACGGCTTCACCAAGGGCGTCGGCAAGGGCTCGCCGCGCAAGGGCGTGCGCGTCCTGGGCGTGCACCCCGGCGCGACACGCACCGAGAGACTCGTCGGCCCGCTGCGCGCGATCGCCAAGCAGAGACTCGGCGACGAGTCACGCTGGCAGGAGCTCCTGCGCGGGCAGCAGCTCCAGGAGCCCGAGCAGGTCGCGGACACCGTGGTGTATCTCGCGTCCGAGCGCGCCGCGCACCTGTCGGGAGTGATGCTGAATCTGACCCCCGCGTGAGGAGGGAGCCATGGCGGTCACGACACAGGAAAGCGTACCCACACCGGGCGGGCCCATGCGCGGGTATCTCGCGCTCCCCGACGGCGCACCTCCCGCGGGCGGCTGGCCCGCGGTGATCGCGATTCACGACATCATGGGCTTCACGCCGGACATCCGGCGCATCGCACGGCGTTTCGCGGACTCGGGCTACGCCGCGCTCGCGCCCGCGCTGTACGACGGCGCAGGCGCGCCGCCCCTCTGTGTCACTCGCACGGTACGCGACATGAGCCGCGGCGAGGGCCCGGCGTTCCAGAGACTCGAGGCGGCGCGCGTGTTTCTCGCCGCGCGCTCGGACGTCGCCGGTGACCGCATCGGAGTCACCGGCTTCTGCATGGGCGGCGGCTTCGCGTTGTACTGGGCCGCGAAGGGCGGGCTGCAGGTGTGCGCCCCGTATTACGGCCAGGTGCCCGGGAACGCCGAGTCACTGCGCAGAGTGTGTCCCGTGGTCGCGGGCTTCGGCGAGCTCGACAAGCCGTTCATCGCGCACGCTCACAACCTGGAGAAGCACCTGGCCGAGCTCGGCGTGCCGCACGACGTGAAGATCTACCCCGGCGTGGGTCACGCGTACATGAACGACCACGGCGGCGGCCTGATGGCCGCGTTCGCCAAGCGCACACCCATGCGGGCAGGCTACGACGAACAGGCGGCAGAAGACTCCTGGCGGCGCATGCTCGCGTTCTTTGCAGCACACCTGTAACTGAGTCGATCGCCGTCCACTGACTCAGGATCGCGTGATGGGCTGCCCTCGAGACACTCGAGGAGAAGCCATGAGGGCAAGAGTTCTCGTCCTCCTGATGACTCTCGCCGCGGGCTGCGCGACCGCGCCAGTCACGATGAATACGGCGGAGCCGGTGCCGGCGGATCGGATCACGCAGCGTGCGCTCACCGAGCCGGGGCCCGGCCGCACCGCCAAGGTCTCGATCCTTAGAGACTCCTCGTTCGCCGGCGGCGCGTGCACGCACATGATCGACGTAGACGGCAAGCCGGTGTTCGGCATCCGGACCGGCGAGCGTCAGACGTTGTATCTGACGTCCGGCGAGCACGAGCTCGGCTTCCGGATCGAGAAAGGGTTATGTCCCGAGATGTCCCTCTCCTTTCCCGTGGCCCTGCGAGACGGCGAGGAGAAGTTCTTCCAGATCTCGTTCCGAGCGCTGGCCGGCGGCCCCACGGTCTCGGAGGTCAGTGAGTCGGGAGAGAAGGTGGCTTCGAAGCCCGCCAAATCGGCGTGTGACTCCGAGTCGACCCCGGGCCAGTCACTCACCATTCGGGAAGAGGGCCGCACTCGTTCGTCGCGGGGCACGCAGGTCACGTACCGTCTCGCGTCGACCGGGTTCCCCGCGAGTGAGTCGCTGCCGCTCTGGAACCGCCACGGGAGCTCGTGCGTGAAGCTGCGGGCGGCCGTCCAGGCCGACGGCGTCGTGAAGGTCCTCGGCATGGACACCCTCATGATCGAGGACTACGTCTCGGGCCAACCGCTCGAGCTGGTCCTCACTTCCGGCGGGAGCAGCGCCAAGGCGAAAACCGTTCCCTTCCCGATCGAGACACAGAGCGGGGATTACCAGATGTCGGTCGAGATACTCAGTGAGACCGGCTCGCTCTTCTTCGTCACGGGGACCGGCTTCCAGCCGCGCGAGGAGGTCGAGGTCGTGACTGAGTTCGCGGGCGAGCCGATCGCGACGAGAATCGCCGCGTCCCCGACGGGAAACGTGGGCTTCCCCGTGAGCAACCAGAAGGGTGACGACGGCACGATGAGGGCCACGATCAAGGGTCCGAACGGCTCCGTCTCGCTGGAGTTCGGAATCGGCGAGGACGCGCTCGTCATCCGCTGACGGGCGAAGTGACTCAGCCCTCGATCAGCTTCTTGTAGGCGTGGTAGTGGCGCAGGGCGTCGGCCTTGCGGCCGAGCTTCTCGCACAGCGCGGCCAGGTTGAAGTGCGCGTCGGCGAAGCTCGGGTCGAGCTCGAGCGCCTTCTCGTAGTGACTCGCGGCGGGCGAGGCGCCGCGCGCGTCTTCCAGCGCGAGCGCCAGGTTGAAGTGAATCACCGGATCTTCGGGGCTGCGCTCGAGCGCGTGGTGGTACAGGCGCACCGCCTCGGCCGCGCTGCCCGCCTGGTGCGCGATTCGGCCGAGATTCACCCAGGCGTCGACCAGGTCGGGGTCGAGCTCGAGCGCGCGGCCGTACGCGGTGCACGCGCCGCTCGGGTCGTCGTCCTCGAGATCCAGGCCCCGCTCGAACTCGACCAGCGCCTGTGCGTGTGAGTCGTCGTCCTTCGGCTTCTCGTGCTCGTGACTCGTGCGCAGCTCGGTGACTCGCTCGGCGAGCTCATCGACGCCGAAGTCGAGGAGTGTCTGGCCCGTCTCGGGCTCCCACGAAGTGCCGCCGTCGCGCACCGCCACGCGCTTCCCGTCCGCGAAGATGCGCAGGCCAGACACGGGCCGATCGGCCGGTAACTCGGTCACCAGCGTGGCGAGCGCGCGTCTCACTCGCGCCATCGGCACGTTCTGCGCGAGCAGCCCGGCCGCGGTGCGCAGCACCACCAGCTCCTGGAACGAGAACGCGTAGCGGCGTCCGTCGCGCGCGGGCCGGCACAGACCCGAGCGCACGAGCTCGCGAATGCGCGCCTCGGAGAGACCGAGAATGCGCGCGGCGTCCGCCGTCGAAAGCTGTCTCCCCACGAGCGGGGATACTAGCTCGACGCGGCCTTCTTGCCCTTGGCCTTCGCGGCTTTGCGCGCTGTCTGCTCGGCCGCCGCGGGCTTCGCCGCCGCCTTGTCCGACAGACTCTTCTTGAGCGCCGCGACCAGGTCGATGATCTGCTCGCGCGCCTCTTCGGGCGGCGCCGCCACGATCTCCTCGCCCGCGACCTTGCGGTCGACCGCGGCCAGAATCGCGCGCCGGTACTCGTCCTCGTACTTCTCGGGATCGAACTTGTCGTGTGACAGCTGGTCGATCAGCTGAGTCGCGAGCGCGAGCTCCGCGTCCTTGATCGCGATCGTCTTGTCGATCTCGATGTCCGCGAAGTTGCGCACCTCGTCCGCGTAGTAGAGACCGTGCATCGCGAGTCCCTCGCCCATCGGCCGCAGCAACACCAATTGCTGTCGCCCGCGCGTCGAGAAACGGCCGACGGCGACGCGCTTCGTCTGAGTCATCGCGCGAAGCAGGAGCTGATACGCCTTGTGACCGCCCTTGTCGGGGCCGAGGAGACTCGACTTCTCGAAGTAGACCGGGTCGACCTGCGAGATGGGCACGAACTCCTCGATCTCGATCGACTGATCCGTCTTGCGCTGCAGGCCCGCGAGCTCCTCGTCAGTCACCACGACATACTGGTCACGCGAGTACTCGTAGCCCTTCACGGTCTCGTTGCGCGGCACGATCTCGCCGCACGTCGCGCAGATGTACTGCTGCTTCAGCCGTGACTTGTCCTTGTCGTGCAGCATGCTGAAGTGCACGTCTTTCGAGCTTGTGGCCGTGAAGACCTTGATGGGGATCGACACGAGGCCGAACGAGATCGTCCCGGAGGAGATGGCGCGAGCTGGCATGAAGCTCCTCTGCGCGAGTTGCGCATGGTCACCGGGGGGGCGGAGACCGTACGATACCACTCGACCCCGCCGCCAGACCTGATGGCCAAACCACGCGTCCGGAGGGGATTGCGATGCTGACGAGGCTCGCGCCGTGGATTCTCGCGACGCTCGTCGCGGGCCACGCCGACGCGGCGAGCTCCGTCGTCACCCACGAGTTCTCGGGCGTGACGAACCGCTGCGCGAGCATCGACGTCGATCCGATCCCCCTGGGGGGCTCGTCACGAGTGTCTCAGTCGCGCTGCACGGGTTCGACTTGGCTGCGCCGGCCGCGGCCGTGACCGTCATGGTCGAGCACGAGCCTCTCGGGCGGATCGTGTCAGTGCGTGGGCGGGATCGGCACGGTGTGCAACACGTGGTCGGTAACTGGGCCGAGTCACTCCGCGGACCCGGCTGGAATTGCGCCGGTCTGAACTCGCTCGACGTGTCGGTCACGAGCAACGGACCGATCGCGCTCGATCGCGCGACCCTGACCATCACTTACTGGTTTGCGGCAACGGAGTCTCCGACCTGGGCGAGCAGTGCGACGACACGAACCCGGTCACGGAGGACTCCTGCGAGGCAGCGACCGGCTGCGTTCACGCGGCGCCGCCGATTCCGACGCTGCCTTACTGGCGCTGAGCGCGAGTCACTTCGCGAGCGCGAGCGTCACGCCCGAGGTACCCATCGTGAGACTCACGCCCGCCGTGTTCGCGAGCAGACGCACCTCGACGCCTTTGTCGTTGCGCATCACGAGCGCGCCGCGGCCCAAGCCGGGAGTCACTCCGCCCGCCACGGCGGTGTACTTGCCCGCGAAGTCCTCGAGCTTCGCGAGATAGAACACCTCGCCCGTCGCTTCGATCGCGCTCACGCCGACCGCGCCCACGGTGAGGCCCTCGACCGTGACTTCGTGCGACTTCTCGCGGTAGGTGATCGTCCCGCCGCCCCAGGCGAAGCCGACGACCGCGGACACCTGCTTCGCGTGGAGCGCGATCGTCGCGTCGACCTTGGGCTTGAGTGACTCGCTCTCGTCTGCGCGCGCGAGCGCGGAGACACTGCAGAGACATGCGAGAAGGACGGCGGTGCGCGGGAACAGGCGTGCATTCATGGGCCTACGGTAGCATCACGGGCGCATGGCCGATCTGAAGCGCTATCGCGAGAAGCGCGACGCGAATGCGACCCCGGAGCCGTTCGGCCTCGACACCGACGTCCGGCCGATCGCGCCCGGCGCCGCGCGCGCGTTCGTGATTCAGCAGCACGCGGCGCGCTCGATGCACTGGGACTTCCGCATCGAGATCGACGGCGCGCTCGTGAGCTTCGCGATCCCCAAGGGCCCGACGCTCGACCCGAAGGAGAAACGCTTCGCGGCGCAGACCGAGGATCACCCGATGGAGTACGCGGACTTCGAGGGAGTGATTCCCAAGGGGAACTACGGCGCGGGCGCGATGATCGTGTGGGAGCGCGGGAGTTACTTCACGGTCGAGGGCAGCTCGCCCGCGGAGGGGCTGAAGGCAGGCAAGCTCGACCTCCTGCTGCGCGGTCACAAGCTGCGCGGCCGCTTCGCGCTGATTCGCATGAAGGGCGAGGGCGGCAAGAGCTGGCTCTGGCTCTCGAAGTGGAAGGGAAAGCTGCCGGAGAAGGAGCTGGTCGAGGGTCAGCCCGAGTCGGTGATGTCGGGACTCACCGTCGACGAAGTCGGTACGCGAGTGACTCGCGATGGCGTGGTGAGTCCGCTCGTGAAGGCCACGGGCGCGCCGCAGCGCGTGTTGCCCGAGTCCGCGCTCGAGCCGATGCTGGCCGAGAGCGAAGAGAACGCCTTCACGCGCGACGGCTGGCTGTTCGAGCTGAAGTACGACGGCGCGCGAGTGGTGGCGGTGAAGTCGGCCGACGGCTCGGCGCGCCTGGTCGCGCGCAGCGGGCGCGACGTGACTGGCGTGTATCCCGAGATCACGCGCGCGGTGCGACACCTGCCGGTGTCGGAGTGCGTGATCGACGGCGAAGTGGTGGCGCTCGACGAGCGCGGGCGCCCGTCGTTCGAGCTTCTGCAGCCGCGCTTCCGCGACGATCCCGGGCCGCGCGGCGAGATCGACACCCCGCTCGCGTACTACGCGTTCGACTTGCTCTCGGCGCTGGGTCACGACCTGCGCGCGGTGCCGCTAGTCGCGCGCAAGGAGATACTCGCGACCTTCGCGCCGCGCCTCGGCTTCGTGCGGTACTCGGATCACGTGACTCGCGAGGGCGAGGCGCTGCTCGAGGCGGCCCGCGCCGCCGAGCTCGAAGGCATCGTCGCCAAGAAGAGTGACTCGAAGTACGAGAGCGGCCGGCGCTCGAGAAATTGGCTCAAGATCAAGCTGCCGCGCACCGCGCTCCTCGCGGTGGTCGGCTACGTGAAGGGCAAGGGCTCGCGCGGCGAGATCGGGTCACTCCTGCTCGCGTGGCGGAAGGACGGCAAGTGGGTGTGCACGGGCGCCGCCGGCTCGGGCCTGAACGAAGACACGCTCGACGCGCTGCGTGAGTCAATCCCGCCGACCAAGGTCGCGAAGCCGCAGTTCGAGAACGTGCCCCAGCTGCCCGGCATGACCTTCGTCGAGCCCAAGCTCGCGTGCGAGGTGAGATACAGCGAGACCACGAGCACCGGCATGCTGAGACACCCCGTGTTCGTGCGCATGCGCCCCGACGTGCCGCTCGAGCGCTGCGTGGCGCCGGCCGACGCGGCCGACCTGCCCGAGCCCGCGCCGGCCTCGGTGATGGTCGCCAAGCCCGCGAAGGACGACGGTCAGCCCAAGCTGACTCGCCTCGAGAAGGTGTTCTGGCCCGTCGAGGGCTACACGAAGGGCGACCTGCTCGCGTACTACGAAGCCGTGTGGCCGTGGCTCGGCAAGTATCTCCACGACCGGCCGCTGGTGCTGACTCGCTACCCCGACGGCATCGAGGGCAAGTCGTTCTACCAGAAGAACGCGCCGGACTTCACGCCCGACTGGGTGACTCGGCAGGAGATCGAGGGCACCGACTACTTCATCTGCAACGAGCTGCGCACGCTCCTGTACGTGATCAACTCGGGCGCGATCCCGCTGCACGTCTGGCACTCGCGCATTCACTCACTCGAACACCCCGACTGGCTCGTGCTCGATCTGGACCCGAAGCAGGCGCCGTTCTCGCACGTGGTCACGATCGCGAAGCACATTCACGCTCTGCTCGACGAGCTGGGCGCCGCGCACTTCGTGAAGACATCGGGGCAGGACGGCCTGCACGTGCTGGTGCCGCTGGGCGGGGAGTCACTCGATCACGACGACGCGCGCCGCATCGCCGAGGTCCTGGCGCGCGTCGTGTGCGCCGACCTGCCCGAAATTGCAACCATCACGCGCCCCGTCGCCGCGCGCGGCGACAAGGTCTACATCGACTATCTGCAGAATGGCCGCGGCAAGCTGATCGCGGGCGTGTTCTCGGTGCGCCCGCGGCCGCTCGCGCCGGTGTCGATGCCGCTCGAGTGGAAGCAAGTCACCGCGAAGCTCGACCCCACCAAGTTCACGATCAAGACCGCGGTGCCGCGCCTCGAGAAGGGCGGCGACCCGTTCGAAGGCGTGCTCGGGCCCGGGGTCGACGCGGTGTCACTGCTCGGCGTGCTGGCGGAGAGACTCCGCTAGTGGCCGCAGTCAGCGCGGGGCTCCTGTTGTACCGAGTCACTGACGGCGAGCTGCAGGTGCTGCTGGTCCACCCCGGTGGGCCGTTCTTCGCGAAGAAGGACCTGGGTTTCTGGTCGATCCCCAAGGGCCAGCCCGACGAAGGCGAGGAATTGTTCGCCGCCGCGCACCGGGAGCTCGGCGAAGAGACGGGCTTCACCGCGCCGGGCGAGTCACTCCCGCTCGGCGAGACGAAGCAGAAGAACGGCAAGCTCGTGCACGCCTGGGCGGTGCGCGGCGACGCCAACCCCGCGCAGCTGCGCAGTAACTCGTTCGAGCTCGAGTGGCCGCCGCGCTCGGGGAGGAAGCGCGCGTTCCCCGAGGTCGACCGCGCGGCCTGGTTCTCGCTCGAAGAGGCGCGGCGGAAGATCAACTCTGCGCAGGCCGTGTTCCTCGACAGACTCCGGGCCGCCGTGCTCCCATGAGGGCCGCATGAACCCGATCGCGACCGTGCTGCGACTCATCGGGATCCGCAACCGGCTCTTCTCGCCGAAGCAGCTCGAGGAGTGGGCGCGCAACCCGCGCACTCCCTTCCAGGGCGAGCCGCCGCGGCGCTTGGCGAAGCAGGTGCGCGTGCGGCGCAACGACGTCGCGGGCTGGCCGGTGTACGAGGTCGAGCCGCTCGCGCCCGCGCGAGTGACTTGCGGGCAGCTCCTGTATCTGCACGGCGGCGGGTACGTGCTGGACTTCAATCCCGCGCTGTACTGGGGCGTGGTCGCGGGGCTGGCGACGGCCACGGGCCGCACGGTCACCGTCCCGATCTATCCCGTCGCGCCCGAGCACGGGCACCGCGACGCGTACGCGATGTTGATCCCGCTGTACCAGAGACTCCTCGAGTCACATCGGCCCGACGAGATCGCCTTCGCCGGTGACTCGGCCGGCGGCGGACTCGCGCTCGGCCTGTGTCACCTGCTTCGCGAACACGGCTTGCCGCAGCCGAGTGACTGCGTGCTGCTCTCGCCGTGGCTCGATCTCACCCTGTCGAACCCCGCGATCGCCGCGGTAGACCGGATCGATCCGCTGCTGAACGCCGCTCACCTGCGCGAGTGCGGGCGGCTCTGGGCGGGCGGCGAGTCACTCGACGATCCGAAGCTCTCGCCCGTGAACGCGCCGCTCCGCGGGCTCGCGAAGCTCGCCGTCTTCACCGGCACGCTCGACGTGCTGAACCCCGACGCGCGCGTGCTGCGCGACCGCGCCGCGAAGGAAGGTGTCGAGCTCGTCTGGCGCGAGACGCCGGGGGCGATCCACGTGTGGATGTTTGGGTTCTGGCCGAGCGCGCGCGCCGCCTTCCGCGAGATCGGGAGTATCCTGGCGGCGCGATGACCTACGCCGGCTCGCGCCGCATGATCGACGCCGACAGCCACTTGATGGAGTGGCCGACGTTCCTGACCGAGTTCGCTTCCCGCGAGGTCGCGGCGCGGCTGCCGAAGCTCGTGCCCGACGTGGGGCCGTGGTCGGATCCCGCGCGCACGCAGGCGCGCGAGAGACTCGTGGAGCTCGGCGGCGAGTTGCTGCGCAAGGGGCCGAAGTGGTACGACGCGCTCGGCGCGACCGAGCCGAGCGAGCGTTCGGCCGCGCTCGACTTACTCGGTTTCGAGCGCCAGGTCGTGTACTCGTCGTTCTGCGCGCGCTTGTTCGACATCGCCGAGCCCGAGCTCCGCTACGCCGCGTACCGCGCGCACAACCGCGCCATGGCCGCGTTCTGCGGGCGCGACCCGCGGCTCGTCGGCGCGGCGATCTGCGACCTGGACGGCGGCGCGCAGACACTCGCCGAGCTCGATCTCGCGCTCGACGCGGGCTTGGGCGAGATCTGGATTCCGGCGCGCGCTCCGGCCGGTAAGTCACCGGGTCACTCGACTCACGATCCGTTCTGGGCGCGGCTGGCCGAGCGCCGCGTGCCGTTCGTGATGCACGTGGGCAGCGGCGCGTTCTCGGTCGGCAGTGACTGGCTCGACGACGGCCGCAGCGCGCCGGTCGAGGTCGGCGGTCGGCCCGAGGTGATCGGCTCGAAGGACCTCATGGTGATCTACCAGCCGGTCGAGCGCTTCCTGTCGGTGCTGGTGCTGGACGGTGTGCTCGAGAGACACAAGTCACTCCGCGGCGGCGCGATCGAGATGGGCGCCGGCTGGGTGCCCGACATGCTGCGCCGGCTCGATCACGCGGTCGCGATCTGGAGCAAGTCCGAGCCCGAGCTGCGCAAGCTCGAGCGCACGCCGAGCGAGCAAGCCGCGGCGCAGCTGCGCTTCACGCCGTATCCGTTCGAGGACGTCGGGCTCCTGTGCCGTGAGTCGAACCCGCGGCTGTACATGTTCTCGTCCGACTACCCGCACGCGGAGGGCGGCCGCGATCCGGTCGCGCGCTTCGACCGCGCGCTCGCGGGTCACTCGGCGGAAGTGACTTCGGGATTCTACGCGGGCAACGCCGCCGAGTGGCTCGGGCCGACTCAGTCGCGCGCGCGCTCCGAGTAGAACACGACTCGGCTCGGCATCGGGCGCTGACTGCGCACGTGCACTTTGTCCTTCGTGACCACGCGCGTCGCGTACTCGATGAAGCCCTGACTCACGTAGCGCGAGGACTCGGGGAGCTCGGCCGCGTCGTCGACGGCGATCTGGAAGACGCCGGCCTCGGCGCCCACTTCGAACGTCCAGCGCGTGAAGTTGTAGAGCACCGTTGCCATGGTCATGACGATCTTGCCCACGCGCGCGCCCCAGGTCTCGGTCGACGCCTCGAACTGGCGGTAGAGACCGGCCTTGTGCAGCCGCTCGCCCGCGCGGAAGCCGCGCGTGTGGAAGTAACTCTCGGGGCTCCCGTTTGCCTCGAGGTCGGCAAGGATCGCGAGGCCGCGCGCCTGAGTCACGACGGGCACCCACGTCGTCGCCGCGAGCTGCTTGAACACGTAGGGCAGGTCTTCGGGGCGCAGGCGCGCCTCGACCGCTTCGCGCGAGATACGCCCGGCTTGGATCAACCGCGCCAGGTCGTCCGAGACGGACTGGAACCCGGTCGCCTTGATGGAAGGGACTGCCGCCATGCCGAGGTCATCGGCATTGCGCCGCGCTCCGTTGATGGACTCACACGCGTGACCAGGCCCCGATCTCCGCACGGCCGATGATCGCGCAGTCCAGCTCGGTCACTTCGCGCTGCAGCCGGTCGGCCAGTGTCTCGACGCCGACCTCGGCCGCGGTCGCGATGCCCAGGCGCTCGAGCGTGGCCGCGAGGCTGACGAGCAATTCGGCGAGGCCGACGAGAAACTCGCGACTCTCCGCGGCACCGCCCAGGAATGCTCGCATGCGGAGCGACGGCGCGGGCAGTCCGGCAGCGACGAACGCAGGGTACAGGCGACTCGCCATGTTCACGTCGCTCTCGGTGGCGCGAAACACTTCGCGGAGCCACTGACAGCAGCGGTCGTAGGTCGGCGCAACCGGAGACGAGCGCGTGCCGTACCAGTCCATTTCGTGGAAGGCGACGATGCCGCCGGGGCGCACCTGTCGCGCGAGCTTTGCGAGCATCGCCGCCGGGTCCGCCTGACACCACAGCACGTATCTGCCCACGACGGCGTCGAAGGGTGCAGCGAAGGTGAGCTCGGCCGGATCGCCGGCGCGGAACGACACATTGCGCAGGCCCTTCGCCTCCGCCCGCTTCGCCGCGGTCGCGACCGCGGCAGTCACTCGATCCGTGCCGACGACCTCGCCGCTGGCGCCGACGAGCTCGGCGACGGCGAATGCGCAGTCACCCGCGCCGCTGCCGACGTCGAGTACACGCATGCCTGATCCGAGCCCGGCCTCGCGGAAGAAGCTCCGCTGTGCCAAGGCGCTCGAGTTCCCGCTCGGAGTGACCGAGCGCGTACTCCGGCTCACTCACTTCACAGGTTCCCGACCTCGGCCTCGAGTAGCTCCGCGAATCTCTCGCGCGCCACCGCCTTGCGCGTCGGGATGTGCGCGCTCGGGAACAGGCCGTCGGTCGCCTTGTGATCGCGCAGCACCTGTCTCGCGACGGTGATCTTGTGCACCTCGGTCGGGCCGTCCGCGATCCCCATGACCGCCGCGCCCATCAGCATGGCCGCGAAGGGCATCTCGTTCGAGACACCGAGTGACCCGTGCAGGTGCATCGCCCGGTACACCACGTCGTGATAGACCTTGGGCATCGCGACCTTCACGGCCGCGATGTCCTTGCGCACCTTCTTGTAGTCCTTGTACTTGTCGATCAGCCACGCGGTGCGCAGCACGAGCAAGCGGAACTGCTCTATCTCGATCCAGCTGTCGGCGATCTTCTCCTGAGTCATCTGCAGGTTGGCGAGCTTTCCGCCGCGCACGTCGCGAGACAGCGCGCGCTCGCACATCATGTCAAACGCCTTGCGCAGCTGAGCGATCGTGCGCATCGCGTGGTGGATGCGGCCGCCGCCCAAGCGAGTCTGCGCGATCACGAATGCGCCGCCCGGCTTACCGAGCAAGTGGTCGGCCGGCACGCGCACGTTCTCGTACTTGATGTACGCGTGACTCGCGTGCTCGGGGCCTTCCGTGCCCACGCCCACGTTGCGGATGATCTTCACGCCCGGCGTGTCTGTCGGCACGATGAACATCGACATGCCGCCGTGCGCGTCGACCTCGGCGTCGGTCACCGCCATGACGATCAGGAACGACGACCAGCGCGCGTTCGACGAGAACCACTTCTCGCCGTTGATCACCCACTCGTTGCCGTCGCGCACGGCGCGCGTGCGGAACAGCGTCGGGTCGGCGCCGGCGTGCGGCTCGGTCATCGAGTAACACGAGTGGATCTCGCCCTCGAGCAGCGGCTTCAGATACTTCGCCTTCTGCTCGGCGGTGCCGTAGTGCGCCAGTATCTCGGCGTTGCCCGAGTCCGGCGCCTGACAGCCGAACACGATCGGCGCGAAGCGTGAGCGCCCGAGTATCTCGTTCAAGAGCGCGAGCTTCAGCTGGCCGAAGCCCTGCCCGCCGAGGTCCTCGCCCAAGTGACACGCCCACAGACCGCGCTGCTTCACTTCCTTCTTCAGCGGCGCGACCGCCTTTTGTGTACGCGGATCGCGCATGTCGTACGCGTCGCCCAGCACCAGGTCGAGTGGCTCGACCTTCTCGCGCAGAAACCCGTCGGTCCAGTCGAGCTCGCGTTGATACTCGGGCTCGGTTTCGAAGTCCCACGTCATTTCTCGTTCCTCCCTAGCCAGCAAGCCTACTACCATGGCCGCATGCGACGCGAGCGACTAGTCCGCGAGCTGGCCGCGTCCGAGAACCCCTCGATCCGCTGGAAGGTTCGGGTGGGCGTGCTCGGCGAGGACCCCGCGTCGAGCGCCATGCGCCGGCTGCAGGGCGAGATACGCGAGTCGCCGGTGGTGCGTGCGCTGCTCGCGCGGCGCGATCGCAAAGGCGAGATACACGTGCGGCAGAGCCCGTACGACAAGTGGCAGGGTGCTCACTGGGTGCTCGCGGCGCTGGCCGACGTCGGCTATCCGCCCGGAGACGAGTCACTTGCACCGCTCCGCGACCAGGTGCTCGCGCACTGGCTCCACGAAACGTACTTCCGCGAGCTCGAGGCGAAGACGCGGGCGCAGGCGTATCAGGTTCAGAAGCACGGCGTGCCGGTCATGCAGGGGCGCCACCGCCGCTGCGGGTCACAGCACGGGAACGCGCTCCTGTCCGCGACGGTGCTCGGGCTCGACGACGCTGACTCGGAGCGCCTGGCCGAGAGACTCCTGCACTGGCAGTGGCCCGACGGCGGCTGGAACTGCGACAAGAACCCGAGCGCCGACACCTCGTCGTTCATGGAGACACTCCTGCCGATGCGCGCGCTCGCGCTGCACGGACGCAAGACCAAGAACGCGCGACTCACTCGCGCCGCCGCGAAGGCGTCGGAGGTGTTTCTGTCTCGACGTCTGTTCAAACGCCGGAGCGATCAGAGCGTGATCGCGAAGGGCTTCATCGAGCTGCACTACCCGCGCTACTGGCACTACGACGTGCTGGGCGGGCTGCGCGCGATGGCCGAGCTGGGGAAGCTGGGTGACTCGCGCTGCGCCGACGCGCTCGACTTGCTCGAGTCAGGTGAGCTGCCCGAAGGCGGCTGGCCGGCCGAGGCGCGCTACTTCAAGCCCGGCAAGACCCTGCGCCCCGACGTCGACTGGGTCGACTGGGGGCCGGCGAGCAAGAAGCGCAGGAACGAGTGGGTGACCGCCGACGCGCTCGCGGTGCTGCACGCGGCCGGGCGCGGCTAGTATCTCGCCCGAGGATTGCCGAGAACGCCGCGCTGCTGAAGCGCGCCGAGCAGTCACTCGCGACATGAGTCCGATCGCGATCGGGCTCGCGCGCCCCGAGGACGTGCCGCTGCTCGGCGAAGTCGAGCGCGCGGCGGGCGCGCTGTTCGCGGCTGGAACGTCGCGCTCGAGGCGGACCCCGCGCCGGCGGATCCGGCCGAGCTCGAAGAGGCGCAGCGCGCCGGCCGGTTGTGGGTCGCGCGGAGTGACTCGGGGCGCGTCGTCGGCTTCGCGCAGGTCGACTTGGTCGCGGGCCGGCCGCACCTGGAGGAGATGGACGTGCACCCGGACTTCGGCAGGCGCGGAATCGGCGCGCGGCTGCTCGGCGCGGTGCGCGACTGGGCGCGCGCGGCGGGTCACGAAGCAGTCACGCTCACCACGTTCCGCGACGTTCCCTGGAATGCGCCGTTCTACCGCCGCGCCGGCTTTCGCGGGCTCGCGCCGCACGAGCTCGGTCCGGCGCTGCGCGCCTTGGTCGCAGACGAGGCCGCGCGCGGCCTCGATCCCGCCACGCGCGTGATAATGTCGCTCGACGTCACCGGCACGGAGTGAGTCACATGAGCACGCAGCGTCCCAAGCGAGTCATGCGCATCCGTCTCACGGCCGAGCGCCGCGCACGGGTGCTCGACGCGCTGACCACTTACTTCCGCGAGCACTTCGACGAAGAGATCAGCTCGTTCAAGGCCGAGCGCCTGCTCGACTTTCTCGTCGCCGAGCTCGGCCCGCCCGTCTACAACCAGGCGATCCGCGACGCGCGCGCGTTCATGACCGAGAAACTCACGGACCTCGACGCCGAGTTCTACGAGCCCGATGACTCGACGGGGCGCGCGTAGTGACCGAGCTCATCTCGCCCGTGCGCCAGCCGATCGCGCCGTATCTCTTCTACGAGGACGTCGCGGCTGCGCTCGACTGGCTGACTCGCGCGTTCGGGTTTCGCGAGCGCTTCCGACTCACTGCACCGAACGGCAAGGTCGCTCACGCCGAGCTCGAGCTCGCGGGCGCGATCGTCATGCTCGGGAACGTCGGCGCGCGCAACTCGGCGCGGCCGAGCACGGTGCGCGCGAGCGTGTATGTGTACGTCGACGACGTCGCGGCGCACTGCGAGCGGGCGCGCGCGGCGGGCGCCACGATCGTCGAGCCGACGTCCGAGAGGCCGTTCGGCGATCGCCTCGATCTCGCGACCGATCCCGAGGGTCACGAGTGGTACTTCGCCCAGCGTTTGCGCGATGTCTCGGTCGAGGAAGTCGCGCGGCGGCTGCGCGGGGAGCGCGGCTGAGGCCGCTTGTGCGAAACTGCGCGCGATGCTGACGGCAAGCCAAGCTCTCGAGCGCCTGCGCGACGGGAACCGCCGCTTCGTGTCGGGCAAGCAGGGCGACACGCTCGTGAGTCACTCGCTCGAGCTCGCGAAGTCGAAGGAGCCGTTCGCCATCGTGCTGGGCTGCTCCGACTCACGCGCGCCCGCCGAGATCGTGTTCGACCAAGGACTGGGCGACCTGTTCGTGATTCGCGTGGCGGGCAACATCGTCGCGCCGTCGCAGGTCGGCAGCGTCGAGTTCGCCGCGTCGCGGTTCGGTACCCGGCTCGTGGTGGTGCTGGGTCACTCGGAGTGCGGCGCGGTGGCGGCGACGCTCGAGCAGCTGCGCGAGCCGACCGCCGCGCGCTCGCGCAACCTGCGCTCGATCGTCGACCGCGTGCGGCCATCGGTCGAGGGTCTGTTCCAGACCGAGCTGAAGAACGCCCCCGAGAAGCTCGCGGGCTACGCCACCCGCGCGAACGTCGGAAACTCGGTGAGTCACTTGCGGCACGGGTCCGAGATCCTCGAGGACCTGATCGAGCGCGAGGGGCTGCGAATCGTCGGCGCGGTGTACTCGCTCGACACGGGCGTGGTCGAGTTCTTCGACGGCGCCGACGCCGAGTGACTCGCTAGCCCTTCGCGAAGGCCAGCAGGTCCGCGTTCAGCTGGTCCCGCGCCGTGTCGCCCAGGCTGTGACTCCCGCCCTTGTAGATCTTCAGGGTCGAGCCGCGCACGAGCTTCGCCGACAACAGCGCCGACGCGCCGATCGGCACGATCTGGTCGTCGTCGCCGTGAATGATCAGGGTCGGCACGTCGAACCTCCGAAGGTCCTCGGTGAAGTCGGTCTCGGAGAACGCCTGGATGCAGTCGTACGCGTTCTTGTGACCCGACATCATGCCCTGCAGCCACCAGGTCTGAATGAGTCCCTCTGACACTTTGGCGCCGGGCCGGTTGAAGTTGAAGAACGGGCCGCTCGCGACGTTCAGGAAGAACTGCGCGCGGTCGGCGAGATACTCCTTGCGGAAGCCGTCGAACACCTCGAGCGGCAGGCCGCCCGGGTTCGCGGCCGTCTTCACCATGATCGGCGGCACCGCGCCCATCAGCACCGCCTTCGAGACACGCGACGTGCCGTGGCGGCCGATGAAGCGCGCGACTTCGCCGCCGCCCGTCGAGTGACCGACCATGATCGCGCCGCGCAAGTCGAGCGCCGCGAACAGCTCGGCGAGGTCGTCGGCGTAGTGATCCATGTCGTTGCCGTCCCACGGCTGACTCGAGCGCCCGTGACCGCGGCGGTCGTGCGCGATGCAGCGGTAGCCGTGCGACGCGAGGAAGAACATCTGTGACTCCCACGCGTCGGACGAGAGCGGCCAGCCGTGACTGAACACGATCGGCTGTCCCTTGCCCCAGTCCTTGTAGTAGATCTCGGTTCCGTCTCTCGTTTGCAGCGTCGGCATCGTTGGCTCTCCTCGGGGGTGAAGGTTCGCGGACTCTCCCTCGGACGGCGAGCATGGCACGAGCGAGTCACTTGCGCGAATTCTGCGCGTCGGTGATGGGGGATGTCGGAGGCGGCGGGCGCGCTGGTATGATCGGCCGATGAAGCAGCTCTTCCTCGGTCTATGTGCAGTCACTCTGCTCGCCGCGAGCCCCGCGCGCGCGAGTTACGCCTTCAGCGCGCTCGGCACGGTGCAAGCCGTCGGCAACAACGCGAGCGACAAGCTCCGGATCCGAGTCAACGCCACGATGCCGACACTCATCGAGTTCGACGTGAAGGACAACGGCTCGGCGGACTTCTCGATCGATGCAGCGGCGTTCACCGGGATCGTCGTCGACGCGGGCGGCGGCAACGACGTGGTCGTGATCGACCCGAGCGCGAGCGCAGTGCTCAGCACCAAGACGCTCACGATCGACGGCGGCGCGGGCAAGGACACGATCACCACGCTCGCGGGCACGCAGACCATCCTCGCGGGCGAGGGCGACGACGTCGTCAACGCGGGCCCGGGCAACGACACGGTGCTGCTCGGCAGCTCGCGCCGAACGGCGGGCGCCTGATGCTGACCCGGGACGTCGCGGCCATCACGATGGACCTGGACGACGTCGAGCAGCTCGAGCTCTCGCTGCGCGGCGGCGCCGACACCGTGCTCGTGTTCGACGTCGACGTCACCGACCTGGCGCGCCTGAACGTCGACCTCGAGGGCGCGGCCGGGAGCGGCATGCCCGACGGCGTCGCCGACTCACTCTACGTGGTCGGTGACTCGGGCGTCGACACGATCAGCATCGGTGTCTCGAAGAAGAACGTGCTCGAGATCGAAGGCACGCCCGCGCAGCTGAACGTCGAGCACGGCGATCAGTCACTCGACAGCGTCGCGGTCATCGCCGTCGGCGGCGACAACATCCACGTGCTGGGCACGAGCAAGGCCGACACGGTCCAGCTCGCGGAGTCACCGCGCACGTTCCTGGGCGGGAACGGGATCGCGGTCGCCACGTCCGCCACGCCGATCGCCGTCGACGTGTTCGGCGAGGGCGCGCTCGCGGTGTTCGGAGGGAGCGGCGCGGACACGATCACGGTGGTTCCGCCGCTCGCGGGTCTGGGTTTCTCGCTCGAGCTCGACGGCGGGCCGGGCAATGACTCGATCGGGGGCAGCGATACCGACGACAAGCTCGTCGGAGACACCGGCAACGACATCCTCAACGGCAGCGGGGGCAACGACGTCATCGACGGCGGCAACGGCAATGACTCGATCTCGGGCGGCATCGGGAACGACATCGCCATCGCCGGGAACGGGAACGACGTGGTGAAGCTGGGCGACGGCAACGACACGGCGCTCCTCGGCGCCGGCAACGACCTGTTCCGCTGGCTCCCGGGCGACGACAACGACGTGATCGAGGGCCAGCAGGGCACCGACACACTCGAATTCAACTGCTCCAACGCGTCCGAGAATCTCGACCTCTCGCCGAACGGCGGACGCGCGGTGCTGTTCCGCGATGTGGCGAGCGTCGTGATGGACCTGAACGACGTCGAGCGACTCACCGTGCCGATGCAAGGCGGGGCCGACCACGTCGTGGTGAACGACCTCTCGGGGACCGACGTTCGCGACGTGAACCTGGACCTGCAGGCGGTATTCGGCGGTGCGGGCACGGGTGACTCGCAGGTCGACACGGTCACCGTGGCCGGCAGCCCGGCGACCGAGTCGGTGAACGTGAGCGCAGACTCGAAGAGCGTCTCGGTGAAGCGCAAGGCGGGGAACGTCCGCATCTCGAACCCCGAGCAGAGTGATTCACTCACGATCGACGGCTGGCCTTGACGATATCTGTATATGCAAGTATTATTTGGGCTCAAATGGCCGAACGATCCGCCAAGCAGGTCCGCGCCGACGTCCAGCGGGCGGCCCGCGAGAACGCCCGGAGCTGTCTCATGTTCCGGGTCCGCGCACTGAGCCGCACACTCACGGCGCTCTACGACAAAGAGCTGCGACCGCTCGGGCTCAAGGCGTCGCAGATGAGCGTGATGACGGCCGTCGCCTCCAGCGGCGAGGAGCGACTCTCGACGTTGGCCGACCGAATCGCGCTCGAGGCGTCGTCGCTGTCGCGGATCCTGGACGTGATGCGCCGCAACGGCTGGGTCGAAACCGCTCCCGACCCCGACGACGAGCGCGCGCGGCTGGTGCGCATGACGGACGCTGGCAACGCCCTCTACGCGGAGGCGTGTCCGCTCTGGCGGAAGGCGCAGGGGCGGGCCCGGAAGCTGTTGGGCTCGGAGGAAGCCGAGGTGTTCGCCGAGCTCGCCAACCGGAGTCTCTCCCTCCGCGCGCCGTAGTTGTTTTGTTTGGAGCCTGTGCATGTATATACAAGTACTTAGGATTCGGTGGATCTTCGCGGCTGCCCTGCTGCTCGCCGGAGGCGGCGTACTCGCCGTGCACGGCGGCCATCCGGCGGAAGCCAAGCCTCCCGGTCCGCTGCCGGCGGGCCGCCCCGTGATCGCCGCGACCGTCGCGCCAGCCACCCGGCCGGCGCACGCCTACACCGGCGTCGTGGCAGCTCGGACCGACAGCGGCCTCGGCTTCCGCGTCGCTGGCAAGATCGTCGAGCGGGGGGTGGATCCCGGCGACCAGGTGGCGCGCGGTGACACGTTGCTGGTGCTCGACGTGCAGGACTTCGAGCTACAGCTGCGCGCGGCCCGCAACCGGCTGCGCGCTGCCGAGTCACAGCTGCGCCAGGCGGAAGATGACGAGCGGCGCTACAGCCGGCTCGCCGCCGCCGGTGTCGCCGCGCAGCGTACCTCCGAGCTCGCGTCGACCTCGCTGCAGGTCGCCAAGGCGAAGGAGGCCGCCGCACGCGCGGAGGCGAGCCAGATCGAGAACCGCCGGAGCTACTCGACACTCCAGGCCGATGGCGACGGCCTGATTACCGAGGTGCTGGTCGAGCGCGGCCAGGTCGTTTCGGAGGGTCAGATCGTGGTGCGGCTCGCGCACGACGGCGCGCGCGAGGCTGTGATCGACATCCCCGAGACCCAGCTCGCCCGCGCCTCGAGCCGCGCGCGCGCGTTCGCGTTCGGCAACTCCAACCACGACGTTGACGCCGCATTGCGCGAGCTGTCCGCGGCCGCCGATCCGGTCACGCGGACGTTCCGTGCGCGCTACGTGTTGGCCGGCGACGGCGCGAGCTTCCCGATTGGCTCGACGGTCACGGTGCGGCTGGCAGGCGACGCCGCGAGCGAGCTTCTGCAGGTGCCGATCGGCGCACTGCACGACCCGGGCGACGGCGTCGGTGTCTGGCGGATCGAGGCGGACGAGCGTGTTCGCTTCGCGCCGGTGCGCGTGGTCGAGTTAGGCCAAGAGTTCGCCAGCGTGGCGTCGGGAGTCGCGGTCGGTGACTCGGTCGTTGCACTGGGCGCCCACCTCCTGCACGAGGGCGACCTCGTCCGTCCCGTCGGCGACGACGCCGGCGGGTCGCTGCATCGCTGACCTTGGCCGGGTGGAATCTCTCCGAGATCGCAGTTCGGAACCGCTCCGTCACTCTGTTCCTGATCCTGGCGGTGCTGGCGGCAGGCGCGCTCGCCTTCCAGCAGCTCGGCCGCGCCGAAGACCCTTCCTTTACCGTGAAGGTGATGACGGTGGCGGCGGTCTGGCCCGGCGCCACCGCGGCGGAGATGCAGGAGCAGGTCGCCGACCGGCTCGAGAAGCGCCTGCAGGAGCTCGCGTACTACGACCGCGTCGAGACCACTTCGCAGCCGGGCTTCGTGTCGATGCTCGTCACGTTCCGCGACTCGACGCCGCCCAGCCTCGTACAGGAGCTGTTCTACCAGGCTCGCAAGAAGCTCTCCGACGAGGCCGCGAGCCTGCCGCGCGGCGTGCACGGCCCGTTCTTCAACGACGAGTACTCCGACGTGTACTTCGCGCTCTACGCGCTCGAGGCGGGGCAGATGCCGCACCGCCAGCAGGTGCTGCTCGCCGAGCGGCTGCGCCAGCGCCTGCTGCGCGTGCCCGGCGTTGAGAAGGTCAATCTCCTGGGCGAGCAAGGACAACGGATCTTCGTGGAGTTCTCCTACGAGCGCCTGGCCACGCTGGGCGTTGCGCCGGAGCAGCTGTTCGCAGCGCTGGCGACCCAGAACGACGTCGTGCCCTCGGGGTTCGTCGAGACCGGCGGTCCGCGCGCTTACGTGCGCGTCGACGGCGCGTTCGACACGCTGGAGCGGATCGAGGACGTACCGGTCGCCGCGGGCGGCCGCCTCCTGCGCATCGCCGACCTTGCCGCGGTAAAGCGCAGCTACGAGGACCCGCCGACCTACCGCATTCGCCACCAGGGTCGGCCCGCGCTGATGCTCGGCGTGATCATGAAGCGCGGGTTCAGCGGGCTCGAGCTGGATGGGGCGCTCGCGCAGGAGGAGTCGCAGATCATCGCCGGGCTGCCGCTCGGCATCCGCTTCGAGAAGGTCTCCGACCAGGCCAGCAAGATCCGCTCGGCGGTGGGCGAGTTCATGCTGAAGTTCGTCACGGCGCTGGCGGTGGTGATGGTGATCAGCTTGCTGGCGCTCGGCTTCCGCGTCGGGCTGGTCGTCGCGGCCGCGGTGCCACTCACCCTCGCGATCGTGTTCGTGGTCATGCTCGCGACCGGCCGCGAGTTCGACCGCATCACGCTGGGCGCGCTGATCCTGTCGCTCGGTCTGCTCGTCGACGACGCGATCATCGCCATCGAGATGATGGTGGTGAAGCTCCAGGAGGGGATGGACCGCGTCGCCGCCGCGACCTTTGCCTGGCACTCGACCGCCACGCCCATGCTGTCGGGGACGCTGGTGACGGTGATCGGCTTCCTACCGGTCGGCTTCGCGCGTTCGGCCGCCGGCGAGTACGCCGGCAACATCTTCTGGATCGTCGGCTTCGCGCTGCTCGCCTCTTGGCTGGTCGCGGTGGTGTTCACGCCTTACCTCGGCGTGAAGCTGCTGCCGCAGATTGCGGTCGTCCCGGGCGGACACGATGCGATCTACGCCAGCGCGAGCTATCGGCGGCTGCGCCGGCTGGTGCATTGGTGCGTCGAGCGGCGGCGCGCCGTGGTCGGCTCGACCGTCGTCGCCCTGGTCGTCGCTGGACTCGGTCTCGCTCTGGTGAAGAAGCAGTTCTTCCCCAATTCGGACCGCTCCGAGCTGATCGTCGAGGTCTACCTGCCGCACGGCAGTGCCTTCAAGCGCACCGAGGCGGTGGTCGCTCGCGTCGAGGCGGCCCTACTCGAGGAGACCGAGACCCAGCTCGTCGACGCCTACGTCGGAGCGGGCGCGCCGCGCTTCTTCCTGTCCCTGAACCCCGAGCGGCCTGATCCGTCCTTCGCCAAGCTCATCGTGCAGACTGCAGATGCCACGGCGCGCGATCGGCTGAAGCACCGCATGCGCGCCCGCATCGCGGCCGGTGAGTTTCCGGACGCGCGCGTACGCGTCACGCAGCTTCTGTTCGGCCCGCCGGTCCCCTTCCCAGTGGTGTTCCGCGTGTCGGGGCCGTCGCCGGAGCGCGTACGCGCGATCGCCGAGGAGGTGCGCCAGGTCGCGTCCGTTCACCCCGACGTGCGCGACGCATTCCTCGACTGGGGCGAACGCGCGAGCGCCTACCGCCTGGCGCTCGACCAGGATCGGCTGCGGCTCCTGGGCTTCACGCCGGCGGACGTGAAGCTGCAGGTGAACGCGCTGCTCACCGGCAACGCGATCACCGAGGTGCGCGAAGGCATCCGCACCGTGCCGGTGCTGGCGCGCGCCATCCACGCGCAGCGCGAGAGCCTGGAGACGATCGAGGGTCTGACGATCACCAACCGCTTCGGTGCGTCGATCCCGCTCGAGCAGGTGGGCGCCTTCATCCCCAAGATGGAGGAACCCGTTCTGAAGCGGCGCAACCGTGAGACCACCGTCGAGGTGCGCGCGGACATCGCAGAGGGCACGCAGCCGCCCGACGTCGAGCTGGCCGTGTTCGCGCTGCTCGACGAGGTGATCGCGCGGCTCCCCGATGGCTACCGCATCGAGATCGGCGGCCCGGTCGAGGAGAGCGGCAAGGCGAACCTCGCGCTGGCCCGACTGTTCCCGATCATGATTCTGGCGATGTTGCTCGTGATCATCTTCCAGGTCCGCTCGATGCGGATGATGTGGCTGGTGTTCGCGACGGCGCCGCTGGGATTGATCGGTGCCGTCCCAACGCTGCTGGTCACCGGTCAGGCGTTCGGCTTCAACGCGATCCTGGGCCTGATCGGCATCGGCGGGATCTTGATGCGCAACACGCTGATCTTCACCGACCAGATTGATCAGAACCGGCGCGCGGGCGCGCCGGTTCTCGAAGCGATCGTCGAGGCCACCGTGCGGCGCGCCCGGCCGGTGGTGCTGACGGCGCTGGCCGCGGCCTTCGCATTCGTGCCGCTCACGTTCTCGGTGTTCTGGTCGGAGCTGGCGTTCGTGCTGATCGGCGGTGTGCTCGCGGGCACCGTCGTCACGCTGATCTTCCTACCTGCGTTGTGCGCGCTCGGGCTGCGCGAGGCAGAGACGCGCTGAGATCGACAAAGGCGCCACGTATACCTTCCATCAACATGGTTTCAGGGAGAACGGAATGACCGCAAAGACACTCGACGACGCCATCGCGCAGAATCACGCCGCGCTCGATGCGATGGTGAACGGCGACAGCACCGGGTACGTGGCTCTGCTCTCTGATCGCGACGACGTAACCTGGGGCAACCCATTCGGCCCGTTTGCACGAGGCCGCGGGGGAGTCGAGGCCGCCTTGGCCAGCGCAGCGGCACGCATGCAGGGCGGCAAAGCGAGCCACTTCGATCTCATCGCTACCTACCTGGCCGAGAGACTTGCGGTCGTGGTCGAGGTGGAGCACGCGGAAACAAAAATGGCCGGCGCGGACGCCGTGTCGCCAGCGGCCCTCCGTGTCACGAGCGTCTTTCGGTTGGAGGGTGATGCCTGGAAGCTCGTCCACAGGCATGCCGATCCAATCACAACGCCGCGCTAGAGATGCAAGTGACGGTGTTGCCGTAGCGGATGACTCCCGCGAGTCAGTCGTAGATCCCATCCGCGTACCACGAGTCACTCGCCAGGTCGTGATACAGCCGGTACACGCCGCCGTCGGAGAGCTCCACGTCCCAGTAGTCGCGCGCGAAGCGGCTCTCGCCCCACCACTCGCCGAACAGCCGCCACGGGCCGGCGACGTTCAACACCCTGCCGCCTTCGGAAGCCTGGATCTGGAGTGACACGTACACCGGCGGGTCACCACCTCTGACTCGTACCGGCCGGGGCGGGCGCAGCGCGCGCAGGGCCAGCACGCTGCGCGGCGGCAGCTCCTCGCCCGACTCCGCGCGCTCGCGCCGGCGCTCGTGCGCGAGCTTGAACTCGGCCAGCGCCGCGGCGTCCTGCTGGTGCGTGTTGGCGACGAACGGCGCGCCGACGTGACCCGCGCCGCAAAGTGACTCGATGCGCGCGATGGCCACGGCCAGCTCGCCGGGCGAGGGGAGCGGCGGCAGGAACAAGTCGAGCTGCGCGGTCTCGACACTGTCTGGTGTCGCGATCGCGCGCACCGAGAGCACGCCCTCGGCGGGCGGGTTGCGCTCGAGCTCGAGCCGCGCGAGCGCGAGCAGCACGTGTGTCTCGAGCGTGGGCGCGGCCAGGCCCAGCTCGCGCACGGCGGTCGCGCCGCTCTCGAGCCCGAGCTCGAGCCGCAGCCGGCGCAGCGCTAGCCCGCGCAGCTTCACGCGCCGCACGAGTCTCTCGAGGATCGCGCGCAGGAAGAACGCGAGCGGCTCCAGGTTCGCGATCGCCCACTCCGAGTCCGCGCCTTCCTCGAAGCGCGCGGCCTCGGGGTGCTGGTGGAACGGCGCCAGGTCGAGCCCGTTCGCGCGCCTCGCGAGCCGCACCCCCGCTTCGCCGAGCCGCGCGCCGAGCGCGGGGCGCGGGATGCGCGCCAGCTGGCCCAAGGTGCGCACTCCCCAGTGAGTGAGTCGATCGGCGAGCTCGGTGGGCGGCTCGAGTAAGTCGAGCGGCAGCGGCGCGAGGAAGCTCGCCGCCTCTTCCGCGCGCAGGATGCGCCCGCCCTCGCGGTGGCGCGCGGCCAGCTCGGCCACCGTGCGCGTCGGCCCGATGCCGAGGCGCACGCTCGCTGGCCCGCTCCCACCCACGGCCAGATCCACGTCGGTGAGTCGCGCCTCGAGCGCGGTCAAGAGTCCGCGCTCGGTGGGGAACAGCGCCTGCGTGCCGGCCAGGTCGATGAACACGAGGCCCGGCGCCGCCGACATCACGCGCGGAGACACCGAGCGCGCCACGTCGACCAGCGCCTGCTCGGCCGAGCGCATGCCCTCGAGCGAGAACGCGCGCACCAGGAGCGCGGGCTCGACCGCCCGCGCCTGAGCGACGGTCAGTCCGCGATAGAACCCCGCGACGATCGCTGGGCTTTGCGGGGCGCGCGCGCTCCGCTCGCGAGACTCCACGATCGCAACCCGCTTCTCGGCGAGCTCGGGCTCGGCGCGGAGCGCGGCGGCGAGTGGCAGATCCGCGAGAACGAGACAGGCGAAGCGTTCCATGACGACGGTTCCGGCAGGTTCTTGCTCGGGCTTTCCATCTCGACCCCCTGTTTCCGACTTCCGAGCGATTTTCGCTCTATTTTCGCCATGGAGTCAAGCGCCATGTTTGGGCTGGCCCCGCTGGTAGGCTGCGCCGATGACCCGCCGCTCCGCGCTCGCCTTGATCCGCCGGCACGGCGTGGTGCTGGAGGCGGCCAAGGGTCTAGAGCCCAGGCTCGCAGAGGAGATCGCGGGCGCGCCCATCCGCGGGAACTGGTGGTCGCACGCGAAAGGCCACGAGATCTTCGAGCTGACTCAAGCGGTGCGTGACTCCGAGCAGGTGCTCGTGTGCACGCTGGCCAAGGGCCGCATCACCTTCGTGCACGAGCGGCTGTGGCCCGCGTTCGTGCGGCTCGCCAACCGCTTCCCAGCCGGGTCACTCGACCAGGTGCGCGAGGTTCACGTCGCGGGCGGCCGCCACGAGCGCCGCGATGTCCAGTTCCCCGAGTGGGTCCCCGCGAAGACCCGCGCCGCAGCGAAGTCACTCTCCGAGGCCGACGCGCGCGCGCAGGTCGCCGTCTGGCTCGAGCGCTACGGGGAAAAATCGTCCAAGACGGTCCAGCGGCGGCGCACCTAAGCTCGGCCCATGGCAGCGAGCTTCGATCTCACGATGACCTTCGTTCACTTGGCCTGCGGCGGCGAAGCCGAGCCGGTGCGAGTGACTCGTTCCTTCATGGGCTCGCGCGCCGCCGAGAAGTACGAGCGGCTCGTCGGCGCGTTCAAGTTCCGCTCGTCGGCCGACCTGCACTCGGCCCTGCAGGAGCTCCATCCCGCCGCGGATGAAGTGCTGTTTCTCGCGTCAGGCGCGCTCGACGTCGTGGTCGACGAGCCGGGCGGCGAGCGCACCATCGCGCTCGAAGCGGGTCAGGCCGCGATCGTCCCGCGCGGCGTCTGGCACCGACTCGTCATGCGCGGCCCCGGGAAGCTCGTGTTCATCAACAGCCGCGCGGGAATGCAGTCGCGGCGCAAGGAGTCACCGAGATGAAGCTCGACATGCGGCAAGTGGACCTGGTCGCGCGAGACATGGAGGCGGCGCTCGCGTTCTACCGCGCGCTCGGGGTCGAGATCCCCGAGTCCGCGGTCTGGCGCACGAAGAGCGGCATCCACCACATCGACGTCGTGACTCCGGGTGGAGTCACTCTGCACTGGGACAGCCCCGAGCTCGCCAAGAGCTACGACCGCGGCTGGCGCGAGCCGAGCGGGCCGGGCACGCGCGTGATCCTCACCTTCCACGTCGAGTCACGCGACGACGTCGACCGCATCCACGAGAAGCTCGCCGGCCTCGGCCATCCGTGCCCGCAGCCGCCGTACGACACGTTCTGGGGCGCCATCCGACCCCGCGCGGCGGAGCGCGCCTCCGAACTTGTGAGTCAGTGCCGCACCGCGCGGCTGGGCGGAACGGGAGTCACTCGCCAGACGACGTTGCCCACGTCATCCGCCACCAAGATTGCCCCCGAGCGGTCGACCGCGACTCCGACCGGCCGGCCCAGGGCGTTGCCCTCGTCGTCGAGAAACCCGGTGAGCAGGTCCTCGGGCGCGCCGGCGGGCTCGCCACCTCGGAACGGCACGAAGATGACCTTGTAGCCGCTGACCGGACGGCGGTTCCATGAGCCGTGCTGCCCCACGATCGCGCCGCCGGAGTAACGCGCGGGAAACAGCGCGCCGCGGTAGAACTCGAGGCCGAGCGACGCCGTGTGCGGCCCCAGCGCGTAGTCGGGAACGACCGCGGCTCGCACCAGGTCCGGGCGCTCCGGCTTCACGCGTGAGTCGACGTGACTGCCGTAGTAACTGTACGGCCAGCCGTAGAACGCGCCGTCGCGAACGCGTGCGAGATAGTCCGGCACCAAGTCACTGCCGAGCTGGTCGCGCTCGTTCACGGCCGTCCACAGCTCGCCGCTGTCCGGCTGCCAGGCCATGCCGACGGGCGAGGCGCCGGTTCCCGCCTCGACGGACAGCTTCGCGGTCTCGGCGCACGCGCCGAGCGCCAGGAGCGAAGCCGCGCACAGAGCCAGGTGTTTCACGCGCACGGCGAACGACGGAGCAACAAGGGGGCCGGCCTCGCCGCGCCCGCTGCGGCGGCCCGCCGCTTTGCCGAGGGGCGACTTGTAGACTTGGCAAAGCCGGGAGTGACTCAGCTCCGGTGCGGCAAGAGACCGTTCCCTTCGAGCACGAACGCGGTGAGCCCGGTGGCGCTGCGGGTCTCGTGTGACTCGCCCGCGGCCCAGTGCACGGCGTCACCCGCCCCAACCGGGCGGAACACGCCGTCCGCGCCCGAGACTTCGCCTTCGCCCGCGACCCGAGTCGGCGCGGCCTCGGGCCCGAAACGAATGTGCTCCACGAGTCCCCTCCCGCTGGTCTAGTATGCGCCGATCCGCCGAGGAGTGACTCGATGCCGTCGCGCACGCAGCTCTTGAACTGGGTGAAGGAGTGGAACGCGAAGGCGGTCGCCGCAGGCCTGGCCGAAGACCGGAAGCTGCTCGACTGGCGCGACGAGCGCGGGCGCAACTTCCTGCACGTGTGCTGCGGCGTCGGCGTGAAGGGCCGCCAGGCGAGTCACAGCCTGCGCACGGCCGACGCGCTGCTCGACGCCGGGCTCGAGCTGAACCGCGAGGCGTTCCGCGAAGGCACGTGGAAGGCGACGCCGCTCTGGTACGCGATCGCGCGCGGTGAGAATCTCGCGCTCGCGAAGCACTTGCTCGCGCTCGGCTCGGACCCGAATCACTGCCTGTGGGCCGCGGCGTTCCGCGACGATCTCGCGGCCATCGACCTGTTGCTCGACCACGGCGCGGACATCGAGGCAGTGGCCGAGGGCGAGACCCCGTTCCTGGGCGCGGTCAAGGTGAGTCACTTCGATTCCGCCCAGAAGCTGCTCGAGCGCGGCGCGAACCCGAACTTCAAGGACAAGAAAGGAATGACCGCGCTGCACTACATGCTGAAGAAGGGCAGCGACAAGAGTCACTTGCCCATGGTGATTCGCCACGGCGCGCGCGGCGACATCGCCAACGCGAAGGGCGAGACCGCGGCGCAGCTGCTCGCCCGCAAGCGCGACCCCGAGCTCGCGAAGCTCGGCGCGCAGCTCGGCTGACGTGCGCACACCGAGTCTCTGCGCGCTCCTGTGGCTCGCCGCCTGCGCTTCTCCCGAGCCGGCGCCGCGGCTCGGCGGCGACTACGCGCGCCTCGAGGGGACCTGGGTCGTGACTTACAACGAGGCGTATGGCTGGCCGCTGCCCGAGCGCAACGGCGCGCTGTTCGTCATCAACGGCGACCGGATCAAGCGGAGCACCGACGCGGGCGATCAGCGCTTCTCCCTGGACGAGTCGGCAACTCCCAAGCGGATCGACTTCTACGACGAGCAGCAAGCCGCCATTTTGGGCATCTACCGGCTCGACGGAGACGAGCTCGTGATCTGCACGAACGGGGGCGCCGGCGAGGTGAGACCCAGTCGGTTCCGGACGGCCCTGTTCTCGGTGAGCAACACGATCCTCACTCGGTTCAAGCGAAGTCACCTGCCGTGACCGCGCCACGAGAGCAGCGCTTCGCCTTCGACGAGGTCGCGGAGCTCTACGACCGCACGCGGCCGCGTTACCCGGAGGCGCTCGTCGACGACCTGGTGAGTCACTCGGGGATCGCCGCCGGCGGCCGCATCCTCGAGATCGGCTGCGGCACGGGCCAGCTCACCGCGAGCCTCGCCGCGCGCGGCTTCGGCGTGTTGTGTCTCGAGCCCGGCGCGAACATGGCCGCGGTGGCGCGAGAGCGGTTCGCGCGCTTCCCGAAGGTCGAGGTCCAGTCACTCACCTTCGAGGCCTGGCCGCTCGAGCCGCGCGCGTTCGAGCTCGTGGTGTCGGCGCAGGCGTTTCACTGGGTCGACCCCGCCGTGCGCTTCGCGAAGAGCGCCGACTCACTCCGCGCCGGAGGCAGCCTGGCCGTGATCGGGAACGCGCCCGTCGAGGAACGGTCGCCCGCGCGCACCGCGATCGACGCGGCATACGAGACTCAAGCGCCGAGCCTCGCCGCCAACCGCATGCCCGCGTGCTGGTACGGCGAAGAGGCGCTGATCCGCGGCCTGTTCGCCGCGTCGGAGCGCTTCGCGCCGGCCGCCGCGTTCACGCGCTCGTGGTCCGAGAGTTACGCCACCGACCGCTATCTCGACCTCATGCGCACGCACTCGCCGCACCGACTGCTCGACGAGTCACAACGTGAGTCGCTGCTGGCCGCGATCCGCAAGGCGATCGACGCGCACGGCGGGAGCTTCAACGTCAGCTACGAGGCGCACCTGTATCTCGCGCGGGTGAGGGAGGACGCATGACCGACTCGGAGTGGCAGGCCAAGGTGCGCGGCGCGGGCTGCACCCTGTGCGCCCCGCGCCCCGACTCGAACGCGGAGTGGGACCTGGTCGCGCGGCTGGCGATCTCGTCGCTGTATCTCGCGAAGAACCAGACGTACCGCGGTCAGTGCGTGTTGATCTTCGACCCGCGCCACGCGGCGCGGCCCGACGAGCTGTCGCGCGAGGAGTGGGCCGCCCTCTCCGCCGATCTGCACCGCGCGAACCAGGCCGTCATGCGCGCCGTGAAGCCCGCTCACGTGAACCTGGCGTCGCTCGGGAACGTCGCGCCGCATCTGCACTGGCACGTGATTCCGCGCCAGCTGGCCGACCCGCGCTGGGGCGCGCCGGTCTGGACGAGCGACATGCCCGACACGCGCCTGCCGGAGTCCGAGCGCGCGGCGCTCCTGGCCGCTCTCCGCGAGTCACTCTGAGTCCCCGCGCTACGGCGCACGGCTCGCCCCGCCGATGTCTCGCGCGATGGCCTTCTCGGACCACTCACAGCTGCCCGACCCGCTGCGCGGGCTGGTCGAAGCCGAGCTGGCGAGCGGCGAGCGTGTCACTTGGGTCGAGCAGCCGATCGCCGGGCGGCTCGCCCGCTCCGCGCTGCCCGTCCTCTTGTTCGCCATTCCGTGGACCTTGTTCGCGCTGTTCTGGATGGCGGGCGCCGCGGCCACCACGTCGCGCGCGAACGGCGGCCCTGAACGGCTGTTCCCGCTGTTCGGCCTGCCGTTCGTGTTGGTCGGGCTCGCCATGCTGTCCTCGCCGTACTGGGCGGCCCGAAGCGCGAAGCGCACCGCGTACGTGCTCACCGACCGCCGCGCGATCATCTTCCAGAGCGGGTGGACCAGCGTGACCGTGCGCTCGTTCGAGCGCGAGAAACTCGGTGACTTGCGGCGCACGCAGGCGCCCGACGGCTCGGGTGACTTGGTCTTCACCGAGGACGTGTCGAGCGGGCGGCGCGGCACGACCACGACCGACGTCGGGTTTCTCGCGATCCCCGACGTGAAGGCCGCGGAAGAGCGCGTGCGCGCGCTCGCGGGCGGCACGGGCTGGTGAGCTCGCGTAGTCACGAGTCACGCGGGAATCACGGTGACTTGCCCCTCCGACTCCACGTAGCAGCGCTTCACCTGATCCGGCCGCTCGAGGCCCGCGTCCCGCAGATGGGCGAGTAACTCCTCGAGCGTGATCAGCTCGGCGCGCAGGTTCTTGCGCAGCACGCGGCCGTCGCGGATCAACAAGAGCGGCTCCGGCTCGAGCACGCGGCGCACGAAGGGCGAGTGGAAGGCCAGCCAATCGAGCCCGTAGTTCCAGGACAGGATCGTGGCGATCAGCACGAGGCCCTCGGTCACCGAGCGGTACTCCCCGGCCATGCCGTTCTGCGCCGCGTCCGAGATCAGCGTCACGAACAACAGATCCGCGCGAGACAGCGCGCCCGCGTCGCGGCGCATCACGCGCATGAACGCGAACACGCACAGGTAGATCACCGAACCGCGTACGATGATCTCGAGCAAGCTGCCACTCGGGAGAAACACTTGAGACCAGTCGACGGACATGGGCGCGCCTCCTTCGGGGGACATGATCGATGATCGAGACGGCGTTCACCAAGCTCGTGGGCGCGCAGGTGCCGATCCAGGTGGCGTCGATGCCCAGTGTCTCGACCCCTGCGCTGGTCACCGCGGTGGCGCGCGCCGGCGCGGTCGCGATGGTCGGCGCGCCGCTCATGTCCCCCAAGTCACTCGAGCGGCTGCTCGAGAGACTTCCGCGAGACACCCCGGGGAAGATCGGCGTGAACTTCCTCGGGCCGTTTCTCCAGGACCCGGAGATGATCGCGATCGCGGGGCGCGGCGCGCCGATCGTCGAGTTCTTCTACGCCGAGCCGAACGCGGACTGGGTCGAGCGCGCGCGCCGGGGCGGCGCGCTCGTGAGCTGGCAGGTGGGCTCTGCCGAGGAGGCGCTCGCCGCAGAGCGCGCGGGCTGTGACTTCCTGGTGGCGCAGGGCACCGAGGCCGGCGGTCACGTGCGCGGCACGACGAGTCTCTTGCCGCTCCTGTCTCGCGTGCTCGACACGGTGCGCGTGCCGGTGCTCGCGGCCGGCGGGCTCGCCACGGCGCGCGATCTCGCTGGTGTGCTCGCGGCCGGCGCGGCCGGCGCGCGCATGGGCACGCGCTTTCTGGCGTCGGCCGAGTCGGGGGCGCATCCCGAGTATCTCCGGCTCGTGCTCGCCGCGACCGCGGCTGACACGTGTCTCACCAGCGCGTTCTACAAGATGTGGGACGCGCCGCACCGCGTGCTGCGCTCGGCGATCGACGCGGCCGAGAAGCTGCCAGACGGAGTCATCGCGCAGTTCCCGAACGGCGAGGACGGAGTGATTCCCGTCGAGCGCTTCTCGGTGCTGCCCCCGACCACCGAGACCACGGGCCGGGTCGAGGCCATGGCGCTCTACGCGGGTGAGTCGGTCGCGAACGTGCACGAGGTGCGGCCCGCGGCGGAGCTGGTGGCCGAGATCGCCGGCGGCGCCGAGCGTCTCTTGCGCGAGTGCGATCCTCGCAATTCTCGAGCACCTTGCTGACTCTCCCGAACCGGTGACATCTCCGGAGGCTCCGCTCATGCGCGCAGTGACTGCCCTGGCTCTAGTTGTGACTCTCGCTGCCTGCTCGAGCGGCTACGACCGCGCGGCGCTGGAGAAGGAGCTCGCGGCGGCGAGGGCAGCCTACCCGTCCAACCGGGTCACGACCAAGGAGCTCGCCACGCGGAAGCCCGCGAAGGAGCTGCCGGCGCGGATCGCGATCGTGCCGCCAAGCGGCGGTAGCCTCCGCTGGTCGCAAGAGGAAGGCGCGCTGTTCGAACACTGGGCACAGGGCAAGGAGAAGATCGCCAAGAGCGTCTTGGTCCTGCGCAGTGCCCTGGTGACTCCCTGCGCGGACTGGCGCGACGAGTGCAGGCTCGAGCAGGCGTGCACCGCGGCGTTGCGCGCGCAGACGGATGCGGTCCTGGTCCTTCACGTGGTGAGTGACACCGACGAGCACGTCGACATGAAGGGTCTCTGGTATCTCTCGGTGGTCGGAATGTGGTTCGCCGAGGGATCCCACCTCGACGCGCTGACCATCGTCGACGGCGTGCTGATCGACGCGAAGACCGAGTATCTCCACGCGTTCGCGCGCGGCGAGGGCGAGGCCAAGCAGACCTCGACCCTGGTCGCTGCGGACAAGGAGAACGTCCTGGCTCTGTCGCGCGCCAAGGCGTTGAAGAACTTCCTCGAGGAGCTCGAGAAGAGCGCGAAGGAGCTGAAGGCTCGCGCTAGTGACTGAGCGTGACTTCGATGCGGGTCGGCTCGGCTGTGCCGCCGACGGCCACGGCCGCGGCGTCGAAGGACGGCGGGCCCAACGTGCCGCGCGCGCCGTTCGAGAAACCCCAGCCTTCGGTCGGGATCCCGAAGAAGTTCAGATCGATGTCGCCGTTGCGGTTCGCGTCGTGCACCACCACGACCGCGTAGCGGCCGGGCGGGAGATTCGGGAACGAGACACTCGGCGTCCGCGGACTCACTCGGAGCGCGGCGACCACTCCGCGTTCGGAGTACGGGAAGGTCGCGCGCTGCTGCACGCCGTACAGGTCGACCTGCAGCTCACCGGCGGCCGAGTCGACGCCGTTCACCACGACGACGAGGTCCGAGGCGCGCGCGCCGGGGGCGGCGAGCCAGAGACAGAGCGCGACGAGCATGACGGGCCGGTGCATGATCGGGGGGTCCTGACGTTCGTGTCGTGTGGCTATCGGCACACAGTTCGAGACGGTTGAGGAGGCGCATTCTTGCTCGAGCTCAGACCGAATTGCGAACACTGCGACAAATCGCTTCCGCCCGCGGCGACCGACGCGCGCATCTGCAGCTTCGAGTGCACGTTCTGCGCGCGCTGCGTGGAGCAAGTGCTCGGCAACGTGTGTCCCAACTGCGGCGGCGGCTTCGTGCCGCGGCCGGTCCGTCCCGCGAGTGACTGGAAGGGCGGCAACTCACTCGCGAAATACCCGGCGAGCGCGAAGCCGAAGCACCGCCCGGTCGATCCGGCAGCGCACGCGCAACTCACCGCCGCGCTCGCTGGCCGGCCGCCCGAGAAGCGCTAGCTCGCGGCGAGCTCGACTTCGACTTCGAAGCCCGCGGGCTCGGCGTTGCGCGCGCGCGCGCTGCCGCCCATGGCCTCGGCCAGCTTGCGCACGAGCGCGAGGCCGATGCCCGTGCCCTTCGCGCGGCGAGTCAGCTCGGACTCACCGCGCCAAAAGGCGTCGAACACGAAGCCCAGCTGCTCGCGCGGCACACCCGGCCCGAAGTCGCGCACCGCGAGCGCAACACCGCTCTGTGTCGGGCGGAGTGACACGACGATCTCGCGCCGCTGCGCGTCGCGGGCGTACTTCGCGGCGTTGTCGACCAGGTTGAACACGATCTGCGCAAGGGCGTCGCGCTCGAAGCGCGCCGGCGGCAGGTTCGGCGCGACTTCCGCGGCGAGCCGGAAGCCCTCGCTCTCGACGTGCACCTTCAGGATCTCGAGCGCGTCGCGCAGCGCGGGCTCGACGGGCGCGACGCCGAGCGCGAGCTTGCGCGCGCCTTTCTCGAGCTGCGAGAACTCGAGCACGTTGTTCACCAGGCGAGACAGTCGGTCGGACTCGACGGCCAGCGCGCGGTAGTACTCGTCGCGCTTCGCCTCGGAAGTCACCATGCCGTCGCGCAGCATCTCGGCGTACATGCGGATCGCGGTGAGTGGCGTCTTCAGCTCGTGAGACACCGACGCAGCGAACGCGGCGCGCCGCTCGGCGAAGCCGACCACCGTGGCCACCGTGCGGTACGCGACGAGCAGGCCGAGCGCGAGCACGACGGCCAGGGCCGCGCCCAGCGCCTCGATCGCGCCCGCGGTGCCGACGCCGGGCAGCGGCGCGAGCACCAGCTGCGCGCCGAGTGAGTCGAACGGCTCGGCGAAGCGGCGCCGGTACACGAAATCGCCCGACGCCTCGGGCAGCTCGGACACGAGCGGGCCCGCGAAGTCGACCGCGGCCAAACCGCCGAGCTCGCCAAGTGACTCGCTGCGCAGCCAGCCGAACAGCCGCGGGGCGTCGAGCACCAGTCCCTGGCGGCGAGTGACTCCGCCCAGGGCCACGTTCCGCTCGAGCGCCAAGTGAGTCGCGTCGAGCGCGCGCGCGCGCAGCGGCGAGAGCACGGCGTCGCCGAGCACGCGGACCGCGTCGGCCTCGGCAGCGGGCGCGCGCTCGTCGCGCCGGGCGCCGAAGTCGTCCTTGCCCGACTCGCGCTCCCTCACGATGCCCACCTTGGCGCGCACCTCCGCGCCGCGGTTCAGCTTGGCGAGTATCTCGAACGCCTCGGCCTTCTTCTTGGGCTCGGCGGCCTTCTCCTGCAGCGGCGGCGACGCCGACGGCGCCACGTTCAAGGTCGTGCCGGCGCTCTGCTTCTGCTCGAAGGGCCCGACGGCGCGCGCCGCCGGCGCGCTGCGCAGGAGCTGCTGCAGCTCTTCCTGCTGACTGGGCTGCGAGGCGCGCACGGCGCCGTCGGCCCCGAGCTCGTAGCGGCCCACGACGAAGTCGTGCGCCATCGCGCCGGGCGAGTCACTCCCGTCGAAGCCGCGCGCCTCCTCGGCCGTGATCAACTCGGACAGCGAGCGCTCCATCTCGTCGAGCACGCGCTCGGCCACGGCGTCGTGGCGCAGACGCCGTTCGGTGTCGGCCACCTCGAGCGCGCGCCAGACCAGCGCGCCCACACCAGCGAGACACAACACCGCGACCAGCGCGAACCACAGGCGCAGGCGAGTCACGAGCCCGCCACCAGCCGGTAGCCCAGCCCGCGGATCGTCTCGATCGGCGCGTTCGCGCCCGCGCCGATCTTCTTGCGCAGCTTCGCGATGTGCACGTCGACGGTGCGCGTCTCGACGGAGTCGGCAGCGGGCATGCCCCACACGTCGCGCAGCAAGCGGCGGCGACTCACGATGCGGTTCGGCTCGCTGGCGAACAGCGCGAGCAGCGCGACCTCGCGCGCCGAGAGCTCGATCACTTCCTCGTCGCGCTCGGCAGTGAGTCGCGCGGGCTCGATCCAGAGATCCGCGAACTGGAACGGCGCGAGCTCGTGCGGCTCGTCGGAAGCCGTGCGGCGCAGGAGCGCCGAGACCCGCGCCACCAGCTCGGCCACCGAGAACGGCTTGGTCACGTAGTCGTCGGCGCCGCGGCGGAAGCCCTCGAGCACGTCGGCCTCGGCGCCGCGCGCGGTCAGCATGAGGATCGCCTGGCGCGGCCGGCGCTCGCGCAGCTGCGAACACACTTCGAGTCCCGAGAGACCCGGCAGCATCACGTCGAGCACCACGAGCGCGAAGTCCTCGGCGAGCGCGCGAGTGAGTCCGTCGTCGCCTGACTCGACGCCGACCGGCTCGTGACCGTGATACGCGAGCACGTCGCACACGCCCGTGCGGATCGCCGGCTCGTCCTCGATCACCAAGATGCGCGCGCTGCCGTTCGCCATGCCTTTCCGATGATACGGCGCTGCGCGGCATTCGCTGGAGTGGCCGCGAGTAAATCGAGGGTAAATCGCGCGCGCTCGCGCTTGGCCAACGCTTTACCCGCGCGCGCCTCGAATTGCCCGATGGTTCTCACAGCGGCCGCGTCTGTCACACGGCGCGAGCCAAACAGGAGAACCGACATGCAGACGACACTGAATTGGATCACGGGTCACCGGCGCGGAGCGGCGCTGGCGCTGGCTTTGGCAGTCACGATCGCCGCGGGCGTCGCGAGCCGCGCGCTCGCCACGAGGAGCGGCGCGGGCCCCGCGGCGAAGACACTCTTCGCGGCGCAGGGGCCGGTGAGATTCTCGGCGGAGCTCGAAGGCACCAAGCTCTTGCGCGGCGGCGACGGGGTCGCGCGGCTCGAGCTCACGATCACGGGCGGCGCGGACGAGCGCGCCGTCGCGCCCAAGCGCGTGCCCACCGACGCGCTCGTGATTCTCGATCGCTCCGGCTCGATGGAGGGCGAGAAGATCGAGCACGCGCGCGCCGCGGTGCGCGAGCTGTTGCGCCAGCTGGGCTCCGACGACCGCTTCGCGCTCGTGAGTTACGCGAGCGAGGCGCGCATCGAGGTGCCGCTCATCTCGGTGAACAAGGCGCTCGAGTCAGTCGTCGACGGAATCACCGCGAACGGCGGGACGAATCTCTCGTCCGGGCTCGACCTGGGCACCGAGGTGCTCGCCACGCGCGCGAAGTTCGGACGAGCGTCGCGCGTGATCGTGATCTCGGATGGGCTCGCGAACGAAGGTGACTCGAGCCGCGAGGGCCTGGTCGGCCGAGTGCGCCGCGCTTCGCAGCGCGAGTGGGTCGTGACCGCGATCGGCGTGGGCAGTGACTTCGACGAGCAGCTGATGGGCGCGCTCGCCGACGCCGGCACCGGCAACTTCTACTACTTGGATCAGTCGCGCGACCTGGCTTCGGTGTTCGCGCGCGAGTTCGACGCGGCGCGCGGCACGGTCGCGTCCGGGCTGCAGGTGCGGATCGCGCCGGCGCCCGGCGTGCGCGTGCTCGACGCCGCGGGCTACCCGCTCGAGGCGCGCGAGGGCGCCTCGTGGTTCACGCCGGGCGCGCTGTTCGCGGGCCAGGAGCGGCGTATCTGGGTGACTCTGCAGGTGCCGGAGAGCGCCGCGGCGCAGTCACTCGGCACGTTCGCGCTGCACTACGACCGTGAGGGGAAGCACGAGTCACTCGAGCTGCCCGACTCGTTCCGCATCGCCTGGGCCGACCGGCCGGCCGACGTGGCGAACGCGCTGTCACCGGCGGCGTGGGAGCGCTCGGTCGCGCGGGAGTCATTCGGCGAGCTCGAGAACAAGGTCGCCGAGCTCGTGAAGAACGGGCAGCGCGACGAAGCCAAGCGGCTGGTCGACGAGTTCCGGCAGGACGTCGGGACGATCAACGGGATCGTGAACTCCGCGCCGGTCGCGAGGAAGCTGGAAGAGGCCAGCGCGCTGGGCGCCGAGATCGACGACGCGTTCACGGGCGCGGGTCAGGCCGACAAACAGAACCGGCTCTCGAAGTCGAAGCTGCAGAGCGGCAAGGACGCGCGGCGTGCCGGCGCGAAGGCGGTGAAGCCGTGAAGGCCGGGGTGTTCGAGAGACTCGGCCTCTTGTTGAAGGCCGACGCGCACGGCGTGTTGGAGAGTCTCGAGGAGCGGTCACTGCTCGCGAAGCAGTTACTGCGCGAGGCCGAGCTCGAGGTCGCGCGCAAGCGCGATCGGGTCGAGGCGATCGAGCGCGAGCTCGCGCGACTGACTGCCGACGGCGCGCGCGGCGGCGAAGAGGTGCGCGCGCTCGACGCGGACGTCGAGCTGGCGCTGTCTCGCGGCGAGGAAGACCTGGCGCGCTTCGCGGCGCGCAAGCTCCTCGTCGGGCAGCGCGCGCAGACGGCGCGCGACGCCCGCGCGGCGGCACTGACTCGCGAGCGCGCGGATCTCGCCGAGAGACTCGCGCGGCAAGAGAAGGAGCTCGAAGAGCTGCGCGAGCTCGTGCGCGCGCGGCTGCACGAAGAGTCGAGTCAGGGCGAGGGCGCCTCGTGCCCCGTGCCCGTGGCCGAACACGACGTGTCACTCGAGCTGTTGCGCCGCCGTGCGCGGGGGGCGCAGTCATGAGGCGCGCGCGTGACTTCGGAGCGGGGCTTCGGTTCGCCGCGCTCGCGGCGCTCGCCGCGGTGGCGGCGCTGGTCGCGCTCGAGCCGTTCATCGGCGGCTGGCGCGCGCGGGCGGTGTTCGCCCTTCTGCTCCTTCCGGTCGCGGGCGCGAGGTGCGCCGAGTCACTCGGCGCCCGCGCGCGGGCGTTCGTCGGGCTCGCGCTCGCGAGCCTCGCGCTCGGCTGGGCGCACCTGCCGTGGCCCGCGCTGGCGCTGCCGCCGGCCGGCGCGTTCGGCGTGGCGCGCGCCGTGAGCTCGGGCCGCGGCTCGCCCGCGCGCGCGCTCGGCATCGAGCTCGTGCTGCTCGGCGGCGGGCTCGCGCTCGGCGCGCTGTGTCTCGGGCACGGCGCGCTCTCGTACGGGCTCGCGGTCTGGGCGTTCCTCCTGGTGCAGGCGGCGTTCCCGTTGTTCGCCGCGGGACGGTCGAGTGACTCGCAGCCGCCGGGCGATCCTTTCGAGCGCGCGCGCGACCAGGCACTGGCGCTGCTCGAGCGAGAGGCGCCGTGACTCGCGCGGGCGTGGTCGTCCTGGTGCTCTGTCTCGCGGGCGGCGCGTGGGGCCGGTCGAGCCGAGTCGAAAGCGAGTCACGCTTCTTCACACGCCTGTCCGACGCGGCGCTCGCGCAAACGCGAACCGCGGTGCGCTACGACCCCTCGTACCGGCGCATCCCGTTCCCGGGCGGCGACGTGCCTCCGAACGTGGGCGTGTGCAGCGATGTTGTGATTCGCGCGTACCGCGCGCTGGGCGTGGACCTGCAGCTGCTCGTGCACGACGACATGACTCACGCGTTCGGCCGCTACCCCAGGCGCTGGGGCCTGCGCGCGCCGGACCCGAACATCGACCACCGGCGCGTGCCGAACCTCGAGACGTATCTCGCGCGGCGCGGCGCGCGGCGGGCCGTGTCTCGCGATCCAGCCACCTGGGCGCCCGGCGACCTCGTCGTGTGGAGCATCCCCGGTGATCGCGTGGGCGCCCTACCCACGCTCCGCGGCAACCGCCCACACATCGGCATCGTGACTCACCGCCGCTCTCGCGACGGCGCGCGGCCCCTGGTCGTTCACAACGCCGGCCTCGGCCCTCGGCTCGAAGACGCGCTCTTCGCCTTCCCGATCACGGGTCACTACCGCTTCGGAGGCTAGGCATTCGCGTCCGAAAGCGGCGAGCCGCGCGCCCGCGCGAGTGAGATCGTGCGCGGCCATGACGAACACACGATTCGCACGGACGGCCTCGGGAAGGATCGCGTACGTGGAAGAGGGCAGCGGACCCGCCGCGCTCTTCGTGCACGGCGTGTTGCTGAACAAACACCTCTGGCGCCACCAGCTCGCGGGCCTTCGTGACTCGGGCCGCTGTCTCGCGCTCGACTTGCTCGCGCACGGCGCGACCGAGATCGCGCCGGGTCAGGACGTGTCGTCGAACGCGAATGCCGACATGGTCGCGCAGTTCCTCGACTCACTCGGCCTGGACAAGGTCGACCTCGTCGGGAACGACAGCGGCGGCGGCATCGCGCTGATCTTCGCGGCGCGCCACCCCGAGCGCCTGCGGTCACTCACGCTCACCGACTGCGACGCGCACGACAACTGGCCGCCCGAGGCGTTCAAGGGCTTTCTCGCGATGGCCGCGGGCGGCGGCCTGCCGGGCGCGCTGAACGCGATGCTCGCCGACAAGTCGGTCTTTCGTTCGCCCGACGCGCTCGGCCCCGCGTACGAGCACCCCGAGAAAGTGAGCGACGAGACGATCGAGACGTATCTGCGTCCGCACGTCGCGTCGCCGCAGCGCACGCGCGACCTCGAGCGCTTCCTCGCGGCGTTCGACAACGCGCAGACCGTCGCGATCGAGAAGGAGCTCCAGTCACTTCACGTGCCGACGCTCGTCGTGTGGGGCGACGACGACGTGTACTTCGACGTGAAGTGGGCGCGCTGGCTCGCGAAGACGATCCCGGGCACGAAGCGCCTCGTGGAGCTCGCGGGCGGACGCATCTTCTTCCCCGAGGAGCGCGTGGCCGAGCTGAACGAGGCGCTGCGCGCGCACTGGAGCGCGGCGGGGTGAGTCGAGCGTTCCAGCCGGCGCTGTTCGCGCCGAGTGACTCGCGGCCCCGGCGCACCGAGCTCGACCCGACTTCGTGGGTCGAGCTCGCGAGCGGCTGGCTCGCGAGCGCGGCCGAGCTGTTCTCCGAGCTGCTCGAGTCCGCGGCGTGGCGGCAGCGCGAGCGGCGCATGTATGAGAAGTGGCTGCTCGAGCCGCGACTCACCGCCGAGCTCCACGACGTGGGCGCCGCTCCGCCCGCGCTGCGCGCCGCCGCCGACGCGCTCTCGAGTCACTACCTCGTCCGCTACGACTCTCTCTGGCTCAACCTGTATCGCGACGGGCGCGACAGCACGGCCTGGCACGGCGACCGTATCTCGTGCAAGAAGCCCGAGTGCATCGTGCCCGTGCTGACGCTCGGCGCGACCCGGCGCTTCCTGCTGAAGCCGCGCACGGGCGGCAAGTCACTCGTCTTCGCGCCGGTCTCGGGCGATGTGCTCGTGATGGGCGGCCGCTGCCAACGAGACTGGGTTCACGCGGTGCCGAAGGAGCCGGAGGTCGCGGGGGCGCGCATCAGCGTCAACTTCCAGAGCTCGGAGCAAGGGCGCCGCACGCGGGCGTAAGATGCCCCGCGATGAAGACACCCGTGCACGAGTCAGAGGTCGCTTGGGAAGTCTGGTACGACGGAACCGCGCGCGAGATACGCGGCCGGGCTCTGTGTGACCAAGGCGGGCGAGCGAGGGTACGCACTGGGCGGAGTCGCACGCCGCGTGTCGTGACTGGCTTGCGAGCTACGAGGAGCAACGCCCGAAGCTCGGCTTCGCGCCTTGGACCTCGGTGTCTCGCGGCGAGTCCGAGATCGTGGGCTGGGGCGGGCTCAACGTGGATCCGCACGATTCCGGTTGGGGCGTCGAGGTGAGTTACTTCTTCGCGCCTGCCTGGTGGGGGCGCGGCTTCGCCACCGAGCTCGTGCGCGCGTCGCTCGCCCACGCGTTCGGCGGCATCGCGCTTCGGGAAGTGAGTGCGTTCGCGCGGCCCGAGAGCGCGGCGTCGATCCGCGTGCTCGAGAAGGCCGGCTTCGCGTTCCTGCGCTTCGAGCCGCGGCTCGAACGGAATCACTACGTTGCGAAGAAGAGGACGCTCCCTTGAAGCTGGTGTCTCTGAACGTGGGTCTGCCGCGCGAGCTGCACTGGAACGACGAGACGGTGCGAACTTCGATCTTCAAGGCGCCGGTCACCGGCCGCGTGCGCCTGCGCGGCAACAATCTCGACGGCGACCGCCAGTCGGATCTCACGGTGCACGGCGGCGTCGACAAAGCGGTGTACGGCTATCCGTCGGAGCACTACTCGTTCTGGCGCGGTGAGCTCACGGCCGAGCTGCCGTGGGGCGCGTTCGGCGAGAACCTCACGACCGAGGGGCTGCTCGAGGAGTCACTCTGCATCGGCGACCGCATCCGCGTCGGCACTGCCGAGCTCGCGGTGACTCAGCCTCGCCAGCCGTGCTTCAAGCTCGGCATCCGCCATGGCCGCCCCGACGTGGTGAAGCGCTTCAAGCGGAGCGGCCGGCCGGGCTTCTACTTCGCGGTGATTCGCGAGGGCGAGCTCGGCGCGGGTGACTCGCTCGAGCTCGTGCCTTGGGAGGGCGACCGCATCTCGGTCGCCGCGGCCGAGCGCGCGTTCTACGACCGCCGGCCCGACCCCACGCTCGTGCGGCGGCTGCTCGCGATTCCCGCCCTGGCCGCGTCGTGGCGGCAGCACTTCGCGGAGGTGCTCGATAGACTCGGGCCGTGAGCATCCGGCCCAGACACTACACTCGTCCCGACGATCTGACTGCGATGCAGTCACTGGCGAGCCGCGTTTGGTCTCACGGCTCGCGCTGGCACGTGGGTGACCTGGCGTGGAACCGCCAGCCGCGCACCGCGCTTGCCGAATGGCCCACGCTCTTGTGGGAGAGGGAAGGGCTGACGTACGCGTGGGGCTGGGCGCAGCTGCCGGGTCACTTGGATTTGCTCGTCGATCCAGCGTGGCCCGAGCTGGCGGGCTCGGTGGTCGACTGGTTCGAGGACCTGGCGAGCGGTCAGACGCGCACCTGCACCGTGCTGGAGCCGGAAGAGCGCCTGGCGACGGCGCTCGGCGAGCGCGGTTACTCGGAGGCGCGTGAGTCGCCGTTCTGGCTGCACATGAGTCACGCGCTAGAGGATCTCCCGCCGGTGCGCCTGCCCGCCGGCTTCACCGCGCGCAGCCTGCGCGGCGAGTCCGAGGCGGCGAAGCGCGCGGGCGTGCACCGCGCGGCGTGGGAGGACCTGCCCTTCGCGGCGGGCCCGCGCCGAGTCACATCGCGAGTCACCGAGGCGCGCTACCGCGACATGTTGCATGTCTCGCCGTACCGCGCGGAGCTCGACTTCGTCATCGAGGCGCCGGGCGGCGAGTTCGCGGCGTGCGCGAACGTCTGGTACGACGAGTCACAGCGCG